>JADMIO011575582.1_pt1 | contig 62909 bp, 63 predicted proteins | sample 8958161 | NCBI WGS metagenome assembly JADMIO01 (sample SAMN16585339, study PRJNA669376) | soil metagenome | isolation source: Crop rotation soil | place: USA: Cullars Rotation, Alabama | collected 2011 | reverse complement strand
GCCGCGACTTCAAGTCACGTGAATTCCAAGCTTCGGATCCCACTGTGCTGGAAAGACTCGATCGGCTACAACGCCGACGTGGTCAAGAAGGCGCCGACCCAGGTCGGCTGGCAGGAGCTCCTGAACAAGCAGTGGAAGGGCAAGGTCGCGCTGCTGAAGGACCCGGGCATCGTCATGCAGGACATCGGCAACGCGCTCAAGGCGCTCGGGATCTTCAAGCCCAAGGACATGGGCAACATGACCAGGGCCGAGATCGACCGTGTGGTCAAGGTCGCGACGACGTACAAGAAGCAGGGCCAGTTCCGGGCCTACTGGGCGAACTTCAACGAGTCCGTGAACCTGATGGCCTCGAAGGAGGTCGTGGTCGAGTCGATGTGGTCCCCGGCCGTGGCGCTTCTGGTCGCGCAGGGCGTGAACGTGAAGTACGCCTCGCCGCCAACGGGCTTCCGCGGCTGGTGCAGCGCAAACGGGATCGCGGCGCACGTGGCGAGCGACCCCGAGAAGCTGCAGGCTGCGTACGACTACCTGAACTGGATGTACAACGGGTGGCTCGGCGCCACGATCATGCGCCAGGGCTACTACATCGGGAACGGCACGACGCTTCGGCGCTGGATCGCGAAGTACGGTGCGTCCAACCCGGCCGGTGGCATCCCGTTCAAGACGGACGAGCACGACTTCTGGTACATGGGCAAGGCCGCCGCACGTGACCTGCCGGGCATCACCGGCAAGGTGGGCGACATCAAGAAGGGCACGGTGCGCGACGGCGGCTCGTTCGCACAGCGCATCTGCCACTACTCGTCGTGGAACTCCTACTTCACGCAGAGCGTCTACCAGACGAAGCGCTGGAACGACTTCCTCTCGGCGTAGGACGAATGCCGGACGACGCAAGCGGGTCCACGGAGGGGACGGCCAAGGCCGTCCCCTCCGAGCCTCAGACGGGACAGGGGAACGGGCTCGACCTCATCAACCTGACGAAGGACTTCGCCGGCGGGGTCGTCGCGGTCGACGACGTCAACCTGCACGTCGATCACGGTGAGTACGTCGTGCTGCTCGGTCCTTCGGGCTGCGGGAAGACGACGACCCTCCGGATGATCGGCGGGCACGAGTTTCCGACCGGCGGCGACATCGTGCTCGACGGCCAGTCGCTCGTCGGCCTGCCGCCGCACAAGCGGCCGACGACCACCGTCTTCCAGCACTTCGCGCTCTTCCCGCACCGCTCCGTGCTCGACAACGTCGCCTTCGGCCTGAAGATGGAGAAGGTGCCGAGGGAGGAGCGGCGGCAGCGCGCCATGGAGGCCCTTGACATGGTGGGTCTCACCGAGCTCTCCGAGCGCAAGCCGCGCGCGCTCTCGGGCGGACAGCAGCAGCGCGTCGCGCTCGCGCGCGTGCTCGTGACGAAGCCCAAGGCGCTGCTCCTCGACGAGCCGCTCGGAGATCTCGACCGCCTGCTCCAGCTGCGGATGCGCGTCGAGCTGCGGAACCTCCAGCGCCAGCTCGGTCTGATGTTCATCCACGTGACGCACAACCAGGAGGAGGCGCTCTCGATGGCGGACCGGATCGTCGTCATGAGCGAGGCGAGGATCCAGCAGGTCGCCGACCCCCTGACGATCGCCACGAGACCCGCCACGGAGCTCGTCGCACGTTTCATGGGTGACAACAACATCATCAGCGGCACGGTCGTCGAGAAGAGCGGCGACCGCCTCGTGGTCGAGGACGAGCACGGCGTCCGCGCGAGCGTCCGGGCACCCGGCGCCACGCACGCGCAGGGAGACAAGGCCCTCGTCTCCGTCCGGGCTGCGGCTGCACGGCTCGACGAGAACGGCTCGGCAGGTGCCGTCAACACCGCCGAGTGCGAGGTCGTCTTCGTCGAGTTCCTCGGCGATCTCGTCAAGCTCCACCTCACCTCCGGTGGCGAGCGCCTGCTCGTCAAGGCCCCGGGCGACACGTACCCGGCGCTGCGCGGGCGTGAAGGCGACCGCGTACGGATCCGGTGGGAGGAGGACGATGTCCAGCTCCTCGCCTCCTGAGCAACCGCACCTCGACGTCGCCGAGCTCGACGAGGCGGAGCAGCTCGAGGACGGCGCTCGCGCCGAGCGCGCGCTCGGCCAGGTGCGCGGGAAGGGCAAGAAGGGCGGCGGCTGGGTAACGCTCGCGTGGGGACTCCCCGGCTTCGTCTGGCTCGGCTTCTACCTCGTCGCACCGCTGGTCTTCATCGTCCTGGTCAGCTTCTGGACCCGCACCGACACGGGTTTCGTCCGGCACTGGACGCTGTCGAACTACGGCGACCTGCTGCACCCGTTCAGCCTCGACAACTCCTACTGGAAGAACATGGAGACGTCGTTCCTGACGTCGATCATGGCCGTCGCCGCGTGCCTGGTCTTCGGCTTCCCGGTGGCCTACTTCCTGGCCTTCAAGGTGCAGAAGCTCCAGAACCAGATCGCCCTGTTCATCGTCGCGCTCGCACCGTTCTGGACGAGCTTCCTGACACGCTCGGTCGCGTGGGCGTATCCGCTGATGGGGCGCGAGGGGGCGCTCAACCAGTTCCTGCTCAAGCTGCACATCGTCAGCGAGCCGGTGTCCGCCTTCGGCTTCTCGACCCTCTCCGTCCGTCTCGCGATGATCCAGCTCTACATCCTCTTCATGGTCACGCCGCTGTTCTTCCTGCTCAGCCAGGTCGACCGGTCTGCACTCGAGGCGGCGCGCGACCTGGGCGGCAACTGGTGGCGGACGTTCCGCGAGGTGATCCTGCCCCAGACGATGCCGGGCATTGTGATCGGCTCGATCTTCATCTTCGTCCTCACGATGGGCGAATACGGGACGGTCACCGTGATCGGGCAGGGAGCGGTCTCGTCGGTGGGTACGTACATCCAGCAGCAGGTGCTCGGCATCCAGTACCCGCAGGGTGCCGCCTCCGCGGTGCTGCTCGTCGTCGCGCTCGTGATCGGCGTGTTCGCGATCACGCGCTTCGCCAATCTCCGCGAGGAGCTCTGAGATGACGACCGCGGCCGAGGCGTCGGTCACCACACGTCCCCAGGACCGTGTCGTCACGCGGCGTCTCAAGCCCAAGCGCGACTGGGCGAAGTGGGGGCTCGCCACGTACTTCGTGATCTTCCTGATCTTCCTCTACGCACCGATGATCCTGATGGGGATCCTCTCCTTCCAGGGCTACTACGGCGGTGTCACCTTCCCATTCCACGGGCCCACGAGCCTGTTCTGGTGGAAGTCGATCTTCGAGACGCAGGTCGGAGGCGTGTTCACCCACGCGGACGAGATCGGTGCCGCGGGCCGGCGCTCGCTCTGGGTCAGCCTCGCGGCCGGCGGTGTCGTCGCGGTGCTGTCCTTCTCGCTCTCGATGGCGTTCCGCCGTCGCTTCCGCGGCGACGGCGTCGCGTTCTACGTGATCATGCTCGCGCTGATGACGCCGGGCTTCCTGCTCGGTCTCGGCACGCAGCTCCTCTGGAAGGCAATGGGGTTCAAGACCGGCCTCTGGCTGACCGCGCTCGGTGCGAACACCGTGTGGGGCATCCCGTTCGGCTTCCTCGTCATGCTCGCCGTGTGGAACCGCTACGACGAGCACATCGAGGAGGCGGCGCGCGACCTCGGCGCCAACGTCGCCACGACCTTCCGGGAGGTGACGCTGCCGCTCGTCTGGACCGGGGTGTTCGGCGCCGCCCTGTTCGGCTTCACGCTGACGTGGAACGACTTCGACCGTACCGTCCTGCTCGTCCTCGACAACACGCTCCCGCTCGAGATCGTCGGGCTGATCCAGGCCTCGGCGATCAGACCGGATCTCTACGCGCTCGGGACGGCGACCACGCTCGTGACGCTGTTCCTCATCTTCAGCATCCTCGTGGCGGTCACGATCAGGCTGCGCTTCCGCGGACGGAAGGTCGAGCGGGTGGAGGAGGAGCTCGGGCTCGGCGAGGGCATCGACGTCGGCGCCGCCTCGCCCGGCGCGTTCTCGTCCTAGCCAAACCGTTCGGGGCGGAGAGCCCGTACAACGGTCGCCATGCGTAGCTACCACCTGCTGGCCGTGGTCGGAGCGCTCGCCGTCGGTGTCGCCGTCGGGCTCCAGGCGAGCAGTGCAGGGCCGCCGCGGCACGCCGACGTCGACGTCTCTCGCCTTCCGGGACCGCAGACCAACGCGACGATCGCCGTCGATCCGTCCGACAGCCGCGTGCTGCTCGCGGGCTCGAACAGCTTCCTGGAGGGTGTGGAGCGGGTCTACGAGTCGAGCGACGGCGGTGCCACCTGGGCGACCCGGACGCTCACACCGCGCATCGCCGACGTCGAGGCGGCCTGCTCCTCCGACCCGGGCGTCGCGATCGACACGGGCGGACGGCAGTACTTCTCGTTCGACCGCTCGGTGCCGTGCACGAGCGACGCGCCCTCGCGCATCTACGTCGCGTCGCGTACCGGACCGGGCGACGCGTGGTCGCAGCCCGTCCTCGTCGCGCCGCTCGGCTCCGCCCGCATCGACGACAAGCCCGCGATCGCCGTCGACAACTCTCCCGTCAGCCCGCATGCCGGGCGGATCTACGTCGCCTGGGCCCGTGTCTCGCGCCTCGTGGTCTACTCGATCGTGCTCAGCCACTCCGACGACCACGGCCGCACGTGGTCGCGCCCGGTCAAGGTCAACCGAGAGGGTGACGAGCTCAACTACGCGAGCATCGCCGTCGGCCGCGACGGCTCCGTGTACGTGGGGTGGACGGACTCGTCCCGCTACGCGATCCAGGTGGTGCGCTCCACGGACGGCGGGGTGCACTTCGGGCCGGAGCATCATGCCGCGGGCTTCTCCCTGATCCCGATCCCACATTGCGGCATCGGGATCGTGCTGCGGGCCGACCCGCGCTCCTGCATCCAGGCGAACCCGACGCTCTCGGTGGACGCCTCCGGGGGACCCGACACCGGGCGTGTCTACGTCAGCTACACGGCAACCGGCTACACGGGCGACGGGGGCCCTGCCCTGACGACGTTCGACGCGCGTCTACGGCCGCTGTCGGGCTGGCCCCTCCGCGGGGAGCATCGCATCGTCGGCCGCGATCCGTCCTTCCACCACGCGAACCAGTTCTGGGTGCAGAGCGCGGTCGACCAGAGCCGCGGTGCGCTCTGGGTCTGCTTCTACGACACGGCGGGCGACCCGACGCAGACGGAGGCGTTCTACTCCTGCAGCGTCTCGAACGACGGTGGGCGCTCGTTCTCCGGCCCGGTACGCGTAGCGACCTCGCCCTCCAACGAGTCCCTCCCCGGCGCGCGCCAGTTCGGCTACTACCAGGGTGTCGCCGCCGCACGCGGTGTCGCCTACCCGATCTGGACGGACACCCGCGACCTCCGGACGAGCGCCGAGGAGATCTACACGGCGAGGCTCAGACAGGCCGCCGTCCCGGCGCCCTAGCAATCCGGAGTTTCGCCTTCACGGTTCACGGCACCGCAGCTCGGACAGTTCATGGCGGCGAACCTACTCGGCGCGTGCCCGCCTGTCGCGCGACGCGACTATCCCTGTCGCGGCGACCTCCGCGCGAAGTCGTCCGCGATCTCGTCGAACGTCGCCCAGCGGATCCCGTCGTGCCCGTTGATGTGCTCGATCATGCGCTCGAGCATGAGGATCACCTGCGGGCGGCCGCTGACGTCCGGGTGGATCGTCATCCCGAAGACCGCGTAGTCCTCCTCGCGGTAGATGTAGTCGAACTGGTCGCGCCAGATCTCCTCGAGGTGACGCGGGTTGACGAAGCCGTGGCTGTTCGGCGCGCCCTTGATGAACATCATCGGCGGCAGGTCGTCGAGGTACCAGCTCGCTGGGATCTCGATCAGGTCGGTCTCCTCGCCCCGCACGAGCGGCTTCATCCACTCCTCGGGCTGCTTCGAGTAGTCGATCTTCGTCCAGGAGTCGCCGACCCGCACGTAGTAGGGGTGGAAGTCCTTGTGCATGAGGCTGTGGTCGTACTTGATGCCGTGCTTGAGGAGGAGCTCGTTCGTGACGTTCGAGAACTCCCACCACGGCGCCACGTAGCCCGTCGGCCGCCGGCCGCACACGCCCTCGATCAGCCCGATGCACTTGACCAGGACAGCTTCCTCCTGCTCCCGCGTCATCGAGATCGGGTTCTCGTGCGAGTAGCCGTGCATGCCGATCTCGTGACCCGCGTCGACGATCAGCTTCGTCTCCTCCGGAAACGTCTCGATCGAGTGACCCGGGATGAACCACGTCGTCTTGAGGTCGTACTTGGCGAAGAGCTTGAGCAGGCGACGGCTGCCGACCTCACCCGCGAAGAGGCCACGGGAGATGTCGTCCGGCGAGTCCTCGCCGCCGTAGGAGCCGAGCCAGCCGGCCACCGCGTCGACGTCGACGCCGATGCAGCAGAAGATCTCCTTCGCCATGTCTCCTCCTCTTCGGGTCTGGTGGTACAACGCTACGACATGTGCGCGCTCTGTGGCGTGCTCCTCGACGAGCACTGGGCGGAAGCCGACGGCGGCCGCCGTGCGCGGGTCTTCCGGGTCGCGCTCGCGAACCGCGTGCTCGGCCATTTCGGGCTGCGGCTCGACGACTGGAGCGGCCGGACGTACGTGCTCCGCGACCGCAAGGGCCGCTCGGCGGTCGTCGCCAACCTCGGCGTGCTGTGGGTCGAGGCCGAGCGGCTGGCCGGTCACGCTCTCGATCCGCTCGACCCGGCGCTGGTCGCGACCCTTGCCCGCTGACGGCAAGCTCCCGGTCGCGCTCGTCACGGGGTTTCTGGGCAGCGGCAAGACGACGCTGATCTCGCGGCTCCTCGCGCATCCCGGCATGGGCGAGACGGCGGTGATCGTCAACGAGCTCGGCGAGATCGGGATCGACCACCACCTGCTCCGTCGGGTCGACGAGCGCACCGTGCTCCTGCAGAGCGGCTGCCTCTGCTGCACCCTGCGCGGCGATCTCACCGACGAGCTGCGCGACCTGCTCGGCCGCCGCGACCGGGGAGAGATCCCGCCCTTCCGCCGGGTCGTCGTCGAGACCACCGGTCTCGCCGACCCCGCGCCCGTCGTCTACACCCTGCTCGCCGAGCCCGTGGTCAAGCACCACTACGAGCTCGAGACGGTCGTCACCACGGTCGACGCGCAGCACGGTCTCGAGCACGAGGAGTCGCTGCGCCAGGTCGCGGCGGCGGACACGCTCGTGGTCACGAAGACGGACCTCGCTCCCGCGTCGGCCGTCTCCGAGCGGCTCGCCCGGCTCAACCCCGCGGCCCGCGTCGTGGAGACGAGCTTCGGTGACACCTCACCCGAGGTGGTGCTCGCGCCGGCCGCCCACCCGCGCGTCGCGGAGGTATCCGACGGCGGGCACGTCCACGGCAATGTCGGCGCGGTGACGGTCGTCCTCGACGCGACCGTCGACTGGACGGCGTTCGGGATCTGGCTGACGATGCTCCTGCAGGCGCGCGGGTCCGAGATCTACCGTGTCAAGGGCCTGCTCGACGTGGGGGCGAGCGGGCCCGTCCTCGTCAATGGCGTCCAGCACGTCGTCCATCCGCCGGTGCACCTCGACGCGTGGCCCGACGCCGACAGGCGCTCGCGGCTCGTCTTCATCGGCGAGGGCCTCGACCATGACAGGTTGAGGCGCTCACTGACGGCGTTCAGCGCGGTGGCCCGGTAGCAACACGCCGCTTGAGCGAAAGCCGCTCGTCACGGCACGATGCGCGGGTGAAGATCCTCGCTCGGGCAATCCTGGAGCGCGAAGGTGCGTTCGCGACGCTTCAGGGTGCGCTCGACGACGCGCTTGGCGGTGGCGGCGGGTGCTTGGCGCTGGTCTTCGGGGAGGCGGGAATCGGCAAGACGTCGGTCGTACGGGCGTTCCAGGAAGCGGCGCGTGGGAGCTTTCACGTCGTGTCGGGGGCGTGCGAAGCACTCTTCACCCCTCGCCCACTCGGCCCCGTGCACGACATTGCCGCCGAGGTCGGCGGGCCCCTTCTCGATGCTCTGACGACGCAATCGAGGGCCTCGATCCCGAGCGCTCTGCTCGCCGAGCTCCAAGCAAAGCCCACGCTCGCAGTGATCGAGGACGTGCATTGGGCCGACGAGGCGACGCTCGACGCGATCTCCTACGTGGGCCGCCGGATCGACGCCACACGGAGCGTTTTGCTGGCAACCTTTCGCGACGACGAGCTCGGTCCCCGCCACCCCCTCCGGCTCGTGATCGGGGAGCTCCCGAGCAGGCTGACCGTCCGGGTTGCCCTCCGCCCGCTGTCCGAGTCGGCTGTGGCCGAGCTCGCGAGCGGGGTAGGTCGATCACCGCTCGGCATCCACGCGGCGACCGGCGGCAACCCCTTCTACGTCACCGAGGTGCTCGAGTCCGAAGACGACACGATCCCCGAGACGGTGCGGGACGCCGTCCTCGCACGAGCGGGTCGCCTCAGCGCGGACGGCAGGCGATTCCTCGATGTTGTCGCGGTCATTCCCGGACACGCGGAGATCTGGGTGGTGCAAAGGCTCGCGGGAGACACGATCTCGCACCTCGACGAATGTCTCGAATCCGGCATCCTGCGGGCGACGTCCGGCGGCATCGAGTTCCGCCACGAGCTGGCGCGCCTTGCCGTTGAGGAGGCGCTCCCACCCGATCGTCGGATCGAGCTCAACCGCTCCGTCTTCCGGGCGATGATCGATCCGCCTCGCGGCGAGCCCGACCTTGCGGCCCTCGCGCATCATGCGGATGCCGCCGGCGAGGCGGAGGCGGTACTTCATCTCGCGCCACGGGCAGCCGAGAAATCCGCCCGGCTCGGTGCCCACCGTGAGGCTGCGGCGCAGTATGCGCGCGCCCTTCGCTTTTCGGATTCGGTCGGGCTGGAGAGGCAGGCAGAGATCCAGGAGCGCCTGTCGTACGAGTGCTACCTCACCGGCGAGTTCGACGACGCGATCACCGCTTCGACTCAGGCGCTCGAGCAGTACCGCACGCTCGGCATGGCTCTCAAGGAGGGCGAGTCGCTGTACTCGTTGTCGAGGCTTTACTGGTCGATCGGTCGAACACCGGAGGCAATCGACCTCGGTCGGCAAGCCGTGACGCTTCTCGAGTCGCTCCCTCCCGGGCAGGGTCTGGCAACGGCGTACGCACAGCTCTCGGCGCTGTCGGGCGCCGTAGACGACTACGACGGCGTTGCACTCTGGAGCGGGCGCGCAGCAGAGCTTGCGAGGCGTCTGGGCGATCGGGAGATCCTCGCTTCGGCGCGACTCAACCTGAGCGCGGCCCAGTACGCTGCCGCGAGACCAGGTGGCCGCGAGAGCCTCGAACACGAGCTCACCTTCGCGCTCTCGGTCGGCCTCGAGGAGCTGGCCGCCCGTGCGTACAACTCACTCGTCAGGATCGCGGCACGCTCGCGCGAGTACGAGGTCGTCGACACCTATCTGGACGCAGGCTTCGAGTACTGTCGAGATCGCGAGCTCGGAAACTTCCGGCAGGGTCTCGGAGCCGAACGAGCCCGCGTGCTCCTCGACCGTGGTGAGTGGACCGCGGCCACCGACGCGGCGAATCTCGTGCTTAGCACCGCCCGGACCGCCGGGACGGCGCCGTTCATCGCGCTGACCGTGCTCGGGCTGGTCCGGGCGCGACGTGGCGACCCCGAAGTCTGGGACCCGCTCGATCGAGCACTCGAAATGGCAGAGCCGAGTGGCGAGCTGCAACGTCTCGGCCTCGTAGCCGCGGCAAGAGCCGAGGCCGCCTGGCTGGCAGAGGATCGTCAACGCACGCTCGCGGAAGCAGGTAACGCATACGAGCTCGCGGTCGAGAAGCGACACCATTGGTTCGCGGGAGAGCTTGGCTACTGGCAGTGGAAGGCGGGCGGCCTCGAAAGGCCGCCCGGCTGGATTGCCGAGCCGTACGCATGCCAGATCGCCGGCGACACGGCCCGTGCCGGCTCGTTCTGGGCTGCTCGAGGTTGTCGGTACGAGGCGATGCGCGCGCTTGCGGAAAGCGACCAAGTGCCGGCGCTCCTCGAAGCGCTCGATATCTGCGATGACCTCGGAGCCCGCCCGGCGGCACAGGGAATACGCCACGCCTTGCGGGAGCGGGGCGCGCCGGTGCCACGCGGGCCGCGACCGGCGACGCGCGAGAACCCCGCAAATCTCACAGCTCGCGAGTTGGATGTGCTCGCCCTAGTCGCGGAAGGCCTGCGAAACGCCGAGATCGCCGATCGCCTGGTCGTCTCGCGTCGTACGGTCGACCACCACGTCTCGGCGATCCTCGACAAGCTCCGTGCGAAGACCCGAGGCGAAGCGGTCGCCGCGGCGGCTCGCCTGGGCGCGCTCGATGGGCGATCGCGCCCGCCGAGCTAGCCGCGCTTCACGTCAGGCCGGTCCGGCGGTCAGGTCGGCGACCGTCCCTCCGCTTGCGGCGACGAGGTCTGCCGGTGCCAGCTCGAGCGTCGCGTCGTTCCGCCCCGACCCGCAGAAGGCGCGCGGAAGGTCGAGGACGCGGTGGTCGACGAGCACGGTGACGTCCGCGCGGTCGACGAGCGGGCAGACACCGCCCGGCTGCAACCCGAGCTCCACCTCGACCTGCTCGGCCGGGAGCGGCGCCACCCGGTCGCGGCCGACACCGAGAGCGCGCGCGAGCTTGCCGAACTGAACGCGATCCGAGCCGCGCAGCGCGGCGAGCGCCACCCGGCCGTCCACCGTGAAGGCGAGCGTCTTCACGTGCTCGTCGGCGGGGAACGGCAGCGCCTCCAGGATCTCGGCGACGGTGGCCACCGGCACGTGGTCGTGGACGCGGAACGCGACACCCGCCTCGCGGAGGATCTCCTCGGGCGACCGCGGCACTAGTAGGAACGCGGCATGCCGAGGACGTGCTGGCCGAGGTAGGCGAGGATGAGGTTGTTCGAGACGGGGGCGACCTTGTACAGGCGCGTCTCCCGGAACTTCCGCTCGACGTCGTACTCCTCGGCGAACCCGAAGCCGCCGTGCGTGTCGAGGCACGCGTTGGCCGCGGCCCAGGAGGCCTCGGCGGCGAGCAGCTTCGCCATGTTCGCCTCGGCGCCGCACGGGAGCCCTTGCTCGAAGAGCCACGCCGCCTTGTAGCGCATCAGATCGGCGGCCTCGATCTGCGCATGCGCCTGCGCGATCGGGAACTGGACGCCCTGGTTGGCGCCGATGGGCCGGCCGAAGACGACGCGCTCCGACGCGTACGCCGTCGCCCTGTCGACGAACCAGCGCCCGTCGCCGATGCACTCGGCCGCGATCAGCACGCGTTCCGCGTTCATGCCGTCGAGGACGTAGCGGAACCCCTGGCCCTCCTCGCCCACGAGGTCGTCCGCGGAGACGACGACGCCGTCGAGGAAGATCTCGGTCGTGGCGTGGTTCATGAGCGTCTTGATCGGGCGGATCGTCATCGTCCCGTCAGCCTGGGCGCGCTTCATGTCCACGATGAAGGTGGAGAGACCGAGCGTCTTCTTCTCGACCTGGTCGGCGGGCGTCGTCCGGGCGAGCAGGAGCATCAGGTCCGAGTAGAGCGCCCGCGACGTCCAGATCTTCTGACCGCTCACGACCCAGCCGTCGTCCGAGCGCGTTGCGGTGGTCTGGATCGAGGTCGTGTCGGAGCCCGCGGTCGGCTCGGTCACACCGAACGCCTGGAGGCGCAGCTCGCCCGATGCGATCCGCGGCAGGTAGCGCTGCTTCTGCTCCTCGGAGCCGTGCCGCAGGATCGTGCCCATGATGTACATCTGGGCGTGGCAGGCACCCGAGTTGCACCCGGCGCGGTTGATCTCCTCGAGGATCACGCTCGCCGCGGTGAGCGACAGGCCCGCGCCGCCGTACTCCTCCGGCACGAGCGCCGCGAGCCATCCGTCGCGTGTCAGCGCGGCGACGAACTCCTCGGGGTAGCGGTCGGGCTCCAGCGAGCGCCAGTACTCGCCGGGGTAGTCCGCGCAGAGCGCACGGACGGCGTCGCGGATCTCGTCCAGCTCCGGGCCGAGGGCGAAGTCCAGCTCAGCCCCCGCCCCGCTCGAGCAGGCGCCTTGCGATGATCAGCTGCTGGATCTCGTTCGAGCCCTCGCCGATCAGGAGCAGCGGTGCGTCACGGTAGTAGCGCTCCGGCCGGTACTCGAGCGAGTAGCCGTAGCCGCCGTGGATCCGCATGCACTCCAGCGCGTTCTCCTGGGCGGCCTCGGTCGCGAAGTACTTCGCCATCCCGGCCTCGAGATCCGCTCGCTTGCCCGCCGCCTTCGCCCGCGCCGCCTGCAGCACGAGCAGCCGCGCGGCCTCGGCGCGCGTCGCCATCTTCGCGAGCATCAGCTGGATCGCCTGGTGGTGGGCGATCGGCTTCCCGAACGCCTCCCGCTCGCGCGCGTAGCCGACGGCGTCGTCGAGCGCCGCACGGGCGAGACCCGCGCCGCGGGCAGCGACGTTGACGCGGCCGACCTCGATTCCGCTCATGAAGTACTTGAAGCCCATGCCGACGCCCTCGTCGCCGCCGAGCACCGACGCCGCCGGTGTGCGGAAGCCGTCGAACAGGAGCTCGGTCGTCTCGACGCCCTTGTAGCCCAGCTTGCGGAGCGGCGGCAGAGGGATCGTCAGCCCGGGTGCTCCGCTCTCGGGCTCCTTCTCGACGAGGAATCCCGTCATGCCGAGGTGGGCGGGCTCGGCTGCCGGGTCGGTCTTGGCGAGGACGGCGATCAGACCGGCGCGCCAGGCGTTCGTGACCCACATCTTCTGGCCGTCGAGAACGTAGTCGCCGCCGTCGCGGCGGGCCGTTGTTCGGATCGACTGGACGTCTGACCCGGCGTGCGGCTCGGACATCGAGAACGCGGCACGGATCTCCGCGCTCGCCAGCCGCGGCAGGTGCCGCCGGCGCTGCTCCTCCGTGCCGTGCAGGCGGATCATCGTCGCCGCGATGAAGGAGCCGTTCATGATCCCGGGCAGCGTCACCCAGCCGCGGGCGAGCTCCATCTGGATCAGCGCGTACGTGTCGAGACCGAGCCCGAGACCGCCGTACTCCTCGGGGATGGTGCTGCCAAAGAGCCCCATGCCCTTCATCGTCTCGACCAGCCGTACCGGGAACTCGTCCGCATGCTCGAGCTCCGACGCGACGGGCACGACGTCCTTGTCGACGAAGGCCCGGACTGCGGCGACGATCTCCGCCTGCTCGTCGGTGAGCTCGACGACGCTCACACGCGGACGATCTCGGTCAGCGCGAGCGGTGCGAGCGCACCCGCGACGTCGTCGTGGCCCTCGAGCCCGAGGATCGCCTCCTCGAGGGTCGTGACGGCGGTGTCTGACAGCGCGAGCGCCGCGTTGCCGCGGAACTTCGCCCGCACCTCGTCCGGCGAGAGCGGGTTCTCGGGACCGCCCTGCTGGTGCGGGAAGTCGCTCGCGAGGGTCTCCCCCGAGGTGAGGGTGACGCGGATGCCGCCCGGGAACGCCTGCGGGTACGTCGGGTACGCGGGTGTCTCGTAGCGCACCTTGCGCGCGACGGCGAGCACGGCCGGGTCCGCGATCGCCTCGTCGGTGAAGTCGCCGACACCGACGTGACCGCGGACGAGCATCGACGCGGCCGAGTACTGGAGCGAGAACTTGCCCTCGTACTCCGAGCGCGGTGTCCGCTTCTGCTCCGCCGGCTCGAGCACGAGCGAGACGCCGGCCTCGGGGACCGTGACGACGACGTCCTCGATCTCGTCGGCCGTCAGCAGGCGGCCGCGCAGCGCGTCGGCTGTCGCCCCGAGCGAGCCGTGCATGAAGTGGCAGACCGGATAGGGCTTGTAGGCGATGCGGGACGTCTCCCAGCGGGTGCCGAGGTCGGCCAGCTGCCCGGCGATGTCCACTGCGCCCTCGGCGGCGCCGAGGAAGGCGTGGTACAGCCCGAACTTTCCCTCGAGCACCGACTGCGGGCCGCTCGCGCCGTGGTGCGCGAGGCGGGCCGCGATGTGTGCGCCGTGTGCTGCCCAGGCGGGGTGGATGGGCTTGGTCGGCGTCCCGTCCGCGAGGTACGCGAAGAGCCCGGACGCCATCGATCCGACGATCCCGAGCGAGCGCGTCGTCGTCTCGGCGTCCGCGCCGGTGACGCGGCCGACCGCGGCGACGCCGCCGAAGATGCCGCAGATCGCGGTCGGGTGGAAGCCGCGCTCGTGGAACTCGCCCGACGCCGCCATCCCGACGCGGCAGACGATCTCGTTGCCGGCGACGATCGCCGCGAGGACGTCGCGGCCACCCGCGCCCTGGAGCTCGGCGGCGGCGAGCGCGGCAGGCACGACGACCGTGGAGACGTGGGAGACGGAGTCGGAGTGCGTGTCGTCGAAGTCGAGGCCGTGGCAGAGCATCGCGTTGGCGAACGCCGCGTTCGCGGCAGGCAGGCGGTCGGCGAGGCCGATCACGGTCGCCTGCGGCTCCCCGCCGAGCTCGGCCATCGTCGAGCGGCCTTCTGTGGCGATCTCGCTCGCGTGCGCCGCGAGCCCGCAGCCGAGCACGTCGAGCACGTGGAGCTTCGCGTCCTCGACGACCCCCACGGGGACGTCCTCGAGCGCCAGCGTGGTCGCGAACTCGGCAATCGTCTGAGCAGCGGTCATCTCACACCGTCCAGTCGTCGTCGGTACCGGGGAAGGTGTCCTGCACCTCGGGGGCGTCGCGCTTGTACACCAGGAACGTCCGCTTGAACTCGATCACGACCTCGCGCCGCTGGTTCACGCCCCGGCAGCGCATCGAGACGATGCCCATGTTCGGTCGCGAAGACGACTCGCGCGTGTCGAGGATCTCGCTCTCGGCCCACAGCGTGTCCCCCTCGAAGACGGGGTGGGGGAGCGTGATGTCCGTCCAGGCGAGGTTGGCGGCGGCGTTCTCGCTCGTGTCGGGGACCGTCATCCCCGTGACGAGCGCCAGCGTGAATGCGGAGTTGACGAGCGGCTTGCCGTAGATGCCGCGCTCCGCCTGCACCGCGTTGAAATGCACCTGGTTCGTGTTCAGGGTCAGGCACGTGAACCAGATGTTGTCGGTCTGCGTGACCGTGCGGCCGAGCCGGCTGCGGAACACGTCGCCCGCGCCGAAGTCCTCGTAGAACCGGCCCCGCCAGAGCTTCGGTGCGACCCCGTTCTCCGTCCCCATCCCCTATCTCCTTTCCGATTCCGCGAGCAGCCGCCGCGCGCGATCCACGACCGGCAGGTCGATCATCGCTCCCTCGAGCGCGAACGCGCCACGCCCGTCGGCCTCCGCCAGCGCGTTTGCCTCGAGCACGCGCCTCGCCCACTCGAGCTCGGAAGCCGTCGGCGTGAACGTCTCGTTGACGACCGCGATCTGGGCCGGGTGGATGCAGGCCTTGCCGCGAAGACCGAGGGAGCGCGCCAGCACGCACTCCTCGCGCAGCGCGTCGGTCGCGTCGATCGCGAGGTGGACGACGTCGAACGGCGGCCGGATCCCGGCGGCAACCGAGTCGAAGACGACCTTCGAGCGGACGTAGACCAGCTCGAGTCCGTCCGCCCGCGGCTCGAGTCCGGTCTCGGCGCCGAGGTCGACGGCGCCGATCTGGAGCGCGGCGACACGCGGTCGCGCGGCGATCTCGTAGGCGAGGCGCACGCCCCGCGCGGACTCGACGATCGCGATCACGGGCGGGCCGTCCGGCCCGAGGGCGTCCACCGCGTCCGGCGTCGCCTTCGGCAGGACGATCGCGTCCGGCTCCAGCGACGCGACGGCGTCGGCGTCGGCGTCGTGGAACGGCGTCCCCACGCCGTTGATCCGCACGATCCGGAGGGGCCCCGATCCGTCTGCCCCGGCGAAGACACGTGCGACCAGTGCGCGCGCTGCGTCCTTCTCGCTCGCGGCGACGGCGTCCTCGAGATCGGCGACGACGGCGTCGGCGTCCGACGCGAGTGCGTTCGCGAGCTTGCGCTCGTCGCTTCCGGGTGCGAACAGCAGTGAGCGGACGGTGGAGAGATCGCTGGCCGTGGCGCAGTTCTATGTCAGACATTCGGCGCCTGTCAACTTGACACCGGCTCCGAAGTCAGACATAAACGCAAGCCTCTGGAGGAGAGCAAACCCCAGGAGGTCGAAGCGTGAAAGCGGTCAGGTTCCACGAGTTCGGCGGTCTCGACGTGCTCCGCGTCGAAGAAGTTCCGGACCCCGAGCCGGCGGCGGGGCAGGTGCTCGTGGACATCACCGCGAGCGCGCTCAACCACCTCGACGTCGACGTTCGCGAGGGCGTCTCGCGCTTCCCGGTCGAGCTGCCGTTCATACCGGGGGTCGAGGCGGTCGGCCGCATCTCGGCGCTCGGGGAGGGCGTCGACGGCTGGCAGCCGGGCGACCGCGTGATGGTCTTCCTGATGGACAGCTGCGGCGAGTGCCGCTTCTGCCGTAGCGGACGCGAGGTTCTCTGCACGGCCGCCGGGTTCGTCAGCTTCTCCACCAACGGCACGTACGCGGAGAAGCTCGCGTGCTCCGCGCGGCAGCTCGTGCGCATCCCGGACGGCGTCTCCGACGAGGCCGCGGCGGCGCTGCAGATCGCCTTCGGCACGGCGTGGCACATGCTCTTCACCCGCGGCCGCCTCACGATCGGTGAGACCGTGATGATCAACTCGGTGGGGAGCGGGATCGGGTCGGCCGCCGTCCAGCTCGCCCACCTCGCCGGCGCGACCGTGATCGGCAACGCGAGCTCGGACGACAAGCTCGCACGCGCCGCCGAGCTCGGCATGGACCACGGCATCAACCACGCGACGCAGGACGTCGTCGCTGAGGTGATGCGGCTCACGGACGACCGCGGTGTCGACCTCGTCTACGAGCACGTCGGCGGCGAACTCTTCCAGAAGGGTCTCGACTCTCTCGGCAAGGACGGCCGACTCGTCATCTGCGGCGGCCATTCCGGCGAGGTGGTGCCCTTCGACATCATCCCGTTCTTCCGTATGCAGCGGCAGGTGATCGGGTCGTTCACCTACGAGCGGCGTGAGGTGGAAGCGTGCCTCGACCTCGCGAGCGAGGGCAAGATCACGCCGCTCGTGCATGCGACGTTCCCGCTCGCGGATGCGCGGGAGGCGATGGCGCTGATGGAGAGCCGCGCGCACTTCGGCAAGATCGTGCTCACGCCGTGAAGGGCCGAGCGGTGGGGGTGGAGCGATGAAGCGTCTCGGGGTCGACGTCGGTGGAACCTTCACCGACCTGATCTACGTGGACGACGAGGCCGGCCGGATCCTCGTCCACAAGCTGGCGACGACACCCGACGACCCCTCGGAAGGAACGGTGCGGGGCATCCGCGAGCTCGCCGAGCAGGCGGGTGTCAGCCCGTCGGCTCTCGACCAGGTGTTCCACGGGACGACGATCGCGACCAACATCGTGATCGAGCACAACGGCGCCACCGTCGGCATGATCACGACGGAGGGCTACCGCGACATCCTCCACATCGCGCGGCACAAGAAGCCGCTCAACTTCTCGAACTACCAGGATCTGCCGTGGCAGCGCTACCCGGTGGTGCGCCGCCGCCACCGGCTCACGGTCGCCGAGCGCATCGTCTCCGACGGCTCCGTGCTCGTGCCGCTCGACGAGGGCGAGGCACGGCAGCGCGTGCGCGCGCTCAAGGAGGCGGGCGTCGACGCGGTCGCCGTCTGCTTCCTCTTCTCGTTTCTCAACCCCGTGCACGAGGAGCGCGTCGCGGAGATCGTCCGCGAGGAGTTTCCGGAGGCGTTCCTCTCGGTCTCCTCGGAGGTCGTGCCGCAGTACCGCGAGTACGAGCGCTTCTCGACCGTCGGGCTGAACGCGTACGTGGGTCCGAAGGTCGCGTCCTACGTGGCGCGGCTGACCGAGCAGCTCGGTGAGCTCGGTGTCCGGTCGGGCCTCCACCTGATGACCTCCGCATCGGGTGTCGCCACCGCCGAGGCGGCGATCCAGCGTCCCGTGACGCTCCTCATGTCCGGCCCGGTCGCAGGTGTCGTCGGCGGCATCTGGGCGGGCAAGCAGTCGGGTCACGACAACGTGATCACGCTCGACGTCGGCGGCACCTCGGCGGACATCGGTCTCGCCCAGGACGGCCGCCTGCGCATGAAGCACCTGCTCGACACGCGCGTCGGGCCCTACCAGGCGATGATCCCGATGGTCGACGTCGACACGATCGGCGCCGGCGGCGGCTCGATCGCGTACGTCGACGCGGGCGGCATCTTCCGCGTCGGCCCGCGCTCGGCCGGTGCCGTTCCCGGGCCCGCGGCGTACGGGCGCGGCGGCACCGAGGCGACCGCCACCGATGCGATGGTCAACCTCGGCTGGCTGCTCCCGGAGGACTTCCTCGGCGGCGGCATGTCGCTCGACGCCGAGCTCGCCCGGAAGGCGTTCGCCGACGGGCCCGCCGCGGCGCTCGGGATGAGCGTCGAGGAGGCGTCCATGGGTGCGGTGCAGATCCTCTCGCACTCGATGGTGCAGTCGATCGAGGAGAACTCCGTCCGCAAGGGCTACGACCCCCGCGACTTCGCGCTCGTCGCCGAGGGTGGCGCGGGGCCGCTCTTCGCCGTCCCGATCGCGGTCGAGGTGGGGACGCCGTACGTGATCGTCCCGCCCTATCCCGGCATCGCCGCGGCGATGGGGCTGATCGCGACCGACATGGTCTACGAGTACGCGGCCACGACGTATCAGCGGCTGTCCAAGCTCGATGCGGCGGCGCTGCACCAGCGTTTCGAGGAGCTGGAGCAGCAGGCCGCGGCGCAGCTCGCCGAGGACGGGATCGCCGCCGACCGTGTCGTCGTCCAGCGGATCGTCGACGCCCGCTATCTCGGGCAGGGTTACGAGCTCCGCGTCGACGTGGCGACCGGAGCGATCGACGACGCGTGGGTCGACAAGGTGCGCGCGGACTTCCACGACGTCCACGAGCGCGAGTTCACCCGTCGCTTCGAGGACTCGGACATCGAGATCCCGAACATCCGCGTCCGTGGCATCGGCCTGATGCCGGCGCTGACGACCCCGCCGCTCGAGACCGGGAGCGAGTCGCCCGACGCCGCCCTGCGCCACGAGGGCATGGCGTGGTTCCACGTCGACGGGAAGCTCGAGCACGTCTCGACGCGCTACTACGACCGCGCGGCCCTGACGGCCGGCAACCGGCTCGAGGGCCCCGTGATCGTCAGCCAGTACGACTCGACGACCGTGATCCCGCCGGGAATCGGCGCTCGCGTCGACGGCTCGGGGAACATCGTCATCGAGGTGGGCGCGTCCGTCGCCGCCGGTGCGGTCGCAGCCGCGGCCGGAGAGGGGGTCTGACGTGTCCACGCAGGAGTACGAGCTCGGCAAGCACCCTGGCCCGCCCGAGCGCGCACGGGTGGACGTCGACCCGATCACGATGCGCGTCCTCGGCGGCGCCTTCCACGCGATCGCAAAGGAGATGGCGGGCGTCCTCTTCCGGATGAGCTACTCGTCGATCATCCGCGAGTCCGAGGACCTCGGCGCCGGCATCTTCGACGCGCAGGGGCGCGAGCTCTGCGAGTCGGACTCGACGCCGATGCACATCGGCTCGCTGCCCTGGTACATCCGCGGCTTCATGCGCCACCTCGAGGGCAAGGTCGAGGAGGGCGACGTGATCATCCACAACCACCCGTACTACGGGGCCTCGCACACGCCGGACATCGCCGTCGCGGTGCCGATCTTCTGGGAGGGCGAGCTGACGGGCTTCGCCGCCGTGACCGCGCACGTCCTCGACGTCGGCGGGTCGTTCCCCGGCATCAACGCCGACGCGTTCGACGTCTACGCCGAGGCGAAGATCTACGACGGGCTGCGCTGGTACCAGGCTGGCGTGCTCAACGAGGACCTCGACCGGATGGTCTTCGACAACGTCCGCACGGAGACGATGAACCGCGGCGACATGAACGCGATGATGGCCGCCTGCCAGCTCGGCCGCGACCGCATGCTGCGCCTCTTCGAGCGCTACGGCATCGACACGGTGATGAGCGCCGCCTACAACTGGATGGACTACTCGGAGACGATGCTGCGGGAGCAGATCCGCAAGCTCCCGAACGGCGAGTACAAGGCGCCGACGGGCTGGCTCGACGACGACGCGCGAAACCGCGGCGTCAGGCTCCGGGTGGAGACGAAGGTGATCGTCGACGACGACGAGATCACGATCGACCTGACGGGCTCGAACGCGGAGGTGCCGACCGGGTACAACGTCCCCTTCGAGGGCTCGCTGCTCGTCGGTGCCTACTACGCGGTGCGCACGATCCTGCTCGACGAGGTCACCTTCCCCGAGCACGTGCCGCAGAACGACGGCGTCTTCCGGCCGGTCAAGGTGATTGCGCCGAAGGGGACGATCTACAACCCGACCTTCCCGCGGGCGTGCTTCTCGCGCTTCTGCCAGGTGCAGCGGGTGGTCGACAACACGATCCTTGCGCTCGCCGACGCGCTGCCCGAGGGCGTCACGGCGGGGAACTCGGCCGGGATCCACTTCTGCGCCTACTCGGGCTTCTCGGAGGAGATGGGCGAGTACTGGCTCTACCTCGAGGTGAACGAGGGCGCCTACGGCGGCCGGCACGGCAAGGACGCGATGGACTCGGTCGACAACCTGATGGCGAACACCCGCAACAACCCGATCGAGGAGCTCGACATGCGCTTCCCGATCCGCTGCGACCAGTACGAGCTGCGGCCCGAGCCCGCGGCGCCCGGGCGCTGGCGGGGAGGCATCGGCATCATCCGCCGCAACCGCTTCCTCGTCGACGGCGTGTACTCGTGCGAGGGCGACCGCCAGACCGACCCGCCGCGCGGCATCTTCGGCGGCTGGGACGGCCTCGTCGCGTCCTGCCGCAAGAACCCCGACACCGAGCGCGAGCAGGTGCTCGACGCGAAGGTGACGGGTGTGCCCTTCGCGGGGGGCGAGTTCATCGAGTTCCGGGAGCCGAACGCAGCGGGCTACGGCAACCCGCTCGACCGGCCGCCCGCCGAGGTGCGCGAGGACGTGCTCGACGACTTCACCACGATCCAGCTCGCACGGGACGCATACGGCGTCGTCTTCGCGGACGAGCGGACGCTCGAGGTCGACGAGGCCGCGACCGAGGCGCTCCGGGCCGAGCTGCGGGCGACGCCCGTTGGTGACTCGCTGACGTCCTACTTCGCGAACGCCGCGCTTCCGCCCGCGGGCGCGCCGACGTCCGTCGCCGGCAACGCGGAGTTCGGGCTCGGCACGTGAGCCGCGGCGGAGCCTGAGTGGCCGTCAAGGCGTACGAGCAGATCGCCGACGCACTCCAGCACCGGGTCGTCACCGGTGACCTCGAGCCCGGTGAGCGGCTCCCGACCGAGACCGCCCTCGCCTCCGGCTTCGGTGTCAGCCGTGCCACGGTGCGGGAGGCGCTCAGGCTGCTCGCCGCCCGCAACCTGATCCGCACGGCGAAGGGCGCGACCGGCGGCAGCTACGTCACCGTTCCGAGCGCGGGGCACCTCTCCGAGTCGCTGCGGTCGGGTATCGGGCTCCTCGCCGAGGCGCGTGACGTCTCGCTCGAGCAGCTGCTCGAGGCGCGGCAGCTGCTCGAGGTCCCGGCCGCGCGCCTCGCGGCGCAGCGTCGCCGCGACGAGGACGTCGAACGGCTGCGCGAGGCGATTCCCGGGCAGCCACTCGAGCTCGCGACCAACGAGCAGTTCACCTACAACGCCGACTTCCACTCGATCGTGCTCCAGGCATCGGGCAACGTCCTGCTCGCGATCGCCGCGAAGCCCGTCTTCGACGTCCTCCAGACGCGGCTCGTGCGGTCCAATCTCGGGGCCCGCTTCCACCGCACGATCAACATGCATCATCGCTCGATCGCGGCGGCGATCGAGGCGGGCGACGCCGACGCCGCCGGCGGGGAGATGCACGATCACGTCGAGTTTCTGCGGCCGTTCTACGAGAAGGCCTGGCGCGACCTGAGGAAACGGCGGTGAGCGGGCTCGCGATCGGGATCCAGGGCAGCGGCCAGCTGGTCGGCGAGCTGCCCGACCCGGGTCTCTTCGCAGAGTCGGCGCGCCTCGCCGAGCGCGTCGGGTACGACTCGATCTGGGCCGGCGACCACGTCTCCTTCGAGAACCCGATCCTCGACGTGACCGTCGCGCTCGCGACGTTCGCGGCGGTCACGAGCTCGATCACGATCGGAGCCGGCATCGTGCTCCTGCCTCTGCGGCCGCCGGCGCTGGTCGCGAAGGCGTTCTCGTCGCTCGACTACGTCGCCGCGGGCCGCGTCGTGCTCGGAGTCGGCGTCGGCGGGGAGGGTGCGAAGGACTTCGAGGCGGTCGGAGTCCCCGTCGCCGAGCGTCGCGAGCGCACCGACGAGGCGATGCTCGTCCTGCGGGAGCTCTTCGCGGGCCCGCGCGCGAGCTTCGAGGGCCGGTTCACGCGCTTCGAGGACGTGTCGGTCGAGCCGCTCCCCGCGCGCGCGGGTGGGCCGCCGCTCTGGGTCGGTGGCCGCTCCGCCGCGGCGCGCCGGATGACCGCCCGGCTCGGCGACGGCTGGATGCCGATCTGGATCTCGACCGAGCAGTACGCGGAAGGGTGGGACGACATCTGCCGCCGCGCCGAGACCGCCGGTCGCGACCCGGCGCTGATCACGCCCGCCGCCGTGCTGCCGGCGCTCGTCGACGACGACGGCGAGCGCGCCCGCGCCGAGGCCCGCGACCATCTCCGGGAGCGCTACGGGACGGAGTTCTCGGCGAACGCGATCGCGCGCTACTGCGTCGCGGGGACACCCGAGGAGTGCGCGCGTCGCGTCGCCGCCTACGCCGCCGTGGGTGTCAGGCACCTCGTCTTCAACCCCGCGGTCCCGCCCGCGCGGCTGCTCGAGCAGACCGAGCGGCTGGCGGAGGCCGCGATCGGAGCCGCCGTATGACGCTGCCGCTCGCCGACGTCCGCGTCCTCGCGGTCGAGCAGTTCGGTGCCGGCCCGTGGGGGACGCTCCAGCTCGCCGATCTCGGCGCCGAGATCGTCAAGATCGAGGACCCCGTGTCCGGCGGCGATGTTGGCCGCTACGTGCCGCCGTTCCAGGAGGGCGAGGACTCGCTCTTCTTCGAGACCTTCAATCGCGGCAAGAAGAGCATCTCGCTCGATCTGCGCCACCGCGACGCGCGCGGTGTCTTCGAGGATCTCGTCCGTGCGAGCGACGCAGTGTACTCCAACCTCCGCGGCGACCAGCCGCGCAAGCTCGGGCTCACCCACGAGCAGCTGAAGGACGTCAACCCCGCGATCGTCTGCTGCTCGCTCTCGGGATTCGGGATGACCGGCCCGCGGGCTCAGGAGGGCGGCTACGACTACATGATGCAGGGGCTCGCGGGCTGGCAGATGCTCACGGGGGCGCCCGGCGGGCCGCCCACCAAGAGCGGGCTCTCCCTCGTCGACCTGTCCGGCGGCTACGCGTCGGCGATCGCGTTGCTCGCGGGTGTCTGGCGCGCGCGCCGCGACGGCGTGGGGTGCGACTGCGACGTGTCGCTCTTCGAGACGGCGTTGCACGAGCTGATGTACATCGGCCCCTGGGCGGCGACCCACGGCTACGTCCCGCCGCGGCGTGCCGGCTCGGCGCATCCGACAATCGTCCCGTTCCAGAACTTCGAGGCGGCCGACGGCTGGTTCGTCCTCGGCGCCGCGAAGCAGGTGTTCTGGGAGCGCACCTGCGCCGTGATCGGCCGGCCGGAGCTGGCCGGTGACGAGCGCTTCGCGACGATGGCGTCCCGCAACGAGAACCGCGACGAGCTCGTGCCCCTCCTCGAGGAGGTGTTCCGTGCGCGCACCGTCGACGACTGGGTCGAGGCGTTCGTCGCGGCGGGTGTCCCGGCGTCGCGTGTGAACACGGTCGAGCAGGCGCTCGTCGACCCGCAGACCGTCGCCCGCGGCGACGTGGTCGAGCACGAGCATCCAGGTCTCGGGACGGTGCGCTCGATCAGGACGCCGCTTCGCCTCGCAGGCGGCGACGGCCCGCTCGAGCGGGCGCCGGAACGCGGGCCCCGCCGCGGCGAGCATACTGCGGCGGTCCTCGAGGAGCTGTGCGGCTACACGCAGGAACGCATCGACGAGCTCTGGTCGGCAGGCGTCTTCGGCCCGCTCGACCGCGATACGATCGGGCCACTCGGGCCCGGAAGGAGGATCGGAGCATGACCATTACAGCTGCCACCGGCTTGACGCGGGAGGCGCTCGCCGCCGCCCCGCAGACCTACTTCGACGCCGTCGATGCGATGGACGTCGACGGCGTGCTCGGCCACTTCGCCGCGGACGCGACGCTCACGGTCCAGACCGACCACGTCACGTTCACGGGCGCGGACGAGATCCGGCGCATGTTCACCGACTTCTTCGAGGCGTCGGTATCGATCCGCCACGAGATCCGCAACATCGTCGTGGAGGAGCGTGCAGGCAAGGTCGCGACGGAGCAGGGCTACATCGGCGAGCTGAAGGACGGCTCGCAGAACGACATGCACAACTGCAACTTCTTCGACTTCGACGCCGACGGGAAGTTCGCGCGCGTGATCATCTGGATGGCGGGCACGAACCCGCTCAAGTGACGGATATGGACATCCACGAGATGCTCGCGGCGATCTTCGACGCCGACACCGGCATCTACCGCGAGCGCGGCTTCCAGCGCCGGATCGGCTACGGCCGCCGCCCGGCGCTCGTCCACATCGACCTCGCGAACGCGTGGACCCGGCCGGGCCACGCGTTCTCGTGCGACGGCATGGACGTGATCATCCCCGCCGTCCAGGCGCTCAACGAGGCCGGACGCGCCAAGGGCATCCCCATCGTCTACACGACGACCGCCTACCAGGACGTGGACGGGCCGAGCTCGGACATGGGGCTCTGGGTGCACAAGATCCCGGTCGAGCACCTCGCGCTCGGGAGCGAAGGCGTCGAGATCGACAGCCGGATCGCGCCCGAGCCCGGCGAGCCCGTGATCGTCAAGAAGCGCGCAAGCGGCTTTCACGGCACCTTTCTCTCGGGTTACCTGAACGCCCACGGCGTCGACACGGTGATCATCACGGGCGTCACGATGGCGGGCTGCGTCCGCCACACGACCGAGGACGCGATCGCGGAGGGCTTCCGGCCGATCGTGGTGCGCGAAGCCGTCGGCGACCGGGTGCCGGGGGTCGTCGAGTGGAACCTCTTCGACATCGACGCCAAGTTCGGCGACGTCGAACCGCTCGAGCGGGTGCTCGAGTACCTCGCCGGGATCGAGCCCTTCGAGAGCCGGGCGGCGACGGAGGCTGCGCGCGTTTAGACCGCGACGAGCGCCTGCTCGAAGAAGCCGGTGACGATCCGTACCGCGTCGGCCGGGCACTCGACGAGGTCGGCGTGGCCGATGTCGGGGAACTCGACGACGCTGATGTTCGCGTTCAGCTCCGCCATCCGGCGCGCGCCGAGACCCGACGGTGCGAGCTCGGGCGGGCAGAGGACGTCATGGGTCCCGTTCGTCATCAGGAGCGGGCGCTCGATCTCCGGCACGAGCGGCGAGAGGTCCATCTCCTCCATCGCGAGGCACGCCTGGCGCACGGTGTACGGGTCGTTGCGGCCGACGATGTCGCGGACGAGCTCGAAGATGTTCGCGCCCTCGGGGCTCTCCATAAAGCTCGCTCCGACCGCCTGCGTCGTCACGTGGTCCGAGAACTCGTCCCACGGCATCGACTCCGCCATCCGCCGCCAGACGCGGAACAGCGTCCTCCGGTAGAGGTCGGGCTTGGCGAAGGCGACATCCGCGCAACCGGCGATGGTGCGGTCCGGGTGCGCCGCGACGAACGCGATCGCGATCATCCCGCCCATCGAGGTGCCGTGCACGAAGACACGGTCGAGACCGACGGCGTCGAGGAGCTTCACGCCGTCCTCGGCCCACCCCTCGATCGTGTAGCGCTCTCGCGGCGACGACGAGGCACCGTATCCCCGGGCGTCGAACGACAGCAGGCGGAAGGTCTCGCGGAAGCCGTCGTTGACGAGCCCGAAGTTGTGGCGCCCGAAGAGCCCGCCGCCGAACTGCAGGACGACCGGCGCATCCTCGGGACCCGTCAGCTCGTAGTAGAGGGTGATGCCCTCCTCGATCGTCGCGAACGGCATCTCTGCGTGCCGGCCGTCAGTCCCAGGTGCTCGACGTGCGGTGCCAGTTGACGTCGCTCGGCAGCCACTCGGTGTTGATCCGCGACATCAGGCGCTCGACCTTCGCCGAGCCACATGCCGGACAGGGCGGAGTAGGCTTGTCCGACGACGACAGGAGCTCCTCGAAGCGCTCCTGGCACGCCTCGCATCTGTACTCGTAGATGGGCATCGGATTGCATTCTAGTCGACCCGCGAACACCCCAGAGCCCGCCGGTCTCGCCGTCCTGCGCGAGCTCTGCGAACGCCAGGGTGTGAGCCCCGACGACGCCGATCTGCAGGCTGTGCAGGGATTTCTGCAGGTGATCCTGCCCGCGCTCGCCGAGCTCGAGGAGCGGCTGCCGGACGATCTCGGAACGGTTCCGTGACGCTCGCCGCCCTCGCCGCACGGATCCGGCACGGCGAGCTGTCACCGCGTGAGGCGGTGCAGGCGTCGCTCGACGCGATCGACGCGGCCGCGGGTCTCAACGCGTTCATCTCCGTCCGTGGGGAGGAGGCGCTGGCCGAGGCGGAAACCGCGCCCGAGGGTCCGCTGCACGGCGTTCCGATCGGCGTCAAGGACGTGATCGACGTCGCTGGTGCGCGCACCACGGCCGGCTCGGCGATCCTCCGCGAGAACGTGGCCGCGCGCGACGCGGACACTGTTGCGCGCCTGCGCGCTGCGGGCGCCGTCGTCGTCGGGAAGCTCAACACACACGAGTTCGCCTTCGGCGCGCTGACGACGAGCCCGCACTTCGGGCCGGCACGGAACCCGTGGGACCCCGAGCGTGTGTGCGGCGGCTCGAGCGGTGGCAGCGGCGCCGCGGTCGCGGCCGCGCTCGTGCCGGGCGCCCTGGGCACGGACACGGCCGGGTCGGTGCGGATCCCGGCCTGCTACTGCGGTGTCACCGGGCTGCGCCCCTCGTGGGGGCTTGTCTCGAACGACGGCGTCGTCCCGACGGCATGGCGCTTCGACACCGTGGGGCCGCTCGCGCGGAGTGCCGAGGACTGCAGCCTCCTGCTCGAGGCGATGGCACCCGCGTACCGCCCCGAGAGCGCGAGCGGTGCAAACGGGCTGCGGGTCGGCGTCGTCGAGGAGCTCTTCGACCGTGCCGACCCGGGCATTGCCGAGGCCGCGCATGCGGCGGTCGCTCATCTCGCCGAGCTCGGTGCGACCGTCGAGCCGGTCACGGTGCCGTTGCTCGACGAGGCCGGGACGATCGTGCAGACGATGATGCTGCCCGAGGCCGCCGAGGTGCATCTTCCGTGGCTGCGGACGCGGATCGCCGAGTACGGCGCGGACGTCCGCGCCCGGCTGCTCGCGGGGCTGCTGCTCCCGGCGACGGCCTATCCGACCGGGCTGCGGGCACGGCGCTGGTTCCTGCGCGAGCTCGAGCCGCTGCAGGAGCGCTACGACGTGCTCGCGCATCCGGAGCTGCCGGTGCCGCCGCCGCGGATCGGCGAGGAGACCGTCGTCAGCCAGGGCCGTGAGGTGCCATACCGGCTGTCCGTGATCCCGTACAACTCTCCCTGGACGCTCGCCGGCCTGCCGGTCGCCAGCGTTCCGTGCGGTCTCGTCGACGGTCTTCCGACCGGGCTCGCCCTCGTCGGCCGGCCTCGCGGCGAGGCCACGGTGCTGCGGGTCGGCGCGGCCTATCAGGCCGTCACCGACTGGCACGAGCGCCGGCCGGAGACCGCCGCGGTGGCGTGAGCCGGCGAGGTGTGATCGGCATCGGGGTAGCGCTCGCTGTGGTCACGGCGGGTGTCGCGGTGGCCGTCGTCCTGCTCACCCGCGACGGGTCGAGCAGCTTGACGCCTGCCCAGTACCTGATCCGCGCGGACGCGATCTGCAGGGTGTACGCGCGGAAGCTCGACCGGATCCCTCCGCCCGACATGGGGTCGACGACGGCGGTGGCGCAGAGCGTCGCGCGAGCACTTCCCGTCCTCACGGAGCAGGCGTCGGCGGTGCGCGCGCTCGATCCACCGCGCGAGCTCGAGGAGCGCGTCAGGCGCTTCTTCCGGCGCACCGACCGCTCGCTCGCCGCTCTCGCCGCGGTGCTCGACGCCGCGAAGCGCGGCGATGCGAAGACGATGGGGCCGCGCCTCGGAGCGTGGCTCGCCGCGAGTACCGAAGCGCAGACGGCCTCGCACGAGGTCGGCTACCGCTGCTGAGCCGACCCCATTTGCGGTCCGTCACGCGAAGTCGTATACAGAACGCAACTCTCGAGGAAAGGTTGGCCGCTGATGTCGGTACTGATCAAGGGTGGGCGGATCGTGACCGCTGCCGACGACTACGTCGGCGACGTCTTCGTCGACAACGGGACCGTGACGCTGCTCGGCGAGTCGCTCGACGTCGCCGCCGACAAGGTGATCGACGCGTCGGGCAAGTACGTGATCCCGGGGGCGATCGACCCGCACACGCACATCGAGATGTACTTCGGCGGCACCACCACGTGCGACGACTTCACGTCGGGAACGGTCTCGGCGGCCTTCGGCGGCACCACCACCCTCGTCGACTTCTGCATGCAGACGCCGGGCGACACCTTCGCGCAGGCGCTCGAGAAGTACCACGAGAAGATCGACCGCTGCAAGCCGGTCATCGACGTCGGCTTCCACATCGGCGTCACCGACCTCCACACCGGCGGCACGCTCGAGGATCTCGCCAAGCTGCCGGCCGAGGGCATCACCTCCTACAAGCTCTTCATGGCCTACAAGGGCGCCGTCATGGTCGACGACGACACGCTCTTCCGCACCATGGAGACCGCCGCCGACACGGGCGCGCTCGTGATGGTCCACGCCGAGAACGGCGACGCCATCGACCTGATCGTCAAGCGCGCGGTCGCGGAGGGGAAGAAGGAGCCGATCTGGCACGCGCGGACACGCCCGATGGAGACCGAGGCCGAGGCGACGAACCGCGCCGTGCAGCTCGCCCGGGTCGCCGGCTGCCGGCTGTACGTCGTCCACGTCTCCTGCCTGCCCGCCGTGGAGCCGATCGCGCTCGCACGCGAGAAGGGCTGGGACGCCTGGGGTGAGACGTGCACGCAGTACCTCTTCATCGACGACTCGGCGCTCGATCAGCCCGGTTTCGAGGGTGGCAAGTACATCTACACGCCGCCGCCGCGTCCCAAGGACCAGCAGGAGCACCTCTGGAAGGCGCTCGGCTCGGACGTGCTCTCGGTCGTCTCCACCGACCACTGCCCGTTCAAGTGGCCGGAGCAGAAGGGGGTCAACGGCGAGGAGTTCCAGGTCGTGCCCAACGGCGGACCCGGGATCGAGAACCGGCTGCACATGCTGCACCACTTCGGCGTGCGCGAAGGCCGGATATCGCTCAACCGCTTCGTCGAGCTCACCTCCACGAACGTCGCGAAGCTCTTCGGCCTCTACCCGCGCAAGGGCACGATCGCGCCGGGCTCCGACGCCGACATCGTGATCTGGGATCCGGAGAAGGAGCTGACCATCTCCGCCGCCACGCACCACTCGAACGTGAACTACAACCTCTTCGAGGGCACGAAGGTGAAGGGCGCCCCGGAGGTCGTGATGGTGCGCGGGCAGATCATCGTCGAGGGCGACGAGCTCGTCGGCAAGCCCGGTGACGGCCAGTTCGTGAAGCGGGCCGGCACGGGCGCCGAGCTCTTGTCGCGCGACGCGGTTCCGGCATGACGGATTCGGACGCCAGGGAGGTCTACGCGCGGGCCGGGCTCGGAGAGAGCATCACGCTCGGCTCCCGGCCGGCCGTCGTGGTGGTCGACCTCAGCTGTGGTTTCACCGACCCCGCCTGCGCGCTCGGATCGGAGCTGACCGCCGAGGTCGAGGCCACGAAGACGCTGCTGGACGCGGCCCGCGCGAAAGGGCTCCCGGTTGTCTTCACCACGATCGGATTCGCGCCAGATCTCAAGGACGGCGGGCTCTGGCCGCAGAAGGCGCCCGGGTTGGCGGCGCTGCAGATCGGAAGCCGGTGGGTCGAGATCGACCCGCGGCTCAACCCCCGCGAGGACGAGACGGTGGTGCTCAAGAAAGGGGCCTCGGCCTTCTTCGGCACGAACCTCGCCTCGATCCTCGTCGCACAGCAGGTGGACTCGGTGATCCTCTGCGGGGCGACGACGAGCGGCTGCATCAGGGCGACCGCCGTCGATCTCCTCCAGTACGGGTGGCCGACGCTCGTGCCGCGCGAATGCGTCGGTGATCGCGCGCAGGCGCCGCACGAGGCGAACCTCTTCGACATCCAGGCGAAGTACGCCGACGTCGTCTCGCTCGACGAGGCGCTCGCCTACGTGGAGAGCGTCCCCGAGCGCGTCGCGGTCGCGTGATGCACCGCGTCGCGCTCCTTGCGGGCGACGGCGTCGGGCCCGAGGTGATCGTCGAGGCGCGCCGGGCCGTCGACGCGCTCGATCTCGCCCTCGCCTGGACCGAGCTGCCCTGGGGCTCGGCCTACTGGCACGAGCACGGCCGGATGATGCCGGAGGACGCCCTCGACATCGTCCATGCGCATGACGCGATCCTGATGGGCGCGGTGGGCGACCCCTCCGTCCCCGACCACGTCTCGCTCTGGGGTCTGATCCTCGACCTTCGCCAGCGGCTCGATCTCTGGGCGAACGTGCGGCCTGCGCGCCTCCTGGAGGGGATCCCGTGCCCGCTCGCGGGCCGCGGGCCGGCCGACGTCGACATGCTCTTCGTGCGGGAGAACACGGAGGGCGAGTACGCGGGTGTCGGCGGCAGGGCGCATCGCACGCTTCCCGCCGAGGTGGCGGTCGAGGTGAGCGTGTTCACTCGGACCGGCGTCGAGCGCGTCGTGCGCCACGCGTTCGAGCTCGCCGAGACGCGCAGAGGAGTGCTCACCAGCGCGACGAAGTCGAACGCGTCGCGCTTCGGCTACGTCCTCTGGGACGAGGTCGCCGAGGAGGTGGCCGCAGAGCACCCCGGTGTCCGCTACGAGCGCGTGCTCGTGGACGCGCTCGCCGCGCGGATGGTGCGCGATCCCGGCAGCCTCGACGTCGTCGTCGCCTCGAACCTCTTCGCGGACATCCTCACCGACCTCGCGGCGGCGATCCAGGGCGGCATGGGCATGGCGGCGAGCGCGAACCTCGCGCCTGGATCCGGCACCCCCGGCCTGTTCGAGCCGGTGCACGGCTCGGCGCCGGACATCGCCGGGCAGGGTGTCGCCAATCCAGCGGGTGCCGTCTGGAGCGCGAGCCTGATGCTGGAGCACCTCGGTGAGACGGAGGGGGCACGGAGGCTGATGAGCGCGCTCCAGGACGTCTGCCGCGAGGGCCCGCGCACGCGCGACGTGGGTGGCAGCGCGACGACGCGCGAGGTCGGCGACGCGATCGTGGCCCGTCTCGCCTGAGGAGGCTTTAGCGCACGATCCCGATCAACGCGCCCCCGCTGACGATCAGGATGCTCGCGAGCAGCAGCCGGGAGCCGATCGCCTCCGTCTTGCCGAGCGCGAGAGCGGCGAACCCCACGGCGAAGAGCGACTGGGTCGAGTTGAGCGGCGCGACGATGCTGACGCGACCGTGCGAGAACGCCTCGAGCAGACAGACGTACCCGCCCGTGAGCGCGATCGACGCGGGCACGAAGGGGACGACGGTCGCCCGTAGCCGGGCGGCCAGACCGCGGCGCCGGACGATCACCAGATAAAGGACGAGGAAGAGGGCGGCGCCGAACAGCGAGGCGGCCGCGGCGGAGATGGGCGGCGGGTGCTGGTCACGGGCCACCCAGCGGACGAGGTTGTCGCGGACGGCGAAGAGGGCCGCGCACGCGAGCCCGAGCGTCGCGCCGATCGCCTTGAAGTCGTGCGGACGCACGCGCTCGCGCGTGAGGGCGGCGCCCCCGGCGACGACGAGCAGCGTGCCGACGACGAGCACCGCGTGGAACGGCTCGTCGAGCAGCGTCAGTGCGATCAGCACCGAGATCAGCGGCGCCGTCCCGATCAGGATCGCCGCCCTCGACGGGCCGGCATCGCGGATGGCGAGGACGAAGAGGATCTGCGATGCACCCGGGACGAGCATCCCGACGAGGACGAGCTTCCAGAGCTGTCCGACATCCACCGCCGAGCCGGTTGCGAGCGCGAGCAGCGCCGTGAGCGCGAACGCGGTCGTCGCCGCCACCGCGGCTCCGGTCTCCGGGTCGGCATGCCGTTGCAGCGCCAGGCGGACGGCGACGGCGAGCGCGCCGAAGCAGGCGCCCGCGAGCAGCCCGAAGAGAACGGCGGTCACGCCGTACTACGCTCTCTCGATGCCCGATCCGGGAACGCCCACGCCGCCGATCATCCACGATCGGCGCGCACTGCGGACGCGGCGGGCGGTGCTCGGCGGGTGCGCAGTCGGTCTCGCCTCCGGCTGGAACGTCGCGAACACGGGAGCCGTGGCGCAGCCGCTCGCGGCCGCGTACGGGATCGGTCTGGCGACGGTCGGTCTCTTCACGACGGCGCTGTTCGTGACGCATCTGGCGCTGCAGATCCCGGGTGGCAAGGCGAGCGACCGGTTCGGGCCGCGCCTGGTGGGTCTGTTCGGTCTCGCCGTGATCGCCCTCGGGAGCTCGTTGTCGATGCTCGCCCACGACACCGCCCTCGCTCTCGCGACGAGGGCGCTGACCGGCATCGGGACGGGTGCCGCGTTCATCGCGGGCAGCGCGTACGTGCGCGCCGGTGGCGGCTCCCCGTTTGCGCAGGGGCTCTACGGCGGGGTCGGTCTGGCGGGCGGCGGGCTCGCGCTCGGCGTCCTGCCGCCGGTCGAGGACTGGATCGGGTGGCGCGCGCCGTTCGCCAGCGCGGTCGTCCTCGCCTCTGCGGCATTTGCGATCCTGGCCGTCAGCCCACGCGACGACCGTGACCGGGTCGGCTCGGTCGCGACGCGTGCGACCGGCATCCTGCGCGAGACGCGCCTCTACCCGCTCGCAGTGCTCTACGCCGCGTCGCTCGGCCTCAGCATCGTGATCGGGAACTGGACGGTCACCCTGCTGCACCGGAACGGGGGTCTCGACAAGGGCACGGCCGGCGCGATCGGGGCGCTGACGCTCGTCCTCGGCATCGTCACGCGGCCGCTCGGCGGCTGGATCCTGCACGCCCGCCCCGCCCGGATGCGCCGCGCTGTCGGCGCCAGCCTCTTCGCGGGCGCCGCAGGCACCCTCCTGCTCGCGGCCGCGGAGCCGGTGCCGCTCGTCGTCTGCGGTGCGGCGTTCGTCGGTCTCGCGGCGGGGATCCCCTTCGCGCCGGCGTTCACCGGCGCCGCGCTGACCCGTCCCGACGCCGCAGCCGCGGCCGTCGGCCTCGTGAACGGCGCGGCGAGCGTCGTCGCGCTCGTCGGCACGCCGTTGCTCGGGCTCTCGTTCTCGCTGCCCGGTGGCGGGACCGCCGGGTTCGTCGTCGTGGCGGCGCTCTGGCTGATCGCGCTTGCGAACCTGCCGGCCCCGTCGCGACTCGGGGTCGCGACGGCTACAGCAAAGACGTGATCGCGGCGAGGATGATCTCGGCCGCGAGCGCCGCGTCGGCGGGGTCGGCGTCCTCGGCGGGATGGTGGCTGATCCCGTCGACACAGGGAACGAAGACCATCGCGACCGGCACGCGATCGGCAACGCACATCGTGTCGTGCGCGGCACCCGAGTGCATGCGGCGGTAGGGCTCGCCCGTCGCGGCGGCAGCCCTCTCGAGCGCGCCCACGATGCCCTCGTCCATCGGTGTCGCGGGGAGCCTCTGCCGCTCGACGTACTCCGCATGCATCCCGCGCGCCTCGGCGCTCGTGGCGGCCGCCGTGGCGATCTTTCCGGCGACGTCCCTGTAGGCGTCGTCCTCCGGTCCGCGGATGTCGAGCGAGAAACGCACGCGGCTCGCGATCGCGTTGATCAGCCCCGGGTCGACCTCGACCTCGCCGATCGTCCCGACCGTGCCGCGGCCCGCCTCGCGTGCCAGCCGCTCCAGCTCGAGCGCCGTCTCGGCGAGCACGAGCGTCGGGTCGAGGCGGAGATCCATCGGCGTCGCGCCCGCGTGATCGCCGCGGCCGTGGACGACGACGTCCGCGTGGACGTAGCCGGCGATCGCCGTGACGATGCCGATCCGGTTGCCGGTGTCCTGGAGGACGCGCGCCTGTTCGATGTGCATCTCGATCCAGCCGGTCAGGCCGTCGAGCACGGCGGCGCACTCGCGCCAGCGAGACGGCTCGTACCCCGCCGCCTCGGCGTGCTCCCAGAAGCTGCGGCCGTCGTCGATCGCACGGAACCGCTCCCTGAGGTCGCTCTCGTCGATGCGACCCGCCACGATCCGGCTGCCGAGCAGCATCTGCCCGAACCCCGATCCCTCCTCCTCGAGGAACGAGACCAGCTGGAGTGGCAGATCGAGCTCCTGCTCGTGGGCGAGGCGGCAGACCTCGAGCGCGGTGACGACACCCATCGTCCCGTCGTACTTGCCGCCGTTGCGGTTTGAGTCGCAGTGCGAGCCGATGCCGAACGCCGGCACCCCGGATGGCCGGTTGCGGGCGACCAGCGTGCCGAGCGGGTCCTCGGAGACCGTGAACCCGATCTGCTCGAGCTCGCGGGTGAACCAGTCGAGCGTGTTGCGGTACTCGGGGGTGTAGGCATAGCGGCGGATCGCCTCGCTCGAGCGCGTGTACGGCGCGGTCGCGAGGTGCTCGATGTCCCGTTCGATCCGGGCCGCGCTGCCGTCTCGCGTGGTCACCGCCATCTAGGGCCACTCTACTGCCGTGCCCGTCGTAGAATCGATCGGTGGAGAGCTGGCGCAACCGCAAGACGCTCATCCTCGGCAGGACGGACATGATGGGCCTGCTGACCCCGCTCGAGTACGTCGACTGCGTCGAGCACGCGTTCCGGATGCACGGGCTCGGCCGCGTGTACATGGAGCCGAAGGGCCACATCGTGCTCGACCGCTACCAGGGCGAGTGGGAGGTCATGCCCTCCTACATCGAGGAGCCCGAGGCAGCGGCCTGCAAGTGGGTCTCGATCCGCGAGGACAACGCCAAGTACGAGCTGCCCGCGGTCTTCTCGATCCTGATCTACACGCATCCCGAGACGGGGTTCCCGCTTGCGATCTGCGACGGCTCGTTCCACACGCTGATGCGCACCGGCGCGTCGGCGGCGGTGTCGGCACGCTGGCTCGCGCGCAAGGAGTCGAAGGTGCTCGCCGTGCTCGGCACCGGGAGCGTCGGCGAGGGTACGCTCGCGACCTGCGACACCGTGTTCGACTGGGACGAGGCGCGGATCTGGAGCCGGACACAGGCGTCCGTCGACCGCTTCCTCGCGAGCGAGTCGCCGAAGTATCCGCATCTCCGTCTGACCGGGACGACCGACGTCCGCACCGCGGTCGAGGGGGCGGACGTGATCGTCACCGGCACGCACGCCCGCAGCTGGATCGTCGACGACGCGTGGGTGAAGCCAGGCGCGCACATCGCCGCGCTCGGTGCCGACCTGCAGGGCGAGCAGGAACTCGACCCACGGCTCTTGCGGCGCGGCCGCGTCTTCGTCGACGACATCCGCCAGTGCCGCGACGACGGCGAGATCAACGTCGCGCTCCGCGAGGGGCTGATCACCGAGGACGACGTCGCCGGCGAGATCGGCAAGGTGATCGCGGGCGAGCTCGAGGGCCGCCAGTCCGGCGATCAGGTGACGATCTTCGACTCGACCGGAATCGCGCTCCAGGACTCGGCAACGGTCCCGCTCGAGGTCGAGCGGGCGATCGCCGCGGGCGTCGGTGTCGAGAAGAAGATGATCTCGACGTAGAGCGCAGACGCGACCGGAACCGCAGCTACCTCACCGTGGCCTGGAGATCGGCCGGGCTTTCCGGGGGTGAACTCGCTGACGACGGGGTACGGACTCGAACAGAGAGCTGTACCCGGAGCTAGGGTGCTGCTCACCGCCATACGGAAGGGAGGAGTGTCATGCACGCGGTCGTGGTGAGAGTCTCGATCAACGACTTCGAGTCTGCGCGGAGGGGTTTGCAGGAGCAGGTTGTCCCTGCTGTCTCGCACGCGCCGGGTTTCGTTGCCGGCTATTGGACACGAGGCGAGGACGGAAACGGCTTGTCGATGGTCGTCTTCGAGTCGGAGGAAGCGGCTAGGGCTGCGGCGGAGCGGCTCCCCGGGAATCTTGCCGAGGGGGTCACGCTCGACGGCATCGAGGTTCGCGAGGTGGTCGCGAACGCATAGCGCCGTAGAGAGCGAGCTATCCCGATCCCACCGCGTGTCTGTCGGCATCGGCGCCGGTGGGGCGTATTCCCTCCGATCGAAGCGGGGACGTTGCCGTGACCCCGCGCGGTGCGGGATGATCACGGCGATGGCGGAAGGCTTCACGATCCTGCGGCCCGAGGAGCAGGTGTTCGCGCGGCCGAGCTGGCGCCCGGACGAGCAGGTCCGCACCATCGTCGAGCTACCGCTGCACGCGACGATGAGGCACTCGCGCGCGAACCTGTGGCGCTACCCCGCGGGTGCGAAAGGCAGGCTCCACCGCGAGCACTCGCAGGAGGAGGTGTTCGTCGTCGTGTCCGGGTCGCCGGCCGTGATGCTCGGCGATCCTCCGGTACGCCACGACGCCCCGCACGGGACGCTCGTCGTCGTCGAGCCCGGCACGCCCTTGATGTGGCTCAACGACAGCGACGAGGACGCGCTCGTCTTCGCCTACGGTGCGCCCGCGAAGTCGGAGGTGGAGATCATCGAGGGCGCCTCGTGACCATCCGCGTCGTCGTCGCGCAGATCGACCCGCAGCTCGGCGAGAAGGAGCACAACCTGGCCACGTGCATCGCGCGGATGGAGGAGGCGGCCGCTGCGGGCGCGGAGCTCCTCGTGCTCCCCGAGTGCGCGATCACCGGCTATGTCTTCGAGAGCGCCGAGGAGGCGCTCCCCTACGCGGAGGAGATCCCCGGTCCGTCGACCGAGGCGCTGGCCGAGGCGTGCCGCCGGCTCGGCATGCACGTCGTCTGCGGCCTGCTGGAGGCCGACGGCACCGACGTCTGCAACGCGGCCGTCCTGGTCGGGCCCGACGGCCTCGTGGGCTCGTACCGCAAGACGCATCTTCCCTACCTCGGCATCGACCGCTTCACGAAGGCGGGCGACGAGCTGGCGGTCTTCGACACGCCGCTCGGGAGGATCGGAATCGAGATCTGCTACGACCTCCGCTTCCCGGAGCTGACGCGGGCGCTCGCGCTGGCCGGTGCGGAGATCGTCGTGCTGCCCACGAACTGGCCGGTCGAGGCCGCCGCGAACGCCGAGCTGCTCGTGCCCGCCCGGGCGTACGAGAACAGGATCTACCTGCTCGTCTCGAACCGTGTCGGCCGCGAGCGCACCGCCGAGTTCTGCGGCCGCAGCCAGATCGTCGATCCCACCGGCACCCGGCTCGCCGAGACGGATGCAGTGAGCGAGGAGCTGCTCGTCGCCGAGATCGACGTCGAGCTGGCGCGCGACAAGTCGATCGTGCCCGCGCCGGGGCAGTACGAGATGGATCTCTTCGGCCATCGCCGGCCGGAGCTCTACGGATCGCTCACGAGAGCGGCCGCGACCGTCACCCCCTGAGGAGGAGAGAGGGCATGGCACACGACCACGAGCTCGTCCCGAAGGCGCTGCAGGAGATCGACGGTCTGAAGGTGTCCGCGAGCCCGTGGGGCCCGGACGACGAGATCGGCCGACTCAACTGGATCACGCCCGAGACGAACGCCGCCATCCTCGACCACCTCGACGGCGCCCATCTCTTCGACCTCAACGTCGAGTACTTCATCGGCATGCCCTCCTGGGTCGCTGCCGGTGACCCGCCCTACGGCATCTGGATGACCCACACGCCGCAGGGCTCGATCCACGACAACCTCTCCGGGGTCGGCGCGAAGACGCACGAGCGCTACTCGTACTGCGGCGACTCGGTTCACTTCTACACCCACTGCGGCACGCACGTGGACACGCTCAACCACCTCGGCCACCACGGCATGTTCTGGAACGGCTGGACGGCCGACAAGGACCTCGGCAGCCGCATCTGGATGAAGGGCGGCCTCGACAAGTACCCGCCGATCATCGCCCGCGGCGTCCTGCTCGACGTCGCCGGCATGCACGGGGTCGACTGCCTGCCGGAGGGGTACGGCATCAGCCCGAAGGATCTCCAGGACTGCGTCTCCAAGCAGGGCGTCGAGCTCCGCAAGAAGGACGTCGTGCTCGTCCGCACGGGGCGGATGACCGTCTGGCCCGACTTCGACGGCTACCTGCTGAAGCCGCCGGGCATCACCCTCCCGTCGGCCAAGTGGCTGTGCGAGGAGGCCGGCGCCATGTGCATCGGCGGCGACTCGATCGGGCTCGAGGTGATGCCGTGGGACGAGGAGGACGCGTTTCTCCCCGTGCACGCGTACATGTTCGCCACCGCGGGTGCGCAGATCATCGAGGTCGTCGACATGGAGGAGATCGCCGCCGAGAAGCAGTACGAGTTCGCCTTCCTCGGCTTCCCCATGAAGCTGCGCGGTGCGACGGGCGCGCCGATGCCCTCGTACGCCGTGCCGCTCAGGGACTGATCTTTCCGCGCATGTCTCGCGCAAATCCCCGAAGACGTCCGCTTCGCGGACGTTGGATCGTCGTTCCCCCAGGTCTACGTCTCGAAGATGTCGAGCGGTAGGAGCGCCGACACGATCGGATAGGGCACGTCCACGACCTCCGAGAGCCGGAGGTCGACGACGGCGCTGCAGAGCGCATAGGCGGCGACGGGCTCGAGACCCCGCGTCGCCACGAGGTGGTCGATCATCCCGAGCAGCGCCTCGCGGGCCGCCACGGTCAGATCCATGGCGTCGTCGACCGGGATGCCCGTGGTCGCGAAGCAGGCGCGACCGCGACGGGCAGGCGTCTCGTAGGAGGGGAAGCGCGTGCCCCGCCTGTCGCGGTGCACCTGGAAGCGGAGCGTGACGGATCCGGCGATCTCGATCGCCGTCCCGCAGACCTCACCGTCCCCCTGGGCGTAGTGGAGGTCGCCGATCGAGAAGAGCGCGCCCGGCACGTCCACGGGCAGGAACATCCGGCTGCCGGCGACGAGCTGGCGGATGTCGAGGTTGCCGCCGAGCTCCCGCGGCGGGATCGTGCGGAGACCCGCCGCCGCCGACTCCGGCCGTGCGCTCTCGGGCAGCGACTCGGCGACGGGGCCGCCTGCGGCGGCGATGCGCGCCTCGCGCGCGCGAATGGCCTCGAGCCGCTCGGCCGACGGCGCGACGCCGACGACGCCCGCGAACATCTCCTCAGGCACGGCCACACCGGGAAGCTCCTCCGAGCGCGCGAGACCGCGCCCGAGCTCCCACGTGACGAGATAGGGGTCGGGGAACACGTCCGCGAGGAAGCCGAACCCCGGGATCACCGCGGTGACACCGAAATCGGGTGCTCGGTAGTCCAGGAACTCGACCTCGAGCACGTCGCCGGGCTCCGCACCGTCGATCGCGACGGGCCCCGTGAGCGGGTGTGCGAGGCCGAGGTCGAGCCGCGCGCAGTCCCCGTGCGTGCTCGACCGCCCGATCTGGCTCGACATGCCGTCCTCGCAGTCGAGCGTCAGCGTCTCGCCGGGCCTCACCGTGAACGCCGGCGGGATGTGTGGGTGCCACCGGTTGTGCGTCACAGGAGCTCGCCGATCCGGGTCGCCGCGGCGCTGCACGCGGCAACCTCCCCCGGGCTCCACGCGCGGGGCTCGCCGAGCTGGTGGACGGAGACGATCGCGGCCAGCTCGCCACTCACGAGGATCGGTGTCACGACCTGTGCCGCGAGACCGCCGTACGTCTCGCGCATCGCGTGGAACGCAGGATCGTCGTAGGCCGTGGCGCTGTCGTCCTGGACGACCTGGCGCCCCCCGGCCAGCTCGCGGACGACGGGCTGTGTCCGGAGGTCGACCGTGCGCTCCGCGGCAAGCGAGCCGACGCCCTCGCCGAGCGCCTCGTGGGTGACGGGAAAGGCGTAGTCACCGGGCCGGTTCTCGCGCAGCGTCACGCGGCTCGCCGCGAGGCGGTGCCGTAGCTCCTCCAGGACACGCTCGATCTCGTTCAAGATCTCTGCGTGATTATCGACGCTCACCTGCACGTGGACGACGTCCCCGCGCTCGGCTGGCGTCTCGAGGCCGCGCTCGTCGTGCAGCGGCTCGACGAGGCGGGCATCGACCGCGGCATCGTGATGACGATCGTCGACGCACCGGAGGTCAACCCGCGGGCGCTCGAGCTCGTGGCCGAGGCCTGCGCCGCATACCCCGACCGGCTCGACGCGTTCGCACGCATCCACCCGTGGTACGGCGACGAGTCGCTGGCGCTGCTCGACCGTGCGATCGGGGAGCTCGGCTTCAAGGGTCTGAAGCTCCATCCGGTGTCGACGATCGCGCACCCGGCCGGGGAGGACACCCTGCGGCTGATCCGACGGGCTGCCGAGCACGGCGCGCCCACGCTCTTCCACTGTGGCGACGAGCCGCTGACGACCCCGCTCGCGGTGGCGCGTGCCGCCGAGGCGTGCCCTGAGGCGACGATCATCCTCGGTCACATGGGCGGATACCTCCACGTCGACGAGGCGATCGACGTCGCCGAGCGGTTCCCCAACCTCGTCCTCGAGACCTCCGCGATGCCCTATCCGGCCAAGATCCGTGCGGCTGTCGAGCGGCTCGGCCCCGAACGGGTGCTCTACGCGAGCGACGGCCCGGCCTGCTCGCCACGGATCGAGCTCGAGAAGGTGAGGCTCGCCGGGCTCGAGCCCGAGCACGAGCGGCTGGTGACGGGTGTGAATGCGGAGCGGATCCTGGCGGCGGTCGGGTGACCGTCGACTCGCTCACCTTTGCCGGCGAGTCCCTCTTCGGTCACCGGGCGACGGCGGACGAGCTCGTGCGCATGCTCGACGAGACGGAGATCGAGCGGGCTGTCGTGTGCCCGTTCCGGCCGCCGGGCTACCGGCTCGAAGCGGCCAACGACGCCGTCGCGGAAGCCGTTGCCCGGCATCCCGACAGGCTCGTCGGATTCGCACGTGTCGACCCGCATCTGGGCGACGCGGCGACGGCGGAGCTCGAGCGCGCCACCGGCGGGCTCGGTCTCCGCGGTCTTCTCCTCCATCCCTGGGAGGAGACGTTCCGGATCCACGACGCACGCGTCGACGAGCTGCTCGCCGGGTTCGAGCTGCCCGTGCTCGTGGCGGCCGGCTACCCGTGGCTCTCCGAAGGTCTCCAGGTGGGGGAGCTCGCACGGCGCCACCCGCAGATCCGCTTCGTCGCCACGAACGGCGGCCAGATCAACATCTCCGGTCTCGGCCAGACGGATGCCGAGCTCGCCCTCGCCGCGAATGGGAACCTCTCCCTGCAGACGACGGGCGTGTACCGCGAGGACTTCCTCGAGGGTGTGGTCTCGCGCTTCGGCGCCGAGAGGCTCCTCTACGCAAGCGGCTACCCGCTCTTCGACGCACGCCTCGAGGTGCTTCGCGTCCGCTGGGCGCCGAACCTCGACGAGGGTGCGCGCGAGCTCGTCCTCGGCGGCAGCGCCGCCCGGCTCCTGCTGGGATGACGCGCTTCGACGAGCGCTCGCTGCGGAGCTTCGCCGAAGGCGTGCTGCGCGCCGTCGGCGCCACGGCCGACGCGGCCGAGACCGTCGCGGCGAGCCTGATCGAGGCCGATCGCCGGGGCGTCCACACACATGGGCTCGTTCGCCTGCCGTCCTACCGCTCGGAGGCGCGCGACGGCCGGATCTCGGTAGGCGCGACGCCGCGCGTCGTGCGCGAGCACGGCCCGGTGGCCACGGTCGACGGCGGCGGTGGCTTCGGCGCCGTCACCGGCGCCGCCGGCATGGACGAGGCGATCCGGCGCTGCGAGGAGCACGGCGTGGGCTTCGTGACGACCGTCGGCGGCAATCATTTCGGCGCGGCGTCGTTCTACGCGCTCCGCGCCGTGCGTCGCGGGCTGATCGGGATCGCAGCCACGAGCACCCCGGCGGTGATGGCGCCGTGGGGCGGCTCGGACGCGCGGATCGGAAACAACCCGCTCGCGGTCGCGGTGCCCGCACCACCCGGCGCGACACCGCTCGTGCTCGACATGGCTCAGTCCGCCGTCTCGCGGGGCCGGATCAAGCTCGCGGAGCTGGCTGGCGAGCCGATTCCTCTCGGTTGGGCCGTCGCGGCCGACGGCCGCCCGACCACCGACCCCGTGGAGGCGCTCGCCGGCTCGCTGCTCCCCTTCGGTGGTCACAAGGGCTACGGCCTCGCCATGGCCGTCGAGGCGTTGACCGGTGTCCTCGCCGGTGGGGCGCTCGGCCCCGAGCTCATGAACGCGAGCCTGACCGGCACGGCGCACAGCGGCTCGGCGACGAAGGTCGGGACGGTGGCCTCGCTCTACGTCGCCGTCGACCCCGGTCGCTTCATCGGCCGCGATGAGTTCGTCGAGCGGGTCGCGCACCTGACCCGGCTCGTCAAGGGCAGCCCGGCCGCGCCGGGGTTCGACGGGGTCATGGTTCCCGGGGAGCTCGAGGCACGGGCAGAAGCGGACGCCGCGAACGGCATCCCGCTCGACACCGAGACGGTGGCCGCGCTCGAACGGCTCGGCGAGGCCGAAGGCACGCCGTTCCCCCGTCGCGCGTAACCCCTCGCCGCTACAGGGCGGAAGGCCCGGAGCCGATGACTGGGATGACAGTTGCTGGCGCAACGATGAGCTCGAGCGGCATCCCTCCATCTGGCGGCGGTACGGACGTCCTCGGCGAGGCCGAACGCGGTCTCGAGGACGGCTACGCCGTGCTCAACGAACAGCCTGCGCTCGCGTTGCGGCTGGCCGCGCCGGCCCGCGCCTCCGGCAGCCCGCGGCTGGCCGGGCGCGCGCTCGCGCTCGAGGCGCGGGTGGCGATCCGGCGCGGCGACCTCGAGCGTGCGCTCGCGACGCTGCTCGAGGCGGAGCCGCTGCTTGCAGAGTGCGACGCCCCCGATCTCGTCGCGGAGATGGCCGTCGCCTCGGCACGTCTGACCTTCTACTCGGGCGGGTATCGCGACGCGCTCGAGAGGATCGAGGACGCGATCGCGATCGCGGACGCCAACGGCCTCGACCGCGTGCGCGCGGACGCTCGCAGCCACCAGAGCCTGGTGCTCGGGAGCATGGAGCTGCCCGAGTGCCTCGACGTCGCCCGCTCCCTGGTCACCCTCACGCACGAGCTCGGCTTCGCCTACGAGGAGGCCGCCGCCCGCAACGACGTGGCCTACAGCCTCTACACCGCGGGCGAGGTCGAGCAGGCGGCCGTCGAGATCGAGCCGGCCATCGAGCTCGCCTCGTCTCTCGGCAAGGCGGGACGGTACGCACTGGCGTACGCGCTCGGGACGCGAGCCGACATCAGGTTGTCCACCGGCGACGCTCTCGGCGCGCTCGCCGACGTCGACGAGGTGCTGCGCCTGCTCGAGGACGGTGACGAGCCCGACCCGTACCTCCACGGCGTCACGCACGAGGTGCGCATGCGCTGTCTCGTCGCCCTGGGACGCCTGCTCGACGCGGTGCAGGCCGGGTACCGCGGCCTGATCGTCACAGGGAATGCCGTGCCGTTCGTGCGCGGGCTGCTCCTGCGAGGGCTCGCCTCGGTGCTGCGCGCGGCCGGTCGCCCCGACGAGGCCTACGACGCGCTGGCCGAGGGGTTCGGTCTCGAGCGGACGGTGCTCGAGCAGCAGGCGACGCGCCAGCTGGCCCTCCAGCGCGCCGCGCTCGAGACAGCGGCTGCGCGACGGGAGACGGCCGCGCTGTCGACGCGCAACGCGGAGCTCCACGCCCTCGTCGACGAGCTGCACGAGACGAAGGTGGAGCTGGAGCGGCGCATGCGCCAGCTCGAGCGCCTCCGCGACCGCTTTCGCGAGCAGGCGCACCAGGACTGGCTCACCGGTCTTCGCAACCGCCGCTGGCTCGCCCGTGAGCTGCCGCGTCTCGTCGCCGCGTCGCGCCGAGGCGGCACGCCGATGTCGCTCGCCGTCCTCGACATCGACCACTTCAAGACCGTGAACGACCGCTTCGGCCACGACGTGGGCGACCGTGTGCTCCGGGCCTTCGCCTCCCTCCTCACCTCGACGGTGCGCGCCGCCGACGTCGTCGTCCGGAGCGGTGGCGAGGAGTTCGCGATCCTGATGCCGGCGACGCCGCGCGACGAGGCCGTGCTCTGCTGCGAGCGCATCCGCGAGGCCCTGCGCGGCTGGCAGTGGCCGGCACCCGAGCCGGAGCTCGGTCTGACCGTGAGCGCCGGGGTCGTCTCCCTCGACGAATGCGAGACGATGCGCGAGCTGTCCGTGCTCGCCGACGACCGCCTCTACGCGGCCAAGGCCGCGGGTCGCGACCGCATCGCCGCCTGACCCGGCGCCCGGCTACGATCGGGCCCAGACGTCACGAACCAGGAGGCACGCATGGCCACGGTCGAGACCAATCCGAACCTCGGCGCGCAGATCGTCGCGGATGCGAAGGAGTACGTCCTCTACTCGTGGTCGGTGCAGAGCCAGATCAACCCGATCGCCGTTGCCGGCGCCGAGGGCCGCCACTTCTGGGACTACGACGGCACGCGCTACCTCGACTTCGCCTCCCAGCTCGTCAACGTCAACATCGGGCACCAGCACCCGCGCATCGTCGCCGCGATCAAGGAGCAGGCCGACAAGCTCTGCACGATCGGGCCGCCGATGGCGAACGAGTCGCGTTCGCGCCTCGGTCGCATGCTGGCCGAGGTGACCCCCGGAGACCTCTCGGTCTCGTTCTTCACGAACGGCGGCGCCGAGGCGAACGAGAACGCGATCAAGCTCGCCCGGCTCGCCACGGGCCGCCACAAGATCATCGCGCGCTACCGCTCCTACCACGGTGCCACGAACGGCGCGGTCACCCTGACGGGCGACCCGCGCCGCTGGGCCGTCGAGCCCGGGATGCCGGGTGTCGTGCGGATGTTCGACCCCTACACCTATCGCTGCCCGGCGGGTCACCCCGACCCCTGCCCCGTCTGCACGGGCGCGCCGCACCTCGAGGAGATCCTCGAGTACGAGGGCGCGCACACCGTGGCGGCCGTGATCCTGGAGACTGTCACGGGGACGAACGGCGTCATCGTCCCACCGGACGGCTACCTCCAGGCGATCCGTGAGGTGTGCGACCGTCACGGGATCCTGCTCGTGCTCGACGAGGTGATGGCCGGTTTCGGCCGCACGGGCAAGTGGTTCGCCTGCGAGCACTGGGATGTCGTGCCGGACATCATCACGGTCGCGAAGGGGATCAACTCCGGCTACGTGCCGCTCGGCGCGATGATCGCTCGCGGCGAGATCGTCGACCGCGTCCGCGACCGCTTTTTCCCGGGCGGGCTCACATATGCCGGCCATCCGCTCGCGTGCGCCTCCGCGATCGCCTCGATCGAGGCGTACCAGGAGGAAGGCGTCGTCGAGAACGCCGCCGCGATGGGCGACTGGTTCGCCGACGCTCTCGGCGGCTTGCAGGCGCGGCACCCCTCGGTGGGCGACGTTCGCGGCAAGGGCTGCTTCTGGGGCGTCGAGCTCGTCAAGGACCGCGCGACCCGCGAGATGCTCGTCCCCTACAACGCCGGCGGCGAGGCGGCTGCACCGGTCGCCCGGGTCGCCAGGGCCGCGCTGGAGCGGGGCGTCTATCTGATGACGCACTGGAACGTGGTCATGGTGGTGCCGCCGTTGACGATCACGCGCGACGAGGCGGAGGAGGGCGTGGCCGTCCTCGACGACGTCCTCTCGATCGCCGACGAGTACGTGACGGCCTGAACGCGGGAGACGGGCACGAGGCCCGTCTCCACCGCATTCACCCCCGTCTGCTACACAGGGTCATTCGCCGGAGGCGCCGGACCGGTTTCGGGCGAGGAAGCGCTCGACCGCCGCGGCCGTCTCGTCGAACGCGTCCCAGAGCACGGTGTGCCCACCGTCGACGACGACCGTCTCGAGGAGGTCGCCGAGCGCCGCTCGGTGGTCGTCGAGGAGATGCTCGTACGAGAGGTACGAGTGCTTCCCGAGGACCAGGAGCGTCGCCACCCGTGCGTCCCCGAACGGCGGCGGTGTGCTCGCCATCTCACCGTAGGCGGCGATGATCGCGGACTGGCAGAACCGGTAGCGCCAGCGACCGTCGGACGACTCGACGAGATGGTCGGCGAGCTCGGCGACGAGCAGCTCGCGCGGAGCGCCCTGGAGGGCGCTCTCGTCGAAGCGGCCGTCGACGCCCTCGTCGAACGAGGCGTAGGAGCGGTCTTCGCGCGAGCTCTCGGCGGCGAAGAGCGCCATGTGCGGCGGGATCAGGATCGCCGGATCGAGGTCGACGATCCGCTCGACGGTCCCGGGTCGCCGAGCAGCGATCTCGTGCACGAGCCGCGCGCCGAAGGAATGACCGATCCAGGTGGCCGGCTCGGTGCCGACCGACTCGAGGATCGCCTCCACGTGCGCGTCGATCGACCATGGGGGCTCGTGCGGAGAGTCGCCATGACCGAGGAGGTCGGGCGCCAGCACATGGGCCGGTGCGAGCCGCTCGGCGAGACGGGCGAAGTGCCTGCCGTGTCCCGTCACGCCGTGGACGCAGACGATGCGCGCTGCCCCGGGGCCACCCCATTCGCGGACAGCCAGGATGGTCACGAGGTGCCGCCGTCAGGCCCCTCGGAGCATGCCGAGCGAGTCGTCGACGAGGCCTTCCCTCCGGACGGGCGGCTCGTTGACGAGCGTCCAGATGACGGTTCCCTCTCTGTCGATCAGGAAGGTCCCGCGGACGGAGGCGCCGGTCTTCTCGTTGAAGACGCCGTAGGCCTTCGCCGCTGCCCCGTGCGACCAGAAGTCCGATCCGAACGCGTACTCCGCGCCGAGACTCTCCTTCCACGCCTGCCGTGCGGGCGCGCTGTCGCACGACACGAGCAGGACCTCGGTGCCCGCGCTCGTGAACGCCTCGAGGTTCGACTGGAGGTCAAGCGCCTCCTCGGTGCAGATCGACGTCCAGGCGTACGGGTGGAACACGAGCAGGAGATTCGTCCGGCCGACGAAGTCGGCGAGCCGCACGCGTGTGCCGGGTGCCCCCTCGAGATCGAAGTCGGGCGCGCTATCCCCTGTCGCTATCGCCATCCGCGGCCTCCTCGCCGTTACCCGATGGGCGATAGTACCGGCGTCCCCGCATCGCTTCCGGCAGGTACTCCGTGGCGGCCCGCTCCGGGTCGTCGTGGGGCGAGACGTACCGGCTCCCGGTGCCGCGTGCACGTCCCGCCGCCGAGCGCGAGTCGCTGATGAACGCGGGCGGCTGCGCGTTGCCGTGCTCGCGAACATCCGCGCGGGCCTGCCAGATCGCCTGCGCCGAGGCGTTCGACTTGGGCGCCCGCGCGAGGTAGATCGCGGCCTGCGCGAGGTTGAGCTGCGCCTCGGGCAGACCCACGTGCTCCACCGCGTGGGCCGCGGCCACGGCGACGACGAGCGCCTGCGGGTCGGCGTTGCCGACGTCCTCGGAGGCCAGGATCACCATGCGGCGGGCGAGGAAGCGGGGATCCTCACCCGATTCGAGCATGGCGGCGAGGTAGTACACGGCGGCGTCCGCGTCGCTGCCCCGCATCGACTTGATGAAGGCCGATGCGTAGTCGTAATGCCCGTCGCCCTTGCGGTCGTAGCGAAGCGGCCGCGAGCGCGCGGCGTCGGCGACGTGGCGCGCCTCGATCGGAGCCCCCTCCGCGTGCGCCGTCTCCACCGCGAGCTCGAGGATCGAGAGCGCGCTGCGCGCGTCACCCCCGGCACGCGACGCGATGTCGGCGGCGAGCTCGACGGAGAGGTCTGCCTCGAGGGAGTGGGCGCCTCGCGCGACGACCACGGCCACCTCCTCGTCGGCGAGCGGCTCGAGCGCGATCACCGAGCAGCGCGAGAGAAGGGCCGTGTTGACCTCGAAGTAGGGGTTCTCGGTCGTCGCGCCGATCAGCGTCACGAGCCCGTCCTCGACCGCGTGCAGGACGCTGTCCTGCTGGCCCTTGTTGAAGCGATGGATCTCGTCGATGAAGAGGATCGTCCTCTGACCGTTTCCACCCAGGCGGTCGCGGGCGCGCTGCAGGACCGCCCGGACGTCGTCGACCCGCGCCGAGACGGCGGAGAGCTCCTCGAACGCGTTGCCGGTGCGCGCGGCGACGATGCGCGCGATCGTCGTCTTGCCGACCCCCGGCGGGCCGTGCAGGATCAGCGACGGCGTCCGGTCCTCCTCGATCGCGCGGCGCAACGCAGACCCCTCGCCGAGGACGTGTGTCTGCCCCACGAGACCCTCGAGGGTCTGCGGTCGGAGGCGCTGGGCGAGCGGCGCCGACTCGGCCCGGTACCGCTCGGCGGCGTCGGCGAAGAGGTCTCCCACGCCACGAGTATGCTCCGAGCGTGTCCGCCGACGCAGCCGAGAACTTCGACGAGCCCGTCCTTTCGGGCACCGCTCCTTCCGACTACGAGCGCTATCTCAACACCGAGGAGCTCCTTGCCCTCCAGAAGGAACCGGGCGAGTGGGTCCACCGCGACGAGCTTCTGTTCCAGGTCACACACCAGTCCTCGGAGCTCTGGCTCAAGCTCTGCTGGAACGACGCCGAGGCCGCCGCCGCCGCAGTGCGCGCCGACGACGTCGCAGCCGCGCTGCGCCTGCTCCGGCGCTCCGCCCTCTGCCTGCAGTTCGTGACCGCGCAGCTCGACATGCTCGAGCAGATGTCGCCGTGGGAGTACCAGGAGATCCGCAAGGTCCTGGGTCACGGCTCGGGGTTCGACTCGCCCGGGTTCGCGCAGCTCCGGCGTGTCCTTCCCGAGCTCGGCGAGGCGTTTCACGAGTTGCGCGAGCGTGCCGGGCTCGGGCTGGTCGACGTCTACGTCCGCGGCCGGGAGCACGAGCAGCTCTACCAGCTCGCGGAGGCCCTCGTGCAACTCGACGAGTGGGCGCAGACGTGGCGGATCCGCCACTACCGTGTCGTCGCCCGCGTGATCGGAGACGCGGTCGTGGGGACGCAGGGAACGCCCGTCGAGGTGCTCGGCAGGCTCATCCACCGGGTGCAGTTCCCGGAGCTCTGGCAGGTCCGGAACGAGCTGACCGCGCTCTCCAAGCAGACGTGACGACCGCGACCGGCCTCCGCGAGGAGGTGGTTGAGCTGCTGCAGGCGCTGCTCCGCGTCGACACCGTCAACCCGCCCGGGAACGAGACGCGCGCGGCCGAGGTGCTCCGCGACTACCTCGGCGAGCAGGGCATCCCGTGCGAGCTGGTCGGCAGAACGCCCGAGCGGGCGAACCTCGTCGCCCGGATCGAGGGCGGCGACGGCCCGTCGCTCGCCTTTCTCTCCCATACGGACACCGTGCTGGCCGACCCGCGCGAGTGGGACCGGGACCCGTGGTCGGGGGAGCTCGTCGACGGCGAGGTCTGGGGCCGCGGGGCGCTCGACATGAAGGATCAGGTCGCCGCGAGCGCCGTCGCCTTCGCGTCGCTCTGGCGCGACGGGTTCCGGCCCGCCGGCGACCTCGTGCTCGCCGCGACCGCCGACGAGGAGGTCGGCGAGGACTACGGTCTCTCGTGGCTCGTGCGCGAGCACCCCGAGCTCGTGCGCGTCGACTACGCCGTCAACGAGGGTGGCGGCGAGCGCATCGCGCTCGGTGGCGCCGTCTACTACCTCTGCGGCGTTGCCGAGAAGATGAGCGCCGCCTTTCTCGTCCGTGTCCGCGGCACGAGCGGGCACGCGTCGACACCGCGGGTGGCGGACAACGCCCTCGTCAAGGCGGCGCCGCTGGTCGCCGCGCTCGCGGCGCACGAGCCCACCCCCGTGCTGATCCCGGAGGTCGAGCGGTTCTTCGAGGTGACGGTGGGACACGTTCCGGCTCCGGGCGACGCGCTCGCGTCGTCGTCGAAGCTGGGTCCTGCGGCGCACGAGCTCGTCGAGCCGCTGCTCGGGCCGACGCTCTCGCCGACCCAGATCAAGGCCTCGCAGGCGCGCAACGTGATCCCGGCGATCTGCGAGGTGACGGTCGACTGCCGGCTCCTGCCAGGCCAGCGTCCCGAGGAAGTCGAGCCGGAGCTTCGTGCCGCGCTCGGCCCCGGGGACTGGGAGCTCGAGTGGATCGAGCAGGTGGGCGGCACGCGGTCGCCGCTCGACACGCCGCTCTGGGACGCGCTCGACCGCTTCGCCGGGAGCCTCGACCGGGGAGCAAGGCTGCTGCCGATGTGCAATCCGGGCTTCACCGACAGCCACTTCCTGCGCGAGGCATTCGGGACGGTCGCCTATGGCTTCTTCCCCCTGCGGGCGATGGATGCCCTGCTCGCGGCGAGCCTGGAGCACTCCGCCAACGAGCGCGTGCACGTCGACGATCTCGAGCTGGGCGTGACGATGCTGCGCGACGTCGCCCACGCCGTTCTCTGAGCGATGCTCGAGCTGCGCTCGCCAGACGGTGCGTTCGGGAGGATCGAGGAGTGGCTGCGTGAGCGCGGCTTCTTCGCTCCGGGTGGCGAGGAGCTCGTCGCCGACCTCTTTCTCGGCTACGGACTCTCACAGACGATCCGGCGCGGCAGCGCGCCGTCCCCGCCCGAGGCCTGCCCGGAGCTCCCCCTCGCCGCGGTGTCGGTGCGCGGGACGGCGTCTTCGGCCGCGCCGACCGGTGACCTCCGCATCGGGCGCTGGCGGCGATCGTGGACGCCGCGGCAGTACGCGCACGCGGTCGAGCAGGTGCGACTCGCGATCGAGCGGGGCGACGTCTACCAGGTCAACCTCGTGCAGCACCTCGACGCCCCGTTCGAAGGCGATCCCTGGACGCTCGCCCACCGTCTCGAGCCGCTCCTCGCCGCGCCCAGGCCGCCGCTCGTCGGACCCGGTTGGGCGATCGTGTCTGCCTCACCCGAGCTCTTTCTCGCGCGCCGCGGCGAGCACATCTGGACGATGCCGATCAAGGGAACGCGCCCTCTCGACTCGCACGACGACCTCAGCGGCTCGCCGAAGGACGCCGCCGAGCACGTGATGATCGTCGACCTCGAGCGGAACGACCTGTCGCGCGTGTGCCTCCCGGGCAGCATCCGCTGGCCGGAGCTCATGGTCGAGCGGCCCCTGGCAGGTGTGCGCCATCTCGTCTCCACCGTCGAGGGCACGCTCAGACCCGGTGTGACGACGGCCGAGGTGCTCGCGGCGACGTTTCCGGGCGGATCCGTGACCGGTGCGCCGAAGATCGCGGCGGTGGACCTGATCGCCGAGCTCGAGCCCGTCGGACGCGGCGCCGCGATGGGAGCGCTGGGCTGGATCCGCGGCAACGGCGATCTCGAGCTGGCGCTCACGATCAGGACGTTCGCAATCGCGGGCGGTCGCATCCACCTCTGGGTGGGTGGCGGTGTCGTCTGGGACTCGGATCCCGCGGGTGAGGTCGAGGAGTCGCTCGACAAGGCGGCGCCCCTGCTCGCCCTCCTCGGTGCGCCGCTGGGCGCGCCGGGCGGCCGGGCGGTGCGCGCGTGACGACGCTCGCGCTCGCCGTCTCCGGCCGCGGCCTCGTCGACCCGTCCGAGCCCGTGCTCCGCGCGGACGACGAGGCCCTCGCCCGCGGCCGCGCGGTGTTCGAGACCCTGCGCGTCTACGGAGGTGTCCCCTTCCGCCTGGCCGAGCACCTCGACCGCCTCGCTCGCTCGGCGGCGACCGTCGGGATCCCCGAGCCGGATCCCGCGGAGCTCGAGCACCTAGCTGCCCTCGCGCTTGCGCAGGCCGCGACCCCGGACGCGGCGCTGCGCTTCTACTGGACACCGGGCCCGCCCGGTGGCGACCCGCTGGGGGTCGCGCTCGTCAGCGCGATCCCGGACTGGATCGAGCCGGCGCGCGCCCGCGGCCAGCGCCTGCTCTCGCTGCTCAACCCGCGCCGGTCGGCACCCTGGCTCCTGGCCGGGACGAAGTCGACGAGCTACGCGGCCAACATCGCGGCCGAGCTCGAAGCCAAGCGGAGGGGCTTCGACGACGCGCTCTTCGTCGACGCGGACGGTGTCGTCCTGGAGGGCCCCGTCACGAACGTCTGGTGGCGGAACGGGTCTACGCTCTTCACCCCCTCGCTCGACCTCGGCATCCTCGCCGGCGAGACGCGCGCGGTGCTGGTCGAGCTCGCCGGCGAGCTCGGGCACACCGTGCAGGAAGGCGCCTACGCGCTCGTGGAGGTACGGGAGAGAGCCGAGGAGGTGTTCACGTCGTCGTCCGTCCGCGAGGTGATGCCGGTCGTCGCGGTCGACGAAGCGGTCTTCCCGGCCGGTCCGGCCGCGGCCGGGCTCCAGGCGGCGCTTCGCCGCCGTGCCGTGCCAACCATCTAGGCCGTGCCGTCCACCACGAGGTCGGCCGCCGCGACGGGGTCGTCACGCTCCACGTAGCGGTCCTCCATCGGCATCCAGACGTCCTCCCAGGTCGAGCGCGCATCCTCGCCGTCGCGGGCGACCCCACGCGCGAGCCGTACGTCGCGGGGCGCCTCCACCCAGATGCGAAGGTCGTAGTCGTCCCGGAACATCCGGTGGAGCGCGCAGACGCCCTCGACGACGACGAGACCCGTCGGCTCGACGAGACGCTCGCCCCGCGGCTCCTGTGCCTCCCAGTCGAAGCTCGCGAAACGTGCGACCTCGCCGGCGGCGAGCGGCTCGAAGACCTCCCGCCGCAGCCGGTCGAGGTCGAAGCCGCTGCCGTCCCAGAACTCGTCCGTGCCCACGACTGCCGCGTTCGGAACCGAGCGCGCGAGCGTCGTCTTGCCGGCGCCACCGCGGCCCCCGATGCCGACGCGGACGAGCGGCCGCGCGGCGCGGATCGCCGCGATCCGCTCGAGCGCCGTGCCGCCGTCCATCCGTCTGACGCTACCCTCTGGCGCATGGACAAGGTTCGGCTCGGCGGCATGGCACTCGCCAACGGGGTGCTCGTACACGGCCCCACGGCCTGGGGCTGCGCCGTCCGGCTCGAGGACGGGTCGATCAAGTCCGCCTCCGGTCGCAAGCGCCGGATCGGGGCAGGAGTGCACACGCCTCTCGTGCGCGGGCCGCTACGGCTCGCAGAGGCGTTCGCGTTCTTCCCCGACCTCCGTCGCGCGCTTCCCGAGGCGAAGCTTCCGTTCCACCGGCCTGCCGTCATCGGCACGGTGGCGGCGGCGTCGCTGATCGGCGGCACGGCGCGGCGGTCGTCGCTGCCGTCCGGCGCGCGCGAGCTCGTGGCGGCAATCGCGTCGCTCGCGCCGGCCGTCGTGGCGCTCCGCGGAGGTGAGCTGGCGCAGTACCACGGCGCCGAGCACGTCTCGATCGGGACGTATGAGCGCGACGGCGAGCGCGCGCCGAAGGAGCACGACCGCTGCGGATCCCATCTTGTCGGCCCGCTGCTCCTGACCAGCGCGGTCGCGAGCGCGCTCAGCGCCGGTGTGCCGCGGTCGCTACGGCCCGCGGCGAGGATCGTCGGCACGCTGGGGGCGGTCGGCGCGTCGGTCGAGATCTTCGGCTGGATGACGAGGCACCCGGAACGCCGGCTCGCCCGTGTGCTGGCCCGGCCGGGTCACGAGCTGCAGCATCGCTTCTCGACCGCAGAGCCCGACGACAGCCAGCTCGAGGTGGCGGAGGCGGCGCTCGTGGCCTGCCTCGACGCCGAGGCCGAGGCCCGGGGCTGACCACCTCTCCGTCGCGGCTGCGAGGCGCGCGGCTCGATCCGCACGTCTTCGAGCTGCCCGTCGAGAAGATGCGCGAGGGGTACTACACCGACGCCTACTTCAACCACACGCGATCGGCGCTCCTTGCCGACGGGAAGCACCCGCGCGTCGTCATGCAGGTCTTCCAGCGCAAGCAGGCGATGCTCGGCGGGATGGACGAGACGCTCGCCATCCTCGAGCTCTGCTCGCACGGGTGGGACGAGCTGACGGTGCACGCGCTCCACGACGGCGACCCGATCGAGCCGTGGGAGACGGTGCTGACGATCGAGGGCGACTACACGCTCTTCGCGCATCTGGAGACGGTCTATCTCGGCACGCTGGCGCGGCGCACGCTCATCACCACGAACGTCGCCCGCGTGCTCGAGGCGGCGAACGGCAAGCCGATCATCTTCATGCCCGCCCGCCACGACCACCATCGCGTTCAGACCGGCGACGGGTACGCGGCCTACGTCGCCGGAGCGATGATCGGCGCCCCCGTCGGCGTCACGTCCGACGCGCAGGCGTCCTGGTGGGGCGGTCGCGGCGTCGGCACCGTCCCGCACGCGCTCATCGCCGCCTACGGCGGGAACACGGTGCTGGCCGCGACGAAGTTCGCCGAGTGGGCGCGCGAGGACTTCAACATCACGGTCCTGGTCGACTTCGAGAACGACTCGGTACGGACGGCGCTCGACGTCGCGCGCGCTCTCGGCCCGCGGCTCTGGGGTGTGCGGCTCGACACCTCCGGCCAGCTCGTCGACCGCTCGCTCTGGGACGAGCTCGGCGACTTCGATCCACGCGGCGTCAACGAGCGCCTCGTCCGCAAGGTGCGCCAGGCGCTCGACGAGGACGGATTCGAGCGTGTGCGCATCGTCGTCTCCGGTGGCTTCGGCATCGAGAAGATCGAGCGCTTCGAGGCGAGCGGCGTCCCCGTCGACGCCTACGGGGTCGGCTCGTCGCTGATCCGCGGCGAGAACGACTTCACCGCGGACATCGTGCTCGCGGACGGTCGTCCGGTGGGGAAGGTCGGCCGCCGCTTCCGCCCCAACGGGCGGCTTGAGCCGGTGTCGTGACGGAAATCTGCAGACACGAGGACAACATGGCGGTACGCGCGTTCCTGGGGTGGCGGTCGCGAAGGATCCTGCCGCGAGCGTCGTCAGGCTGGGGCGGAGCCCGGCTCTGCCGGGCGTGAGCCGCAGCCGGCCAGGAGCGCGCGTCGTCCTCTGGGACGTGGACACGCAGATTGACTTCGTCGACTCCGGTGGGAAGCTCCCTGTCCCGGGCGCGGAAGAGGTGCGCGACGCGATGGAGAGGTTGGTCGCCGCCGCGCGTACGGCCGGGATCGTCCATGTCGCCTCGGCCGACGACCACGAGTTGACCGATCCCGAGATCGCGGACGACCCGGACTACGAGACGACGTTCCCGGCGCACTGCCTCCGCGGCACGCGGGGTGCGCTCAAGATCCCCGAGACCGAGCAGGGCGATCCGCTTCCTCTCGGCGCCACGCCGTATCCGCCCGGTCTCCTGCGCGAGCTCGTCCGCGGGCGCCGCGAGATCCTGCTGCTCAAGAAGACGTACTCGGTCTTCGCCAACCCGAGCGCGGAGCCGCTGCTCGAGATCCTCGACCCGGAAGAGGTCGTCGTGTTCGGCGTCGCGACCGACGTCTGCAACCACGCCGCGATCAGCGGGCTGCTCGATCGCGGCCGGCGCGTCGCGTTCGTCGAGGATGCATCGCGCGGTCTCTCGGAGGAGCGCGTCGCGCGCTGTCTCGCCGAGTGGCGCGAGCGTGGCGTGCGCTTCACGACGGCCGCCGACATCCTCGCCGGCTGGTGAGGACGCCACCGCTCGTCGAGCGCGCACGAGCCGCTGCTGCCAGGGCCGGGTTCGAGCACTCGTGCGCGGACGAGGAAGGCGCACTGCTCCATCTGCTCGCGGGGCGGCGCGGTCTGCTGCGGGCGGGTGAGATCGGCACCGGCACAGGGGTCGGCGCAGCCTGGATCGTCTCGGCGCTCGAGCCCGGCGTCCCCTTCGTCACCGTCGAGCTCGACGGCGGTCGAGCGGCGCTCGCGGCGGGGGTCTTCGCCGAGGACCCCGACGTGAGCGTGCTCACCGGGGACTGGCGAGCCGTGCTCGAGGCGGTCGCACCGTTCGACCTCCTCTTCGTCGACTGTGCGGACGCGAAGGACGACCCCGACGGCGTCCTCGGCCTCCTCGCCCCCCGCGCGACCGTCGTCCTCGACGACGTCTCGGTCGACCCGGCCGCACCCGACGGGAGGCGCGACCGGTGGCTGCAGCATCCTGCGCTGGCGACGACCGAGCTGTGGGTCACATCCGAGCGCCGCGTGCTGCTCGCCGTCCGCCAGGGTTGAAACCCGGTCGTTCCTGACGAATAGTGAGTCGGCACATGGTGCCCGTCCCCCACAGCTGGAACGACTTTCCGGACTTCATCCTCACATGGCTGCCGATCGTCCTGTTCGGGATCATCGCGTACCTCATGTGGAAGACCACGCAGTACATGCCGCGCGTCAAGCCGGCCGAGGTCGACGACGACACCCAGCAGCTCGTCGCGTGGCACGACATCGCGGGGCTCGACGAGGCGAAGGAGGAGCTGCGCGAAGTCGTCGACTTCCTGCGTGACCGCAAGCGCTTCGAGCGGCTCGGGGCCACCGTGCCGAAGGGAATCCTCCTCCACGGCCCGCCCGGGACCGGCAAGACGCTCCTCGCCAAGGCGATCGCGAGCGAGTCGGGCGCGAAGTTCTACGCCTCCAGCGCATCGGCGTTCGTCGAGATGTTCGCCGGTCTCGGCGCCGCGCGTATCCGTCGCCTCTTCGCGGAGGCGCGGAACAACGCGCCGGCGATCATCTTCATCGACGAGCTCGACGCTGCCGGCTCGATCCGCCAGGGTGGCGGCGGCTACAACCGCGAGCACGACCAGACGCTGAATCAGCTGCTCGTCGAGCTCGACGGCTTCGGTGGTCGCGACGACGTGATCGTGATGGGCGCTTCGAACCGCCTTCAGGATCTCGACCCGGCGCTGTTGCGGCCCGGGAGGTTCGACCGGCAGGTGCTCGTCGGGCCGCCGGATGTCAGCGGCCGCGAGGCGATCCTCCGCGTGCACACGCGCTCGAAGCCGCTCGCGTCCGACATCGACTTCTCGCTGATCGCGCGCCAGACGGCGGGTCTCACGGGCGCCGACCTCGCGAACATCTGCAACGAGGCTGCCATCCTCGCGGCGCGACAGGGTCTGACGAAGATCCGCGCGCGGGAGTTCGACAACGCCATGGAGCGCGTCGTCGCCGGTCTCCAGACTCGGCGCGTCGTCACGGACAAGGAGAAGCGGATCCTCGCCTTCCACGAGGCGGGGCACGCCCTGATGTCGCACCTGATGGGCGACGTCCTGCCCGTCCAGAAGGTGACGATCGTCTCGCGCGGCGACGCGCTCGGCTACACGTTCAACCTGCCCGCCGAGGACCGGTACCTGCACACCCGCGAGGAGCTCGAGGACCTGATGAAGGTGCTGCTCGCCGGTCGCGCAGCGGAGCAGGTCGTGTTCGGCCGGATCACGAACGGCGCCGCCAACGACCTCGAGCGCGTCACGACGCTCGCGCGCGCGATGGTGTTCGAGTACGGCATGTCCGACGTCGCGCCGGCGCGGACGATGCGCGCCGACAACTACGCGCTCTCGGAGGAGACGAAGCGGCTTCGCGACGGCGAGCAGGCACGTATGACGGACGACGCCTACGAGACCGCGCAGCGACTGCTGCGCAAGCACCGGCAGGCGCTCGACCGCCTCGCGGCCGCGCTGCTCGAGAAGGAGACGCTCGGTCGCGACGAGCTCGACACGCTGCTAGCCGACGTGACGCCGGAGTCGCAGTCGAGCGAGACGGTCGGCACGGTGCGCCTCGTCAACGAAGCGGCCGAGTAGCACCACACCGCTACGATCGCGCCTGCATGCGGGCGCTCGGCATCCACCACATCGGCATCGCCGTGAACGATCTCGACGAGGGCATCACGACCTACGAGCGGATGTTCGGCGCGGTGCTCGAGCATCGGGCCGCGCTCGTCGACCAGGGTGTCGAGGCCGCGTCGCTGCTCGTCGGCACGGGTCGTATCGAGCTTCTCGCGTCGGCCGGTGGCGACACCCCCGTCGGGCGCTTTCTCGCGACCCGCGGACCCGGTCTGCACCACGTCGCCTACGGTGTGGCGGACGTCGCCGGCGCGCTCGGCGAGCTCTCCGCCGCGGGTGCCGAGCTGATCGACGGGGAGCCGAGAACCGGTCTCTTCGGCCTGCAGGTTGCATTCGTTCATCCCGACGCCGTCCACGGCGTCCTCACGGAGGTGGTGTCCGGTGGCTGAGACCGAGTCGGCGCGAATCGAGATCGGATTCGAGGGCGGGCAGATCATGAGCGCCCTCGTCACGGCGGGGAGCGCCGAGTCTCTCGAGGCCGCGGTCGCCGGCGGCAAGACCGGGACGCTCGCGCTCGACGCGCAGGACGGCCGTTACACGGTCGTGCTCGAGCGCCTCGTGTACGTCAAGCGCTTTGCACGTGAGTCGAAGGTCGGCTTCGGCATCTAGATGGCATCGACCATCTAGCCGGCGGACGCCGTCGCATGGCTCTCGAGGTCGGCATCGTCGGGCTCCCGAACGCGGGCAAGACGACCCTCTTCAACGCGCTCACCCGCGCAGGCGCGGAGATCACCGCGTACGCCTCGGTGACCGAGAAGCCGAACGTCGGGATGGCGGCGATCGCGGACGATCGCCTCGACAGGCTGGCGGCCCTCGTGCACGCACGCAAGATCACACCGGCCGCGGTCCGGGTTGTCGACGTGCCGGGCACCGGCCCCGCCCTCCTCGGCAATCTCCGGCAGGTGGACGCGCTGCTCGCCGTCACGGACGGGTTCTCGGACGGCGCCGACCCGGTCGGGGATCTCGAGACGCTCGAGCTCGAGCTGCTCGTCGCCGACCGCGACCACGTCGAGCGCAGGCTCGAGCGCGCCCGCAAGGAGGCCAAGAGCGGTGAGCTGTCGAGACGCCAGGAGGTGGAGCTGCTCGAGCGCGTGCTCGCCCACCTCGACGCCGGGCGCCCGCTGTCCGAGTGGGCGGGGGAGCTGCCCGAGACGCTCGACCCGCTCACGACGATGCCGCTGCTCGCGATCGAGAACGGCCCGGGTGGAATCGACTGCAAGCTCGAGGCCGAGCTCGCCGAGCTGCCCGAGGAGGAGGCGGTCGCGTTTCGCGACGGTGCGTCCGCGCTCGACGAGATCGTCCGCCGGCTGCAGGAGGCACTCGGGCTGATCGCGTTCTTCACCGCGGGCGACAAGGAGACCCGCGCGTGGACGCTCCGCGACGGCCAGACCGCGCTGGACGCCGCCGGGACGATCCACACCGACATCGCCCGCGGCTTCATCCGCTGCGAGGTCCTGCGGTGGGACGACCTCCTCGCGGCCGGCTCGCACGCCGAGGCGCGCAAGAAGGGATTGGAGCGCCTCGAGGGGAAGACCTACGTCGTCCGCGACGGCGACGTCCTCAACATCAGGTTCAACGTATGAGCCCCAAGACACCGGTGATCGCAGTCGTGGGCGGAGGCATCCTCGGCCTCTCCTCCGCACGCGCGATCGCGCAGCGCGTCCCGGGCGCGCGCCTCCTGGTGCTCGAGAAGGAGGACCGGATCGGCGTCCATCAGACGGGCCGGGCGAGCGGCGTCGTCCACTCGGGTGTCTACTACGCGCCGGGCTCGCTCAAGGCGCGGCTCTGCACCCAGGGTGCGCGCGAGCTGATCGCGTTCTGCGCCGAGCGCGGCATCCCCTTCCAGCGTTGCGGCAAGGTGATCGTCGCGACCTCCGACGAGGAGCTGCCACGGCTCGAGGAGCTCCACCGCCGGGCGCTTGCGAACGGGGTCGAGGGGGCCGAGCTGATCGGACGGGAGCGCCTCGCCGAGCTCGAGCCGCATGCGGCCGGAGTCCGGGCGCTGCATGTGCCGACCACCGGCATCGTCGACTTCGTGCGGGTCGCGCACGCGTACGCCGACGACGTGCGGAGCTCCGGCGGCGAGGTGCTGCTCGGACACGAGGTCACGGGCATCGACTCGCGCGGCAGCGGCGTCGTCGTCACGACGACCTCCGCCCAGATCGAGGCCGACCACGTCGTCTCCTGCGCCGGCGTGTACGCCGACCGCATCGCGCGGCTCTCCGGCGGTGCCGCCGAGCCGCGGATCGTCCCCTTCCGGGGCGACTACTACGTGCTCAAGCCGGAGCGGCGCTCGCTCGTCAACGGGCTCGTCTATCCCGTTCCGGACCCGACCTTCCCGTTCCTCGGCATCCACACCACGTTGCGGATCGACGGTGAGGTCTGGCTCGGTCCGAACGCCGTGCTCGCGTTTGCGCGCGACGGCTACGGGCGGTTCCGGATCCGGCCGCGCGACCTCGCCGAGACGCTCGCCACGCGCGGTTTCCGCAGGCTTGCGCGCCGGCATTGGCGGACCGGGTCGGCCGAGCTCGTGCGCGACTACAGCCGCAGGCTGTTCGTGGCGTCCGCCCGGAAGCTGATCCCGGACCTCCGCACCGAGGACGTCCTGCCCGGGCCGGCCGGCATCCGGGCCCAGGCGATCGCGCCGGACGGCACGCTCCTCGACGACTTCGCCTTCGAGCAGAGCGGACGCGTCCTCCACGTCCGCAACGCGCCCTCCCCGGGCGCGACCTCGTCGCTCGTGATCGGCAAGACGATCGCCGACATGGCCGTCGAGTCCTTCGGGCTCTAGTCGCTCTCGCCCACCGGTCGCGTCGCCGCCTGCGCGTCGAGCTGGTTCGCGTGGTAGAGCACGGCAGCCTCCGCGGTGCGCGCGTCGCCCCGGTCGTGATGGGCGGCGACCGCGTGCAGCAGCTCGGCGCGGACGTCGGCCTCGAGCGTGCCCGTGCGCTCCTCGAGCATCCGCAGGCCGAGATGGACGTGACCGAGCAGGCGGCCCTCCTCCGTCTGCCGGAACCCGGGCCCGCGCTCGAGCTCACGGATCCGGCCGACGTCGTGCAGGAGGGCGGCCGCGAGCAGGAGATCGGTTCGAAGCCTGGGATGGAGCTGCGCCGTCTCGCGGCAGAGCGTCGCCACTCCGACCGTGTGCTCGAGCAGGCCGCCCGCATAGCCGTGATGACCGGTCGCACCCGCTGCCGGGAGCTCCCTGAGCCCTCCGCGCATGGCGGGATCGGCAAGGAACCCGCCGACGACGGTGGCGAGACCGGGATGAGCGATCTCCGCTGCGAGAAACTCGAGGAAGCCGTCGAGCTCGTCCGCATCGCGGTGGAGTGAAGGCACGAGTGCCGCCGGATCCGCGTCGGGTGCTGCCTCGAGCGCGCGCACCTGCACCTGCAGCCGGCTGCCGAAGCGCTCGACGCGGCCGAGCACCCGGACGGCGTCACCCTGGGCGAAGCGGCGGTCGAGGAGCTCGACGTCGTCCCAGACCCGGGCGTCGATACGGCCGCTCGCATCGACCAGCTCGAGGGCGAGGTAGGCGGCGCCGTTGCGTGTCCGCCGCCTGTCTTTCCTCGCAACGGCGTAGATCCCCTCGACAGTCCTGTCCTCGGCCAGTTCCGCGATGGACGTCATCGCGTCGAGTCTAAGTGCCGGGGTAGGCTCGCGGGGTGGCGGACGTCGCTCCCTTTCGGGCCTTGCGGTACGCGCAGCCGGGTGCGGCCGTGGTGGCGCCACCCTATGACGTCATCTCGCCCGAAGAGCGCGAGGAGCTCGCCGCACGCGACCCGCACAACGTCGTCCGGCTGACGCTCGCCGGCTCGCCCGACGAGGCCGGGCGACTCCTCCGCGAGTGGCTCGCGGAGGGTGTGCTGGCCCGCGACGCAGACTCGGCCGTCTGGGCCCTCGCCCAGGACTACGTCGGTCCGGACGGGGTGGCCAGAACCCGTGTGGGTCTCGTGGCGTCGCTTCGTGCCGAGCCGTACGACACGCGCACGGTGCTACCGCACGAGCGCACGCACGCGGGGCCGAAGGAGGGGAGGCTGCAGATCCTCCGGGCGACGCACACCCAGCTCGAGCCGATCTTCCTCCTCTACGACGGCGACCCGCCCGTGGACGTCCCGGGGCGCGTGCCAGATCTCGACGTCGAGGGAACGCGGCTCTGGCGCCTGCCCGCTGAGGAGGGCGTACCGGCTGCGTTCGCCGACCGCCAGCTCCTGATCGCGGACGGTCATCATCGCTACGAGACCGCGCTCGCCTACGCGGCCGAGACGGGCACACCCGAGAGCGCGAGGCTCATGGTGGTGCTCGTGAGCATCTCGGATCCCGGTCTCGAGATCTTCCCGACGCACCGCGTCTTCAGCGGCCGTCCGGACATCGTTGCGACCGGAGAGGCGCTGGCGGTCGAGGAGGCGGTCGACGTGCTCGCGCGGCAGACGTACGACCGGTCGGTCGCCGTCGCGTACACGCCTGGCGGCGCGGTGCTCGTCCGTGGCGAGGAGGGTGAGCTCGACGTCGAGCTCGTCGACCGCTTCGGTCACGACGGCATCGCGTACACGCCGGACTGGCTCGACGCCGTCGGACGTGTCGACGACGGCGCGGCGGATGCGGCCTTCCTCCTGCGGCCGACGCGGATCGAGGACGTCTTCGAGCGTGCGCGCGCAGGCGAGGTGATGCCGCCGAAGACCACGTACTTCTTCCCCAAGCTCCTCTCGGGGCTGCTCTTCCACCCGCTCGAGCCGTGACTGCGTGGCTCGAGCTCTGCCGCGCCTGTGTCGGCGACCTGCGGGCGGCGCTGGCCGAGCTGCCGACGCGGCACGAGCGTGAGCCGGTACTGCGCCGCGGGGAGGGCGGCGACGACACGACTGCGATCGACGCCGCCGCCGAGGACGCGGTCGTGGCGCGGCTGGAGGCGCTCGGCGGGGACTTCGTCCTGGTCTCGGAGGAGCTCGGCGAGCGGCGCTTCGGTGCCGGTGGGCCTCGCCGCGTCGTCGTCGACCCCGTCGACGGCTCGGTCAACGCCAAGCGCGGCATCCCGTTCTTCGCGCTTTCGATCGCGGTCGCGGACGGGCCCACCATGGACGACGTCTCGTTCGGCTACGTCTACGACTTCGGCTCGGGCGAGGAGTGGACGGCGGTCCGCGGCGAGGGGGCTCGTCTCGACGGGGTGCCGCTCGGGCCGGTGCGACCGAAGGAGACGATCGAGCTCCTCTCCTTCGAGGGCACGACGACGGCGACGATCGCCGGTCAGATCGACCGGATCGTCGGTCTCGCCGAGCGGGTGCGGGTGATGGGCTCGCTGGCGCTCTCGCTCTGCCATCTCGCCGCCGGACGGGTCGACGCCGTCTGCTCGCTCAAGCCTGCCCGCTCGATCGACATCGCGGCGGCACAGCTCTTTCCAGCACATTGGGATCCTAAGCTTAGAATTCCACGTGGACAAGTTGTCGCG
>JADMIO011227148.1_pt1 | contig 62938 bp, 58 predicted proteins | sample 8958161 | NCBI WGS metagenome assembly JADMIO01 (sample SAMN16585339, study PRJNA669376) | soil metagenome | isolation source: Crop rotation soil | place: USA: Cullars Rotation, Alabama | collected 2011 | reverse complement strand
CCGCGACTTCAAGTCACGTGAATTCCAAGCTTCGGATCCCACTGTGCTGGAAAGGCTCTGCATCGTCGTCCCGCTCGCGATCGTCAGCTGGCTGGCTTACGCGCTCATGGTCTATCTCGGCATCGGGTTGAAGACGTCGACGCTGCCCGTCGTCGCCCTCGGGGTCGGCATCGGCGTCGACTATGGCATCTATCTGTTCGCGCGCCTCAACACCGCGCTGAAAGCGGGCGACGACTTCGAGGAATCCATGGCACTCGCACTCAAGGATACCGGCGCCGCCGTGGTCTTCACCGGCCTCACGCTCGCCATCGGCGTGAGCACGTGGATTTTCTCGAGTCTGAAATTCCAGGCCGACATGGGCCTGCTGCTCACGTTCATGTTTTTGGTTAACATGCTCGGCGCGATCATTTTGCTGCCGGCGATGGCGCGGTGGTTCTGGCGGAACCATCGATGTCAGCCCGCCGCAGCCGCCGCCGTGACGAGCGCTCGGTCGTAGTTCCGGCTTCAGTCGAAAACCGATCGCCGGCGGCTGCCGGTCCGACAAACAAGCTGGCGCGAGGTGGGACTTTGCCTCCTTATCGTCGCCGTGTCCGCCGAGCCGCTTCCTCCCCTGCTTTCTCCCGCACAGCGCCGCGTCATCGGCTTCGCGCTCACGCTGCTCGCGTTCCTGGGCTCGGCCGGACTGCTCATCGGTGCCGTCGCGGGACTCGGCTGGCTCGTGGGATTTTTCTCCGGCGTGTTGTGGCCGCTCGCCCTCGCCGGCGTGCTGGCGCTGATCCTGCGGCCGGTCGTCGAGCTGCTGGAGAAACGGCTCAAACTGCGCCGGCTCGCGGCCGTGCTCCTGCTCTACGGCGTGTTCGTGCTGCTCGTGGCCGGCGCCCTGCTGCTCGCGTTGCCGCCGCTGGCGGGCCAGCTCTTCGATTTTCTCGGTTACGTGCCGACGCTGTGGGAAAATGCCCAGAAATATTTCGACGCGCATTTCCCCCAGTGGGTCGCCCTCGCGAAGCGCCAGGTCGGCGAACCCGCATCGCAGCAAATCGTCGAGAAAATCACCGCCGAGGGCAAAGCCCTGCTCGAGCACGCGCTGCCCTCGATTCGCGCCGCCGGCGGCGGCGTGCTGGGGATCTTCGCGTTCGTCACGCATCTCGCGATTGTCCCGGTCTATCTTTTCTTCTTCCTGCTGATGCGCGGTGAACCCACCGACAGTCTGCCGCGTCACCTCGGCTTCCTTTCGCCGGACGTGCGCGCCGACATCGTCTTCCTCATCCGGGAATTCGTCGCGATCGTCGAATCGTTTTTCCGCGGCCAGATCTTGATCGGGCTGATCATGGGCCTGCTGCTCGGCGTGGGCTTCACGATCATTGGGCTGCGATTCGGCTTCGCGCTCGGCCTGCTGCTCGGCGTGCTCAACATCGTGCCTTACCTCGGCACCATCCTGGGCCTCGCCGTCGCGCTGCCACTCGCGTTCTTCCAGCCGGGCGGCGGTTGGGCACTCGTCGGCCTGGTGCTGGTCGTGAAAGCGATCGTCCAATGCGTAGAGAGCTGGATCCTCACGCCCAAAATCATGGGCCACCGCACCGGGCTGCATCCCGTCGCGATCATCTTTGCGATCTTTTTTTGGGGCACCGCATTTGGCGGCGTGCTCGGCATGCTGCTCGCAATTCCGCTGACCGCCTTTTTCGTTACGGCGTGGCGGTTGATGCGACAGAAGTATTTCCAATCGACCGTGCCATGACCAAGGCGCGCACGCGCCGGAAGACCAGCGCGGCGACGACCAGCACGTTGAGACCGAGCCAGAGCTTCGCGCCCAGCGTGCCATTCCCCAGTGCGCGGCGATCATTGTGCATCCAGTCCGGATAAAGCGGATCGGACCATGTCGGCAGCAGTGAGTCCTGCAGGATAAGAAAATAGAGCGTATAGAGCCGCCAGCCCACATAACCTTGGGAATCGCGTTCCACCGCGCAGCTCAACGATGCCAGCAGGAGCACGATGATCGCGCCCGCCGTGATGTTCTCGAAGGTCGGATTCAGCGCATACAGCCGGGCGAGCGTCAGTAGGCACGCGAGCTGCCAGAGCACATCGCGAAACCCCAGCTGGCGCGTGCGGGCGTCCAGCGTGAACCGCCACGGCACGCACAGGCCAACCACGATCAGGAGGGCGCCATTCAGCGGGCTCGGCCCCTGCAGCTCGAGCACGCCCGCCTCGAGGACGTTCACCATCAGGAGCACAGGAATGAACTTCGCCGTCCATCGCGCCATCACGTGTTCGGGATACGCATGCAGAAACGCCCAGAGAAACGCCGGAAACACCACGGAATAACGCTTCACCCATGCGAACCAGGTAAACCAGTCCGAAGTGTCGCTCAGGAGCGGAAACAGCACCAGCATCGCGGCGGTAAACCAAACGGCCGTGCGCCGAAAGCGCCGCAACGCGAACGCAAATGCGCCAGCTGCCAGGGCGAAGAGCGCGACGAGGACGGCAAACGGGACCACGCGCCGAGTCCGTCGGTTTCCACCCCAGGCTGTCAACGACCAAGGCCGTCACGTTGCTTCTCCCTTGCCCTCCCGCGTCCGGGAAAGCCTCACTCTTCTCCATGTCGGAATCTCCGCCACCTCTGGAATGCGCCAACTGCGGCGCCACGATCCCGCGCACGGCCCGGGCGTGCCCGGAATGCGGCGCCGACGAACGCACCGGCTGGCGCGAGACCAGCGTCTACGACGATCTCGATTTGCCGGATGAGGCGTTTGACGACGCCGACGCTCCCGTGCGCAAACCCACGCGCACCGTCAACGGCATCGCGTGGTATTGGTGGATGGCGGCCGTCTGCCTGCTCCTGCTCATCCTGAGCGCGTTCGTGCTCCGCTGATGGCCGCGACGTGGGAAGTCCAGTATCGCCGCGGCATCAACCTGCCGCAGATCGGCTGGTGGCTCGACGCGCAGAGCCGGATGCCGCGCTCCTTCATCACGCACGCCCATTCCGATCACGTCGCACGTCACCCCGAAGTCATCTGCACGCCGGCCACGGCGCGTTTCCTCAACGCGCGGATTCCCGGGCGTCGGCTCATCACCGAGCTGCCGTTCGGCCGGCCGCACGCGCTCGAGTTCGGCGTGATCGCGACGCTCCATCCGGCCGGACACATTCTCGGCTCCGCGCAGATTCACCTCGAGTCCGCCGATCACGGCACGCTGCTTTACACGGGCGATTTCAAACTGCGGCCGGGTCTCGCCGCCGAGTCCTGCGCCACGCCGCGCGCCGACGTGCTGATCATGGAGACCACGTTCGGCCTCCCACGCTACGTCTTTCCGCCCGAAGCCGAGGTCATCGCGCAACTCATCGCCTTCTGCCGTCAGGCCCTCGCCGATGGCGCCACGCCCGCGTTGTTTTGCTACAGCCTCGGCAAATCCCAAGAGGTGTTGCGTGCGCTCACCGACGCCAATCTGCCCGTCATGCTCCAAGCCGACACGCATCGGCTCACGCGCATTTACCAGCAGCTCGGCATGAAATTTCCGCCCTTCGACGAGTTTGATGCCCGCCGCGTGGCGGGCCACGTCGTGATCTGTCCGTCGCACGCGCAAGGCCTGCTCAGCCGCATCCCCGCCGTCCGCACCGCCGCGATCACCGGCTGGGCACTCGACCCCGGCGCGATTTACCGGCTGGGCTGCCACGCCGTCTTTCCACTGTCCGACCACGCCGACTTCCCAAGCCTGCTGCGCTTCGTCGAACTCGTGCAACCGAAACGCGTGTTCACCACGCACGGTTTCGCGCGCGAATTCGCTGCGACTCTCCGTGCCCGCGGCATCGACGCGCTCGCCTTGGGCCACGCGAACCAGCTCGAGTTCGCGCTGCGTCAGTAGTTCTCGCGGAAGCGTGCGCCCAAACCGGGTCGCGAATTAAGGGACATTCCCAAGTTCCCGAAAATCGCGTGCGGTAAGTTCGTGCCGCGCTTTGACGCCGCGCCGACCCCGCGCAGGTTCTCGGCCTCATGGCTTGGCAGATCGAATTTCGCGACGGCGTCTGGCTTCCACAAATCGAGTGGTGGCTCGACGCGCATTTGCCGCAGAAGCGGTCCTTCGTGTCGCACGCCCATTCCGATCACATCGCCGCCCATGGCGAAATTCTCTGTTCGCTCGGAACGTCGCGGCTCATGCAAGCCCGGCTGCCCGGCGAACGCGTCGAGCACGTGCTTCCCTTCGGTCAGACCGAACCACTCACCGGCGACTGCGCGGTAACGCTCCATCCCGCCGGCCACATTTTCGGTTCGGCGCAAAGCCTGCTCGCGCACGAAGCCCACGGCACGCTGCTCTACACCGGCGATTTCAAACTCCGCCCCGGCCGCTCGGCCGAAGCCTGCGCCACGCCGCCCGCGGACACGCTGATCATGGAAACGACCTTCGGCCGGCCGCACTATGTTTTTCCTCCGACGGCCCAGGTGCTCGCCGACATCGCGGCGTTCTGCCACGCCTGCATCGACGACGGCGAGGTGCCGGTCCTCTACGGTTACAGCCTCGGCAAAAGTCAGGAGCTCCTCCGCGGACTCGCCGACGCCAGGCTGCCCGTGATGTTGCATCGGTCGACCATGCGCCTCACCCGCATCTACGAGGATCTCGGCATGACGTTTCCGGCGCATCGGGAATTTTCTGCCGCGGAGGTCGCCGGCCACGTCGTGATCTGTCCGCCGCAGAGCAAAAACTCCGCGTTTCTCCGCCAGGTCGGCCGCTGCCGCACCGCCGTCATCACCGGCTGGGCCATGGATCCCGGCGCGATCTACCGCTATCAATGCGACGCGGCGTTCCCGCTTTCCGATCACGCGGACTTCCCGGATCTCTTGCGCTTCGTCGACGCCGTGAAACCAAAACGCGTGCTCACGTTGCACGGTTTCGCCCAGGAATTCGCTCTCACGCTCCGCGACCGCGGCATCGAGGCGTGGGCGATCGGCGAGGACAACCAGCTCGAGTTGGGCGTGCTAAGTAGGGCGGGCTTCAGCCCGCCTTCGCTCGTGGAGGAAGTTTCGGAGGGCGGGCTGAAGCCTCGCCCTACCCCCGAATCCGGCCAACCCAACTCCTTCTCCCGCTTCGCCACCGTCGCCGAGCAAGTCCGCGCCACGCCCAAGAAACTCGAAAAGATTGAACTCCTCCGCGCTTATCTTGCCGCGCTCGCGCCCGACGACGCCGCGCTCGCGGCCCTGTTCTTCACCGCGCGCACCTTTCCGCAATCCGACGGCCGCGTGCTCACGATGGGCTGGTCGGTGATCAAACGCGCCGTGCTCGAAGTCGGCGGCACCACCGAGGCCGACTACCGTTCCGCTTATCATCGTTTCGCCGACGCCGGCGATGCGGCGGAAGCCTTGCTCAATGGCCGCACGCAATCCGCCGGCCTGCCGCTCGCCGCCATCTCGACCCTCTTCGCCGAGATCGCCGCCGCGCGCGGTCCCGCGGCCAAGCTGGAGCTTTTCGAAGGGACGCTCCGCCAGCTTTCCGCGCTCGAGGCGAAGTATCTCGTGAAAATCGTCACGAGCGATCTGCGCATCGGCCTCAAGGAAGGGCTCGTCGAGGAGGCGATCGCGGCCGCCGGCAGCCAACCCATCGAAGCCGTGCGCGAAGCCAACATGCTTTCGGGCGACATCACGCACGTCACCCGCACCGCCCTGGCCCCGCATGCCGGCGAGGGCGGCCTCGCCGCGATTCAGCTCCGCGTTTTCCATCCGCTCCAATTCATGCTCGCGAGCCCGGAGCCGACCGCCGAGGCGATCCTCGCCCGCCTCGCCCCGCCCGTCTGGCTCGAGGAAAAATACGACGGCATCCGCTGCCAGATTCACAAGCAGGACGATCGCGTCGAACTCTACTCGCGCGATCTGAAGCGCATCACGGCCCAGTTTCCCGATCTCGCCGCCGCGGCGCGAGCGCTGCCCGGCGATTTTATCGGCGACGGCGAACTCCTCGCGTGGCGCGACGGACGCGCGCTGCCGTTCGCCGAGCTCCAAAAACGTCTCGGTCGCAAAGGCGACGATTTCTTTCTCGGCGCCGAGATCCCCGTCTCCGTCTCGCTCTACGATCTCCTCTGGCTCAACGGCCGCACGCTCCTCAAAGAACCACTCTCCACCCGCCGCGCGCTCCTCGCTCAGCTTCTCTCCGCTCTCATCTCTCAACCCTCAACTTCCTTCACCCTCGCTCCCACCCAGCAAGTCAGCACCGCCCTCGAGATCGAGGCCGCCTTTCTCGCCGCCCGCCAACGCGGCAACGAGGGCCTGATGGCGAAGGATCCGCAGAGCAGCTATACGCCCGGCCGCCGCGGACTCGCCTGGCTCAAACTCAAAAAGGCCTACGCCACGCTCGACGTGGTCGTGGTCGGCGTCGAATACGGTCACGGCAAACGCCGCGACGTCCTCAGCGACTACACCTACGCGATCCGCGACGAGGAACACGACAACCGGCTCCTCACTGTCGGCAAGGCCTACTCCGGCCTCACCGACGTCGAGATCGCGCAGCTCACCGAGCATTTCCTCGCCAACACCACCGAAGTGCGCGGTCGTTACCGCGCCGTCGTGCCGGACACGATTCTGGAGATCGCCTTCGATTCCATTCAGCCGAGCAGCCGCCACCAGAGCGGCTTCGCACTGCGCTTTCCCCGGATCGCGCGCATTCGCGCCGACAAAACGATCGCCGACATCGACACGCTCGAAACTTGCCGTCGGCTCGCGTCTGGGAGTTTTGTTGCCGCCACACCCGATGCCGCCGTCTGAACTTCCCACCTCCCGCCGTTGGCCCACCCTGCTTCGCACGGTCGTCCTCCTCACTACCATCGCCGTCTTTCTGTTTCTCGGCTGGCGCTCGTCACCCTGGTTCAGCGAGCTCGACTGGATTCCCCGGCCGTTCGCCCGCTGGGCCGACGTCCACGGCGTGGCGCGGAATGTCGCCGGATTTTTTGGCTTCGGTCTCGTCGGTTTCGCCTTGGCCGGCCGCCGCTGGCCGCAAGTAATCGCCGCCGCGCTCTTCGCCACCGCGCTCGAAGTCGTGCAGATCTGGATTCCGCACCGCGTCTTCGATCCGAAGGACATCTACGCGAGCCTCCTCGGTCTCGCGCTCGGCTGGCTCGTGGTGGCCGGCGGCGCGATGCTCTATCGGCGCTTGAAGCCCGCATGTTGACGCGTGTCACAGCCCCGGCACTCGACGAGCCCGGACTTTTCGCCGCGCTGCACCCTTCGCTTTCCCGCTGGTTCAAAAGGCGCTTCACGCACTTCGCTCCCGCGCAGCTCGCGGCCGTGCCCGAGATCCTCGCCGGCAAGTCACTCCTGCTTTCCTCTCCGACTGGCAGCGGCAAGACCCTCGCCGCCTTCCTCGCGGTGTTTGACCACCTCGCCAAGGCCCGCGATCGCGACGCTCTGCCCGCCGGCACCGTCGCGATCTACGTCTCGCCGCTGCGCGCCCTCGCCTACGATCTTCGCAAAAACCTCCAGCAGCCGCTCGACGAGCTTGGCTGGGACTGGTTGCGAGTGGGCGCGCGCACCGGCGACACGACCGCCAAGGAGCGCGCGCAGCAGCGTCGCAAGCCGCCGCACATTCTCGTCACCACGCCGGAAAGCCTGACGCTGCTCGTGAGCCAGTCGGGTTGGCTCGCCGCGCTGCGCGCCACGCGTTTCCTGATCGCCGACGAACTTCACTCGCTCGCGGAAAACAAGCGCGGTTCGCTGCTCATGGTGGGCGCGGAAAGGCTCGAGGAGCTGGCTGGCGATGTAGGCGGGGTGCCCTCACCCAGCAGCGAACCGGCGCGGGGTGAGGGCACCCCGCCTACACGACAACCCATCGTTCGCATCGGCCTCTCCGCCACCGTCTCGCCGCTCGAGACTGTCGCCGAGTTTCTCGTCGGCCCCGGTCGGCCTTGCCGCATCGCCGAGGTGCCCTCGCGCAAAAAAGCCCGCATCGAGGTTTTCTCCCCGCTGCGTGACCACGCCTATCCGCCGGCCGGCTACACCGCGTCGCGGATGCTCACGGAACTGGGCACGCTACTCGGCCAAAAGCGCACGACGCTCATTTTCACCAACACCCGCTCCGGCGCCGAGCACATCGGCTTGCGCCTGAAGCAACTCCTGCCCGCCCTCGCCGAAAAGATCGAGGTGCACCATGCCTCGCTCGATCGCGGCATCCGCCTCGAGGTGGAAGACAAGCTCAAGCGCGGCGAACTCCGCGCCGTCGTCTGCTCCACTTCGCTGGAGATGGGCATCGACATCGGTTCGATCGACACCGTCGTCATGGTGTCCGCGCCCAAGGGCGTGTCGCGCGCCCTCCAGCGCATCGGCCGCTCCGGCCACTCGCTCGGCGAGACCAGCCACGGCATTCTCGTCGCGAGCAACATCAACGACCTCGCCGAGTGCGCCGTCACGGTGAAGATGATGGAGCGCCGCGCCCTCGAGCCCGTGAAGATCCACGACGATCCGCTCGATGTGCTCGCGCAGACGCTCGTGGGCCTCGCGGTGTTCGAAAGCGTCACGCCCGACGAGGCTTTCGCACTCGTCCGCCGCAGCTATCCGTTTCGGAAACTCGACCGCGCCCTTTTCGATCGTGTGCTGCGTTACCTGCAGGGCGGCGGCCGTTCGCTCGAAAAACAATACGAGTCCATCTTCGGCAAGGTGCGCATCGACTCGCGCGGGTTCCTCGTCCTCACCGCGCCACGCATCGCCCGCGATTTTTATCAAAACGTCGGCACCATCGCGACGGAGAACATGGTGCAGGTTCAGCTCGGCCGCCGCAAACTCGGCCAGGTCGAGGAATCGTTCATGAAGGGCCTGCGCGTCGGCGACGTGTTCGTCCTCAACGGCCGCACCATCCGGCTGGTCGCGACGCGCCTCCTCACCGCGAAGGTCGTGGCCGCCGACGCCGCGATGCCGACCGTGCCGCGTTGGTATGCGAACAAGATGCCGCTCGCTTCCGGCCTCGCCGCCGAGGTCGTCCGCCTGCGCGCCGCCCTCGCCCCGCTCATCGTGCCCGCGAGCGCCGGCGCGGCGATTCCCGCGCAACCCGCCGCCAACACCTTTCTCCACGAGGAATACGCGCTCTCGGCCGCCAACGCCCGCGCGCTCACCGAGCATTTCGCGCTGCAGGCCCACATCTCGCGCATTCCCACCGGCGATTTTTTCCTCGTCGAGCGCTTCGACCATCGCGGCTACCTCAATTATTTTTTCCACGCGCTCATCGGCCGCTCCGCCAACGACGCCCTCTCGCGCATCGTCGCCCAGCGTGTGAACGACACCAAGGGCGGCAACGCCCTCGTCACGATCGACGACTACGGATTCCTGCTTACGTTGAAATCGTTTCAACTGATGACGCCCGACGAACTGCGCGCGCTTTTCCGTCGGGAAGGCGCCGAGGATGCGCTGCGCACCGCGCTCTCCGAGAGCAATCTCGTGAAGTGGCAGTTCCGCGGCACGGCGCAAACGGGGTTGATGGTGCCGCGTCGGGTTCGCGGCGCCGAGCGCGGCGCCCGGGCCCTGCAATGGAGTTCCGAGATCATCTTCGAGGTGCTGCGCAAATACGAACCCGACCACCCGCTCCTCGCCGAGGCCTATGCCGAGGTCACGTTGCGCTTCCTCGATCAGCCGCGCGCGCTCGCGTTCATGGACACGGTGGGCGCGTTGCCATGGGATGTGCGTGAGCTAACGCGCGTGAGCCCGTTTTCCTTCGGCCTCTACGTCAGCCGGATTCGCGAGACGATGACGCTCGAAGATCCGGAAACCACGATCGAACGTCTCTTCCACGAAATGTATGGCACCGCCGCTGGTCGTGCCTCGTCTTGATTCCGCCGATGCCGCCTTCTTCGCCCACCTCCTCGACTGCCCGCGCCGAAATCCGGCCGGGTGTCTGGCTGGATGCGCGCCGTGCCCTCTGGCTCGCACCGGAGCGACTGCTCGTCATCGCCGATCTGCACTGGGGCTACGCCGCCAGTCATCACGCGCGCGGCAATCTCCTCCCTGCGTGGGGCGACGATGAGCTCGAGCAGCGCCTCCTCGCCCTCGTCGCCGACTATCGGCCGCTCGAAATGCTGTGGCTCGGCGACATCGTCCACGCGGCCGAGGGTGGAGCCCGTGCCGAAAAATTTCTCCGCGCGCCACCCGTCCCGACCGCGATCCTCGCCGGCAATCATGACCGTCGCTGGGGGCATGCATCGGAGCGCACCCTCACCCGCGGCAGCTATTTCTTTCACCATGGCGACGCGGCGCTCGTCGTGCCGCCTCTCGCCACCGAGATCGTCGGGCATCATCATCCCGCGATCACGTGGGCCGACGGGGCCGGCACCCGCCTCAAGGTCCCCGCGCTCGTCGCGACGCCCCGCCGGTTGATTTTGCCGGCGTTTTCCCCGTGGGCCGCCGGCGCCCCGTGGCCGAATTCCGGTGACGCCGCCGAAATTCTCTGGGCGGTCACGCCCACGCGCGTGTTCGCCCTTCCGCGCGCCGCGCCGTTCCCTTCGAGCGAATCGTGAGATTTTTCCGAACTCAACGCGTCCGTGCACGTCTCTTGCTAGAGTTTCCTTGCGACGCCGTGAAACGCGTCGCACCTTTCGCGACCTTTGTGGTCATCTAATCGACCGGATTCATGCGCCTCGCTCTCTGCCTTTTCCTCCTCGCCACCTCGGCCGCCCTGGCGGCGGATCCGGCGCTGCGCGATGGCGAGTCGCTGACCTACAAGGTCGGCTGGGGCATTTTTCCGCACGCGGGTGAGATCAAAATATCGGCGGAAGCCGTGAAATCCGACGATAGCCCGCCGAAACTGAAAGTGACCACCGTCACGGCCACAATGGGCCTGGCCCACTCGCTCTACACGTTCGAGGCCCGCGCCGAAGCGATGCTCGATCCGCAGACCGGCCGGTTGCTGACGAATACCGAGACGAGCAAGGCGCCGAACAAGGAAACAAAAAACACCGTCACCTTTGACTACGCCAAGTCGACCGCCGTCTACGCCAGCACCACCCATCCGCACAAGAACGCCACCCTCACCGTCCCCGCCGGCGATCCGCTCGATTTGATCATGAGCCTCGTCCAGACGCGCATGTGGGATCTGAAGCCCGGCGAGAAGCGGGATGCGCTCGTGCTCTTCGACGACGAATTCTACGAGCTCACGATTTACGCCGAGCGCTACGAGGACGTCCGCACCCCGCTCGGCCGCTTCAAAACGCTCCTGCTGGTGCCGCGGATGGAAAAAACACCGCCCAAGGGCATGTTCAAAAAAGGCTCGGTCGTGAGCGTGTGGATTTCGCAGGACGAACAGAAGCTCCCGGTGAAATTCCAGGTCGACTTCAAGTTTGGCGCCGGCGTCGCCACGCTCACCAAATATCAGCCGCCCACCGGGGCCAAACCCGCGTCGGCCACGCCCCCCGCCGCGGTCGAGAAGCCCAACGTCGCCGGCTCGGAACCGGATGCGAAAAATCCTCGTTCTTAGAGGCGGCGCGCTCGGCGATTTCATCGTCACGCTGCCCGCCCTCGCCGCCCTGCGTCGCGCGTGGCCCGCCGCCCGGATCGAACTCGTGGGCAACGCCCCAGCCGCCAGCGTCGCGTCGACCACCCATTTGCTCGACGCGGTGCACTCGCAACACGAGGCGCGGTGGAGCGCCCTTTACACCGCGGCGGACTTGTCCGGTGACTTCACCACGTGGCTGACCTCGTTCGATCTCATCGTGAATTTCTGGCCGGACAGTGACAGCGTCGTGGCGCGCCATTTCCCACTGCGGCCCGATCAGCGGTTCCTGTCTGCCTCCGCCCATCCCGCGATCGCGCCCGCCGCCGCGCATTTCTGCGCCGCCCTCGAGCCCCTGGGAATTGCATCGTGCGAGTTTTTCTTTCCGCTCGCTCCCGCCAAGTCCGCCCGGGAATTCGCCCCTTTGATCGCGTTCCATCCCGGCAGCGGTTCGTCGAAAAAGAACTGGCCGCTGGATCGCTGGACCGCGCTGGCCGAGTGGTTCCGCCGCGAGCAGCGCGCCGAATTGCTCATCATCACCGGCGAAGCCGAGGCGCTCGAGACCCGCGCGCTCGGCCGCTTCGGCACCTCGGCGCACGCCCTGCCCCTCGACGCCCTCATGGCCGGCTTCGGCCAATGCCGGCTGTTCGTCGGCCACGACTCCGGTATCAGCCATCTCGCCGCCGCCTGCAACGTGCCCAGCATTCTCCTCTTCGGCCCGACCGATCCGGCGCGATGGGCGCCACCCGCCCCGCACGTCCGCGTTATTCGGCGCGGCGCGGAACTCGACCTGATTTCCGTGGACGAGGTGCAGCGTGAAGTTGTCCAGGCGCTGGCGCGTCAAAAATAAATCGCCACGGTTTTCCCGCCCACTCGGGTCCGGCGTAGTCGACGCCCACGCGCGGCGTCACGCGCACCGCTTCCTCCGGCACGCTCACGCCGCGATCTTCCAGCCACAGTCCGCTCGCCTTCGCCGTCGCGGCTGTGCCGTTGAGCCGCCGGTCGATCCCCAGCGCCTTCGTGACGCGCCCCGGACCGATCGCGCCTTCCACGCCGCGGATCAACACCGCCGCCGGCCAGTCGCGCGCGCCGACCACCAGGTTCAACATCTCGTGAATCCCATAGCAGAGGTAAACATACCAGAGGCCGCCCGGCTCATACATCACCGCCGTGCGCGACGTCCGGCCCGCGCGCGCATGACAGGCGAGATCGTGCTCCCCGTCGTAGGCCTCCACCTCCGTGATCATCCGAGCCTGGATCGTCCCATCCGGCAGGCGGCGCACCAAATGCTTCCCCAGCAGCCAACGGGCGAGCGCTACCGTGTCCGTGGTGCGCAGTTCTTTCGCTTTAATAATCCGCCGCATCCCGTTTCATTCCGTCCAACCATCTCTTGAACGCAACCTCCGCGCGCGAATCCGCACCACCTCCCTCCCAACGCAAAGCCGACCTGGCGCGCAGCCTCGAGCTCTGCACGCGCGAGGGCCTCTTCGCGATGCCGATCGTCACGATGGGCCTCCCGGTGAACGTGTTTCTCTCCGCGCTCGTCACCAAGGCGTGGGAGCTCCCCAAATTCTCGATCGGGCTGATGACGGCGATGCCTTACCTCGCCAATTTCCTCCAGATCTTCTTCGCGCCGTTTCTCGCCCGCTGGCGTTCACCCCGCGCCCTCACGGTGCTGGGCGCCACCAGCGTGGCGCTCCTCTGGCTGGTGTTCGCGGTCCTGCTCGGCGTGATCCCGCGCGACGATCCGGCGGTCGCGGGCCGCTGGTTCATCGGCTGGTTTTTTGTGATCAGTGTCTTCGCCGCCGTCACCGGCGTCGCGTGGAACGCCTGGGTCGAAGACTGGGTGCCCGCCCGGCTGCGCGGGAAATTTTTCGGCCGCCGCAACCGGTTCCTCCAAATGTCCACGCTCACCTTCCTCATGGTGAGCGGTTGGACGCTCGCGCACTGGTCATATGCCGTGCCGGCTTTTCAGGGCATCATCGTCGGGGCCGTCCTGCTGCGCTCGTTTTCGATTTGGTGGCAGTGGAAGAGCCCGACGCGCTCCCACCGGCCGCGCACCACGCCGCAACTGCCCTTGCCCGAACAAATCGCCGTCGTGCGGCGGTCACATTCTTTTTTGTGGTTCATCGCCTTTGGCGCGGTGTGGTCGTTCGCGGCGAACTGCTTCGGTCCCTTCTACCAGGTTTTTCTCTTCGAACAGCTGCACTTGTCCGCGTGGGATGTCGGCCTCCTCTCGACCGTGTCCGCGCTCGGGGGCGCGCTCGCGTTGCCCGCGTGGGGCCGCCTCCTCGATCGTTACGGCAATCGCCCGGTCATGGCCGTCTCACTCCTCGTGTGGCAGGCGGTGAACCTGCTCTGGTGCCTCCTCACGCCGAACAGCAGCACCATTGTTTACATCATCTGGGCGCTCGGCGGCATGACCAGCATGGGCGCGATCGCGAGCTCGGGCTTCGTGCTCGGGCAATTCACCATTCTCCTGCGCCTGATTCCGGCCGACGCGAAGGCCCTCGCCATCGGCCTCAACCTCGCGATCACGTCCCTCGCCGCCGCCATCGCGCCGATCGTGGGCGGTGCCGTGCTCAACTGGGCGCTCGGCCGCTGGCCCGACGCCGTCACGGTTTATCACCTCTGCTTCCTCGTGCAGCCCGCGATCGCGATCGCCGGCTGCGTGCTGCTGCTCAAGGTCCACGAGCCGCAGGCCAGCTCGCTCACGATGGTCTTCGGCGCGATGCGCAACATCCGGACGCTCTCCGGCGTGCTCGGCCTCGACTTCCTCGTGAACTACGTTTTCTACCGACCGCAGAAAAAACCGTGAGCCGCACTCGTCGGATCGGCGTTTGACAAGGCTGTCTGTCAGCGTTGACTGACACCTGTGAAAACCACCGTTCGAGTCTTCCAACGCGAGTTCCCGCGCATGCGCAAGCTGGCCGCCGCCGGCAAGACGTTGCTCATCGAGGCCGAGGGGCAAACCTTCGAGTTTCGCGCTCGCCGCAAAGGCACGGGCATCCTCGGTTGCATGAGTGGACGTGCGCGCCTGGGAAAACTGCGCGACGGTCCGGCCATTCCCCCGGAGGAATGGGGCATGCTCGGCTCGTGAAATACCTGCTCGATACGCACGCGCTGCTGTGGATCGCCGAGGGTTCCACGCGCCTCTCGGCGAAAGTGCGCACGCTGGCGCAGCGGGAGGAAGCCGCGAGTTTTGGTTTTTCCGCGATCACGCTCCTCGAAATCGCGCGCCTCGCCAAAACCGGCGAAATCGGGCTCGAGCCCGATGCCGCCGATTGGTTGGAGGATATTTCACATCGCTTCCAAATGCTGCCCCTCACGCCCGCCATCTCTTGGCGCGCCGTAAATTTCGACTGGCCGCACAAAGACCCCGCCGACCGTCTCATCTGCGCGACGGCGCTCGAGCACAAATTAATCCTGGTCACCAGCGACCGGGAAATTACGCGTTGGGCAGGCGTGTCCGTGCTGTGGTAGTCGGTGGACGGGCCGAGCGCTGATCGGCTCCCGCCCTCGACCCGCTTCGATCTTTCAACTTTCACCTTTCAACTTTCAACTCCCGCCATGGCCGCCGCGCCGCACATTCTCACCCTCACGGGCAATCTTCTCATCGAACACACGCTCGAGTTCGACGCGTGGTCGCCGGGCAAGACCCAGCGCGCGAAGACCGAAACCTTTCAGGTCGGCGGCAAGGGCATCAACGTCTCGAAAATGCTCAACCGCCTCGGCGCGCCCAACACCGCGCTGTGCTTCACCGGCGGCGGCGCGGGCCGCGCCTGCGAGGAATGGCTCCGCGCGAAAAAGTTTTCGTATCGCACCTTCGAGACGACCACGCCCACGCGTCGCGGCACCGTCGTGCGCGACAGCTCCGGCAAAAACAAGGAGACCACCTTCCTCGGTCCCGACGTTCCGCCCGACGCCGCGTCGATCCGCGCGTGCGTCGATTTTCTCGCCGCCCAGCCCACCGGCTCCGTCCTCGCGATCTGCGGCAGCCTGCCCGGTTGGGAGTCCCCCGACTTCGATCCGCTCCGCGATCTGCTGCATCGCTGGCCCGAGCGCGGTTCGCTCGTGGTCGACACCTACGGCCCGCCGCTCGCGTGGTTTGCCCACCGCGCCGCCGCGCTCGTTCGCATCAACCGCACCGAGCTCGAGTCGCTCTGGTCGCCCGCCGATCGCAAACTCTCCAGCGGCGAACTCCTCCTCAAGCTCCGCGATCGCGCCGGCGCCCTCCGCTGGGCCGTCACCGATGGGCCCGGTCCCGTCTGGTTCCTCGCCGACCACAACGACCCCGAAACGATCGCGCATCCGGCCGTCCGTGAAGTCTCGGCCACGGGCTCGGGCGACGTGATGCTGGCCTGCACGCTTTTCGCGCGTTTTCACCGGGGATTGAGCTGGCGCGACGCCGTCGCTTGGTCGCTCCCCTACGCCGCCGCCAACGCCGCCCACCCCGGCGTCGCCGAGTTTCCCGATCCGCCGTCTGTTTGAGAGCGCGTTTTTGCTGGTTTCTCATCGCGAGCCCGACGAAGCTGGAGGTGGCAATCCAGCTCGTAGCCGACGTGAATGCGTCGCCACTTCTCGGGCGCTCGCGGTCTTGCGGCATCTTGTTACATCTTGCCAAGATTTCCCTTGCTTTCGCCCATTCAAAACCGCTTATTTCGCCGTTTATTTTATGAAAGCCACCATCAAGACCCAAGGTCAGCAGTTCACCGTGACCGAGGGGGACATTCTCATCGTCAACCGCTATCCCGGCACCGAAAAGGGTTCCACCGTCGAGATTAAGGACGTCCTCGCCGCTGGCGAAGGTGCGGCTTTCAAGGTCGGCAAGCCCACCCTCGCGGGCGCCACCGTCTCCGCCACCATTCTTGAGAACAAGCGCGGTGACAAAGTCATCGTGTTCAAGAAGAAGAAGCGCAAGGGCATGGAGCGCAAACGCGGCCATCGCCAGGAGCTTTCGGTGATCAAGATCAACTCGATCAACGCTTAATTTTTAAACAGGAAACCACCCACCATGGCGCATAAAAAAGGTCAGGGCACTTCAATGAATGGCCGCGATAGCCATTCACAACGTCTCGGCGTAAAAGTCTTCGGCGGCGAAACCGTCACCGCTGGCTCCATCATCATCCGCCAGCGCGGCACGAAGCTCCATCCCGGCAAGAATGTCGGCGTGGGCCGTGATTGGACACTCTTCGCGCTCAAGGACGGCACCGTTAAATACGACAAGGCGCACCGCAAGGTGGCCATCGTGACCGCCTAAACGGCGCGAACAGTCCAGCTTCCCCTAGGGGCCGGTCATAGCGACCGGCCCCTTTATTTTGTCCATTTCCGTCGTAGGGCGTCTGTCTTGCAGACGCCGCTCCGACGATCGAAACACCAGCACGGCGTCAGCAAGTCTGACGCCCTACGTTACGAACCAATCGACCTCGCCTCCGTAACGACCGAACCATCTCGAAACTTGCCCGCCGTCGGCGGCGCCCTCAGCGTCGCCGCACTGAGCCATGCCCGCCGCCCCCGATCGCCTGCAACAACTCCTCCGCCAGCGCGCGCTCCTGCAGGAACACCTCGCCTGGCTCGATCGCGAAATCGCGGATGCCTCCTCCGGCGTGACGACTCCGCCCGCCGCCCCGACCCCGTTGGCCCGCGCCGCCCAGCAACCTCTCGTCATTCCGTCGCCGATCGCGCCGCCCACGCCCACGATTCTCGCGTCGTCGACGCCGAAGCCCGCCGCGCCCTACCTCGCGAGCCAGGCCGCGCAGATTCTTTCCGGCTCCGGCACCCTGCCGCCGGCCGAAACCCCTCCCGCAGTCGAAGCCGTCGCCGACGAAATCCTTGAGCAATATCGCGTCGCGCCCGACTCGATGAAGACCGACGTGAAGAAAGGCTGCTTCCTCTATTTCTTCGCCGCGCTCGCCCTGGTCGCGGTCGGAGTCGTCGTGCTTTATTTCATCTTCGAGCGCGGGAAGTAGCGGTTCGTCGTAGGGCGTCTGTCGGGCGTTTTTGGATCGAGGATTGGGGCTTGTCGTAGGGCGTCTGTCTTGCAGACCCGTGCCTTGGTTTGGCCCGAACGTCGTCCAACCCGACCCCCAGAGCGGCGTCTGCAAGACAGACGCCCTACGTCAGAGATCGGAAACACCCGCAGGATCGGGTTCACCCAACCACCCGAGCGGCACTTCGCCGGTTTGCGCGACCATCGCCTCAAATTCAAATTTTCGTTCGCCCCAGCGCCACCACAACGGCCACTGCGCCGAGACCTTCAACAACGCCGCACGATACGGGTTTAAAAAAACATAGCGGGCGAACGGCTCCGATTCGTTTTCGTCGCGGAGGCGATGTTCGTAGAAATTTTCCTGCCATTCGAGCCCGCGCGGACGAAGCACGCGATGCGTGTCCGCTTTGAATTTCCCGACCAGTCGGCTGACCGACAACCGATCGCCGAGAGTTCCGAGCAGGTGCACGTGATCAGGCATGACCGTCGCGGCGATCAGCATGAAATCCTTGGAAGTATGAATGCGCTCCAAGGAACGTTTAATCTCCAGCGTGATGGGAGTGTCGAGCAACGCCGGTCGCCGCTTCACCTCACAAAGCGTGAGAAAATAGATCGCACCCGGAATCGACCGACGGCCCACCAGTAGTTCAGGGGTTTGTCGGGTTGGCAGGGATTGGGGATCGTTCATTATGTAGGGCGTCTGTCTTGCAGACGCCGTTGTTCCCTATTCGGACGGAGCGGCGTCAGCAAGTCTGACGCCCTACGCCCACCCTCGCCTCAACTCGCCGCCGGATAACTCCCGAGCCACTTCACCATCGGGCAGAATTTCTTCAGCTCCGCCAGCGCTTCCTTCATGTTCGCGTCGTCGTAATGACCCGTCACATCGAGGAAGAAATAATAATCCCACGGCCGCTTCTTGCTCGGCCGCGACTCGATCTTCGAGAGATTGATCCCGCGCTCCGCGAGCGGCATCAGCATCTTCAACAGCGCGCCGGAATGCGCCGCCGCCTCGTCGCCGAGCGACACCAGAAAACTCGTGATGTCCTTGCCGCCGCCGACCGGACCCGACGCCTTTTTCCCCAGCACGAAAAACCGCGTGGTGTTGTCCGCCTTGTCCTGGATGTTGTGCTCCACCACCGGCACGCCGTAGTGCTCCGCCGCCAGCTCGCTCGCGACTGCCGCCGTGCCCGGCTCGTCCTTCGCAAACTGCACCGCCCGCGACGTGCTCGGCGCGTCGACCAATTGCGCGTGCGGCAGATGCCGTTGCAGCCAGTGCCGGCACTGCGCCAGCGCCTGATCCTTCGAGTAGACGCGCTCGATCTGGTCGAGCGGCGAATTCGAGATCAACGCATGGGAAATCTCCAAATGGATCTGCGCGACGATCTTCAGGTCGCTCTCCACGAAACTGTCCAGCGTCTCGCGCACGCTGCCCTCGGTCGAATTCTCGATCGGGATCACCGCGTAGTCCGTCTCGCCTTTCTCCACCGCGGTAAAGATGTCGCCGATCGTCGCCATCGCGTGATAGTCCACGCTCGCGCCGAATTTCTTCATCGCCGCCGCGTGCGTGTTGCTCGCCTCGGGCCCGAGATACGCGATCAGCAGCGGCTTCTCCAACGCGATCGCCGCCGACATGATCTCGCGATAAATTGCCTTCAACGCCTCCTGCTTGATCGGGCCTTCGTTCTGGCCCGTGACTTTCCGCAGCACCGCGTCCTCGCGCTCGGCGACGTAGATTTGGCCGCCTTCCTTGCGTTTGATTTTTCCAATCTCCGCCGCGAGCGTCAGGCGCTCGTTGATGATCGTCACGAGCTGCTTGTCCAGCGCGTCGATCTTCTGGCGAATCGGCTCGAGGCTCATGTTCAGGCCGACGCCGCGGGCGGGTTTTCCGGAGCCGGAGCGGCTTCGACCGTCTCCCTCGGCGCCGAAGACGCGTTGCCTTCGAGCGGCAGTTGTTCGTCGGACAGGCCCATGTCGGTGTCCGTCGGCTGGTGCGCGTTCGAGGAATTCTTCAGCCACTCGTCGATCTGCCGCGACGACAACACGTCCGACGCCGGCAACTCGTCCAGCGACTTCGCGCCGACGAATTCCAGAAACTGATCGGTCGTGCCGAACTGTGTGGGCCGGCCCGGCGTGTCCGCGCGGCCGACGACGTAGATGAGATCGCGCTCGAGGAGCTTGTTGATGCCCGCCTCGGCCGACACGCCACGGATCGTTTCGATTTCTGTGCGCGTGACCGGTTGACGATAGGCGATGACCGCCAGCGTCTCGATCGACGACTGGCTCAACTTCACCGGCGGCGGCTCCTGCCGCAAAATCCGCACCCAACGCGCCACGCTCGGATGCGTCACGATCCGGTAGCCGGCGTTGCCCTCGATCAGCAAAATTCCGTCGTTCGCGTTGCGGAGGTCCGCCGCGATTTCGTCCATCGCCTCGCGAATCTGCGCCGCCGTCACCAGCGAAGGCACGTCCGCGTAAAGCTCCGGGTCCTGCGGCGCCTCGGCGATGACTTCCGTCGCCTCCGCCGCGGCCACCGGAGCAGCCTCGCCTGCCCTGAGCTCCGTCGAAGGGTCACTCGTCACTTGTCCCTGGTCGCTGGCCGCCTGTCCCTCGGCACTGGCCGGAGCCGCCGCTCCGCCGGCCGCGGGAGCGTCATCCGTCGCGACGATCGGCAGCGTCGCCGTATCGTGGAAGCGCGTAAAGGCGGCCTGCACATCCTTGATCGAGAGCGGCTGGTTGGACGAGAGCAGGAGTGCCTTGAGCACCTTTTTCAGGTTGAACGCCATGCGGGTAAAGTTGTCACGAGTGATGCGGGGGCCGGAGCCGCACGCAATCTGATTTTGTGGCAGGCAGTGTGCGGCCCCAGTTGAGAGCTGAGAGTCTAGAGCTGAGAGCTCAAACCGCGGCAGTCCGATCCGAACGTAGGGCGTCAGTCTTGCTGACGCCGTGGCTTGAGGTAGGGACGCATCTCCGAGGCGTCCGCGGATCGGACGGCCGTCTCGGAGAGACGTCTCTACCTCCATACCCGTGTGTCTCGCCCCCAAGCCCTTTCCTGTGCTTGCTGCCCCACCTCCGCTCTGGACTCTCTCAACTCTCAGCTCCTAATACACACTTTCTGCACATAGCCTTTTCGCCTTTCTTACTCTCAGCTCTAAGCTCTCATCTCTCAGCTATTCCGAATTCATGAGCCACAAACCCGATCCGCTCCGCCCTCATTCCTCCGTCATCACCGACGGTCCCGCCCGCGCCGGCGCGCGCTCGATGCTGCGCCCGGTCGGTTTCACCGATGAGGATTTCAAGAAGCCGATCGTCGGCATCGCCTCCACCTGGTCGATGGTCACGCCCTGCAACATGCACATCGACGCCCTCGCGCGCGAGGCCGAGTCCGGCGCCAACTCCGCGGGCGGCAAGGGCGTCATCTTCGGCACCATCACCGTCTCCGACGGCATCAGCATGGGCACGCCCGGCATGCGTTACTCGCTCGTCTCCCGCGAAGTCATCGCCGACTCCATCGAGACCGTCGCCGGCGCCGAGGGCTTCGACGCCGTCGTCGCCATCGGCGGCTGCGACAAAAACATGCCCGCCTGCGTCATGGCGCTCGCCCGCCTCAACCGCCCCGGCCTCTTCGTCTACGGCGGCACCATTCTCCCCGGCATCCATCCCGACACGAAGCACGAGTGCGACATCGTCTCCGTCTACGAAGCCATCGGCCAGCACGCCGCCGGCAAGCTCGACGACGCCGGCCTCCGCAAAATCGAGGAGTGCGGCGTCCCCGGCCCCGGCTCCTGCGGCGGCATGTATACCGCCAACACCATGGCCAACGCCATCGAGGCCCTCGGCATGTCGCTCCCGAATTCCTCCGCGCAGATCGCGATCTCCAAGGAAAAGAAACGCGACGCCTACGACTCCTCCGTCGCCGCCCTCAATCTCCTCAAGCTCGGCATCAAGCCCAGCGATATCATGACGCGCAAGGCGTTCGAAAACGCCATCACCGTCGCCATCGCCCTCGCCGGCTCGACCAACGTCGTCCTCCACCTCCTCGCCATCGCCCACTGCGCCAACGTGAAGCTCTCGATCGACGACTTCACGAAGATCGGCAAAAAAGTCCCCGTCCTCGGCGACCTCAAGCCCTCCGGCAAATACAGCATGGCCCACCTCGCGCGCGTCGGCGGCGTCGCCCCGATGATGAAGATGCTCCTCGACGCCGGCCTGCTCCATGGCGACTGCCTCACCTGCACCGGCAAGACCCTCGCGGAAAACCTGAAAAACGTGCCGCCCTACCCGGCCGACCAGGACGTCATCCGCCCGCTGTCGAACCCGATGAAGGCCGACAGCCACCTCCGTATCCTCTACGGCAACCTCGCCCCCACCGGCGCCGTCGCGAAAATCACCGGCAAGGAAGGCCTCCAGTTCACCGGCAAGGCGATCGTGTTCGAAGGCGAAGGCAAAGCGCTCGACGCGATCCTCGCCGGCAAGGTGAAGGCCGGCCACGTGGTCGTCATCCGCTACGAAGGCCCCGTCGGCGGCCCCGGCATGCCCGAAATGCTCTCACCCACCAGCGCGATCATGGGCCGCGGACTCGGCAACGAAGTCGCGCTCATCACCGACGGCCGCTTCTCCGGCGGCAGCCGTGGATTCGTCGTCGGCCACATCACGCCCGAAGCCGCCAAAGGCGGCCCGATCGGCCTGATCAAGAACGGCGACACGATCACGATCGACGCCGTGAAAAACGAACTCACGCTCGCGATCACCGGCAAGGAATTCGCCGCCCGCAAGAAAGCGGCGAAGCCGTTTAAGCAAAAAGAAACCCGCGGCGTCCTCGCCAAATACGCGAGTCACGTGACGAGTGCGTCCGAGGGCGCGGTGACGGATAAGAATCTGTAACTGGTGGCCCGCGCCGCTCACACGATAGCCTATGGCCAATAGTGCTGAGCGAATGCCGGAAGGTAGGCGAGAGGCCATCGGGGTCGTGCGTTACCCACCCGGCAACACATTGCCGCTGGGTTCATCTCTGACCCTGAATTTCCTGCGATTCACCTCTGTCGAGACAGGCGGTGTTGTGTCACTGCGAAATTGGGAAATTTTCCAAGGTGTTCTCGTCTCATTTCACTTCGCGGAAGGCGGACGCCAGCGCATCACCGGATCGGGTGTTATGGTCGGGCCGGGGATCATGCTCGGTGCTACTCATGTTATCGCACCTGAGGCACCGCGCATGCAATCGGGAGAAATCGGCGGGATTGTCACCGCGATTACCCCGAACGGAGTCATGCTTTGGCATCCACAGCATATTGTCGCTGATCCGAGTTCGGACATTTCAATCATCACGGCCAGTTGTGCCTCCGATCTACCACCCGGAAACATCTTGCCGGTTGCAGCGATGTCATCGCGGCTGCCAACCATCGGGGAGAAAATCACAATCGCCGGATTTCGACCGGGAGTTGCCGAATTTCCACACACTCAAACTGGAGATGTATTCTCGGGGGGCGTCTATGTGTCGACTGGCCGTGTAACCCAGGTTTTCCCCAATGGCCGAGACCGATCCATGATGCCGTGGCCAAGTATTGAGGTAGATTGCTACACACTGGGAGCAATGAGCGGCGGTCCAGCATTCAACGAGGCCGGTCGGCTTATCGGCGTTCTTGCTTCGAGCGTAGAAACCACCGAACAAAGCGGCCCCTCCTACATATCACTGTTAACTCCTGCACTTCCGCTATTGTTTCGCCCTGTCTGGCCCGTCCGAGCTAGCGCCGACATCTGCCTCGCTCAGCGAATCAGCCGCCTGTGGGAACTCGAGTGAAGTCGAAGACTCGAGAGCGGCAATGCACTAATTTCTATTTTAGGTTAATGGCGTGTGGCTTCGGCACCGTTTGCACAAGCTCAGCAAATTTTGCAGCTGCATCGCTATCAAGAAGTGCATTGTCGATTTTTCCGATGAAACTATCCTTAGTTACACTCTTCTTCAGTTGCAGAAAAACGAGCAGACTGAGTCGCGAGACTTCTAGGATTTTCCTGGGAAGGTGCTGATAGCGATTCTTGTCTTCCGCAGAAACTTCTGAGCCGTGGACATACGAACTCCGCATATCGTAAGCAGCCTGGATATTTTGATATACCTCAAGCGATCGAAAGCCGTAAAATTTCATCAAATAGGAAACGCGCTGACTGAGCTTGTGAGTCAGCTCAGATCGCTCTTCGCCTTTGAGGAAAAGCGCTTCGAGACACGTTACCGCTCTAGTCAACCGCTCCTCGAAGGAGGCAACCGCGCCGAGAGCATCCTTGTAACGTGAAAACGCCGTGGAGAGAAGTCGCTCGCGCGCTTCTGCGGTTGCGGGCGTGCTTTTCAGCTCCTTCAACTCAGGTCCTATCGCTGCGCAAAACGCATCAAACGGCTGAATGTCCGCTTCCGTGAGTGGATAGGTAAAAGGCGGGTGCTGTCGTGTAAGGTTTCCCCAAAAGACCCCGGTATGGCGAAGGATTGAAGGTGTAGTGGTCGATACAACTCCCGAACAGACGCCGCCAAGTTTAAAGAGCCGGAACAGATCAACCAAAAGACTCAATTGCTTCTGAGATTCAGTTTGCTCAACTGCGCGGACCGAAAATTCAAGATATGCAGGCGGAAGGGAGAGATGCGTTTCCGGCGGAAAGATGTCTCGCATTGGCCGTTCGATCTCGAAGTCAGCGATCGCAGGCCGACGCAAGACTAGCTCTTTAAACTCAAGTGGGCGATCGTCTGGCAGAAAAATCCCGATGAGCTCTGCTCGAACCTGCCATAAGACAGGAGCGCTATCTAAGTCACGAACGAAAGCCATGACGACATCCGCGACAGAAATTGTCTGATCAGCGTCCAATCTGGAAACTAGGTAGAACAGAAGTTGACCGAGATGTTGGTCGACGACCGCGTCGGTCAGCTTATAGAACTTCTTTATTGCTTCACGACATCGACCGAACTCCGGCAGCACTTCGATGCTCGTTTTAATTAAATTAAATCGATCGCCGTAATCCCATTCTTCACGCGTCGTGTAGAATGTTTGCCAACCAAGATTGATGTGACCGGTCTTGGGATCGTAGGCAAAATTCCCGACTTTGTTTTTGACACACAACGTCGATCGTTGCCGCCGCGCTGTGGTTTTGTGATGATGAAGTAACGCCTCTTTGGTTTTCTCAGCCAATGCGAGAAGGGGTGTTGCATTCATTAGCGCGATTTAGGCAAACGCTGAAGTATTGTCGAGTCGCGCTCCAATGGGAGAAAGAGGGATCCATGGGGTAATTCTAGACTCAAGCATCGCAGAACCGAGCCGGCTTCGTCTTTCGCCTGTTCTCGGTCGCCGATTATCACCACGCTCGCGGCGTCCGGAGCCACCCCTGCCGCCCATGCCGACTTCCGCGCTGACCTCGATTCCGTCGACTTACCCCGAATTGTTGAGCACCGCCTGCCCTGAGCTGCGTCGAAGGGTGCGCCGCGTGCTGATCGATGGCCAGCGCGGACCAATTTTTGTCACAGAGATCACAGAGGAAGCACAGAGGTCACGGAGAGGAAAGGCTAGTGCCTCGCTCTGTGACCTCGGTTTGGGCCTCTGTGCGCTCTGTGACAAGATGCCGTGTGCTGGATGCCTTATTTTCGTCCTTTCGCGTCCCGGCCTGAGCCTGTCGAATGGCTTCTGCGATTAATCCGGACCCCGCAGCGGCGTCTGCCTTTCGGCTCCGCTCACGGCCATGAGCCTGTCGAACGGGCAAGACGCCTGTCCGTTCTACAAACTCAGGGCAGGCAAGACTGACGCGCCCTACGGCTGGAGCGCTCTCGGCCGCCGATCGGCTCCTCCCATTCGGCGGCTCCCGCGGCGGCGCAGGGCCGTCAGGAACGCGATGAGGCCGCTCGCATAAACGCGCTGCGGTGTCGCGCTGACGCAGGTGAGTCTGATTCGGCGCCGGGCCCGGTGTGGCTTGGTTACCAAGGCTTGGCCTCCATCAAATAGGTGATGGCGCCGACGAGCGCACACATGGTCCACAACCACGGGCTCAGCCCGGGCGGCAGCGTTGACTCCAGGTTTCGTTTCACCCGGTGCCGGACGATGCTTTGCAGCGCGCCGATAACGAGGAGCAGGCCAAAGGAAACTCTCACCCACCCGGCCTTGCCGAGTGCGCCGTGGGTTTGGGCGACGATGAGAACGCCGGTCACGAGCATCGCCCCGAGGCTCACGCCGACGATGCGGAGGAGTTGCAGGAACCGCGCCGCCGGGATGGCGGGCGCGGTCCCGGAGGACGAGACGGCGAGCACCGTGAGAGGGCCCAGTCCAAAAACAGCCGTGAGCACATGGAGGAAGACGAGGAAGGAATATAGGTTCATGGTTTCGGATGCGGGAGCGGGCGGCCGCTCGGAGGAATTTACTGCGCCAGAAACCATGACCGATGAGCCGGACGTTTTGTGACAGTGAGCGCAGAATCCCTTGCCGGGGGCGTCCGAAAATTCCGTGAGGTTGTCACAAATCCGATCTTGAATCGGTCTATGCTCGTAAGCCTTCGTGTCCCGGCACGAGCGCGCCCTTCTCATGAACGAACCGACGCTCGCACTTTTTGAAGAACACCGCCGCCTGCTCTTCGGCATCGCCTATCGCATGCTGGGGTCGGTGACGGATGCCCAGGACATGGTCCAGGACACCTACCTCCGCTGGCAGCAGGCGGCGGAGGATTCCATCCATACGCCGCGGGCGTGGCTGACAACGGTGGTCACACGGCTTTGCATAAACCATCTCCAGTCGGCGCGCGTGAAGCGGGAGACGTATGTCGGCTCCTGGCTGCCGGAACCCCTGCTCGACGAGCAGGCGGTCGATCCGGCCGATACCACAACGTTGGCGGATTCGCTGTCGATCGCGTTCCTCGTGCTGCTCGAGACGCTCAGCCCGCTGGAACGCGCGGTGTTCATCCTGCGGGAGGGTTTTGACTGCGAGTTCGCCGACATCGCCCGCATCGTCGAAAAATCAGAGGCCAATTGCCGGCAGATCCTGACCCGGGCGCGCAAGCGAATCGACGAACGCCGGCCGCGCTACGAGACGTCGCGGGCCGCGGCGGAACAGCTCGTCGCGCCCTACCTCATGGCCCTGCGCAACGGCGACCTCGACGCGATGCTCACGCACCTCGCCGAAAACGTCGTGCTCGTGGCCGACGCCGGCGACAAACCCGGCGCACTCGTCCGACCGCTGGAAGGCGCCGGACAGGTCGCGCGCGCGATGCTCCACGCGGCCCGGAAACAAGGCGTCGTGGAAGCCGATATTCACCGCGCGACCGTCAACGGCCTGCCTGGCTTGGTGAGATTCAAGGATGAGCACGCGCACGCGGTGTTGGCCTTCGGCATCACGGGTGGGAAAATTCAGGCGGTGTTCATCATCAGCAATCCCGACAAGCTGCGCCACCTCCGCCGGCCGAAGCCGGGCGCGCCCGTGCAAACGTCGTAGCTCGATCCGACGTAGGGCGTCAGTCTTGCTGACGCCGGGTTTGGCGAACCGTTCGAACCACGGAGCGGCGTCAGCCCTTCGGCTCCGCTCGGGCCCTGAGCCTGCCTGCCGTGAGCCATTCGACAGGCTCATGGCCTCGAGCTTGTCGAGACGGCTTGTCGAATCGGTCGAACGGGCAAGTCTGACGCCCTACGGCTGAAGAATCATTCCGCGTTTCCGCCCTTTCGCGACTTGCGCGCCTCAGGAGCATTCCGCGATGGATCGAATGCCGACGCGCGCCGCCGACCGCGCCACCTCAGCACCCCCAGCCCGGCGAGTGCCACCGCCCCGCTGATCGCCGCGTAGGCAGAAGGTTCAGGGATGGCCACGATCTGCAGTCCGTTGAAGTCCGCTTCGCCGTCGGAGGCACCGGACCCAACCGCAAAAGTGCCGCTCACACTCGTGCCGCTCAGCGTGACTTGGAGGATGCCATAGTTGTCACCCTGGACAAACGAAGAATGGGAGGTGCTGGTCAGAGCCAGCGTGCCGTCTCCAAGCGTGAATGTGATCGGGCGAAACCCGCCGTCACCGCGCCCGGATTGGCCATAGAAGTAAAAGGCGTAGGGTTGATTGGGGGTCAATCCACCGATGGTGAACGAGGCCACACCGGAATAAAGGGGGGCGACGAGATATTGATTGAACAAATTCGTGGCGAACGCCGGGTCGTTTCCGGTGTAGAGCCCAAAGGCGCCGCTCACCGAAAAGGTAATCCCGCTGGAGGTGACGCCGTCGGAAGCCTTGAAGTTGTTCGCGGTAAAAGCGGTCCCGGTGGTATCGACCCCGGTGTGCGTAACGGAACTCCGCGTAATTTCATTCCAAAAAGTGTTCCCCGGCAGATCGACATAGGCGCCTTGGCCGGAATAAGCATTTCCACCGTTATTGTCCGCGCGGAAGTTGAGGTTGACGACCACTTGAGCCGCGGCGCGGCCTCCGCCGAGTAAGGCGATGATCAACAAGGCGAGGGCCTTTGGCGTGATGGTTCTCATGCGGACGGAAGGATGATAAGTTGTCGCTGCAGCGGGCTGGAAGCGATCCGGAGAACCCATGCGACTGTTGGTTTCCACCCAAAGCAAACGCAGAGATCGCTACTGCGGGAAATACGCCGTCCAACGTGAGTCGGCGAAACTCGGATAACCTCACCCGCCCTTAGAAAAACTTTTTCCGCCTGCTCGAGAAAGCTGTTCGAGGTCGACTCGGCGGCGCGTCACCGCTCGTTGGGTGTTGATCGATGGCTAGTGAGAGATCGATCCGACGTAGGCCGCCAGAATTCTTTGGCGGCAAGGAAGCGCCAGAGGCGCAAAAAAATCCCGAACGATTTCTTACCGGAGACCAACCGAGAGGATACCGAGGCCTGAACTCGGTTTGTTCTCGGTCTTCCTCCTGTAAAAAGGTTTGGTGGTTTTCTTTTTGCGCCTTCTGCGCCTCTTTGCGGCCAATTTCAGCGTAGCGGCCAACCTCACGCTTCCACCGCCGGAGTGGAATTGCGCGCCGTCAGCGTCGTGCCGGCCGAGGCCGCGCTCACGAAGACGAGCGCCAGCCACTGCGTCGGCGTGAGTTGCTCATGGAGAAACATCAACCCACAGAGCGCCGCGACGGCCGGCTCCAGGCTCATGAGAATGCCGAACGTCCGGGCCGGCAGCTCGCGCAGCGCCATCATCTCCAGCGTGAACGGCACCGCGCTCGACAACAGCGCGACCGCGAGCCCTTGGCCGAAGAGCGCGGGCGTCAGCCGCTGCACGAGATCGCCGGCAAACGCGAACGGCAGGACGGTGAACGCCGCGAAGAGCATGCCCGTGGCCACACTCTCGCCGGCGGGCAGCACCTTCGACGCCCGCCGGCCGAGCACGATGTAGGCCGCCCAAAGCGCACCCGCGACCAGCGCGAGCAACACACCGATCGGATCAACCGTCGCGGAAGTTCTCGACCACGGCGTGATCAACACGACGCCGACACCCGCCAATCCCACCCACAGGAAATCCGCGAGTCGCCGCGAACCCATGACCGCGAGCCCCAGCGGCCCCGCAAACTCGAGCGTGACGGCGAGCCCGAGCGGGATGCGTCCGAGCGCAGCGTAGAAACTCAGGTTCATCACGCCCAGCACGAGCCCATACGGAATCACCGCGCTCCATTGCGCCCGCGTCAGTCGCGTGAGCGCCGGCCGAAACACCGCGAGCAACATCAGCGCCGACAGCCCGATGCGCAGGCCAGCCGTGCCCGCCGTGCCGACCACCGGAAACAACCCCTTCGCGAACGCCGCTCCACCCTGGACGCTCACGACGGAGATGATCACCGCCGGAATCGGCGGCACTAGGGAGCGATGTTGAGGATCGGGTTGATTCATCCGAGCCGTCAATTCGTTCGCCCGGATCCACGCGACGCAACGGGAATGTGGAATTTTGTAGGGCGTCAGACTTGCTGACGCCGCGAACAATCCTCGGTCTTCGAACCAATGTGGAACTCAGGAAATCAGGAAGAAGTCCCGCACACAGAGGTGTTTTCCTGACTTCCTGAGTTCCACATTCGGCTCGGAGTTTGTGGCCGTCATCGGGCCGGCGTCAGACTTGCTGACGCCGCTCCGTGGTCGAACGATTCCCAAACCCGGCGTCAGCAAGACTGACGCCCTACGACGAACCACGAAGCCCTTCCGATTTTTTTGCGCCTTCTGCGCCTCTTTGCGGCCAACTCCTACGCTGATTCCTGTTTGATCGCCATGCGTGCCTCACCCAGTCTCACCGCATGCCCACAACCAAGACTCCCCCCACCCCCGACGAATTTCTAGCGAGCCTCCCCGACGATCGCCGCGAGACGATGACGACCCTGCACAAGGCCATCCGCAAAGCGGTGCCGAAGCTCGCGCCGTTCATGACGTCCGGCATGGGCCCGTCGCCCATCATCGGCTACGGCAAGTATCACTACAAATCGGCCAGCGGCCGCGAAGGCGACTGGTTCACGCTCGGGCTCGTCTCGGGTAAAACCGGCTACGCGCTCCACGTCTGTGTCGGCGGCGAAGGCGGTTATCTCGTCGAGAAAAACGCGAAGAAACTCGGCAAGGTGAAAACCGGCCGGAGCTGCATCAACTTCACGAAACTCGAGGACCTCGACGTTCCCGCGACCATGGCGCTCGTGAAGGAAGCCGCCAAATCCGGCGGCATCAACGCCGTGAAGTGAGGCGAGCGTGAACCAGCTGAGAGTCTAGGGCGGAGAGTTGAGAGCCCGATCTTCGGCCCCAGCGCGACAGGTGAGTCCGGCGAGAAAGCCGCGTCTGTCTTTGCTCTCAGCTCTCAACTCTCAGCTACTTGCCGCGTTTTCCGCCCTCTCGCAATAAGCCCGAATGGGCCGAGCGGGATCGTGCCACCCGATCGCTTCGCGTTTTTTCGGCGAGATAGGAGTTCTTCACCTCCTTGCCATTTCCCCGGGCCGGGGGTCCGTCGGGGTCACCATGAAAAACCCCTTAACTCCTCTCTTCGCCTCCGCCGGCCTGCTTGCCGGCGTTACCGTGCTCCTCTCCTTCACCGGCTGCGCCTCCGACGGCGGATACTATCGCGGTAATTCCGCGAGCGTTTCCGCCTCCGTGGCCTTCACCGACGACTACGACTATTATCCGGGCTACGAGACCTACTACAGCCGCAACCGGCACGAGTATGTCTACCGCGACGGCAACAGCTGGGTGCGCCGGCCTGAGCCCTACGGCGTGCGGCGCGAACAACTCGTCGTGGCCCCCGTCGTGCGCATGGATTTCCACGATACGCCTGAGCACCATCACGACGTCATCGTCCGGAAATACCCGAAAAACTGGAAACACGACGACGACAAGCACGACGACCACCGCGATAACGATCGTCGCGACAACGACCGTCACGATAACGAGCGCCGCTGAGCGCGCCGGTTAGTGATTTCCCGTAGGGCGTCAGACTTGCCCGTTCGACAAGCTCAGGGCCCTGAGCGGAGCCGAAGGGCTGGCGCCGTGATTGGGATCGACGTAGGGCGTCTGTCTTGCAGACGCCGGGTCTTGATCGATTGGGTTCGGAGCGGCGGAATTTTTCCCGCGGATTGCGCGGATAGCCGCGGGTGGATCGATAAGACGTAAGCCCTAATCCGCGTCCATCCGTGTCATCCGCGGTAAAGTTTGTGGGTCGACGGCAGACGGCGTTTGCAAGACAGACGCCCTACGCCGAAAAATTTCTTTCGCGCTTCCGTGATTACTTCTTTTGCGCCTTTTTGCGGCCAGCCTTTTCCGATTTGGCCGGCTTCCCCGCTCGCGCCGCCTTGATCGCCGCGACATCGATCTTCCCCATCTCCATCATCGCCGCGAACGCCCGCTTCGCTTCGGCGCCGCCGGCCGCCATCGCTTCGGTGAGCACCCGGGGCGTGATCTGCCACGACAGGCCCCACTTGTCCTTGCACCAGCCGCAGGCGCTTTCCTTGCCGCCATTGCGCACGATCGCGTTCCAGTAGCGGTCGGTTTCCTGCTGATTGTCCGTGGCGATCTGGAAGGAGAACGCCTCGCTTTGCTTGAAGGCCGTGCCGCCGTTGAGTCCGAGACACGGAATGCCCATGACCGTGAACTCGACGGTGAGGATTTGGCCTTTCTTGCCGCCGGGGAAATCATCCGGCGCCTTGTGGACGGCAGTGACTTTGCTCTTGGGGAAAGTCCTGGCGTAAAATTTCGCCGCGTTCAGCGCATCCTTGTCATACCAGAGGCAGATCGTGTTTTTCGGGATCTTCATAGTGGAAATCGTCCTGAGCGGGCTTTGGGGTTTTGCGTTCTTTCCTTCGTGGCCCGGCGGAGGCGAGCCGGCCACCGACAGCGGAAGATTACCGTCGTTCCCGGCGCCACCGCAAGCCGTGAGGCCGTCTTTTGTTTTTCGGATGGCGTCAGACCCAGGCCAGACGCCGGGTTTGAAAAGGTAGGGACGTCGCTCCCAGACGTCCGTTTAAATCGCGGACGCCTCGGAGATGCGTCCCTACCCCAATCCGCCTCGCGCTTTCGCGATATCGGATTCCATCCGCGTTCATCTGTGTAATCCGCGGTAAAATGTTTTCGGGCTTTTCCATTTTCCAATCACAGTTTCTGCCAAACAGGCGCCCTACGACTGAGTCCTTCATCGTTTGGCTTTGCTCTCAGCTCTCAGCCCTAGACTCTCGTCTCCCTTATTCCTTCCCCACGCCCCAACATCCTGACGGTGGACGATTCCAAGACCGTGCGCCGGCTCGTCGAGTCCGCGCTTCGCGATTTTGACTGCGACGTGGCCGAAGCCGACAACGGCTTCAAGGCGCTCTACGCAATGGAGCGCACTCTGCCCGACCTGATCATCCTCGACGTAAACATGCCCACGATGGGCGGCGTGCAAATGCTCGAACTGCTCGCAGGCAGTAGTAAGCCGGAGCTGAAAGCGATCCCGGTCATCATGCTGACCTCGCCCGCCGATCACGGCGTCGCCGACCAGATCGCCGCGTTGGGTGTGAGCGCCACGTTGATGAAACCCTTCACGCCCGCCCAACTCATCGAAAAACTCCGCGGCGCGATCGACCTGAAGTCACGGCGATCGCGTTCGACGTAGGGCACTCGGTCGGAACGTAGGGCGTCAGACTTGCCCGTTCGACAGGCTCAGGGCCCAGAGCAGAGCCGAAGGGCTGACGCCGCTCCAAGAATCGTTCTCCAAACCCGGCGGCAGCTGACCCCCTACGACGGAAACTGACTTCTTCGCGTCGGATTGCCTTTCGCTTTCTTCGCTCCCTTGCTCCCGGACGCCGCATGCCTCTCGCCCGCAAACGCATCTTCCGCCTCCCTCCTCCGGCCCCCACGACCATCTACGTGCGACCGGGCTACAATCGCGTGCTGGCCGAGGAATTCGAGGCGCTCAAACTCAAGCGCGTCGATTTGGTGAAGGACAAGATCGAGGCGCACAGCCAGGGCGATCTGCGCGAAAACTTCGGGTTCAAGGCGGCCAAGGACGCGATCCGCGCCGTCGATCGCAAGATGACCGCCCTCGATCGTTTCGTCGCCCGCAACAGCTTCATCGAGGTCGATCCCGCCACGTGGCTGACGAAGCCGACCGACTTCCTGCAACTCGGGCATGTAGCCATGATCGAGAAGCAGGACGTGGCGACGAAACGCAAACACCGCTTCACGTTTCTCGTGACCACGCACGGTGAGACCGCCAGCGATCCCGAATCGGGAATCGAATGCCTGCCGCACAATTCCCCGCTGGCCACCGCCGCGCTGGGTCTCGCGCCTCACGCCCAAGTAAAGGTGCGGCTCCCCGCCGGCGAGGCGCTGCTCACCGTGCTCTCGATCCGCAATCCCACCCAGGCGGAACTCGATCGCCTCCTCACCGCGATCAAGCCGCCGGAGATCGAAGACGACGAGGAATAGGGGCGGACGACGCGCGCTTGAGGCCGATGCAGGGCGTCTGTCTTGCCCGTTCGACAGGCTCAGGGCCTTGAGCGGAGTCGAAAGGCTGACGCCGGGATTGAAAAGGTAGGGACGTCTCTCCGAGACGTCCGTCGGATTTGCGGACGCCTCGGAGATACGTCCCTACCGAAATTCACTCCGCGTTTCTGTTCTTTCGCGTTTCCGCGATTAATTCGACCGGCAAAGATCACGCGCCGGAGATTTCGCCTGTCCTCTGCCATCGTCATTCGCCAACGTGCACTCATGAAGACGTTGCTCTCCCTCGCGTTGCTTCTCGCTATGCCGTCATTCGTGCGCGCGGCGCCAAGCCTCGAGGAAACCTACGCGTCCCAAGGCCGCCTCATTCTCGCGCAATTTGCCTCGGCGCCCTTCCCTCACCCGGCGCGCGCCGCGGGTCACACCTACGACGGCAAACTCTATCCGACGAAGGATCACTACTCGGATTCAACCGTCGCAATTTTCATTCCGAAAGGATTTCGCGAGACCGAGCGCGTCGACTTCGTCGTTCATTTTCACGGCTGGCACAACACCGTCGCCGGCACGCTCGCCACCTTTCACCTGATCGAACAGCTCGTCGCCAGCGGTAAGAACGCTGTGCTCGTCGTGCCCGAAGGCCCGCACGACGCGCCTGATTCCTTCGGCGGTAAACTCGAGGACGCCGGCGGCTTCCAGCGCTTCATGGCCGAAGTCGTCGCCACCCTCCGCGATCGCGCCAGTTTCAAGGCGAAGGATTTTTCCGTTGGACGGATCATTCTCTCGGGTCACAGCGGCGGCTATCACGTCATCGCCGGCATCCTCGAGCGGGGCGGGCTCGCGAAAAACGCCGACGAAGTCTGGCTCTTCGATGCGCTCTACGGCCAAACCGATTCCTACCTGAAGTGGTCCGACGTCACGCACGGCCGCTTGCTCAACCTCTACACCGACCACGGCGGCACGAAGGACGAATCGGAAAAGCTCCAGCAGCACCTGATGGCGCGCGGGACGAAAATTCTCTCCCCCGAGGAAACCGCGCTGAAGCCCGACGCGCTCAAGGCCGCGCAGTTCGTCTTTATTCACACCGACCTCGGCCACAACGACGTCCTCGATAAACGAAATCAGTTCGAGCTCTTCCTCAAAACGAGCGTTTTCGCCGATCGGTGATTGAGGTAGGGGCGTCTCTCCGAGATGTCCGCCCAATCCGCGGACGCCTCGGAGAGGAGTCCCTACCCAAGGCCAATTCCGCGCCAGCGCTCTTTCGTGTTTCCGCAATTCATCCAGCCCTGGCCGCTTCCCTCTCAAGTCGCTCCAACCGCCGCCGATAAACAAAGGCAATGTCTTCTGTGAATGGCGTTGGCGGTGCAGCCGCCGGTTCGATCTTCGTCCCGCAATCGTCGACGGATCCCGTGACGGTAGCGGCTGCTTTGACCACGCTGAAGCTCAAGCCCAGCGCCACCGTCGTCATTTCCGACACGGCCCAGAACATCCAGAAGAACCTCGAGGCCCTGCAGAAAGTCGCCGCGAAAGTCACCAGCCTCACCGCGACCGATTCCACGCCGAAGCTCTCCGTCACCGCCGCGCAATACGCGAGCGAGCGCGCCATCCTCGCCAAATGGGGCGCGGAAGACGGCCAGACGATCGAGGTCACCGGCGTGAAAGCCGCCAGTGCCAAGACCCTTATCGATGCCAAGCCCGACTACGTCACGTCGGTCACCGTCGCGGATTCGAGCGCCAACATCCAAAAGAAACTCGACGAGCTCCAGACCCTCGTGAGCAGCGGCGATCTGCGGCAAATCGTCCAGACCGGCGCCTCGGCGACGTTGAAGATCACCGCCGCGCAACTCACGTCCGATTCCGCCGCCCTCGGCGCGATCAAGAACGGCGCCTACTCGCTCGCGATCACCAACGCCACCGTCGCCAACACACTCGGCCTCGAGGGCGCCACCGCCCTCACCGCCAACGCCAAAATCAAATCGATCGACGTCAAGGACACCACCGACGCGATCGAGACGAATCTCGACGCGCTCCAGCGCGTGGGCCTCCGGCTCAAGAGCATCTCGCAGACCGATGCGGCCACGCCGATGACGATCACCGGCGATCAATACACCAACGATTCGGTGGCGATCGGAAAAATCCTCACGAGTTATCACCTCGCGGTGATTCACGCTTCGGCGGCGCAGACCTCCCTGCTCTCGTCCAACCAAAAGGTCCTCACCGTTTCCGTCGCCGACACCGCGGCGAATATTTCCAAGAAGTGGTCGCTGATGCAGCGCTTGTCCGACGACCTCACTTCGGTCGAGGTGACGGACTCGGCCAACGCGATCTCGATCACCGCCGACCAGCTCGCTTTGAGCGAAAGCCTCCTGACGAAGTTCACCGACGACGACGATCACACCTTCCGGCTCTCCGTCACCGGCGTGAAGGCCGGCCAGGCCAAAGCCGTCGCCGACGTGGATCACGTCACTGGCGTCAACGTGTCGGACTCGACCGCCAACATCGTGGCGAATCTGGACGACCTCCAGGACATCACCGACCTTGGGCTGCTCAAGGGCGTCGCGCTGACGGGCAAGAATTTCACGCTCACGATGGATGCCACGCGGCTCCAAGGCAATCAGGCCACCGCCACCCAGAGCGTCCTCAACAAAATCACCACCGGCAGCTACAGCCTCGCGGTGACGGGGGTTTCGATGGCGGATTTGAGCGACCTCGCCAGCAATTCGCGGGTGGTTTCGATCGAAGTCGGCGGCTCGAGCGATCAGATCGAGAGCAACCTCGACACCCTCTATTCGCTCGGCAAAAAAGTCGCCAAGATCGAGCAGTCCGACACCGGCGCCGCGATCGATGTCACCCAAGCGAACTTCGAGTCGCGTGCTTCGGTGCTGGCGAAGATCGCCGGCGGTTACTCGGTGAATCTCACCGCTGTCACGGCGAACAAGCTCACCGCGGATGTGCTCAACAGCCACGTGGCGAAAATCTCCCTCGCCGACACTGGCAAGAACATCCTCTCGCACTGGAACGCCCTGCGGGCCGCCGGCTCGACGCTCGACGGCGTGACCAAGACGGACGATGGCTCGCTGGCGCTGTCGGTCACCCAGTATCAAGCCGGCAAAAACGATCAGTTGCTCGGGAAGTTTGATACCGACCTGAAGTTCTCCGTCTTTGGCGCAAGCGTCGTGGATGCCACCGCCATCGGCGAGGACGATGCGGTCGACACGATCGACGTGACCGACGACAGCGACGCGATCGCCGAAAGCCTTTCGGACCTGAGCGACCTGCTCTCCGACGGCAAACTCAACAGCATCAGCCTGAGCACGCCGGCCACGAGCCTCGCGCTGCACGCCAGCCAGCTCGAGGATGCGCAGGACGTCCTCGATGTCATCAAAGGCGGCCACTACACGCTCGCTGTCGATCAAGTCGAGGCGACCGACGCGAAGACGCTATTCACCGCCAACACGAAGATCGCGACGATGAAGGTCACGGGCGATGCCGCGAGCATCGTGGAGAACCTATCCGACCTCGGCGACATCGGGCACAAACTGGCGAGCATCGAACAGACCGACGCCGCCGACACCGCGCTCGAGCTGACGGGGACGGCCTTCGAGCAGAAGAAAGCGACGCTCGCCAAAATTATCGGCGGCTATCAAGCCGACCTCACCGACGTCGCCGCCACGAAAGCCGCGACTTTCGCCACCAGCACGTCGGTGAAGTCGTTGAAGGTGGCCGACACCGGCGCGCATCTCGCCGCCGCCTGGGACACGCTGGGCACGCTCGGCACCAAGCTCGCCGACATCGCGCAGTCCGATTCCGCCGCGCTGCAATTGACGGTGCGGCAATGGACCTCCGCCGCGGGCCTCGGCGACAAATTCTCCACCGACCTCGCCGTCTCCGTGTCGGGCGCGAGCATTGTGGATCTGTCCGCCCTCAGTGACGACGACGCGGTGACGCAGATCCAGGTCACCGACAACGCGAGCGCGATTTCGACCGCGCTGGACGATCTGGCCGGCGAGTCGAAGCTCACCGAGATTCAGATTTCCGACGCGAGCACCGCGTTGACCATGTCGGCCGAAACGTTCGGCGACTCGACGGACCTCCTCGGCCTCGTCAAAAACGGCAACTACAAGGTTGCGTTGAGCGATGTCGCCGTGGCCGATGCGACGACGCTCGGCGCCAACTCCCACGTGACCACGATGGACGTGACCGGCTCCGGCGCGGACCTGGCGACCAACTTCGACGCCCTCGCAGCGCTCTCGAAGGTGACCACGCTCGCGCTCAGCGACGAGGGCGGCACGCTCTCGCTCAGCTCCGGGCAGATTTTGGGCGGCACCGATACGCTCGCGAAAATCTCCAACGCGTTTCAAATCGCCGCCACCGGCGTTTCAATGGCTGACCTCGCGGACGTGGGAGCGGTCGATCAGGTCGCGTCGTTCGCCATCAGCGACACCGCGGAAAATGTCTCGACTGGTTTCGACGACCTCAGCGCGCTCGGCAGTTCGCTCGCGAATCTCCATCTCAGCGACACGACTCCCGTGCTGGCGTTGACGCAGGAAAGCTGGACGTCCGGGTCCACCGCGCTGGGCAAGATCGACGGCAGTTACCAAGTCGATCTCTCGGAAGTCGCGGCGGGCGACGCCACGACCCTTTCAGCCGAGTCGACGATTCGCCAACTGGCGGTGGCCGACACCTCGGGCGACATCGCCAACAATTGGGACGCGTTGATCGCGCTCTTCAACGACGGCGCCGGAAAGCTGACCGGCCTCTCGTTGACCGATGCGGATCCGCTGACGCTCACTGAGGAGCAACAGAACGCCGGCGCCGAAATGATCACGGCGCTGCTGCCCGACGAAACGATTCTGACGGCAGCCTGAACGGTTGCGACGTAGGCGTCAGACTTGACGACGCCGCCGGCGCTGTTTCCGCCATAAAATCGTCGCTTCGCCGCGTCGGGGAGTTCATCGGTGGTGCGAGTTCCCGCCGTCCCATGAAATCGCTCCTCGTTGCCCTCGTCGTCGTCGGCGCGCTGCTTTGGCTGGGCACGACCACGACATTCGTGGTTCACACCACCTCAAGTGTCGTGACGCTCCCCGCCACTGCGCCCGCGCCTCGCGCATCCGTCCCGCCCCCGCCTCCACCCCGAGCTGCTCCCGTGCCCGTCTTGGTGGGCGCGGTGGAGAGTGTGGTGACGGTGCCCACGCCACCGGAGCAAGTGCTCACGCCGACGGACGCGCCCCAGATCGTTTTGGAAGAGGTCCTCGGCCCCAACAATCTTTACCACGACGACTTCATCGGGTTGTCGCTCACGCTGCCGGAGGGCTGGAAGGTGCGCGGCGCCGGGCGCTGGGGCACGAACAACCACGAGAACACGGTGACGCTGGCGCCGGAGACCGCGTCGACGGCGCGGCCCAGCATGTATTACAAGTTGTATGTCGACCCGCCGCCCGATGCCAGCAACGCGGACGCGGCCCTCAGAACTCAAGCGCAGCAAAAAGAAAGCTCCCGGATCGCCGCCGGCCTCACCGACTACAAAAACGTGCCGGAGAGCTTCGTCACTTTCGACGTCAACGGCAGTCCAGCCATCAGCTATTTCGCCACCTTCACCCAAGGCGATCAGGTGATGACCGAAAATTTCATCCGGGTGCTCGGGCCCAAGGGCTACGTGATGTTTTTCACCACGGGCAAATTGGAGGACGTGCAGGCGATCCTGCCGCAGTTGAAGCAGATGGCCGCGTCGATCAAGGGACCGTGAGGACGGTTGCCGCGGACCTCACGAACCGGGAACTGATTCCAAGCTGGGTGCCCGTTCCGCGGCGGCCTGATGCTGCCGCAAGGCGCGCATGACTCGCACCGCGCGCCGCTCCCGAGCGCACACCTGGCGAAAAAATTCCCGGAAACCCAGCCGCGCCGACAGCACGCGATGGTGGCCGGCGTAGACCACGCCGGCCGTGCCCATCATCAGGATGGATTGCAGCGCATCGCGCAGCGGCGCCCACGTGGCGGAGCGCACCGTTTCGATTCCGACGATTCGCTCCACCTGAAACCGGATGTGCGCCGCCTCCTCCGAAATGATCCGATCGCAAATGCGGGTGAGGACGGGATGAGCGGTGGCGGCGCGCAGGCACGGGTAGTATTCCTGCGCGACGATTTCGGCGATGAGAATGACCCGGCTCGACCAACCCAGATCGCTCAGGCTGCGCAGCCAGCGGAACACGCCATCGCGCGAGGAACGGCGCTGCGTCGCGATGCCCGTCTGCTGCATGAAGCGCAGCAACAGGCCGGCGTGGACATTTTCCGCCTCGACGAACAACTGCGACACCGGGTGAAACATCGGGTCGCCGGCATCCGCGCCGAACCGGGCGGACTTGGCGAGATAACCGCGCGCCTCGGATGATTCCCCGCGTTGAAATTCCGCGATCGAAGCGGCGATGCGCGTCTGCTCCGCGGCCGACAAAGTCGCGCCATGCCCCCAGGGGACAGTCCAGTTGCGCTGGAGATCGCGCTGAAAATGGGCGGCCCACCACGCGGACGAGGCGAGACGCTTGCTGCGGTGGCCGATGATACGGTGAGCGAAGGTTTCCATGCCCGCAGTGTGGCGGGCGATTATGAATCGATGATGAACTCGGCGTGAAATGGGGATGAAGCCGGGCGCGCGACTCGCCGCGGTGCACGAACGTTTGGAGGACTGAATTTCGCCCATGGGGCCGGCCACCGGGCGGCGCATCCGGGACTCGCCCCACCCGAGGGAACCGGCGTCGCGGACAGGACACGGTGACGAGTGCCGGCCTGATGATTAACCCTCAAAAACCAGTCAAATGAATACGATCAAACAACGAACCTCGATCCTCGTAGCGTGCAGTCTTGTGTTGAGCGCGCTGCCGGCGGTTTTTGCCGGCACGGACGCCGCCAAGCACTTCAAAATGATGGACACCGATGGCGACGGAAAAGTCTCGCGCGCCGAGCACGCCGCCGCGGCCCGGCAAATGTTCACCCAGTGCGACGCCAATCATGACGGCATCGTGACGGTCGCGGAAATGGACGCCTCAAGCACCGCCCGCGGCGAGAAACCCGGCAAGGACGACAAGACCTCGGCGGAAAAGATCCAGATGCTCGATCAGAACCAGGACGGCAAACTCAGCCTGACTGAACATGAAACCGGCACCGAACGCCTGTTCGGCAAAATGGACACGAACAGCGACGGCTTCCTCAGTAAGGAAGAATGCGAGGCTGGGCTGGAGCTGATGAAGAAGGACGCGTAGTCGTCCTTTTGGTTGGATAGAAAACGATCAAACAGCAAAGCCCGCGGCCTTTCGTGTCGCGGGCTTTGTATTTGGAGCCGGGCGGAGACGCTCGAATGGTCTCAAACCCGGCGTCTGCAAGACAGACGTCCTACAACCTGACGTCTGCACGCACGTGGCCGATCAAATCGGATCTTACCGCCAGCGATAGCCGAGGCCGAGGAGGATGACGTCGGAATCGCGATTGTAATTGGTCACGACGCGATTCCAGACAGCGCGCACGCGCCATTGGTCGGACAAGTTCACGGCAAAGGTCGGCGAGATCAGGGGAGCAAGCGCCGGCGTGTTGACCGAACCGCCGCCGGGAAGCGAACGACTGGCCCCGAGATGCTTGTTATCGACGTAAATGTAGGTGCCGAGGCCGATGCCGAACGTTACGTGATCGTCGAAGAACGTGTTCACCGGCCAGACTTGGAAAGCGAGGCCGCTGCGGCGGACAATGCGGGGATCGCCCTCGTGGATGAAGGAGGCGGTGGCGTCCAAATGCCGCATAAATCCCCGGCGGTATTCGAGAGCCGCGGCCACGCCCTGGAGATTGCCGGCGGCGTTCACGATGCTGATGCCGCTGTAGAGCGTGAGTTCGTTGCCCGTCACGAAGTCCTTTTCGTCCGGCGGCGCACCCAGCTTGCCCGGCTTCGGCCGCTTGTCCTGGCCATACCAATAGCCGAAGCCGAGCATCGCGGTGTTGGAGCGGAAATTGTCGCGCGGATTGACGCGATTGAAGAGAACGCGTGCGAACCAGCGATCCGAGATGTAGGCGGTGGCGGAGAGGCTGACGATCGGCGCGGTGCCGTGCACGTCGAGCGTGTCGCCGTTGGCCAGAAACTGCGTGTCGAAATAATAATAGCCACCGCCGCCCAGGGAGAGCGTGTAGCGCCCGTCGTTCATCGGAAAATCGAGCCAGAGCTGGGCCGCCGTGCCATCGCGGTGATGACCGGGAATGTGCCCCTCATTGAGCCAGGCGATCGAGCCGCTGAAGTTGCGATAGAGCTGCTGGCTGTAGTCGACCTGCCAGGCGTAGGTCGACGATTTGAAATTGGGCAAAGTGGTGGAACCATAAAGCAGGGAAAACTCCTGGGCGCGGAGCCCGCCAATGCCGCCCAGCAGAAGGGCGGCGGCAAAAACAATCCAGCGAAGCGGAGCGGCGACGCCATTTGCGCGAGGCGCAGGGAAAGGTGCAGGTGTGGTCATGGTTGAATTTGTAGGGTGGCAGTCCTGTGGGTTCCGGCGCGGCGGCCGAATACGGTGTTTGCCCACCTCCCCGCCGGAGCGAAGCGGAGTCGATTCCGACGTAGGGCGTTTGTCTGGCAGACACCGTCGCTCGTTTAACCGAGAGGGGCGTCAGCCAGACCGACGCCCTACAACAGACGCGCGACCCACGCTGAATTTATCCGTGCCTATCCGCGCGATCCGTGGTTAATCACGCCTCTTCTCTTTTTCCTTTCCCACCCATGATCTGGTCACGCTTCAAAACCCACTTTTATCACAACACCGAGCTCGGGGTCGCGCTCGACGTTTCCCGGATGCCGTTTCCAGACGAGTTCCTGGCGCAGATGGCGCCGAAGATGGAGCAGGCGTTTGCCGCCATGGCCGAACTCGAGAAGGGCGCGATCGCGAATCCGGACGAAAATCGCATGGTCGGCCACTACTGGCTCCGTGCGCCCAAGCTCGCGCCGACCACCGGTCTTACCAACGAAATCACCGCGACGCTCGCGTCGATCAAGGACTTCACCGCCAAAGTGCACTCCGGCGCGATCAGCGGGCCGAAGGGAAAATTCAAAAACCTCCTCGTGATCGGCATCGGCGGGTCGGCGCTCGGGCCGCAACTCGTCGCGCATGCGCTCGGACAGCCGCGCAAGGACAAGCTCGCCGTCGCCTTCTTCGACAACACCGATCCCGACGGCATCGACTACGTCCTCAATGGCCTGCGGGGGCAGCTCGCGAAGACGCTGGTCGTCGTCATCTCGAAGTCGGGCGGCACGGCGGAAACGCGCAACGGCATGCTCGAGGCCATCGCAGCATTCCAGGCCGCGAAGCTCGATCATGCGAAACACTTCGTCGCCGTCACCGGCGTCGGCTCGAAACTCGACGCCGTCGCCACGAGCGAAGGCTGGCTCGCGCGTTTCCCGATGTGGGATTGGGTGGGTGGCCGCACGAGCGAGTTGTGCGCCGTCGGTTTGCTCCCCGCCGCGCTCCAAGGCCTCGACATCCAGGCGATGCTCGACGGCGCCGCGGCGATGGACGAGGTCACGCGTCAGCCGAACATCGCCCAGAATCCCGCCGCACTCATGGCTTTGATGTGGCACTTCGCCACCGACGGCCGCGGCGCGAAGGACATGGTCGTCCTCCCCTACAAGGATCGCCTGCTGCTCTTCTCGCGCTACCTCCAGCAGCTCGTGATGGAATCGCTCGGCAAGGAGCTCGATCTCAAGGGCAACGTCGTCAACCAGGGCATCGCGGTCTACGGCAACAAGGGCTCGACCGACCAGCACGCCTACGTCCAGCAGCTCCGCGAGGGCGTGAACAATTTCTTCGTGACCTTCATCGAGGTGCTCAAGGACCGCGACGCGAAGACTTCCCTCGAAGTCGAGCCCGGCATCACCGCCGGCGACTATCTCCAGGGTTTCTACCTCGGCACCCGCGACGCCCTCACCGAAAAAGATCGTCACTCGATCACGCTCACGCTGCCGGATGTGTCGCCGCGTTCGCTCGGCATGCTCATCGCGCTCTACGAGCGCGTCACCGGCCTCTACGCCTCGCTCGTCGGCATCAACGCCTATCACCAGCCGGGCGTCGAAGCGGGCAAGAAGGCCGCGGGCGGCGTCATCGCGTTGAAACAAAAACTCACCGCCGCGCTGAAGGCCGCGCCCGGCAAAGCGTTCACCGCCGAGCAGCTCGCCGCCGAAATCGGCGCGCCGGAAAAAACCGAACTCGCCTTCAAGATCCTCGAGCATCTCGCCGCGAACAAATCGAGCGGCGTGAAGAAGCGGGTGAAGACGCCCTGGTTCGCGTCGACCTATCGCAGCGCATGATTCCGATGATGTAAGGCGTCTGTCTGGCAGACGCCGTCATCCGAAAAACTTCGGAGCGGCGTCGACCAACCCCACGCCCTCCCGCTCCTCCCATGCAGCGTTACTCCCTCCTTCTCTGCATCGTCGCCGTCGCGGGCGCGGCAATCTCGGCGGTGCTGTTCTTGCGGGTCAACAACGCCAAGAAAACTCTCGAAGTGCAGTTCGCGTCCACCAGTTCCCGGGCCGCGAAGCTCGAGTCCGACCTCGCCACCGCGACCGCGCAAAACGGGCAGCTGCAGGCCAGCGTCGCCGCGACGACGGCCGACCTCACCGCGACGCGCGAAAAACTTTCCGCCACCACGACCCGCGCCGCCAGCCTCGAGCGCGATCTCGCGCAGGCGCAGGGCAAAGTGGCGGTTTACGAGCAAACGTCGCGGGCGTTGTCCGAGGAACTCGCCGGATTGAAGGCCGAACTCGCGGACACCCGGGCCACCTTTGCCTCACCCGAGGCGGTCACCGCTTATAAAAACACCATCGCCGAACTGGAGCGGCAACTGGCCAATTTCGCCAACGGCGCCGCCGCCCCCACGGCCACCGGAGCGTCGACGGCCGTCTTCGCCAACCGGCCGGGCCGTGCGACCGTGCTGTCGGTCGGACCGTCGAACGCGTTCGTGGTGCTCGACTTCGGTTCGGCCCGCGGCGCGCTGCGCGGGCAGCGACTCAATATCAGCCAGGGAACAGAAATCATCGCCGTGGCTCTCATCAGCGATGTCCGCACCAACTTCTCGATCGCCCAAATCCAGCCCGACACCCTGCGTGGAGTCTTGCAGAAAGGCGATTTAGCCCTATTGATTCGATGAACACCATGAACTCGCTCAAGAAATTTGCCGCCTTTCTGCTTGTCGCCGCCGGCCTCGCCTTGACCGGCTGCTCGCTCACGCCGCAAAAAGACACGTCGATTCCGTGGAGTCGCCCCGCCGGCTGGGAAGGCCAGATTCCGGGCATGGGCCAGACCACCGGCCGCTGAGCGCGCCCTTACCCTCTTTCCAAATCCGGCCTCGCGCCGGATTTTTTTGTGCCCGGATGTCACCCATGCCGATGACAATTTCCTGACAGTTGGCTGACACCGCGCTGACAACCGGGCATCCGCCTCGTGGTTCAATCGCCGCGCCAACGTGAATCCCTCTCCCTCGATGCGCACCTCTACCCTCATCCTCGCCTCCTCCGCCTCGGCGTTTTCGATCTTTGCTTGTTCCCAACTGCTCGGCGCGAAGCCGGACGCTGCCAGCGCGACCGGGCCGGTCATCGCTGAGATCGCGAAATCTTACCGCGCCTACCAAAACCTGACCCCGGATCTGACCTTTGTGAATCCCGAGCTCGCCATGCTTTGCCGCGGGGCGAATCAGCAGGAGGTCGAAACGGCGCAAAAGACGAAAGGGCCGCATGCCAACACCGCGATTCGGATTTTCATGAACGAGTCCGCCGCACGGACGTTCGCCGCCGGCCGCGGCGCCTATGATCCGGGCGCGGTGATCGTGAAGGAGAAGATGCCGTTGGGTTATTCGGATACAGCCGGCAGGAAGAGGGTCCGCCCGAATGAGGGCGTCGGCGGCATGGTCAAACGCGCCCCCGGTTTCGATCCGGAGCACGGCGACTGGGAGTATTTCTATTTCGAGGATCCCGCGAAAATCGAGACGGGCGCCATCGCGTCGTGCGTCAAGTGTCATGCGGGCGCGAAGGCCAAGGACCATGTGTTCGGGACGTGGGCGTCGCACCCGGATTCGGCCAAGCGCCGGCAGCCTTAGGATTTTGTTGTAGCCCCGCATGCCCGCGTGGATGTTGAGGGGCCGATGGAAAACACGTCGCTCACCCCCCAGCCGGGCCACCTTTACGTCGTCGCCACGCCGATCGGCAACCTTGCCGACCTGACCGATCGGGCCCGCGCGATTCTGGGTGCCGTCGATCTCATCGCATGCGAGGACACCCGGACGACCGGAGGCATGCTCACGCGCCTCGGCATCCGCCGCGACCTTTTCGCCTATCACGAACACAACGAGATCGAGGCCGCGGAGAAACTTGCCGACCTGCTCGCGACGGGCAAATCCATCGCGGTCGTCAGCGACGCGGGCACTCCGGCCCTGAGCGATCCGGGATTTCGCATCGTGCGCGCCTGCCGGCGGCGGAATCTGCCCGTCATCCCCGTGCCCGGCCCGAGCGCGCTGACGGCCGTGCTTAGTGCGAGCGGGCTTCCGACCAACGGTTTTCTCTATGTCGGTTTTCTCCCCGCGAAAAGCGCCGCGCGGATCGCGTTCTTCGAAAAATACCGCGCCTTCGACTACACGCTCGCGCTCTACGAAAGCTGCCACCGGATCGACAAGGCGGTCGACGAACTCGTCGCCACGCTCGGCCCCACCCGCGTGGTCTGCATCGCCAAGGAAGTCACGAAGCTCCACGAAACCTTTCTCGTCGGCCCCGTCGCCGACGTGCAGGCGCGGCTCGCGAAGACGAGCCTCAAGGGTGAATTCGTCCTCCTCATCGCACCGGGCGATTTCGCGCTATGACGTCGGCTCACGGCCCGCGCCCGCGCGTGGAGGCGCTCGATGGGTTGCGCGGCGTCGCGGTGCTGCTGGTCGTGGCCATGCACTATTACGCCCGCGTTCCCACGCCCCCCGGCTCGACCGTTCATTTTGTGCTGCGGAGCTCGTGTAATCTCGGTTTCGCCGGCGTTGATTTGTTCTTTGTTTTGTCCGGCTTTTTCATTGGCGGCATTCTCCTCGATCATCGCGAGTCGCCGACGCTGTTGCCGGCCTTCTATCTGCGGCGAGGATTTCGGATTCTGCCGCTCTACGCCGTGCTGCTCGGCAGCTTTTTCCTCTGCCGGCACATCTCCGGTCTCAACGCGGTGGATCAGGGCGCTTATTTCCGGAGTCCCATCGCCGAGTGGAATTTCTTCACCTTCACGCAAAACATCGCCGCGGCCGCGCAACGCACCGTCGGGCCGTTCTGGCTCGGACCGACCTGGTCGCTCGCGATCGAGGAGCAGTTTTATTTGTTGATGCCGTTCTTCGTGCGGCGGCTGACGCGGTCCCAACTGCTGCAACTGTGCGTGATCGGGGCGGCCCTCAGCCCCGCGTTGCGCATCGCCGCCTTGCTCTATGGACAAAACGGCATCGCCGCCGTGTTTCTTCTCCCCATGCGCGCCGATGGCCTGCTCTGCGGCGTGCTCTGCGCCATGGCCGTCCAGCACGCGCCGACGATGGAGCTCCTGCGCCGGAATCGCGGCGCCTTCACGGCGGCGCTCGCCGGCGGACTCGCGATTTTCGTGGTGCTCTCGGCGGGCTCGTTCGAAACCTACTCGTGGCAGATCGCGCCCTTCGGCTACAGCCTGTTCGCGCTGTTCTTCTCGGTGGCGCTGCTGCGCGTGGTCGCGTTTCCCGACTCCCGCCTCGCGAGCGCCCTGGCCGCTGGCCCGTTGCGGGCGGCCGGGCTGACCTCCTACTTCATCTACCTCTTTCACGAGCCGGTTCGGTATTATCTGCACTGGCTCTTCCGCAGTCGCGCCCCCGAGCATTACGATTGGAACGGTGGACTGGTTACCCTGCTGGCGCTCGTCGTCACGCTCGCGCTCGGCGCCCTTTCCTGGCGCATCTTCGAATCGCCTCTGCTGCGTTTCGCCCGCAAATTCTCCTACGGATGACGCCATCCCCGCTCCAGCCCACCGTCGCCATCGTCGATATCGGCAGCAATTCGATCAAGGTGCTCGTCGCGGCGGGTTCCGCCGCCGGCGGCATCATCGCCCTCGCCACGCGCACGATTGACGCCCGGATCAGCGCCGGCATCAGCAAAGCCGACCCTCGGCTCACCGAGGAAGGCATGGCGCGCGGGCTGGACGCGATCGGGGCCTTGTTGCAAGACGCCGCGACGTTCTCGCCGGTGCAGACGGTGCTCGTCGCCACGAGCGCGGTGCGCGACGCGAAGAACGGCGCCGAGTTTCGCGCGCGCGTCCTCGCCGCCACGGGCTTGAGCATCCGCATCCTGACCGGCGACGAGGAAGCCAATCTCATCGGCCGCGGCCTTACCTGCGATCCGGCGCTCGCGTCGCTGCGCGATTTTCACGTCTTCGATCTCGGTGGCGGAAGCCTCGAGTGCCTCGCGTTTCGCGGCCGCCAAATCCGGCAGGCCGTCAGCCTTCAGCTCGGCTGCGTGCGGCTCACCGAAAAATTCGTGCCCGATCCGACGGCGCCTTTCTCCGCTGAAGCGTCACGCGCCATCGCCGACCATACGCGCGCCGCCATCGCCGCCAGCGGCTTCACCTTCGATCGTGCCGCCGCGGTCGGCACCGGTGGCACGGTGAGCACTGTCCGCGCGATCATGGCGGCGCGCAGCGGAAAAACTTTCGATCAAAGCGATCCCGTGGTGACGCTCACCACCCTGCGCAACCTGCTCGCGGAACTCGCCGCGCTTCCCCTGCCCGCGCGGCAGCGCATCCCCGGATTGCCGGCCGCCCGGGCTGACGTGTTTCCAACGGCACTCGCGACGCTCATCGCCGTCGCCGAGCTCGGCGGCTTCGACGCCTATCGCAATTCGCTCTTCAACCTCCGCTACGGCTTGGCCGCGGAGACGCTGGAAAGTTTGGCGTAGGCCGTCCGTCGTGCTGACGCCGTCGCTCGGGCGAGGATGGAGCGGCAACCGCGGGCCGGACGCTCCCACGACCGTAGCTCACCCCACCCGCCGCATCACGGGCTGGGTGGCACGTCGAGAAACAGCGCCTTCACCTCCGGATCGACGGTGACGGTCGTTGAGCCAATCTTGAGCAGTTTCATCCTATAGACGGTCGTCGTGGTGAGTTTTTCGGCCGGCTTCCCGTCGAACGAAATATTGCTGGAGCGGGTGAACTCCACCGAGAATTCCTCGATCTGCCCACCAGTGATCGTGACGAACAGGATGGCGGTTTCTTCCGGTGGCAGCGGGCGGCTGGGCGGTCGTTTGGGCGTCCCGAGTAATCCACCCCACGGAGCGATCGGCTCCAGCCTGGGAGAAAACTTTCCCGTCATCACGTAAGTTTCCAATTCGCGCAGTTCGTCGTAGGTGTCCGCCGCGTCGGCCGCGAAGAGGGCCCCCTGCATTCGCCAGCGCGTCGCATGCTGCAGCAAGTAGCGCAGCACTTCGTGGGGCATGGCGTGCGTGTAGCGATGCGCGCGCTCGGCGGCCCGTTTGGCCGCTCGCGGATCGACCGGCGGCTGCTCGACCGGATTGGGCAAAGCCGCCGTCCCCAATCGCGGGGATAACTGCAGGCGGCCAAGTTCCGCGACTTCATCGTCGGTCAGATCGTTCGCATGCCGCCAACCGTTGTTCATCTTCAGCACCGCTTGCGGCCCGAGCAGCACAACCTGCCGCCGCCGGAAGGTCGCCGTGGTGTAGCCATCGATCACCGTTTCTCCCGTTCCCGTGGGCAGTGTGTGCGCGTTTCGCTGCAACGGATCGAAGAACACCGCCCGCGACTCATCCCACGAATAATTTCCCGCGTCCAGCAGGTGATTGAAGGCCGAGCGCACATCCAGCTCCAGTTGGGAAACGCTGAGCGCCAGCGCCGTAGCCGCGAGCGCACCGCCCAGGAAAAATGCGAGCTGGAATCGCCAGGACTTCATTGGGGTAACTCCAGCGTCAGACGCACCACGGCGAAGAACGTTCGTTCTGCACCCACCCCGCTCGACTAGCCGCCCTCGGCCGCGAGCCGTCTGGGCCATACGGGGCGTGCCACCGGGGCGGTCGCGGTTGCCGGTTGGTCGAGCGCAGCTCTCGCGTCGGGGTCGATCGAAAACTCCGCCGTGCCGCGTTCGTCGAACGTCGTCATCCGGGTGTAATTGATCGCAAGGCCGTCGCGAAACGCCGGCGACCCCGACGTAAACCTAACCACCCCTTCGATGTGCACTTCAAAACGAACCAACTGTCCATCCTTGAGCCACAATTTCCCCAGCCTTCCGCCTTCTCCGCCACGATCCCCGCCGATGACCAGGCGCTCACCCCTCCGCCGCCGTCGACCTCAAAATAATTTCCCATGCGCCGGTTCTTTTTTTCTCTCCTTCTTTCGCTCCTCGCGGCCACCGCCTTCGCCGCGACCTACAATGTCCGCGATTTCGGCGCGACCGGTGACGGCGCTACCAAGGACACCCGCGCCTTCCAAAAGGCGCTCGACACCTGCGCCGTCAACGGCGGCGGTGAAGTGCTCGTGCCCGCGGGCAAATATTTTATCGGCAGCATCCAAGTCGGCAATCGCACTATCCTGCGGCTCGAAAAGGACAGCATTCTCGCCGGCACGCCCGACATTGCGGACTACCCGCTCGTCGATGTCCGTTGGGAAGGCCGCTGGCAACCCGGCCATCGCGGACTGATTTATGCCACCGCGGCTGATCACATTGGCATCATCGGCCCGGGACGGATCGAAGGCACCGTCGGCCCGCCACCGCCGGCCGATGCACCGCCGCCTCCACCCGGTCGCGGACGCGGCTGGAGCACCAACGGCCCCGACGGCACCCGCAACCCCGTCGTGCTGGAATTCGTTTCCTGCGACGATGTCCGGTGGGAAGGCTTCACCGTCATCCAAGGCGGCAACTGGGCCACGCACCCGACGTATTGCACCAACGTCGTCATCAAAAACATCAGCATCACCGGGGGTCGCGACGGCATCGACGTCGACTCGTGCAAAGGCGTGCTCATCGATGGCTGTGTCCTCGATAACGGCGACGACTGTATCAGCCTGAAATCCGGCCGGGGCATGGACGGCGCGCGGCTGAGTCGTCCCTGCGAGGACATCGTGATCACCAACTGCACCATGACCGGCCGGCGCTTCGCGTGCGTCGGCATCGGCAGCGAGACCTCCGGCGGCGTGCGCAACGTGCGCATCGAGCACTGCAAGATGAAAGCCTTCACCCACACGATCTACATCAAGACCCGCATCGGCCGCGCCGGCGTGAACGAGAATATTTCCGGCGATGATCTCGAGATCCTCGGCGGCGAATTCCTGCGCATCAACCTCACGAAGGGCGGCAACAACAGCACGGCTGACGATCCGGTCGAAGGACTCGCCGGTTATCCCGAGGGTCGGAATTTCCGTTTTTCCAATATCAGGATGAATGGCGGCACCACGCTCGTCGTCGGCACCGAGGTTTCCGCGCTGAAACCCGTGCACGGTTTCGTGCTGGAAAACGTCACCGGCACGCACCACGGCATCACGCTCGCGAACATGACCGGCGTCGTCCTGAAGAACGTGGTTCCCGGTGTCGCCCTCGCGACGCCCGCCACACCCACCGCGGCGGGCCAGCCGAAACCGGGTCCGGTCTTCGGCATCGTCAATGTCACCGGCACGGGACTCGAAGGTGCCACCGCCATCCCCGCCCCGATCGATCCGCCAGTGGGGAATGCGGCCGGTTTTGCTCCGGGCCGGCCACCACCACCCGCCACTACCGCGCCGGCGCCCACTCCCACCCGGCTGTGAATTCGCGATGGCGCACCGCCGTTCGACATCTCACCCTGGTCAATTTGGATCACGCCGCGAACCGCCCTCGAGCGCCCCGATCGATCGCGACGGTCACGCTGAGCCCGCGTCCGATTTTCTTTCCCACCCACTATGAAATCGCTCATTCCCCTCGCTCTCTTCGCGATTGTCGCTGCCGCGCCCACCGCCCACGCTGCCGACGTGCCCAAATCCGCCCCCGCCGCCAACCTCGCCTCGGATCTCTTCGATTGGGAAAAAATGGTCGTCACGCCGAATCCCAAGGGCGAACGCCGCGCCGTCTTCGACGGCTCGACTGCCACGCTCGATAAAATCCACTGCCACATCACGACGCTGAAGCCCGGTGAAAAAAGCGGCGAGGCCAGCAAGCATCTGCAGGAGGAAGTGCTCATCGTGAAGGAGGGCACCGTCGAGGCGAACTGGGACGGCAAGTCCAAGACCGGCGGGCCCGGCTCCGTGATTTTCTTCGCGGCCGGCGCGACGACGTTCCTGCGCAACACCGGCACCACGCCGTGCACCTACATCGTGATTTACTACTACACGCCGCTCACACCGAAGAGCTGAGCGCCCCGCCCTCGTCTGACTTTCCCTTCTATGAAAAACCTCCTTCGTTTTGTTCTCCCGCTTTTCGCTGTCGCCGCTGGCCATGCCGCGGACGACGTGAAGCTCACCAAACTCGCCGACCGCGTGCGCGTCGAAATCGGCGGCCAGTTGTTCACGGAATACGTCTTCAACGACGGCGGCTCGCGCCCTTACTGTTATCCCATCCTCGCGCCGGACGGCACCGGACTCACGCGCGATTTCCCAATGAAGAAGGACACGGGCGACGACACCGATCACCCGTGGCACAAGTCGGTCTACTTCGCGCACAGCTACATGAACAATGTCGACTTTTGGAACGAGAAAGGCGGCGACGTCGGCAAATCCCCCGAAGTGAAAGGCAACCAGGTGCAGGACACGCTGGTCGCCGCCGAAAGCGGCAAGGTCGGTTCGCTTCACACCCGCAGCCGCTGGGTCGACGCGAACGGCAAGCTGATCGCCACCGACGATCGCAAGCTCCGCTTCGGCGGCAATGCCGAGGCCCGCTACATCGACTACGAGATCACGCTTCACGCGCTGCCGGATACTCCGCTCCTAATGGGCGACAACAAGGACGGCACCATGGCCACGCGCGTCGCGCAGTGGATGACGATGCCGCACAAAGTGCGGAACGTCGAAACCGGCGGCAAGGGCCACATCGTCGACGCCAAGGGCAACGTCGACGACGCCGTGTGGGGCAAGCGCTCCGAATGGGCCACCTACTACGCGCCCAAGGACGGCAAAACCTACGGCATCTCGATTTTCGAGCACCCCTCGAATCTCCGCTTCCCCTCCTGGTGGATGGCGCGCGGCTACGGCCTCTTCGGCAAAAATCCGTTCGGCCAGCGCGACTACGAGACGACGAAGGAAAAGCCGATCACGGATCCGGTCGGCAATTACACCATTCCCGCGGGCGGCAGCCTCACGCTGAAGTATCGTCTCTACTTCCACCTCGGCGATGAAAAGACCGCCCAGATCGCCGAGCGCTACCAGGACTACGTCGCCGGAAAGTAAAGGCGTCGGCTGAAGGTAGGGCGCGTTATCCCTAACGCGCTCCTCAGGACGGCGAACGACGGCGGATTAAGGATAATCCGCCCTACCTTCGCTACGCCAACTGCGGCACCACGAACGGCGCACGATAGTCGAGGCTCAGGAGCTCGTTCGCCGCCGCACTGCTTGGCGGGCCCAACAGCTATCTGCCAGCGGATGGTCCGGACGCTTCCGGCGGCTCGTCGACCAGCAGCCGCGACTGCACTTCAAGCGATCCTTTGTAGAAGGGAGGAAACAAAATCAGCAGCGCGCGCTCATTTTTTTTCAACTTCACGTCTTCCGTGTAGGATTGGTAGGTGCGACCCTTGAGCGTCGTCTTCAGCATCACTTTCGCCGACCGCCCGACATTCAGCGTGGGATTGAGGCCAGCCTCCAACGTCACCGGCTGGTTGTCGATCGTCCCGATCAGCGCGAGCCCGCTGAAATTGATCACCGCCAGTCCGCCCGCCGCGTGACTCGCCGCGCCATCGTCGAGCACGGCCACGCGAAACTTGAGTGAATTGGCCGCCTTCTGGTCGCCTACCGCTGCTGGATCGATCGGTGAGAAGAGCAGCAGCGCGTGGCGGATTTCCGGCGGCACCGTCACTTCGGCGACAACTGCACCCGAGCCTGCGTCAACAAATCGCAACGGCATCGCGCCACGGAATTCGTAATGCGGCGAACGCGCCGTCGGATAAAACACGACCTTTGTCGCTGCCCCAGCCGGACGCGAGGCGTAGCCGAGCCCCTGAATGGGCTGCGACGAGAACACCGTGAAACGCAACGGCTGCTCTACTGGCTTCGACGCCTGCGCCAGCAGCGACGACGCGAACGTCGCAAATACGATCAAATGTCGGAGCGGGTGAGCCATCGGAAGGAGACGATTTTGAATCGGCGGCCGAACGTTTGATTGAGTGTGCTCGTCAGCGCCGCAGGCGCAACCTCAGCCTGATCGCCCGTCGTCACACTCGGATCGAAATACTCCGGCACGCGCTGCACCGTGGCTTCGCACCAGGCTCGTCCTTCGGTGCCACCGGTCACCGGATTCACCGCCTCGCCGTAAGTGCGGATCACAAACGTGTCCGACCGCGGAAACATCACCGGCGCCAGCGCCGTCATGATATCGCCCTGTGTGAGCCACTGGGAGCTGAACTCGGCGACGCTCGCGTTGATGCCCGCATCGGCAATCGCCTGCTCAATCAGGCTCGTGCGGCCCGGAGCCATCGGGGCGATAAAATCTTCTATGGATCGAAACGGCCCGCTCGCGTTGTGTCGGACTTCAATGGCATCCGTAATTTTCGTAGCCAAGAGTGACACCTCGCTCGCATTCAAAGTTCTCATGCCCCGACGAAACAAACGGGTATTGATCATCTCTTGTTCGGAGCCGGTTGTGCTTTGGACATAGACGTCGTCTGCCTTGTAAACTTCCTGTGCCGACTGAGGGAATCGAAAGAAAGACGCGACCGGGAGATTGGCCACAACTGCAGAATCTGAGGGCGTCGTTGTGCTATCATCTGCTGCAGTGCCAGTCGTCGGGTCGGAATTCAAGTAGGTGAACGTTGTCACGGAACTAAATCGGACCGACCGCAGGACCGCCTCCCAAGCAAGAGGCGCGGTTGAGTTGAGATTAAATGCACCTCCTTGCAGAAGTAGCTTGGACGAATTTCCGCCGGGCGCTGCCTGCAAATCAGCTACTGTCACAGGAGTTCCGGTGATCGGAGCGCGCGATAGGGCCTTCAACAGCGGATTGGGAAGCACCATCGAGCCGTTGACGACTAACGGTGCGACGCCGACTGCGAGCCCGGAGAAAAAATATCGATCAAACAGCGTTCCGGCATCAACGCCGTTGAGCTGAACTCCGCTCCCCCAAGAATTGCCGATGGAAAATGGGCGCGCACCTGAAAGATAAAAATGCTGAAGCTCACCAAGGGAAAGAATAGGTGCTCTCGGCAGCTCGAAAAGCGGCACGTCTTCGTTGTAGGAAGTGCCCTCGGTGACATCCCGGTCGAGCAGACGCTCGGGCGCGCGAATTTTAGTGGTAAAATTTAGACTGTTGTAAGCGGCAGGGTTGGTTCCAAGCGGTAGGGGAATTAGACTCTCCGAGGACAGTTGCTCGCTGCGTGGGTCACGACCGGCAGTCGTCAGCCAAACTTCTGGCGCCGCAGCCGTATCGACGCTTTCCGCGAGCCGAAATAGAAATCCAAGCTGCCAACCAGTATTAGATGCATCGACGGGTGTAGTCGTTGGAACCGCGTCGTAGGTTGGGCTGGTGTAGGTGGCCAATACCTCGCCGTTGAGACGTTCAAGTTTGATGACGAGCTTGGTTTGAGACGGAACGCGCAAGGCCAATTGAGTGTTGCCGTTCACTGTCGGGCTACCGGCTAAAGATACTAACAATCCATTAGCGCCCGAACCAAGATCGCGTGAATTGAATCGTCCCGGATTTGAAGTGCCCGCAGTGAACGCCCCATTAGCCGTGTGAACCCAATTGTAGATTCGTCCGGGCAACCATGATTGTTCGTCAGGAGAAGGAGATGATGACGGAGTCCACGGCAATGTGACTTTCAACGGCTGCCCGTAAAGCTGCCTCAGATTGACCGTTATGTCGTCCGCTAACGTCGTCGCGTTAAAAAAAGTTATCGATTCGGGCAACCCCGAGACTTCCATCTTCAAATCTTCAGGAGCCAGAGCGCTTGTATAAGGATTCCACAACGCCGCCGCCCAACGCAGGCTCAACGTGTAAGGCGCGTTCATAGTCTGCTTTCGAACTCCAAACAAAATCTCAAAATAGGTTAGCACTGGCGCGACACCGATATTTCCGGACGAAATTGGTGAAGTGATCTTGTAACGACGGCGAATCGGATCGGCGGTAAACGTGGGTAGCGGCAGCGGAGTTCCCGGCGTGGTAATATCTTCCATGTAACCCCCTTTTTTGGGGTCATAGTTCGCCCACGCGTCATAAGCGGCACCCAGTGGACTTGGATTGGACGGCGAAAAAAGCGAAAGATCCTGCCGCAGACCGCCGAGCTTGGTGTTCGCGAGCACGGCGAAGTTGTTCGGCGACCAGGCGTGATAATACGTCTTCAAGGGCGTCAGCCCGATCGCGGTGCCGGACGCGTTGCGGAGAAAGGCGAGTTGGTTGTAGGCAGTTACCTTTTGATTCGCGACGAGCGGTGAATTTACGGCGTCGCGCGGCTCAAACACCGGGTTGCCGCTTGCATCGGCCGCGCCTGCGCCGAGAGAGATTTGCTGTCGAACGCGGCTGAGGACTTCCGCCGAATCGTAAGGCGCGTAGGCGAAATTGCTCGCAGTCGCCGTTGGATCTCCGAGCGCGACCGGCGCTTTCACGCCCTGGTCCCCCACCCACCACGCGTAGCGGCCGATCACGGCTTGCGCCGCACCCGCCACACCGGGGGCGCCGACCGTGGTCACGGGCTGAAGTTTCGCAACGACATCGCGTGCGGTGCCTGACGTGTGCGTGCCGACCAGTTCAACCGAATCCGTGGTCGTGAACGCCGTCGTCGGAATGACCGAAAGCGGGGCGCCTTGGAGTTCGTTGCCGCTGACCAGCCACGTGAGGAGTGTCGGCGTCGGGCTGGCCGGATCGACCTGCCACACTCCGGTGAAATGCCGCGTGCCGTTGGTGCCACCGAATGAGTCCGCGGTCGCCGTCACCCGTTGATCGGGCCCCGCGTATTTCTGCAATTGGCCGAGCGCGACATCGAGGGCCATCAGCGCGTTTTGCCGCGCCTGCGTTTGCCGCTGCGTGTTGCCCGCGATCGCGGTCTCGACGCGCATGTAGGCCGCGAGACCGACCAGCAGCACCACGAGAAACGCGAGGAGCGTGATGGTGATGAGCAGAGCGAAACCACGCTCCGAACCAAGCGACATTGTAGGCGGGGTGCCCTCACCCCGCTCCGAGTGAACGCGGGGTGTGGGCACCCCGCCTACATCAAACTGGCTTCGATCGTTCACAGCGACTGGGTATTGATGACGACCCGACGCGTGAAGACCTGCGAGTGCGCCATCGCGATTTGCCACCAGTATTGTTGCGCGTTGAGGCCGGTCGGAAGCGTCAGCGGCGAGTTCGCCTGCTCGTAGAGGGTGATGAGTCGCGCGCCTTCATCCGTGAGAATGCGCACCATCACGTCGACCACCTCGGGAAAGGCCCGGTTGAAATTGCCCGGGATAACGGGAACCGTCGGCGGCAGTGAGCTGGCCAGGCTGGCCGTGGGGGCGTTGCTTGGCACGCCCGCCGCGCTGTTGGCCGGGAATATGAGGCGCAATCCGGTCGGCTGTGTGCTGTCGCGCACATAGCAGCGGACGCCAAAGTCGATCACGTTGGTGCCGATGACCGAATCAAGATTGGTCCGGCTGCCCGGAACCTTGATGCTCCGCGGGTCACCCGTCGTCGCGCCGCTGTTGGAGCCGACGGCTGTCGGACCCTGATAGGCGGCGGCCGCAATATTGTAGCCGGACTCGAGCACGCCGGGGCTCAGGTTGGCGCCGCTTCCGCTGGCGGCCGGGCGCACCTCGGCGCGATGAAAAAGATAGGCGGTGCTTTGATTCGTCGCCGTGACCGCACTGAAACGGCGGATGATTTGATAGCCCACGGCGACGGGCGCGGACGCCGTGGCGACGGAGGTCGCCACATTCGTCTCGAGGTTCGCGCCGCGGCGGGTCGTGAAGAACCGCAACCACACGCCGGCCTGGCCGAAATGCGCGTCAGAAAGATTCGGCGCCGCCATCGTGAGCGACGTGGCACCGCTGGGTTTGCCATTGGTGGCGGCCGGCTGCCAGAGCCCGGAGTTGGTGGTCGTATCGAGGACGTTGGCCGCCAACCAAATATTTCCATCGTCGCGAAACTGCGCCGACGAAAGATCGAGCGCGAGTTGATCGAGGATGTAGCGCGCCTGCGCATCGGCCGAAAGCCGGTTGCTCGTGCGCGTCCACACGCCGGCGACATTCGAAACCAGGATGACAATGAAGCCCGCCAGGACGGCCGTGATCGTGGTGGCAACGAGCAGTTCGAGCAGTGTGAAGGCGTCGCATCGGAGCGAATGCTTTCCGGTTGTGGGCGCGGCGCCCTCACCGCGCGGAGTTCCGCCTGCGAAAGCACCCATTCGCGGGGTGAGGGCACCCCGCCTACACGCACTCCGGCTTCGAATGATCCGTTTCATGTGCATCATTCAGCGAGTCACGGCTCCGGAGAAAAACAGCACCTGTTTCTGGCTGTGATCAAAGGGAACCGTGCCGGTGGGATTCGCGCCGATCTGGGCGGAGCCCGTCCCGCCGGCCAGCGCAATGAACGAAGGCCAGCGCACGCGCGCCGTATAAGTCAGCACCGCCAGCAACGAATCGGGCGAGGCGTTGGTGGGCGGCGGCGAAATCGTTTCGTTCCGGACGAGCGCGATCTCGAAATATTTTTCGCGGTCGGAGGCGCGCCGGGTTGCCGGGTCGACACCCCAGAGCGTGAGGTCGTCGTATCTGCCAATCTTCGTGCCATCGCGATTGGCGAAAAGCAGTTTGTCGTCGCGACTGACGTCGTAGTTCGTCGTCGCATCCGCCGCGGTGAGTTGATGGGTCGCGCCGGTTTTCACCTTGAGCAGCGGAGCCACCGCGTCGATTCCCATGGACTGTAGCTTGACGCTGAGCAACTCGGCGATGTGCGTGGCGGCCTGGGCATCGGCCGAGTCGCCGACGGATTTCGCCACCGGGGAAAACAACCCGATGACCGCGATCATCCCGACGGCGAAAATGCCAAGCGCGACGACAACTTCCAACAAGGTAAAAGCGAGCAGCTTTAAGCGATACGCATCGGAAGCCAGGCGTCGGGGACGCTCAGCGGCGCCAATCAAAAGCTCACGGCTTACAGCTTTTGGCTTACCGCGGTTCATCTCAGAAACTCGCCGCATCGTTCACAAACATCACGGCGCCACTCGGCCGGATGACCACACCGCGGACAGCGCCAGGATTGTTGAAGGCCGGGAGATTGTTGGCGACGGTGGCGGTGGCGACGACGAGCTTGGCATAGGGCTGCGCAGCAGTCCCGGCGTTGACCGAACCATCGGGATTGTAGCCGAGCCAGAACAAGGTGGCGCCATTGAAGGGCGTCCCGACCGGCGCAGCCGCGGCCGGAAGCGTAAATCCGGAATTCAACGTCGAGAGTGGTGCCGGGTTTGTCGCCCACGTCACACCCGGCGCGAGGAGTCCGGCCGTCGAAGGCGGCACCAGATACACCCCCCGAGGCAAATAAACCGGGGTGCCGACGGCGACCCACGCCGACGATCCGGCTGGTTCGTTGCGAAACACCTGAAGCACCCGCAGATATTTTTCGGCGTCGCCGCTCGGAGGGCGTGCGGCGTAAACGACGACCCGTGCCTCCGCCTGGGTGACGGCGGCTTGCGCACGTGCGGTGCCCGCGAGACTCGCGACGAGATTTTGCGCCGAGGAGAGCGAATTGCCCGCTGGGTCGCCGAGCGCAAGGCTGAGTCCGCTCACGAGCAAAATGATCAGCCCGATCACGATCATCAGCTCGATGAGGGTGAAGCCGTCTTTGCCAAGGCTGCGGCGAACGAGGGGGCGGCCCGACAGAAGGTAGGGCGCGTTATCCTTAACGCGCCGCTCCGTTGTGCGAACATCCTGAGGCAGCGGGTTAGGGATAACCCGCCCTACCTGCGCAACGCGCAATCCGGACTGCGAGTCAGCGCGCGTCATTTCCAACTCATGATCAGATCGGTTGGGGCCGATGCGTTCGGAGGTGCGCTATAGAAAATCACACCGGCGTGCACCCCGCCCGTGGTGCCGGCGGGAAGATCGGCAGGTGCCGGTGCGAGCGTCGCCGTCGTGCCGCTCGCTGGCGTAACTCGGGGATATCCGCCAGTGGCGTCACGCACATTGATGACACCGTCAAGGTTAGCGTCCGTGATCACGGCGATGGAGGTGTTGTGAAATCCGTCGCGAATGAAGTTGAGCTGGTTGTTCGGGTTCAACGTGGCCGCCACGTCGGCCGCAGTCACAAAATCATTGTCCGTAAACGAAACGAACTGGATGCGACGGGTATTTTGCGCCTGCGGCATGGGCGGGTTGCGCGTCGTCGCGGTGGGCCACGTGCCCGAGGGATCGCGGCGATGGCCAGTGAGCGTATCATGGAAAAGGTGCTCGGCGGTGGCCGTGTTGCTTGCGTTCTGATTGACGAGATGCTGCGCGCCGTTCGGGTAGAGCTGCGGATAGGAACCGTATTCCTGTTTGAAATTCTCGAAGGCGGCGGCCCACTGCGAAAATTGCGTGCGCGTGCGCGCCTTGTTCGAGGCCGTGCGCGCCGAGCTGAGCGTCGGCACGAGGATTGAGGCGAGGATCCCGATGATCGCCACGACCGCAAGGAGCTCGATGAGGGTAAAGGCGGTGTGAACGCGAAACGATTCCCGTAGGGCGTCTGTCTTGCAGACGCCGCTCCGTCCGACACTCGAACAACGGCGTCTGCAAGACAGACGCCCTACACTAACAGGGTGCATCGAACTCATGGCAGTTTGTCGGCGTAGAGATTGTCGGCGTTGGTGCCCGTGGTCTGCGTAGTGCCGGTGTAGAGGCCGGTGTTCACATTCGGCGGAGTCTGCGCGCCGTCGGGTCCGGCCGAATAAAGCACATAGCCAGACGCCTGCCAGAGCGTGGGCGCCGCCCCTCCCGGAGTCGCCGGCGTCGCGCGTTTGTAATAGTAGAGATACCGGCGGCCCCACGGATCGAGGAACGAATTTGCGACCAGCGGTTTTGCCGGCGGCGAGCCCGTCGGCACCGCAAACGTCGTCGCGGTGAGCGCGGCTTCGAGCGAGAATTTCGACACATCGATTACCGTTGGCCCGTTGAGGCGAACGCTGAAATTGGCCGGCCCGTAGACGCCGGTCAGCGCGTTGAACAGCAGCGCCTGCGCCTGGGTCGCACCGATCACGGTCGTGCCGGTGATCGTCTGGCTCGCTTGGGCCGCCGCGCCGGTCTGCGGGTAGTCACCATAGTGTCGTTTATAGTCTTCGAGGGCTTGCGCGATCATCGCGAGTTCAGCCTTCGAGCGCGCCACGGCCGCCCGCTCCTTCGCACCAATGATTCCGCCGACGGCGAACGCCGCCAGCGTGATGATGATCGCCGTAACCAGCAGTAATTCGATCAACGTGAATCCGGCGCCGAGCATTCCGAGGCGGAGGCCAAAACGAGCGGACGCGCTGCAATTTCGGCGAACGAGAGGCATGGCAAAGGAGGACGCACAAGAAAACGCGCTCGTTTCGTTTGCAGCAAACGGAAAGTGGCGCGCGCAGGTAGGGCGGATTATCCTCAATCCGCCGCCTCAACGCGTGCGACGACTGTCTCAAGCGGCGCGTGAGGGACAACGCGCCTATCCTCGAACCGATCTCACTCGTCCGACTGCAGCGCCGCAACGACGGAGAAATCCTCCAGCGTCGTGGTGTCGCCCTTCACCGCCCCACCCGCCGCGATTTCCTTGAGAATGCGGCGCATGATTTTTCCGGAGCGCGTCTTCGGGAGGCCCGCGGCAAATCGGATCGAGTCCGGCTTCGCGAGCGAACCGATCTCTTTGCCGACGTGGTTGCGGAGTTCTTCCTTGAGCGCCTCGCTGGGCGTGATGCCGCCTTTCACCGTCACGAAGACGACGAGCGCCTGGCCCTTGAGTTCGTCGGGGCGGCCAACCGCGGCGGCCTCAGCGACGGACGGATGCGACACGAGCGCGCTCTCGATCTCGGCCGTGCCGATGCGGTGGCCGGAGACGTTGAGCACGTCATCGATGCGGCCAACGATCCAGAAATAGCCATCCTTGTCCTGGCGCGCGCCGTCGCCGGTGAAGTAATAATGCGGATGCGAGGGAAACTCGCTGAAGTAGGCTTTCTTGAAACGCTCGTCGTCGCCCCAGAGCGTGCGCAGCATCGAAGGCCACGGCTGCGTGATGACGAGTTTGCCACCGCTGTTGCGCGGAACCTCGTTGCCCTTCTCGTCGACGATCATCGCCTTCACTCCGAAGAACGGCCGCGTGGCCGAGCCGGGAGTCGTGGGCGTAACGCCGGGCAGCGGCGTGATCATGATCGAGCCGGTTTCGGTCTGCCACCACGTGTCGACGATCGGGCATTTCTTTTTGCCGATCATCTTGTGATACCACATCCACGCCTCGGGATTGATGGGCTCGCCGACGGAGCCGAGGAGGCGCAGCGAGTCGAGTCGATGGCGGAGCACGTAGTTGTCGCCCCAGCGCATGAACGCGCGGATCGCGGTCGGCGCCGTGTAGAGAATGGTGAGCCCGTGCCGATCGATCATCTGCCAGAAACGATCCGGTTCCGGCTGGTTCGGCGCGCCTTCGTAGATGAAGATCGTCGCGCCGTTCGCCATCAGGCCGTAGACAACGTAGCTGTGGCCGGTGATCCAGCCGATGTCGGCGGAGCAGAAGTAACGATCGTTTTCCTTGAGATCAAAAACGTAGTGCGAGCTGAGCTTCGCGCCGAGGAGGTAGCCGGCGCTGGTGTGCAGCACGCCTTTCGGTTTTCCGGTCGAGCCGCTGGTGTAGAGAATGAAGAGCGGATGCTCGGAATCGAACGCCTTCGCCTTGTGCGTATTCGGCGCGCCCTCCCACGCTTCCTTCCACCACACGTCGCGGCCGTCCTTCATGTTGACCTCATTGCCGCAGCGCTTGACCACAAGGACGGTCTGCACCGTCGGCGTGCCCTCGACGGCCTTGTCGACGTTGGCTTTCAACTCGATGATTTTGCCGCGGCGGAAACCACCGTCGGCCGTGATGACGAGCTTCGCTTTGCAGTCGTTGATCCGATCCTTGATCGATTCGGCACTGAAGCCGCCGAAGATGACGGTGTGAATCGCGCCAACGCGCGCACACGCGAGCATCGCCATCACCGCTTCAGGAATCATTGGCAGGTAAATCGCAACGCGATCGCCTTCACCGATGCCGATGTTTTGAAAATAATTCGCCCAGCGGCAGACGTGAAAATGGAGCTGTTTATAGGTGATCGTGCGGACATCACCGGGCTCACCTTCGAAAATTAGCGCGGCCTTGTTTTCACGATACGTGCCGAGGTGGCGATCGAGGCAGTTTTCGGAAACGTTTAACTTGCCACCCACGAACCACTTGGCGTGTGGCGGCTGCCAATCCTTTCCAGCACATTGGGATCCTAAGCTTAGAATTCCACGTGGACAAGTTGTCGCG
>JADMIO011101911.1_pt1 | contig 62940 bp, 70 predicted proteins | sample 8958161 | NCBI WGS metagenome assembly JADMIO01 (sample SAMN16585339, study PRJNA669376) | soil metagenome | isolation source: Crop rotation soil | place: USA: Cullars Rotation, Alabama | collected 2011 | reverse complement strand
CCCCGCCTCGCGGCGGTGGTAATTTTTTTACACATTCTCTCTCATCACAGTCCCTTCCGACGCAGCCGCCTGCTCTTTCTTCTGTGCAGGCCCCATGATCTTCACGAACTCTTCTTGTTCCACCGTCTCTCGTTCGATGAGGACGCGGACCAACTCTTCCATCTGTGCTTTGTGAGCAGTGATGACCGCTTCCGCGCTCTTCTTCCCCTCTTCGAGGATGCGGTTGATTTCAAAGTCAATATCTTCAGCAATCTTTTCGCTGTAATTTTTCTTGGCATGAATTTCCTGCGCCAAGAAAATCATTTCTTCATTCTCGCCAAACAAACGCGGCCCGAGCTTGTCGCTCATGCCATAGCGCATCACCATGGCGGTCGCCTGCGAGGTCGCCTGTTTGATATCGGATGATGGACCGGTCGAGAGCGCGTCATTGCCGTAGATCATGCGCTCGGTCACATAGCCGCCCATGCACATGGCAATATCATCTTTGAATTTGGCGAGTGTCTTGTAGCGCACGTCTTCGAGCGGCATTGAGAGCGTGTAGCCCCCAGCCATGCCGCGGCCAATGATGGACACTTTGCGGACCGGATCACAGTTCGCGAGGAAATGTCCGACGACGGCATGACCCGCTTCATGATAGGCCGTCATTTCGCGGTCTTTTTTGCTCATCACACGTGAGCGTTTCTGGGGTCCGAGCATGACTTTTTCAATGCTTTCGAGAATCTCGCTTTCCCCCACTTCGCGCTGGCTTCTGCGCACAGCGAGAATCGCGGCTTCATTCAATAAGTTGCCAAGATCAGCACCGGAAAAGCCTGGCGTGCGTTCCGCAAGTTTGCGGAGTGACACATCAGCGCGGATCGGCTTGCCCTGCGCATGCACTTTGAGAATTTCTTCACGATCATTAATATCAGGCAGATCGATCACCACGCGGCGATCAAAACGGCCGGGGCGAAGCAAGGCTGGATCAAGCACATCCGGACGGTTGGTCGCGGCAATGACGATCACGCCGAGGTTCGGGTCAAAGCCATCCATCTCCACGAGGATCTGGTTGAGGGTCTGTTCGCGCTCATCATGACTGCCGCCGAGACCGGCGCCGCGTTTTCTACCGACCGCATCGATTTCATCAATAAAGATAATCGCGGGTGCGGCTTTTTTGGCTCGGTTGAACAGATCGCGAACGCGGGAAGCGCCGACACCGACGAACATCTCCACGAACTCCGAACCGCTCATGTGGAAGAACGGTACATTGGCTTCTCCGGCAACAGCCTTGGCCAGCAATGTTTTACCGGTTCCGGGAGAACCCATCAATAACACACCTTTGGGGATCTTGGCTCCCATGTTGGTGAATTTTTTCGGATCGCGAAGGAAATCTACCACTTCTTCCAGCTCATCTTTGGCTTCGCGTGCGCCGGCGACATCTTTGAAAGTCTTTCTATTTTTGTCATCCGGCTTAGCTTGCTTGGCAGTACTCTGACCAAAGCCGATCGCGCGATTATTCACGCCCTGCACCTGGCGGCTCATAAAATAGAGGAGCGCTCCAATGAGGATAAATGGAATCACATATGGCGCGAGCGACGCGACCCAGTAACGAAAGCCGGTTTCTTCCTGCACCAGGACTTCCACCTGTTTCAGTTTTTCTCCCGGCACGCTGTAATTATCCATCAATTCCGAGAAGGACTGGCTGAATTCTTTTTTTACTTCCTGCGGCTTTCGCTCCCCGTCTTTCAAGGTCACATGGAGGATATCGCCGCGGACTTCGATTTTTTGCACCTGGTCAGTTTGGATCTCATCAACGAGCACATTGATGCCCACCTGCTCCGGCTTTTCACGCGTAAAATCAGTATAGCCAAACAACCCTACAACCAGAAACAAAAAAAGGCAGGTAATGATGATATTTTTAACAAGATTGGTCATACAAGAATAATCTAGGAGTATCTTCTTATAGTATAGAAGCGTTGACCTAGTATAAAAAAGGCCCGCCGTACTGTCAATTCCTTTTGTCAATACAGGGAAGGAAAACAAACCGCCCCGATAAGGTGAAACACTTCATCGGGGCGACTTGATTGATTATGCTGTTTTTTCTTCGGCTGCCTTTTCTTCCGCTTCTCCGTCCGCTTTGGCTTCGTCCTTTTTCTTCGCACTGCGCTTGCCTTTCACGCCTTTGAGGCGCAGACCGAGACGATGTTCGGCCGGTTCGATATTGATGATCTCGAACTCATAGCGCTTGCCGACGGTAAACTTATCAGTCAATTGTTTCACATCCACAATCGGGGTATCTGACAATTCTGAGATGTGTGCGAGTCCGTGAATCTCGTCATCGAGTTTGACCATGAGACCAAACGGCTCTACCTTGTGTACATCCCCTTCGACAATGTCGCCGAGTTTGTACTTATCCTTTACGCGCTTCCATGGGTCTTCCACGAGGCGTTTGATGGAGAGATAAATCTTGGATTTGTTGAGGTCGATAATCTGGGCTTTTACGCGATCACCGAGCTTGAGGACATCCTTCGGGTGATCGATGCGCTGCCAGGCGATCTCGGAAATGTGGACCAAGCCTTCGAGGCCTTCGCCGAATTTCACAAATGCGCCAAAGGAGGTCAGTGCAGATACTTCGCCTTCCACGACTGAACCGATCTTGTAGGATTCAAGCACAGCCTTCTGTTCATCTTCCCATACGGCTTTTTCGGACACGATCAATTTTTCATCTTTCTGATTGACATCAATCACTTTAACCTGAATTTCCTTGCCGATCATGAGGCGCAGGTGATCAAGAATGCGATTCTTGTCGCCGCCCGGAACGCGCGGATAGTGGTCTGGATTGAGCTGAGACACGGGCATAAAGCCGGTCAATGCATCCACCTGGACCATGAGACCGCCTTTGTTGGCCTGGGTGATCTTGCCTTTCATGGTGAGACCATCGTCGAGATAGCTCTTCATGCGATCCCACACGCGCTGATTGCCGGCTGTGCGGAACGAGAGCTCCATTTCACCTTCTTCATTCTCAAGATCCATGACCGTCGCTTCCACTTCATCGCCGATTTTGATATTGCTGTATTCGGCTGATTCGGCAAACAACTGCTCGCCGCGGACAATACCGGTCGTCAATCCATCAATATCGATGCGCACCGCGCCGCTATCGACGGAAATCACTTTTCCTTTCACCAAATCACCAACGACTGGCACCTTGGTAAAAAACTTCTTGAGAAGGGCTCCAAAACCCTGTTTGTCGTCTGACATACGTTAAGAATAAATTACCACCGCCTCGGGCGGGGTCCCGCTTTGGCGGGAAGAATAAGCCGACATAGTGTATCACACTGAAAAGTAAATTGCAAGGGTCAAAAAAGCCCATTCAAAGCCTTGCCAATGCAATAGAAAAAGACTATACTACTGGCACTATGCATTTCTCATGGCTCGGCGGCACTGCCGTCAAAATCCAGGCAAAACCATTCGACGAAGACATCGCGATCGTCATTGATCCGTACAAACCGGAAAAAGGCGAATTCCCGCGCAGTCTTACCCCGCATATCGCCCTGTTTACCCGCGGAGAAGAGAGCTCCATCACCCTCTCCGGCACCCCATTCTCCCTCTCTACCCCGGGCGAGTGCGAGACCAAAGGCGTCCTCATCACCTCTATTCAGGGCAGTAAGCCGGGTGAAACGATTGTTCGCATTGATGCCGAACAGCTCAGCGTCGCCCACCTCGGCATGATCAAAACGCAGCTCACCGAAGCCCAGCTCGAAAGCCTTGGCGACGTCGACGTCCTCTTCGTCCCCGTAGGTGCCGGAGAAACATACGATGCCGAAGCGGCCATGAAAGCCGTCAACGCCATCGAACCCCGCGTCGTGATCCCCATGGCTTACAAATCCGACAACGAACCCTCTGCCGCCCCGGTCCAGACCTTCCTCAAAGAAATGGGCACTTCCAATGTTGCCGAAGAAAAAAAGATCATCATCAAAAAGAAAGACCTGCCGCAGGATGAAACGAAAGTGATGGTTTTGGCCAAGGAATAATTTTGTCTATGCCAAAGAAAACATCTAAGGCAAAAAAGGCGCAGGCAACAAAAAAAGCGATCCGCAAGGACATCGCCAAGGCCGTCGAACGCATCCCGCAAATGATCGCTGACGAGATAGAAGCTACTCAGCCCGCCCGCACCGAGACACCCGCGCGCTCCCAATCCTCGGAGCAAACCAAGCGCACGCTCCTCTGGATCGGCGTCGGCGTCATCACCACCTCAGTATTCGCCATGTGGATCGTGAACGCCAAAGCCATGTTCTACGACATCCAGCACACCAAAAGCGCCGAAGGACAGCTCATCGCCGAAGCCAAAAACGACTTCGACAAAATCCTCGAAAGCGGTCCCAAAAAACCGGCACCGATCACTCCCCCCGCACCGGAAACGAACAATACCGAAGCATCTGACGCCGTAAGACAGACATTGCAGGCATTATTTGCCGGAGCGGCGACGTCATCAAGTACCGTACAAAATCAAAATGATCCAACAGAATAAGTAAAAGAATCCTGAAGACTTTATTTTTCGAAGCGCCCCTCAGGGGCCGTTGGCGACGGGGCGGACTGCCCCCGCAGCGAGAAAAAGAAAGTCTTCAGGATTCTGCAGAAGGCAGAAAAACTATAGTAACTCTGATTATCTGTATGCCAAAACCAGTCCAGCCATCATTACCAGTCACTTCCGGAGCCATCGGCAAAGTCGAACCCATCCAGATCGTGGATGAAATGCAAACATCATATCTCGATTACGCGATGAGCGTCATCGTCGCTCGCGCCCTCCCAGACGTGAGAGACGGTCTCAAACCAGTCCACCGCCGCATCCTCTACGCCATGTGGCACCTGGGTCTTCGCCACACCGCCAAATTCCTCAAATCCGCCCGCGTGGTCGGAGACGTCATGGGTAAATACCACCCGCACGGCGACTCTGCTATCTACGATTCTCTTGTCCGCATGGCGCAGGAGTTTTCAATGCGTGAAACATTAATTAGAGGTCAAGGTAACTTCGGGAGTATGGACGGCGATGCAGCCGCTGCCATGCGTTATACCGAAGCCAAACTCGAAGCCATTGCCGAAGAGATGCTGTTTGATATCGAAAAAAACACGGTTGAATTTTCACCGAACTACGATGGCTCCCAGAAAGAACCGCGCGTGCTGCCGAGCAAACTGCCAAACCTGCTTCTCAACGGTACCATGGGTATCGCCGTCGGTATGGCGACCAACATTCCGCCGCACAACCTGACGGAACTATGCAACGGTATCATTGCTCTTATTGAAAATCCCAAAATTTCCATCGAGGATCTCCTCGAACATATCAAAGGACCAGACTTCCCGACCGGCGGCATTATTTACAACAAAAAAGATATTGCGGCCGCCTATGCGACCGGACGCGGCGGTATCGTGCTCCGCGCCAAAGCAGATATCGAAGAGATGAAAAATGGCCAGTTCCGCATCCTCGTCTCCGAGATCCCCTACCAGGTGAACAAGGCCAACCTGATCGAAAAAATCGCCACCTTGGTACAGGAAAAGAAAATCGAAGGTATCAAAGATCTGCGCGATGAATCGAACAAAGATGGCGTCCGCGTTGTCATTGAACTCAAAAAAGATTCCTACCCGAAAAAAGTCCTGAACCGCCTGTACCAATCCACAGAACTCCAGACGACATTTCACTTCAACATGCTCGCGCTTATCGATGGTCTCCAGCCGCGCGTGCTCAACTTGAAATCTGTCCTCGAAGAGTTCGTGAAGCACCGCCAGGACGTGATCAAACGCCGCACGGAATTTGATCTGGAAAAAGCCAAAGAACGCGCGCACATTCTCGAAGGCTTGAAGAAAGCACTCGACCAGATCGACGCGGTCATTGCCACGATTCGCAAATCCAAAGACAAGGAAGAAGCCAAGGCAAACTTGATGGCCAAGTTCAAATTTACCGATCGCCAGACCGTCGCCATCCTCGAAATGCGCTTGCAGCAGCTTGCCAACTTGGAACGCCAGAAGATCGAAGATGAATTGAAGGCCTTGAAACTCCTCATCAAAGAACTCGAAGAGATCCTCGCTTCTCCGAAGAAAATTCTCGGTATTATTGGCAAAGAGACAAAAGATCTGATCGAACGATTTGGATCAGACCGCAAAACCCAGATCATCTCTCACGGCGTGAAAGAATTCACCATGGAAGATGTGGTCGCGAACGAACCGACCCTCATCATGACCACCCGCGATGGCTACATCAAACGCCTCCCAACTGATACGTTCAAAACCCAGGGCCGAGGCGGCAAGGGCGTGATCGGTCTGGAGACCAAAGAAGAAGATGTGGTGGATTCCCTCATCACGACGAACACACACGACAATCTCCTCTTCTTCACCACCCGCGGCCGAGTCTTCCAGCTCCGCGCCTATGATGTCCCACAGGCATCGAGAACCAGCAAAGGCCAGGCGCTCGTGAACTTCCTCCAGCTCGCGCCAAATGAAAAAGTCTCTGCTATTCTCTCCATGGATGATATCAACAAATACAAATTCCTCGTCATGGTGACGACCAAGGGTACCATCAAAAAATCTGCTCTCGCTGACTTCAACAATGTTCGCCGCTCCGGATTGATCGCTCTCAAACTCAAACCGGATGATCATCTGGAATGGGTCCAGCCTTCAACAGGGAAAGATGAAATTATCACGACAACCAAAGAAGGCCAGGCGATCAGATTTAAAGAAAATGATATCCGCCCGATGGGACGCACTGCCGGCGGTGTCCGCGGTATGCGCCTCAAATCGTCCGATGAGATCGTCGGCATGGATGTGATCGATCCGGATCTGGTGAAACAAAAAGTCCTGGAAATTCTCGTCATCTCCGAACAGGGTCTGGGCAAGAAAACCGACATTTCCGAATACAAAATCCAGGGCCGCGGCGGCAGCGGTATCAAGACCATGGCGATTACCGAGAAGACCGGCAAGCTCATGAGTGCCAAAGTGATCAACACTGCCGAAAAGATGGACCTCATGCTTATCTCGGTGAAAGGCCAGGTCGTCCGCACCCCGCTCGACAGCATCTCCTCTCTCGGACGTGCCACACAGGGTGTCCGCGTGATGAGATTCAAAGAAGAGGGTGATAAAGTGGCGAGCATGACGGTGCTTCTGACGGAGTGATATCAAAGAACAATAACCAATTAGCAATGAACAAAATAAACCCGCCTCATTGGCGGGTTTATTATTTTTCCGAAAAGCTATTTCCTTTCTTTTGAAGAGAAATAATTTTTCGGAGGGGAAGTGCAATTTCACTTCCCCTATTCCTCTGGGCTCCGTCCGACCGTAGTCGGACGGAGCCACCTAGTCGCTCCTTACTGCACCTTACCCTAGATCTTGCGGCTGATCATGAAGGTGGGCGAGAGAAGCGCGGCGCGAGCGGCGGTGAAGAACACCTTTATCTTCCACGCCCTGTCCTGCGCCTGGTACGGGACCTCCGGCAGTCCGCAGGCCTTGATCACGGCGGCCTGACGCGCGCATCCGTCGGGGCCGCTCCCCTTGATCATCGCGGTCACGAGAGTGACCGCACGGTCCCAAAGAACCGACACGTCTTGGTGTTTCATGGGAGCAGCTTCCTGCGCCCACGCTATCGCCACCAGTGCCGAATCGATGTCTCCGGCGATGTCGATGATCTTCTTGGCCTCTGCCGGGGTGAACCCGTGATCCGTCGAGATCTTGGCGATCACTCTCTCACGAGCTGCTTCTGCAACCTCGCGATCGAACATCACCTTCTCGCCATTCACGACGACGAAGCCGGGGTCCCAATGCTCGCTGATCTGAGCACCGTTGAGCGTTTCCAGCTTTCGATCCTGCAGCAGCGCTTTCAGGATCTGCGCCATCTGACCTTGCCGTTCATAGAACCGCTCGACCGTGTAGATCTGCGGGGTTTCGTGATCCCCCGGACCTTCACGTCGTTGACGTTTGACCGAGACAGTATCGAGGCCAAGGTCCACCCCAACCTGGTACGACTGGGTCTCGTGATAATTCACCCGGTAGTTCTTAGGGTCCCCCCAACCCGTCCCATCGATGTGGCTTCTCGTGAAAAAACGAAAATAAATCCACACCTTGTCCGTTTGCGTCATGGTATTTCCTCGCCGCATGTGCGGCTCTGCACGGATCGTTCCGTGGGTGCGAGCCTGTGGCACAATTGCCTACCCGCACACTTGTTGGTTGTAAGGTACAACTTTCAATGGCCTTCTCCAGGCTTATTGAACAACTAAGTATAGCACAAAAAAGCCCTTTTGTCAAGGGCTTTTCGCTATTATTTGGCTAACTTAAGCCTTATTTTATCTCTCAAAGCGCTGTCCAAAGCGCCCTTTCTGCTAGTACGTAAGCTCTACCCTCATGTTTGACAGTTTCAGCCCGCGATCACCTTTAAAATATTCAGCTCCGACCTGCAAGGTGGAAGTCGCGGTCTTCAACACCGAAATGTTGCGAGTGGTGGTGGTAAACTGAAATGGAATCGTAGTGGAATTTCCGATAATGTACACATTTGTCTGAAGCTCAGCCCCGCCATTAAAAATAAAAAATGCCCGCAGCGTACTCGACGTACCGCTGACGTTGGTAAATACGCTCGCGCAAGGATTCAAACCGATTTTGGTAATAGTGGAACCATTCGGGACAGAGCTCAAGTCAATCGTGTAAGAATCTTTCGTTCCCAATGGAGTAGAAGACACCACATAGTTGTAGTCAGTATTTCCATTGCACGGCTGATCATCGACATTCACATAATGGACCGTACCCGTAGACGTCTGCCATCCCATATAGGTGCCGTCTCCGTTGGGTAATAAAATGGCGCTGACGGTTGCATATACAACAGCCAACAAACCCGTGGTCCCTATGATCACTGCTCCTATAAGAAAATACAATTGCTTCTTCATACAATGAAAATAAAAATGAATGTATATACTATACCATTTTATTTCATCTGCCGTAAGGCCATCCGAAGCACTTCTTCAGTACTTTTCCCTTCTGCATCGAGCGATGTCACCACGCTCTTGGCATCTTCCGAAGAATATCCGAGACCTATCAACGCTTCGATTACATCACCCAGGACACCGCTGTCACCCTGAACGCTCGACGTTCCACCCTGGCTTCCAATCTTTGTTTTTAATTCAACCACCAACCGTTCTGCCGTTTTCTTACCCAATCCAGAAACTGCCGTGAGATACTTCACATCCCCTCGCCCGATCGCGCTGCCAATATCTTTCACAGACCCAAGAGACAAAATATTCATCGCGGTCTTCGGTCCCACGCCAGACACAGTCATGAGGAGACTGAAGAAATCTTTGTCCTCCGCATGTTCAAATCCATAGAGATCGAGAGCGCTATCGCTCACTTTGAGATACGTATACAGCGTTACTTCATTCCCAATTGTCGCAGACAGGACGTTCAACGGCTGCATATATACCTCATACCCAACACCGCCCGAGGTCATCAAGACTATGGAGGTTTTGTGTTTAGCCGTCACCGTACCTTTAAGTAACGAAATCATAGATAAAAGCAGAATAGGCAGAGTACTCTGCTTACATGCTACAGGAAAAATGATAATAAAAAAAGAGCGCCTTGTCGGCGCCCTGTTCTTACTTCTTAGTCTTTTTATTTCTCGACACCCGGATCAACCCGCCGCACGTCATCACTTCGATCCCCTTCTTCTCCAGTTCATCAAGGAACAAGTTCATACCAAGAGAGTCAGATGACATATGGCCGGCGATAATGACATTCATATGGCGTTCGCTGGCTTTCTGCATGGATTCGTCTCTCATGTGCATGCCGACGACCGTACTGAAGCCGTATTGGGAGAGCTGTTCGTAGACTTTTGGCGATGGATTCGTACCACCGGTCATCTCCACGAGAATCTTGCCAGCGCGATGGGCGGGACCGCCGGCGATAATGCGCGGACCGGCACCGTATTTCTTCGCTACTTTGTATTCTTCCTGTTCAAGCAATGCCGCCATGATATCTCCTACTGTCTCCGGTTTTTTCTTTTGCAAGTACTCGCGCACGTAGGCATCTACCATGTTGTCGGTGATGGTGTGCGTGGTGATGAAGTTGATGCCCAAATGTCTGGCCACGTCGACCGGAGCAAAATGATTGGCCGGATGCACGCCGCGGCCCACTTCGCGGACGCGTTCTTCAAAAATCTTCTCGGCAATATGGACCGGCACGCCGTCTCTCTCATAGACATCAATCGCCATTTCCATGACTTCATGCAGATTGGCCAAGGCCTTGCCGACCGGGTGGTGGGAAATCACGAGATCAATCTTTTCGCCGCGCTCGTTCAATTGACTGGCCAAAAGAATATCGCTTGAAGTAATATCAATACCGGCCAACACGCGCTGGACCTTGGTCTTGCCGTCACTGACATGGATAGCGCAGTCCGGATATGGATTGGTCAGGCGATCTTCGTCAAAATACTCCTTTTCAGAAGGCTTGAGATCGTCAAACTGTTTTTTCATGCGAGCCAAATGTTTCTGCACGCCTTTGACGCCGCGCGGATCTTTCTCGATGGCAAGCTTCACTCCCAGGTCAAAAATTTGTTGTACGGTCAGCATATAATTGATTCAATAAAGGTATGTTTGGCATTGTATATGGAAAAAAAATCGAAGTCAAACCAGTCCATGGCCCAGGCCGGCAATCTGTTATACGGTCAGATGCACAATCCTGCCATCCACTTCTTTTTCCTCTCCGCCCGATGATTCTGACACTTCGCTGGCTACGACGCCTTTTTTGATCTCGTCGGCATACTCGGCGAACACGCTCCCAAGCAGTGTATCCTCTGTTGCATACTCTACCACGATCTTGTCGTGCATCGTCAGCCCCTTGTCTTTGCGCATGAGATTGATCGTGCGGATTACTTCTCGCACCAGGCCTTCTTTCTGCAGCTCGGGAGTGATCACGGTATCTAGCGTCACTGCCAGCTCATCCTTTCCCGCCTCAACCGCAACATTCTTCACATTCAATTCATCCGCCACAATCTGCTTCAACTCGTCGCGTAATTCATAGTTCTTCACTTTCAATTCTCCCAGTATCTGCCTTACTTTTACTCCTGCTTTGGCACGCAACGCCAATCCCATCTCCACAATCTTTCTCACCATTTCCATATCCGTCAAAATCTTCTCATTCATCAACTTCTTATTCACCTTGGGCCATTCAGCCAGATGAACACTCTCGGCTCGTACTTCTTGATTCTTACTCCCTAATTCTTGATACACCTTCTCTGCCAAAAACGGCGTAAACGGCGCCATTACTTTGGAAAGCGTCAACAAAACATCCCCCAGTGTCGCAATCGCAGCCTGTTTATCTTTCTCATCTTCGCCTTTAAATCTATCTCTGGATCTGCGCACATACCATGTCGACAATTCACCGATAAAATCCGCAATCGGCCGGCTCGCCTCTGATAATTTATACGTCTCCATGTTCTCCGTCACTTCTTTCACCAGAAGCTGTAGCTTTGCAAGAATCCATATATCCAAAACATTGGCAGAAGCAACTCGCTTGCTCCCCCTACGAGGGGGGGCTGGCTCCGCAGAGCCTGAGGGGGTCAACACAAACATCCCGTAAAACTCCACGACATTGCTCAGCGTATTCACTACTTTATTAAACATCTCTCTCACTCCGGTTTCCGAGAAGTTCAAACTCTCGGCGTGCATCACAGGCGACGTTACCAGATAGTAGCGCAGCGCGTCAGCACCGTATTTCTCAAGGATAACATTCGGATCCGGATAATTCTGCAGTTTCTTGCTCATCTTCTTGCCATCTTCAGCAAGAACAATGCCGTTCACAATGACGTTTTCAAATGCCGGCTTGTTGAACAGCGCGGTACCGAGAACATGGAGATAATAAAACCAGGCGCGGGTCTGATCCTGCCCTTCGGCAATGAACTCGGCTGGGAAGCTCTGCTCGAATTTCTTCTTATTCTCAAACGGATAATGCACCTGTGCGTATGGCATGGAGCCGCTATCAAACCAGGTATCGAGTACATCCGGCACGCGTTTCATGGTTCCTTTGCATTTCTCACATGGAAACGTAATGTCATCCACAATATGCTTGTGCAAATCTTCTATCTTTTTTCCACTTACTTTTTCCAAATCTGCCACAGTACCAAATACCTTGAATTCTTTACAGCTTTCACATTTCCAAACGGGCATGACTGACGCCCAAAACCGTTGTCTGGAAATCGACCAATCCCGGGCACCTTCGAGCCACATGCCGAAGCGCCCTTCTTTGATATGTTCCGGCGACCAGTTGATCTTCTTGGCCAGTTTTAATGCTTTTGTTTTTACTCCGGTTACCTTTACAAACCACGATGAGGTCGCGTAATTCAACAGTGGCGTGTCACAGCGCCAGCAGTGCGGATACGAGTGTACGATATTTTCTTTGGCAAAAAACTGTCCATGTTCCTGCAAGTAACGAATCACAGCGATATCTGTGCCCAGGCGTACTTTGTCATCATCCGAACGCGGCTTTACTTCGAGGCCTGCAAACGCAGTCACTTCCGGTTTTATCCTGCCGTCCTGCGAAACATGCTGTACGAATGGCAATTTGACCTGCTTGGCCAACTCCCAGTCATCCGCGCCAAACGCCGGCGCTTCGTGCGCAATGCCGGTACCGGTATCGACAGTGACAAAATCAGCAGTATATACTTTCCAGCCGTTCTCACGGTTCTTCAATGTTGTGTCGGTGGCGTAATAATCAAACAATGGCTCGTATTCCAAACCAACCAATGCAGAACCTTTCACCTCTTTACGTATTTCGTACTTCTTATCCTTAAGCACCGTCAAACGTTCCTTTGCCAGGATATATCCACCGTCTTCTCCTTCTATGGAAACGATTGCGTAGGTAATGTCTTTACCAACAGCAACGGCGACATTCCCAGGTAATGTCCATGGCGTTGTCGTCCAAGCTACCAGATACACTGGCCCATCTACATTCGTAATTCTTGAATCTTGATTCTTGATTCGAAACTTAACAAAAACAGATATATCTTTTACATCCTTATACCCTTCTGATACTTCTTGTTGAGAAAGAGTGGTTTCACATCGCGGACACACATGCATGCTGCGGTAATCTTCATACACCAATCCCTTGTCCCACAGCTGTTTGAACACCCACCAGACAGACTCCATGTACGGGAGATCCATGGTCTTGTAGGCATTTTCCATATCGACCCAGCGGCCGAGACGGTTCACGGTCTTTTTCCAATCTCCCACGTAGCCAAGCACTTTGGATCGGCAGAGTTCATTGAATTTCGCCACACCCATGGCTTCGATTTCTTTCTTCGTCTTCGTCCCAAGTTCTTTTTCCACGATATTTTCGATCGGCAGTCCATGGCAATCCCATCCCCAGACGCGTTCTACTCGCTTGCCTTGCATCGTGAAATAGCGAGGCACGACGTCTTTCATGAGAGAGGCCACGATATGCCCATAGTGAGGCAGTCCGGTCGCAAATGGCGGACCATCATAGAAAACATACGGCTTCTTTTCCGAACGCGAAGAAACGGATTTTTCAAAAATCTTATTGTCTTCCCAAAATTTCAGGATGTCGAGTTCGTTTTGATTGGCATTGTACGCCATAAAGTGAAATAAAATAAAAAAACCACACAGGGGTTGAGAGCTCTCGCGAGCGGTACCATCTCAACATTGCCATGGTGGCCTTACTTGCAGCAATAACGGGCTTACCCGAGGGAATTTACTCTCCAAATGGATTTCTGTCCCTAGCACCCCTCTTTTGAGGATCCCCGCTGATAACGGGTCAAATGCTTTTGTGATTGTTATAGATACTATAGTAAACAAAGCGCTTTTTGTCAAAATGACAAGAGCCCACCGTTCACTTCGTCGATCCCTCGTGGGACCTGACGTTGCGAACGGTGGGCTCGACCAGGGCCTCCCAGGCCTGGTCTTATCCCTGCTTCTCCTGGAGACGGCGGATGAAGTCACGCCGCAGATCGCTGTCGGAGGGCAGGAGCTCCCCTACGACCGCCAGTGCGCGTTGAACGCGCGCTTCCTGGAGACCCGCGAGCTGCGTCTCCATCTCGTGCAGATCGCCTGCGATCGCTTCCGCTTCCTTCTGCGTGCGCTCTCGCTCGAGCTGTGCCGGCGGTAGCTTCTTCTCGACTTCACCGATCTGCCGTTCAGCGTCTGTCACCTGGGCACGGAGACGCGCGAGCTCCTCTGCGTGCATGGAGCGCTCCGCCTCGAGCTCTTCGTAGGCACGTGCATGACGCTGCGCCTCTGCACCGGCAGCCTGGTATTGCTGCTGAAGCCCCTGCACATGCTCGCGGAGGTGCTCCTCGGTGAACTGAGGCTTCCCCGTTTCGATAGCCGCTTCAAACTGCTGGCAGAAGACGGTGAACGCTGCCTGGCTCTGGCATGTGTGCGGCACGAAGAGTGTGGCTTCCATGCATGTGCTGTTGTCGCCTGGCTGCACGATCAGCTTGACCCCCTGCGCGATGTGCTCGAACCCGGTCGCGGCACGGACTTTCACCCGTTGTTGCCCACGGCTGCTACTCCCCTTCACCTGCCCTGTGACTTGCAGGATGAAGCTCCCCAGGGCCACCGAGATGAGAAGCAGATACTCCTCCATCAGGGCCTGGATAGCGGCCGTCGGCACGTTGATGTGCACCCCGAGGTTGGACTTCACTTCGAGGGTGAACTTCTTGGCGGTCGAAACCGCTGTAGGCGCTGTGTGAGACATCTCTCTATCCTCCGAACAGGTTAACTGCACTCCGTCACGAAGACGGCTGACCACCATATCATACTACAGACAATTAGTCAATATAAACAAAAGCAGACTGTTTTCGCAGTCTGCCCTTCAAAATATGTATAGATTCTCTCATGCCCCGTCACTCGATGCCGATCCAGCTTGGATCGCGACACCGAGTGACGAGGCTCCCCCTTGACCGCAACATGTTCACGCTGCTGCCGCTGTCTTCGGCACTTCGCCTTCTTCCGCCGGTGGTGTTGCCCCCATCGCAACCTGTTCCACGTCTTCGTTGAACGCCTCGAACTCGAAGAAGAGCTTGCCGATGTCACCCGCACCCCAGATGATGTAGCCCTTGTCCGTGAGCTTGGGGTCGATGCGTCCGACGATGAAGACGGCGTTCGGCACCTCCCGCCGGACCTTGCGGATGGCACGCCAGGTTGCGATGAGGTGAAGGAAGATCACCTTCCCCGTCTCGCCGACGAGATCCTGGTAGTACTGCGCGAGCGCTGTGCCGGTTACACCGGTCGCACCCATCGGATCGACGATGATCACAGTCGATCCAGGCGGAGGCGGTTCCAACTTCTTGACCTTGTCGAGGTTGCAGTCGACGTTGATCACCCGTCCCGCCGCGTTCGTCACGCGTTCCGCTGTGACGATATCGTGACGGCAGTTGAACCCCGCTTCCAGCAGGTATTCATACACCGACTGGGACACGGCGACGCCCGCACGCACGACACCCACGACGATGATCTTGTGCTTCGTATCCGGCACGTCGATCACAGGGGTCTCCGCCTCCATGCGCGTCGTCACCTTGTACGGCGCCTGGGGCACCTGGGTGTCGATCGCATGGATAGCGAGCTGACGCGAGAGGTCCTGTGCGAGCTTGATTGCCCGCAGCTTGCCAGTCCCCTGGCTCGAGAACTCCTGCAGGAATCGTTGATGCAGAGGTCCGAGCGGACGATCAGCACCGCTTAAACGTACAGTCCCCATGACGACACCTCACAATGTGATTGGACCAAAATCGGTCCAGCGCACCATACCAAAAATACCGCTCTCTGGCAAGATGCTTTCCGGTTGCTCGATACCTCGAAAAAAGGTATTATGGGGATGAACTTTACCTTACCTTTATGCAATCAAAATCTTCTCTCTACATCGCCTCCGATCACAGAGGCTATCAGCTCAAAAAGCGTCTCGTTCGGTATCTCGAAAATGAGTTAAAAACTCCAGTCACTGACATGGGTCCGACCGAATATGTCGAAACCGACGATTACCCGGATTACGCCGGCCCATTGTGCAACACCGTAGCAAAGCACACCGGCGCACGCGGCATTCTCATCTGCGGCAGCGGCAATGGCGTCTGTATTTCTGCCAACAAAATCAAAGGCATCCGCGCTGCGCTCGGCTACAACATTACTGCTGCCGAAGCGGCCAGGGCGGATCTGGATTCAAACGTCCTCTGCTTATCTGCTAAGCTCTCTACCGATGAACATGCCATGGCGATTGTGAAGAAATGGCTCCAAACTTCTTTCAGTGGCGAGGAACGGCATGCGAGACGGATTAAAAAAATTTCTGAACTCGAAGGATAATATGGCCAAAATCGTTCCAGCAATTCTCGTCCAATCTTCCGAAGAATATTTCAAATGTCTCAATGTTGTCGATGACCTCGTCGATCTTATTCATATTGATGTGGCCGACGGACGGTTCGTTCCGAACAAAACCTGGGCTGATCCGGACATGATCCGGGATGCCACAGTGCCGGATATAGAGCTCCATCTCATGGTAGAAGATCCGGAAAAGGAAATAAAGAAATGGGAAGACGTCCCGCAGGTGAAACGCTATATTGTTCATGCAGAGACCAAAACGCATCTGACCAATATCATCGGGAAAGCGAGAAACAAGGATCAGATCGTGAGTATTGCCCTGAATCCCGGAATTCCTATCGACGCGATCGCTCCGTTTGTAAGAAAAATTGATCATGTGCAGTGCATGGGCGTGAAGCCCGGATTTCAAGGACAGCCGTTTGAAACCAGTGTCCTCGACACCATCAAAAAAATCAGACAGACATACCCAAAACTGGCGATCGCGGTGGATGGCCATGTCGATGCAGAGACCTTGCCACAGCTACTTGAAGCCGGAGCGACGCATTTGTGTGTAGGCAGTGCTATTTTCAACGCCGAAGATCCCGAAGCCGCCTTCAAACAGCTCCAGGCGCTCGCTGATCAATTGACCGCATCCCGATAGACTGGTATCCTATCCCCCATACCTCATTTTTTGCGTTATGAAATCCAACGAAGAACTGCTTGATCTCGTCATTATCGGTGCCGCTGCCGCTGGGTGTGCTGCCGCTGTGTACGCCGCTCGCCGCGGCCTCAATTTTGTCGTCATTGCCAAAGATATTGGCGGCGAAGTGGCGCTTTCCGGAGAAGTGGAGAACTGGCCGGGTACCATTCATACAACCGGATTTCAACTTGCCCAGGATTTTCACAAACATGCCTCTTCCTACGGCGTGAATGTGGAACAAGGATTTGAAGTTACCGGTATTGTGCAAGAAAAAAACTTTCACATTGTTCAAGCCGAGAAGACTGATGGGCAAAAAAAAGAATGGAGAACGAAAACCGTGATTATCGGGAGCGGTATTCATCCGAGAATGCTCGGCGTACCGGGAGAAGAGAAGCTCAAAGGCCGCGGCGTCACCTACTGCACGGTCTGCGATGGCCCGCTGTTCAAAAATAAAGTCACTGCCACGATTGGCGCCGGCAATTCTGCGCTTGAATCAGTCCTCATGATGGCCGGCATTGCCAAAAAAGTCTTTGTCCTGACCAAATACGCGGATGACAAGGCAAACCAGGGCGGCTTCCCGCGCGGCGAGAAGATCCTCATCGACAAAATGAAACAGCTTCCGAACGTGGAAATTCTTTACACTGCTGATACCAAAGAAATTCTGGGCGATCAAGTGACAAGCGGTTTGAACTATACCGATCTGGTCTCGGGTGAATCAAAAACGATTGAGGTACAGGGCGTGATGGTGCATATCGGCATGATCCCGAATTCAACCTTTGCGCCCGTGAAGAAAAATCCGCTCGGTGAAATCGAAATCGACCTCACCTGCCGCACGAGTATCCCAGGCATCTTCGCCGCCGGAGACGTCACGACCGTCCAAAAGCAGATTGCCATTGCCGCCGGCGAAGGCGTCAAATCCGCGCTCGCCGCGATCGACTACGTCAATAAGTGGACAGAGTAAAAACTACCAAAAGCCCGCTGTAGAGCGGGCTTTTTGTTCTTGACAATTCCCATTTCATGAAAATCGTGTCATGATAAAACTATGAAACTGTCTGGATGGGCCCCCAAAACTCAGTGGTGCATCGGCCTCCTTACTATCCTATTCTTAGGACAGTTTCTTTTTATTAGTCCAATGGGCAACTTCGCTCTCAACGACGACTGGGTCCACGCCGATACCATCAAACACTGGGCAGAGGCGGGTGAATTCCGTCTCATGCCGTTTGCCGGGCCATCTTTTTATCTCCCCATTCTCTACGGCACCGCACTCACCAAACTGTTCGGTTTTTCGTTTACCACCTTCCGCATTTCCACGCTCGTGTTGTCATTTTTCCTGCTTCTGGCTCTTTTTTTCATAGTCAAAAGAACCAGCGGCAATCCTCTTCTTGCGTTTCTCACTGCGCTTCTCGTCTGGTCCAATCCTCTTTTTTACAATCTTTCCTTTTCCTTCATGTCTGATATTCCGTCATTGTTTTTTATCACGCTTGGCATTGCCGCATACGTGCATGGTTTTGAAAAAAATAACACTCTCTATCTATTCCTTGGATCTCTGTGCGCACTTTTGGCGGCATACACAAGACAAACCGGCGTTCTCTTGCTCGGTGCTGCCGGAGTCTACGCAATCACGCAGATCACACGCATTGGCGTGAAGCGAGTGTTCGTAGCGTTCTGCATCCCCACGCTCATTGGCGCTGGTGTGTATCTGACGCTCTCACACGCTCAGTTGCTTCCCCAAAGCACGGATGTTCATGTATTTGAAACCACGAAAGAACTGCTTGCCAACGCGTTGCGCTGGCTCTGGTATGTCGCCATGTACCTTGGCAGTATATTCCTTCCGCTCACACTGCCGTGGTTTTTCGGCGAACCGCATATTCGGACAAACCGCACGGCATGGCTCGTTATTGCAGGCATGATATCCTCCGCAGCGATCATATTCATAACAGCCGATATTTATTTTCCCTATGCCAGCAATTACGTCTCGCTCTATGGCATCGGTCCAATGGATGGCGTGATCGATGGCCGGCTCACACCCTGGCTATCCACGCCCGTTATCTGGAGTATGAGCATACTCTCGGCGATCGGCTTCGGTCTCCTTGTCATACTGTTTTACACCGTACGATTGCGATCGCATACCACCCGCCTGCTTCTCACATTCTCCGCCTGCTATCTCAGTATCCTTCTCACATTTAGCGGCTTTGACCGGTATATCTTGCCGCTCATTGTCGCCGGTATTATTCTCGTTGCCGAACGCATCAAACAGGTATCTTGGCACTATTCATTCACTCTTCTGTGTCTCTTCGGTCTCTTTTTCATCAGTATCACGGGAACCAAACACTATCTCGACTGGAACCGCGCACGCTGGGAATTGGCTGAGATACCGAAATCCCAGGGCGTCATGATCAAAGATATCGATGCCGGATTTGAATGGGATGGCTGGCATGGCTACTGGGATGGTCTTCACAGCAATGCCTGGGGGTATCCGCCAGAAACAGACCCTTGGTGGATCAGAAAACTCTATCCCAATAATTCTCGACAATACATTATCAGCGTTTCTCCACTCGACCACTACGATATCGTGGAACAAAAACACATTCCCGGACCAAATCCAAATAACGCCATCTACCTTCTCAAACGAAACGATTAGATCTATACTATGCGTATATGTTACTAGAAACCACTTTTCCCTATCTCCCCAGCACACTCGCCGAAACCATCATCGTCGTGGTCGCTTGCCTCGGCGCCTTCCTCATCTGTTACGCCGTCTTCGTCGAAAAAGAACGCCGCCAAGACCTCATGATGACCATCGGCGCGGCTTGCCTCTTCGTCTACGCGCTCTATATTCAAAGCGCTATTTTCATGATTGCCATGGGGGGATTGTTCATCGCGACATTCATCGAATTCTTCGAAATCTACATCGGCATGCATAAGCATAGTCCCGATGATCTCAAAAAGTATAAAGCGATGAAATAATCAATCCCGCTTCTCTGTATCAATAATAGAGCCGAAATAGGTATTGCTGTTTGAAGCGAGTAATCATGAGCCTCAGCGAACCTGGCGCGAGAACAGTAATATCTATGAGGCGACCGTATTGACAAATCAACACTGTTCGGTATACTGAAAGCCTTTTGCAGGCTCCGATCCCTCTCTTGTGACCAAAAACATCATTCTCTTCGTTGGCAAAGTCTTCGGACACATGGCTGATGCAGTGAGCGAATACAAAGAGCAAACTGGCACTGCCTACCGACTGGCGGTTCTTTACGATATCAACAAAAACAAAAAAATCGCCAACAAAAAACAACTCCTCACACGATTCGACATCGTGCTTGCCTGCGACCTCTCATCACCCACCGCCATCCAAAAAGCGCTCCTCCCTTACCAGCATGATATCGCCGCCATCACCTGCCGCGGCGAAGACTCGGTCCCGCTTCTTGCCAACGTCATTCCGCACGTTCCCTATATCAATACCCCGACATCAGAATCGCTCACCTGGTCCACCGACAAAGTCCTCATGCGCGAACGACTGAAAACACACAACCGATCCATCGCACCGGCATTTACCATTGTACACAATACCGACGCCGCAACGCTCAAAAAAATCGAAGAAAAAATCGGTTTCCCGCTGGTTGCCAAACCGGCCGGCCTGGCTGCCAGCCGCCTCGTCTCCATCTGCTACCACCGCGAAGAGCTCGAAAACGTGCTCAAAAAAACCTTCAAAAAAATCAGCGCGCTCTACAAAGAAACCCACGGACGCTGGGAGCCCAAAGTGCTCGTGGAACAATTCATGGACGGCGATATGTACTCGATCGATGGCTACGTCTCGCGTCGCGGAACCGTTCGTTTCTGCCCCATGGTCCATATCAAAACCGGCAAAAATATCGGCTTTGATGATTTTTTTGGATACCTACAGATGACACCGACACTGCTCAAAAAAGACAGCGTGGAAAAAGCAGAGTCAGTCGCGACTGAGGCGGTGCATGCGCTCGGGCTTCGCAGTACCACAGTTCACATTGAACTGATGAAAACCGAAGTGGGCTGGAAAATCATCGAGCTGGGCCCGCGCATTGGCGGCTTCCGTCATCTCATGTACGAACTCTCCTACGGCATCAACCATACGATGAATGACATTCTCACGCACTTGGGCAAAAAGCCGCATATCGTCAAAAAGGTGAAGGGCTACACGGCCGCCATGAAATTCTTTGCCAAAAAAGAAGGCCGTTTGTCCAAGCTGACCGGCATCAAAAAAGCGCAGGCGCTCGCCTCATTTCGCAAACTGTATCAAAATAAAAAAATTGGCGATCAGTGCCAATTTGCCAAACACGGCGGCTCGAGTGTCTTTGATATTATTCTTTTCAACGAGAAGCGCTCAGAACTGCTCGCCGATATCCGCCGCCTCGAAAAACACGTTAATATCGAAACGGCATAAGCCGCCGTTCGGCTTTTCTACCTTCAAAGTGGCCTGCGCTCTGGCACACGGCCGCATAGTCAGTGCGCGAAGCCAAGAGACACAGTCCCTGCTCAAATGAGATGATCTGATCGCGGATCTCAGCTGCCAGATCCGGATGTTCTTGTTCGTTGTCCGCCATGACGCGCAGCGTATCGAGCCGTTTTTCAATATCATCGAGGATCACCTGGAATTCCACAATCCGCTGTTCAAAATGTTCACGCTCAGTCGACAGTACTGCCTGGCGGGCATAGTCCCGCACCTCGCGATGTACCTCAACGAGCGAAGTGCACAGATTGCCGCGTTCGTCTTCATGAAAAAATGCCGCCGGCGCGCCGGAATGCAGATCGCGGAACGTGCCGCCGTACTGTTTGAACGCCTCATAGCGTTTTTTCATCTGCGGCGACAGTTTGCCGAGGAGAAATTTCTCGCCGATCTTGCCTTCGTGCACATCGACAAACTCCTGAAACGCTCTTCGGTATGGCCAGATCTTTTTGCCAAATGAAATCATCGTCTCTTCGAGCTCTTCGATCGTAAGATTCACATTGTTTTGCATCTGCTCGAGCGCCTGCTTCATGTCTATCGCGATATCAGACGGCAAAAGCGGCGGCAGATCATCGCACATGCGTTCAAAGATATCGAGGGTGTGTTTTACTAACAGGCTTTCCATACTTTAATAGTATAGCAGACTATTTCACCGCAAGATAATTATCCCACTTCAGATAGAGCTCCCGTGTCGCAAACAGGTCTCCGGCGCAATATTTGGCGATTTCAGCGCATTTGCCCTCGTGGAAGTACTTCTTTACATCATGACCATTCATGCCCTCCTTAGGCGAAGGAATGCCGAATGCGTGGCAATACAGATGCAGGTTGAACTTGCGCGTGGCGCCGTAGAATGTGAGTTGTTCCAGAAGATCAATATGCGCTTCGGCGCTGTACCGATAGGGCATGAGATTTTTGGTCGGTTTCACGCCAAGCATAGCGCTTCTGAGCATAAGGACCGGACAATCAAAGCCCCGGCCATTGAATGTCACATATTTATGGGCAAAAGAGACGGCTTGCCAGAATTTTTCCAAGATTTCTTTCTCTGTTCCGGCCCAATATTTGATGTCATTCTCCTCCCAAGGTTCAATCGGCACGGGTGACTGAAAATACACTGCGCCTTTTTGCGTTTCCACGGACAAAATTCCGATCGCGACGATCCGATTCGTTGTCGACCACAGTGCCATCTCATCCTTGGCCTTTTCTTTCTCTTCTTTCGTTTCCGCAGACTTCAATAAATACGCCTGCGCCATCTCGTCGAGTGCGTCGAAGTCTTGCGGGACTGTTTCTATGTCGAAAACAAGGGTATTCATAGTTTAGATTGAATCACATACATCCCAATCCCCGCCGCGATACTCACATTCAAACTCTCTTTCTTCCCATGCATAGGAATATGCACAACGAGGTCACAGAGTTTCAATACATCTTTGGGAATACCTTCCACTTCATTCCCGACAATCAATGCCAGCGGCTGTCTGAACGATGCTTGGGCAATATCAACGCTGTCGTCCGTCTTTTCCAAAGCCACGACCTGCACGCCCTTCTTTTTCAATTCGCCTATCAATCGTTTGAGAGATTGATACTGTTTCCACGGCATCCATTCATCCGCCCCGAGCGCGACTTTGTGAATATCCGGACGCGGGGGCACCGGGGTGTATCCGACGAGATAGATGTGATCCACGCCACAGGCATCGGCCGTGCGAAACATAGCGCCGACATTGTGGGAGGAACGGATGTCGGGAAGAATAAGAGAAAAGGCGGGAATATCTTTCATATTGCCCCTATAATAACACAAAACCCCTGATTTGCCATCAAAGGTTTTGTATCAACGCCGAACTTTTCTACGCCAACTCTTATTGGCTGCCGTCTTCCATTGCTTTGACACGAGCTTCCACGTCCAAGGTGTGTTGTACAGACACTTCTTTGAGACGTTTCGCTTCGTTGAGTAACTTTTCATGGCGCTCTTTCATTGCGCCATCAGTCTCTCCTCGCACTTTTTCTATCATCTTCACTTCTTTTTTCGCTTGTTCATCGCCTGCTTTGGCTTTTTTCAATACCTCCTCTTTTTTCTCTTTCACCATGCCTTGCAATTCGCGCGCCGCATCAACGCGTTCTTGGAGCGCGGCCTTGCGTTCTTTTTCGAGTGATTCCAACTCCGCCTGAGCGGAATCATCGCCGTTGAGCACTCGCTCTACCAATGCCTGATGTTTGGCTTCAAACGCTGCGGCGTCTTCCTTGCGCGCGTCCAGACGCTCTTTCACCTCTTGGAGGTGCGCCCGGACGTCTTTGGGTATGAGCGTATCTTTTTTCTTTTCGATTTTTTGCAAATATTCGGTGGCTTTGGCTGTCATCTTCTCCGCTCGTTCCTGCGCCTTGGGATCATCGCTTTTTGCCGCGAACGTCTCGGCAATACGCATGCGCTCTTCGGCAAATTGTAATTGTTTTTGGGCTTTTTTGACCGAATTGACGGTGGTAAAGAGCGAGATGCGCTCTCGGAGCCCGCGCCACATCAAACCAAATTGCGACGGCGCTTCTTTGTCCGCAGCTACGGTCGCGTCTACGGACGTGACGGCGGCATTGGAGTCAGCCGTCGCCGTAACCTGCACGTCATCGTGCGCCATGACCGGAGAACCGGTGAGAAGGAGCCCGGCTACTGCCCCCCAGAGAAGAAACGTTTTCATACGACCGTTTTTATTGAAGAAGAAATATTGGCAAAAGAAAAATCCCACAGGATTGGGATCATGAGCCTGGGGCAAGCGAAACGAAGACCGTCGTCGCGAGTACCAGACAGGCGAACAGATAATAATATACCAAAGAATACTCGGACCCTTGTCGGCGGTCCGCGCCCATTTTTTGCTGCATATGTTTGTATTAGTGTTTGTGTTTAGTTCTACTTTCTCTTTTTGAATGTTTTTACGCTGCCTTTTTTTGCTCTTGAAGTTCCTGCCAAAGGTTTCCCAAATCCGCTACATCTGGCATTTGACCGCCTAATTCTACAATTTTTGCCATGACTTCATGATCGTTGCTGAGATCAACACCCCAACGTTGTTCAGCTTGCATAGCTGGATCAAGAACTTCACTGGATCCTTCTCTTCCCATATGAGAAAATTAAGAAAAAATGATTTTGCTTACGTTTTTTCCATCTTTCATACACATAGTATAGCACAAAAATACCCTTTTGTCAATAGCATTTTTAGCCAAAAAATGAATTTTTTTGAAAAAATATTTCATTTTTTTATTTTATTGACCCAAACGCGTGCGTGTCGTACAATATACGCATCATCCTATGTCAAAACCTCTCTCCATCTGTCTGCGCGAATATCTTGAGCACCTCGAGATTGAAAAAAACCGCAGCAACAATACGATCCAGAACTATTCTTTTTATATCAGCCGCTTTGTGGAGTGGTTTGGCGATAAGCAACCCAATGACATTACGCATGAGGACGTGCGTCAGTACCGCCTCTGGCTCAATCGCCTGGCTGATGTGCATGGAGAATCGCTCAAGAAGAATACTCAGAACTATCATCTCATTGCACTCAGGTCATTTCTCAAATATCTTATCAGACGAGACATCGCTACGCTCAATCCGGAGAAAATAGAGCTCATGAAGATGCCGGATCGCGAAGTGTCTTTCCTCGAAGGCTCTGATTTGGAACGAATTTTGGAAGCTCCCATGAAAATGGATCCGAGCGAATCCCCTGATGCCGTGATCCAGCGCTATCGCGACAAAGCCATTCTTGAAATGCTCTTCTCCACCGGCCTGCGTGTCTCAGAATTGGCCGGCTTGCGTCGCGATTATATTAATATTAATAAAGATGAGTTCACGGTCACTGGAAAAGGACGAAAATCACGCGTGGTCTTTATTTCCGAACAGGCCCGCTACTGGCTCAAAAAATATTTAGAAATGCGCAAAGACATGAGTCCGTTCCTATTTACGTCTCATGACAAACGCCAAGGCAAAAAAGTGGCAGTCAAAGGACACAAGCACGTGGATGAACCATTTACGACTCGTTCGATCCAGCGCATTGTGCAGAAATACGCCAAAGCGGCCGGGATTACCAAGAACGTCACCCCGCATACGCTTCGCCACTCGTACGCAACCGATCTTCTCTTGAACGGCGCTGATATCAGGAGCGTCCAGACCATGCTTGGCCATTCTTCGATTACCACCACGCAGATCTATACCCACATTACCGACCGCCAGCTCCATGATATTCACAAAAAATTCCATGGCAAACAGCGTGGAAAGGATTGACTTTGAGCCAAAAAAAGCGTACTATGAGGCCATGTCCTCGTAGTTCAATGGATAGAACGGGAGCCTTCTAAGCTCTAGATCTAGGTTCGATTCCTAGCGGGGACACGTGTATTTATTCATCTTATGTTTCATCTATGGGATCAGTTTTTTCCCTAGCAGTAGTTGTCGGGATCGTCCTTCTCGTCTCGATTCGCCAGGTCAACCAGTACCAGCGCGGCGTCAAATTTACGCTCGGCAGATTCAGTAAAATGGTCAATCCGGGCTGGCGGATCGTCTTGCCGATCTTTCAGAGCATGACCAAAGTCGACATTCGTACCAAAGCGGTCGACGTGCCGTATCAAGAAGCGATTACCAAAGATAATATTTCGGCAAAGATAAACGCTGTTATTTATTACAAAGTGGTTGATTCATCCAAAGCGATCCTCGAAGTGGAAAACTTCTGGTATGCGGTCTCCCAGCTGGCACAGACCACGATGAGAAATGTGGTCGGCGCCATGGAGCTCGATGAGCTCCTTGCCAACCGCGATGCCGCCGCTCAGCAGATCCAGCATATTATCGAAAAAATCACCCTCGCCTGGGGTATCCAGGTCGAGAGCGTGGAACTCAAAGATATTACCCTTCCGGAAGACATGCAGCGCGTCATGGCCGGACAGGCAGAAGCAGAACGAGAAAAGCGTGCCGTTATCATCAAAGCGTCCGGTGAAGTCATTGCCGCAGAAAACATTGCCAAAGCGGCCAAACTGCTCTCCGATGCTCCAGGAGCGCTTCATCTGCGCACGCTTTCAACTATTGGCGACTTGAGCTCTGACCAGTCAAATACGGTTATCTTCGCGGTACCCCTCGAAGTCCTCCGCGCGTTCGAAAGAATGGGGAAATAATGAAATAGGGAATATAGAATTATAAAAAGAAAAGCCCTGGCATATGCCAGGGCTTTTGAATCATGATTCCATATTCCAAATTCTATATTCCAGATTCTTCAATATTGACAATCACCACAATTTCACCTATACTGAAGACCACGAAACGCCCCCAGCGGGGTGGCCATGGTGTAATGGTAGCACAGAAGCTTGTGGAGCTTTTAGCACGGGTTCGATCCCCGTTGGCCACCCCATTTGGGGTGTTTTTGTTTCTAGTTGAAATCATCCGCGTCCGTGCTACAATACCCGTCATCTATGAAAAGACTCCTCCTCATCTCGGTCTCCAACGGTTCGGGCCATGTGCGGGCAGCCGAAGCCGTGCGAAAATCCATGCAGCAGCTCCATCCCGATGTCGTTGCCGAACACATCGACATGGTCGATTATATCCGTCTTCCGATGAAGACGGCAGTGGTGAAGTCCTATGATCTCATGATCAAACAGATGCCAGAGCTCTGGGGATTTCTCTACCACAAGACCGACAATCAGGCGGTCACAGGGCAGTATCACCACTTCTCCAAGCTGATGCACCGAATGAATGCAACGCCGCTCTACGAAAAAATCGCGGATTTCCAACCCGACTATATTCTCTGCACGCATTTTCTCCCGGCCCAGGCGATCTTTGACGCGCCGAAAAAATATGCCTATCGCGGCAAGATGGGGGCGGTCATGACTGATTACTACAACCACTCATTTCTCGTGCACGAAAAAATCGATCAGTATTTTGTCGCGACCGATAAGCTCAAATGGATGCTCGAAACGCGCGGCATAACGAAAGAGAAGATTACGGCGAGCGGCATCCCGGTGGATCCGGTATTCTACGAAAAAAAATCAATTCCCGATCTCAGAAAGAAACACGGTTTCAAAGACAATGAACGGATTATCCTTGTTTTGTCGGGCGGACAAGGGCTGGCCAAAATCGACAATATCGTATCCGAACTGTTTTCGATCGATACGCCTATCACCATTGTCGCGATCGCTGGGAGCAATGAAACGCTTCGCAAAAAACTCGCTACATTGAACATTCCTTCCCATGTCACCCTGCGTCCGATCGGCTGGACCGACGAGATTGACGAATACATGCGTCTTGCCGATGTTGTTATTACCAAGCCGGGCGGCATGACCACGACCGAGTGCGTGACATTGGGGAAACCGATTGTCGCTATCCAGCCGATCCCGGGCCAGGAAGAATATAATGCCGAATACATCCTCGAGCACCAGCATGGGCATATTGCGCACGGTCCGAATGATCTGGTCTATGCTGTCAGTGAAACGCTCTCTGCCTCTCGACCAAACAAAAAGGCCGCGCCTATAAGCGCAGCCAAGATCATTAGTGATACGGTCTATTCGTCGCTTACTGCATCGAATCTTTCTGGATAAACCTCGTGTGGTCTTCTTGAAATTCGCCATCGACTTCTACCCCATTCCATTCAAACTTGAAGTCGTCGCCTGTGTTTGGATCATTTTGTTTATCCATCTCAGCGCAAGACACCTGCTTGATGGCATTTTGACCCTTCAACAGGCTTAGTATTGACGTACGGTAGCATCTACCGCTCGAACTGAGCGCCACGCCCGCGACGAACAAAGTAATGCTGTACGATGAAAAAATAATAACCAGCCCGATGACGGCGGTTTTGAGCGTTTCCTTGCCTTTGGTAATCTCCGCCTCGTCACCGCGCGCCATCATGATCGTGTACCCGGCAAAGACGGTGTACCCGAGAAAGAGAATACCAACAACGGAAAGCAAAATCTGAATCGTGTATGCGACGACCAGCCGCGGATCCCGCGGCGTGCCATAGTCAGCGCCCTGCTCCCCGGCAAATGCGCGTGTCTGAGAATATGTATCAGCACGGAAGTCTTCTTGGGCAAACGCAAGAAGAGGCACTGCGAGAGCCAAACACGCGAATAAGGTGAGACACCAGCGTTTCATAGATAATTTTATACCTAATTTTTCACATCGGGAATGCGCTCCTGTCCGCGCTGGACGCGTCCGCCTTCTACGACCGCTTTGGGAAATTTGCCGACGACAAATGTGGTAATGCTGTAGGCCGAAAGCACGATGATAAGGCCGATGATCGCCGCTTTAATCATGTTCTTGCCCGTATCCACTTCCCCCTCATCCCCTTTTGCGTTCACGTATTTAAAGCCTCCCAAAATGATCAGCACCATGAAAAACATGCCGGTAAGACTCAAGAGAATCTGAATCACATCAGCCACAATCGTTCGAATATCCTTTTTGGCAGGAAGATCTGCGCCGTTCTCGCCCACACCCGCATTGACCTGCTGATTGATCTGGTCTTTCAGTTTCACTTGTGCGAGAACATCGGTCTGTACGACAAACAGTCCTGTAATAAAGACTGAGACGACGGAAAGGATAATGAGGGATCTTCGCATACCGGAGTGGTTAGCCGCCTGCCGTACGTTCCAATATCACCGGAAGCACCCACGCGGTAATACTATATGCCGCAGTCGTGATAATAAGGCCGATGATCGCCGCTTTGATAATTTCTTTGGATTTATCGATTTCTCCTTCATCGCCCCTGGCGTTCATCCAGAGAAAGCCGGCATAGACCATAAGCGACAGGAAGATAATGCCGATCAGCGACAAGGCGGCTTTGACCACCGTACCGGCAGTTTCGGCTAATGTAAATTTATTTGTCGTACCCGAATATCCTGCTCCCACAGCGGCTTCTTTGGTGATCTTCCCACCCAGGTCGATAGCAGATACAGCCGCCACGGCGGTAAGGCTGACGATAAGGACGATCAAAGAAAAAAGAAATTTTTTCATATATTACTTTTCAAAATAACTCGTTACCAGTGCCGTGATCGCATACGCACTCATCACGACTACCAATCCAATAATCGATGTTTTGATAATTTCTTTGGCCTTGTCGATAGGCTCGGCCTCGCCGCGAGCAGTGAGCCACAGGAATCCGGCATAGACCATCAGACACAGGAAGATGAGCCCGATGAGTGAGAGCGCCACATTGATGATCGTACCAACCAGTTGCGGCAAGGTATCTTTGGCATTGATACCCGTTGGCGGGAGTGTTTCATTGCGCAAAATACCCGGCGAGTCTTTGATCCCCTGCACATGCACGGCAAGCGGCACGAAGGCATAGAGAGAGAACGCGATCATCATGGTTATGATTGTTTTTTTCATAGAAATGATAATTACCAATCTTTGCTGTCATTTTTCACTTCGCACTGATTCTCATTCAATCCCTCATAGAACTTCCAGTACCCTTCGCCTTCCGGTCCAAACAGCTTGTCGCCGCTATTTTCTGTTTCTCCCAGCTTCTTACACTCGGACTTTGTCGTGATTCTCCATGCCGGGGTCCCGTTGACTCCAAACTCATCCGACAGATTGAGATCATCCGGCGTGGTCGTATCCACCCAGTCGATACAGCAGCCCAGCGGCTCGTTGATGGTGTTGGTATTGGCGCCGCCCTTACGCTCGATCAGTCGCGTCACCACGAAGTTCGTGAGTGCGTAGGCAGAGACGATCACTGCGATACCGATGATGGCCGCTGTAATGGTATTTTTGCCTTTTTGCACTTGATCATCATTCCCTCGTGCTGTCATCCAGAGAAATCCGCCGTAGACCATGAGGATAAAGAATACGAATCCTACAATGCCAAGCGCCCATTTGATCATTAGACCGACAAATACCGGGAGCGGCGTCTGGCTCACGCCGGTTCTCCCCACTACTTGATTGAGCTGTGTACCTGCATCGCCTATCTTTTTTATAGCAAACACCGGATTCGTCAACAATACCAACCCCAGACTGACAGCTATCACGATTTTGCCAAACAATTTCATATTTTATTCATTCGGAGTCCACTCGCAATATGTAGTGTCACATGCGGTTTCAGTAGTGACAGTGCATTTATCAAAACATTTTGTTTCTATACGGTTTGCCACTTCCACATCCTTTTTCACGCAATGTTCATACAAACCCTCGCCGCATTGCGCCGCGATGACTGTTGTACAATCCGTAACGTCAGTTCGAGATTCCTTTGGCGCGCATACACCTGTTGGTCCTGTTAATACGCGTCGAATACACGTGCAGGCATCTGCCGGTCCTGTACACACGCCATCTGAAGAACCGGGAGTTGAGCATGCTTGTCCTATACGCTTAAAATTGCAATCCGACGTATCTGCAACGGCCGTACATACTGCTTGTAAATCTGCCGCCGGTCCTGCTCCTGAACTCGCGCTATTACTACTCACTGTTTTAAACGCAAACGTCGTAATCGCGTAGGAAGCCAATATGATTACAAGACCAATGACAGCGGCGGTGATGGTATCAAAGGCTTTCTTTGTCTGATCGTCATTGCCGCGTGCCGTCATCCAAAGAATGCCGCCATAGATCATGAGGCCAAAAAAGAGCACGCCGACCATGGAGAGCGCCGTACCAACCACATTACCCACGAGCGTGGATAATTCCTGTTGTTCGCCCGGGTTGAGGATGCCCGCTTCTTCGGCAGTCACACGGAGTCCATACGAATCATCTTGCGCATGGACGATTGCAAACATGGCGACACCCACGATAGCGATCAGAGAGAAAAATGACAGAAAAAAATACTTTTTCATAGACATTAGTTGTTGCCCATCAGCGTAAGGGCAAAGGCGGTAATAGCGTATGAAGCCAGGATGATCACAATCCCGATGACTGAAGCAACAATCGTATCAAACGCTTTCTTCGTCCGATCTTCATCGCCACGTCCTGTCATCCAGAGGATGCCGGCGTAGATCATGAGAGCGAAAAAGAGTACCGCTACCAGGGACAGAATGGTTCCTACGACTTCACCGGCCGCTTTGGGCAGATTATTCGTATACGAATCCAACCCTGCTCCTGCCGCTGTCTTATCGATCCCGTATTCATCGGCAAAGACTTGCTGTATACCGAGTCCTCCCATCAGTACGATGCCGATCAATATGGAGAGGAGAAACTTTTTCATAACAGTCTAGAAACTTGAAACTAGAAATTGGAAATTATTGTGATTTTTGAACAAACTGGGATTTGATAAGGCTGTTTATTTTGTATCCTATCTGGTTCTTTAGCGATATCATTTCAGTAAGCGTTTCTTCTTTTAAGAAACCTCTCTCATGGAGTATTTCCAACCAATGTCCTGATTCCAGTAATGATCCACGAGCATTATAATAAAATTTATTTTTATCAAGATAATGAAACCGTCCGTACCCTTCCGCGATGTTTGCGCCAACTGAATCCGTACTCTCTATCATTTGGTCGCCGGTAATTTTCTTTATTTGCCAATGTAGTGTTTGATATATTTCTCAACCTTTTTTGCTATAGTCTCTTGCAAGTTTGTATGCTTCCAAATCCTTCAATTCTACATACTTTACTTGTGTTGTTTGCATACCGATTACTAATTTCCAATTTCTAGTTTCTAATTTCTTACACACTGTTAGTCCTGTGGTCTAAAATTCTCTCCATCGCGCGTGGCCGCGACCAAATTTTCAAAGACGTAGGTCGTGATGGAGAAAGCCGACAAAATAATCACCAAGCCGATGACTGACGCGGAGATGATCCCTTTGGCCTTGGTAATATTGTCTTCATTGCCGGCTGCAGTCATCCAGAGGAATCCGGCGTAGACGATGAGCGATACGGCGATGATGCCGAGCAGTCCTAAGACAACCTTGATGATATTGGCAACCGTAATACGGATATCGCTCGCGCCCAGGCCTGTTTTCTCGCCATATTCCAGCCCGAGATACGGACCTTCGTCATCGGCCAATGCTGCCGGAGCAAGGGTCGGTGATACGACAAAAAATCCGACCATGAGTACGAATACGAACGCAAAAAGTTTTTTCATAGAAGCGGTCAATGACTAATGGAAGATGCTCAACCACGTTGTATTGAGCATCCTGATTATCCATTGAAAAAACCTGCGAGAGGTTAGTCAATAACTTCCACGTCGCCGGAACCGGTCGCCTGTGACAAGTTGCCGATCACGAATCTGGTAATAGCCCAAGCGCTCAAAATAATCGCGATACCGATCACCCCTGAGGTGATGTAATTGCGACCTTCGGTCACTTTGTCGTCATTGCCGCCGGCGGTCATCCATTTGAAGCCACCGATGAGGACGATCACGACTGCCACGATACCAAGGAGGCTCAACGCCACATTGATAACGCTGGTAATCGTTTCGATAAGGGACTGGTTACCGAGAGTGCCGTCAAGACCTGTGGCTACTTTACCCACGCCGAAGTCTGTCGTCTTGTCGGTTGTTGTTTGAGCCAATACTGATGGTGCGAGAACGAATCCGAGCACCAGTGACAGGATCATGCTCATGGCGAGTTTGTTTTGCGCCAATTTGATTAATGTATACATGTTCTCACCCCCTTTCAAGGTTAGAATGCTTCATATACTGATTCAAGGCTCGTTATTTGAGCCCGTTGAGGATTGTACTCAGTATAGCATAGCTCGAAAAAATAATGAATATGCCGACACCGGCATACACCATCGCATCGAGCCCTTCTTTGATCTTTTCACTGCTTCCCCGGGACGTGAGCCACAGAAACCCGCCGTACATGAACACCAGGAGCGTTACGGAACCCAAAATTCCCAGAGCCGCCTTGATCAGACGGCCGACAATGACATTGAGGCTGGTAACACCGGCTTTTTCTTCGTCCGTGCCATTTTTACCCCCGATGGGGTTGATGAGGGTTGTGATATTTTTGTTTTCTTTCGGATCGATTGATGGCAAATCTCCAGGAGACAGTTGTGATGGTTGCATTAACTGCCATTCCTCGCAAGTACTTACAGCAATACCTTCTACCTCTGTGACCAATGCACAGTTACTATTCAATAAATTTCCATCGGAGTCTTTGGCAGTTAAACATGACGCACCACACCATAGTTCGGTCGGGTTTGGAAAACTATCGTCGCAAATAGTTTTGGACTGCGGTCCGCTATAATATGTACATACCGCGGCATGCGTCGTTTGACCGTGTAACGCCAAAACAATAATCGGTGTGACTGCGAAAAAATATAAAAAAAATCTTTTCATATTATTGCTGAGTCTCAAATGTTCCTATCTCCCGGAATTCGGATCCCACTTGCAATGCATCCAGGAGGAAATCGACGGCAATATAGGCGCTAAAACAGATAATAATGCCGATAATCGCGGAGACAATGATCTCTTTCCCCTTCCCCACTTTATCCGAGCTTCCGCCAGACATTACGATCGTAAAGCCGCCATAGATAAAGAAGAGAAGGCCGGCCGTGCCGATAATGCCAAAAATACCTTTCGCATACGTCACTGCCACTTGTAACACATCGTTTACATTGCGGCAGCTCCCTTCAAACGCACAGGGTGGAAGTGCCCAGGCATACTTTCCAGGTGTCTGATGATCAGCGGCAAGATTTTGTTCCAGAGCAGTGATACACTGTCCAATCGTTCCGTTCCAGGCGCACGAAAGACTTTGACCGCAATCATCTTGATTGAGCTGAGGACACAGCGTGCGATCAAGTTTGGACTGACAAGAATTATGGATCCAAAAACAATTTGGTACGGTCTTACAGCCCGCTTCATTCCCCTCTCCTTCATTAAACGCACTACAGCTCACGGCCTGTGTAGGGACCTGCTTGCAGAGATCGGCTCTGGAAGAGCACGGAAGCGGTGCTTCATAACGCCACACCTTTTTTGTACATACTCTGCGAGAACTACCGTGTGCGCCTTCTTCTAACTCCCACTCAAGGCATTCATCTACGGGTGTTGATAAACATGAACCATTCGAGGGAGCAATCCGGCATTCAATGGACGTTGCCGGTCCAGGATTACTTTCCCCTCGTGTAATATCTTGTTCTATTTTTACACAACAGGTCGCACCTTCCGCATGCACAGGGAGTACCTGTACGACAAAAGCAGCCGGTACGGCCATGAGGAACAAAAGTATCACCAATTTCCAATTTCCAATTTCCAATTTCCTCATATTACATCGTCTGCTGCACTACGCTCGCAGCTTTGAGAATAATATTGGCATCGCGTTCGGCTGGGTTTACTTTCTCCCCATACGGCTGGAGATATTCTCGAATCATCGTTCGGAGCGCACTGTTGGCTGTATCTACATCGCGTCCGCGGTACCAGTTCTTGGCCTGAAGCACTTGGGTCGCAAACGGAGCCAAGAGCGGATTCTCTGCCTGTGCGGTAATCTGCGAGCGCAATGGACTTGGTCGTCGCACCTGTTCCGTGTATTTCTTGATATTTTCCGGTGCGGTAATAAAACGGATAAAATCCCAGGCTTCATTCTGGTGTTTGGATTTTTTCACGACCGATTCCACCCAGTAGCTCGCGACATTTGATGGCGATTCTTCGTTCAATTGCGGGAGAGGGATCACATCTACATTCATCTGCGGGGCTTTGGCGCGGATGCGCGGCAGGTCATAGGCAAAACCGAAATAAAACACGGTCTTGCCGCGCGCAAACTCATCAAGGGCGTTACCCATTTTTTCATTCCAGGAATAAACTTCCTTGGTAGGTCGGGCAAAATCGGTATAAAAACGGAGCGCTTCCATGGTCGGGTGCGATTCGACATTTTTCTTTTCCAATCCGTTCGCAAACGCAACCGTGCGTCCGTTGGTCATCTGCACGCCGTTTTGCATCACCAGTACCGAGAGAATATCCGCCATGTTATCCACCGTATCTGTGCCCAAGGCAACACCCGACTGGATAATATTGCCATTCCCGTCGATCTTCGTGGTTTTCTTCACCGTCTCCACAAACTCGGTCCAGGTCGTTGGCGGCAACGGTACGCCGGATTTGTCGAGGAGATCCTTGTTGTAATAAATAGCGAGCGTATCCATGGCCAATGGCAATCCATACACCTGACCCCCAATGATAGCATCCTCTCCGACCGTTTTGACAAAGTTCGATTTGATACCATTCTGTGAGGGCATGACATTGGTGTCCTGTGTCACGACCGTTTCTTTGGCATATGTTCCTTTCATGGTGATTTTGGCCACTTTCACACTGCCGGGCATTGGCGCCAAGCGGCTCTGGTATCGAGAGAGTGCGCGAACATTGACCGACACGATATCCGGTCCCACGTCGTCAGCCAGTGCGTTGGTAAACAAGGTATCAAATTCATCCGCGCGCACTTGGCGGATATTGATGGTCACGTACGGGCGAAGCTGTTGATAGGTTTCGGCAAACGCTTCCAACGCCGGGACATCGTTGAACGTTGTCCAGTAATTGATCGAAACCGGACGAATGGAGATCTGTTCCTCCGTTGAAAGACCCTTACAGCCGAGACCGCCCATTATCAAGAGAGAGCAGGTACAAATAAAAGCCAAAAATGTACGCATAGAAGAAAAATTTTCACCTCACCACCTGACCACCTCACCACGTGAATGCGTATCACTGCGGTGGAGTGGTCGAGTGGTCAGGTGGTAGGGTGAAATCATCGGAACGCTTCAAACACATAGTTAACAAGGGCGTAACTGGCAAGCATGACGGCAATCCCGAGCGAACCCCAGACGAGCGTATCAAATCCTTCTCTTTGTTTATCAGCTTCGCCGCGCGCGAGCATCCAGGTGATACCGCCGTAAATAAATATGACCAGTGCCAAGGTCCCCATGACGCCCATCGCGGTTTTGACCAACGTACCAATAACTTGCGGAAGATTTTTTCCCTGAAAACGATTCAGTTCATTGATCTCGCCCTTCAAGTCGCCAGAAAATAGCGGTTTTTCTGACTGAGCTGACCCCACCAGCGATTCAAGCCCTGGTTCAGGAGCAGGAGGATGCAATGGCTCGAGTGCCGGTCCATTTTGCAATCCATTATTGCTGTACAGCTGATCACACGAACCGGTTGTTGTATCCTGCGTCCAGTTGGATCCTTTTGCGTCACATGCTTCAGCATTTACATTTTCTTCACAGGTGCCAACAACCGGAACATTACCGCTTTGTTGATAACAAATCGAAACTCCTGTGCGATCCACGACAGGCGGCAGTATGCTGTACAGTTCCGCACAAGTACTTATATCTGTATTGAGCCTGTAATCTGATCCTGTACAAGTCGCTGATGTTTTATTGGCAGTACAAAAACCGCTAATCGGTGCTTCATTACTATCTACTTTATAACAAACACCGGTATAAAATCGCTCTCTGTACTGAGCACATGAAGTGATTTGCGAGCTATCCTCAACTACTCCTCCTTGCTGTTCACACTGAAACGCATTGAGTGTGTCTTTGCAGACAGGATTACTGCCATCCGTAGTAAGGTTAACGCACGTAACAATTGCATTGGGAGTCTGACTATTAAATTGTGCACAGCTGGTAAAATTAGAATCAACACGTCCAGATCTGGTCGTACATTCTTGTGCAGTCTCAGTTTCAAAACAGCTCGGAGCTTGCCCAGAGCCAGATTCACCGCCAGAGAGACAGACAACAGCAGCTTGCGCTACTCCGGCTGAAGTAAAAAACAGTACTCCTGAAAAAATACTGAAAACAAAAAAAAGAGAAACCAAAAGGCGCAAGGCCCCCCTTCCTCTTTTTTGCGACATACATTAATCTTTATGAAGTCCCCAAGCGGTTAATTCTTTCTTCATTGTATCATCTTTTAGGGCAAAGTGGATAGCGGTCTTCAACAATGAGAGCTTGTTGCCCGTATCAAAGTACTGTCCTTCGTACTCAAACGCGTAAAATGGTTTCTTTTTGGCAAGCGCATTGGCCGCGTCTGCAAGCCAGATCTCTCCATCTTTGCCATGCGCCTGTTTCTCAAGCATGGCCCAGATATCTTTGGTAAAGACATAACGCATGCCGCCGACAATCAGTCCGTGCGGAGACACCTGTTCAATACTCGGTTTTTCGCGGAACTCGCTCACGCGGAACAAATGCTCAGCATCTGATTTTTTCCCATACACATTGCCATACTGCGTCATCGCCTGCTTGTCTGCAATATGCTGAACGCCGATTACTGAAGCCTCTTTTTTGGCAAATACCTTCAATAACTGGCCCACTACCGGGGTTTTGGCATCGATAATACTGTCGCCATCGGAAAAAACGAACGGTTCGTCGCCAATAAATTCTCGCGCACACAGCAGTGCATGGCCATTGCCCAATGGTTCAGACTGTCGGGTATAGAAAAACCGGACTTTTTCCGTCAGATCAATCAACGATTTGATGCGATCGATTTTCCCTTGTTTTTTGAGCCAATTTTCAAAATCATTATCCCGGTCGAAGTGATCTTCGATCGGCCGCTTCTGCGAACTGGTGACAAAGATAATCTCGGTGATGCCGCTCGCGGCCATCTCTTCGACAATATACTGCACCACCGGCTTGTCGAGGACCGGCAGCATTTCCTTGGGCATGGCTTTGGTAGCAGGCAAAAAACGCGTGCCCATGCCAGCCACAATGATGACCCCTTTGGTTACTTGTTGCATAACATAAAAGTCAGAAACACGCCTTCAGTATAACAAACGTTCAGCCCACATGCCAGATTTCAAAAAGTCAAGCCTTGGCTACTATATCTCTTCCCAGGAAATCAGGTCATAGGTGGCAGATACCGGGAAGTACGGCGGCGGAAAATACCGCAGATTGCCGTCATACATATGATTGGTATTCACAAAACCGGATACGACAACGCCAGAACTGTTTGACCAGCGATAACCGGCACTGACATATCCGATCTGGGAGCCAAAAATCGTCAGCGTATTTTTGACGTTGCCGGCATAATATGGTCGAGAGATAGAGGAAAACTGCGAGAGTAATGCCGCATCGATCGTCATAATGTTGGGCACATTCTTGGGAATAATAATACTGCCTTGGGCGATGATACCCATAACGTCATTTCCTCCGGTCGCCTGGTAGATGAGATTGCCGGAAATAAAGACATTTTTGTACGGTGCCTGGACCGGAAATTTCCCGACCCCTAGGCTTACGCGCCCATCTAAGCCGCCGCTCACCCACGTGTCATCTTCGACAAAGATCGCGCCATTGGCTGGGATAGGATGCGTGGCCACGAATGTTTCTGAGGCAATATCGTAACAGACATTATCCGAACAGCTGCGACTGGTAACCAGATACTGCTGAAAGGTCGTACTGGTAAACACCAGATGCCAGCCATCATCTCCCGATGCGGCCAGGTGCACGCCGCCATTGTCAGCCGCATCGCGGATGTCAGCGAGATCGGCTGTCACGGCCGTAAAATCAACGGTCGGCACTGGGTATTGCCAAAAAGAGGTAGGGCCACCCGCACCCCAGACGCCAGGCTGTGTCACCCCGGCGCTATAGAGATACGTGCTCTTAGCACTCTTCACCCAGGAATTCGTCGTGCCATCAAATCTGACCCCGCCATTGGAATGGATTTCCCCCTGTACTACGGCGAGCGCGCCAAAACTCATGTTGCCATTATTGAGAAACGTAAAATTGGTGAGTGCCGGAAAACCAACGCGTACGCGGATAACTCGCTGTACACTCGGCTCAGCGACCGTCCAACCGGTCGATTCAATGGTCACGATCGTACTGCCCCCCAAGGGCGGTGTGATAGAGAGAGAATAATAGCCGACCACCTCGCCATTTTTGTCTTCATACGCATGTACATATGGCCCTGCCCCGCCAGTACCGTCGGCATAATCATCCGGATTGTGCGCCAGATGCCAGCGATAATAATTGATCCCCGCTTCGGCGATATGAAATGCGCGGCCGCGTTCTTCAAGACGGCTCGTGACGCGATATTCAAAGATGGCGTATGCCGCTACACCTCCCATAATCACTGTCGTCACAATGGAACCAAACACAAACACGACCAAGAGAAAGGCGCCGCGCTGATCCTGTCTTACTTGTTTCCAGATGCGCATAAACAATGCTAGTTGGATTTGAGACTGCGAATATGAACCATGCTTTCCACATGGAACGGTACCGGTGACTGCGTGGCGTCTTTTTCAATATCCAATTGGATCTGTACTACGCGGATATTGGTAATCACGACTGGCGAGAGCGGCGCGGTACTGCTTACCGCGCCTTCGCCGTAATACCGAAATACCGGATGATTCACGCTTGCATTCACGACATCATGTGCGATGATTTCTGTTTTTTCGTTTGATGCCGTATAGGTGAGCGGGGTACCTGACGGCTTGAGAATACCGCGCGTGAGCGTACGCGTGGATGTGGCATACGTATAGCGCACTCGTTCTTTGTATAAGTCATCGTCAATATTGGCGTAAAAAATGCATTCCGATGACGTGGCGGTGGCGATCGGGTACCCGCCCGTACTTCCCTCTTCGGCTTTGCGGATATCTTCGGTCATTCGCTCCATCGTTTTTCTCCCATCCACTTGCGACGATACCTCATCCCAGATATTACGCTGATAGCGGAATCCCGAAGTCAGCAACACTGACACGGTGCCGGAGAGCAGTGTCATGATAGCCATGACAACGAGAATTTCCATGATGGTATATCCGCGCTGCTGCATATTATTGAGATACAAGATCGATGACAGCGGTCGTTTCACCGGCAATCGGAACTTCTTGATACTTGGTCTGATATCCGCTGCGCGCCACGGTCAATCCCACGGTTCCAGCCGGTACGTTCGGGATATATGCCTGCCCCGGCGGAGTACACGTGCTCGTGTAGCGGATCATGACATCCGATACCAGCGGCGTAACCTGCGTATCATTGGTATGCAAAAATAGTTTGTACCGCAGATATCGTTTGCCATCATGCGAATCATGCAACGCCAGATGCGTGGCATCATAATAGGTTGCGTCTGTTCCATCGTACCCAACATAGCTCCATGAAGCCGGCGCGGCTTCGTTGCTCGCGGCAATCTGGAAACGCACGGCGCCTTCGCCCAGTGCCGGATTTTGCGAGAGCGGCTCCCATGAGAGATCAATAACATTGACGCCAGCGCCCATATCAATCACTGACGATTCAAGCACGCCGCTCGCAACATACGCGCCGGCTACGCTCGCTAGCTGTATCGTGCCAGGAACCGTGGAGGCGTCAATACCGCCATCATGAACCCAATATTTTGTTTCATTGGTGTACGCTGTCTGACCATCGCCGCCCGACCAGTCGGTCTGCCGTTTGTGTCCAACGCCGGTGGTATTCACCTGATTAAACACCGTGGTACTGACAGTGACTGTTGCATCAGAGAGCGGCTGCTGATTGGTGGCGTCGCGGACATGTACCAGCAATGAGCGCGCTGTATTCGCGCCCAGAATGAGGCTGACCGGTTTGGCATCACCGGGCTGGAGCGTAATCGGAATGCCCGGGATAGAACCCATCAGATCGTACCCGCTGACAGTCAATGTGTAATTATCCCAGATCAACTCAGGCCAATCATAGATTCCCGACTCGCTCGCGGCCACGGTTTCATCCACCATATACACATCCGGTTCAGTCCCAAGCAATTTCGTCCCTTTGAGATGAGCCGACGCAGTGCCGATAGCATGACATGATGCGTCCATCATGGTCAAAGCCATGCTTGAAATGCGGTCGATGGAAAAACTCACCTCCGTGACCGCCTGAGAGAGGATCGTAATCGGTAATTTTTGCGGATTTGGGACGCTCACGGTCGACGTCACCGTACGATCCTCGGTATATCCGTCCTTGGTCACGGTCACGCTATATGCCTGATACCCAGCCGGCAGGCCGATGATGCGGAGCATCCCGTCCGTATCCGTAGTATCGGACAAATCCACCGCGGGTGACACCGTACTGCCAACCACATGCACGGTCGCATTCACCACAGGCGCGGCGGATGCATCAAACACCTGGATAAACAGCGCGCCGGTCGTCTGCGTGCCTTCCAAATATTTGGGAGCGATAATGGTGTGCATCGTGACGGGCGATGTTTGCCGGCAGACATCGCAGTTCACACTTACCTCCAGAAACTTATAGTCGGCTGGGGAGATATCCGCGGGCGTTCCGCCGATCGTCCCATCAAACGGATCATCAATATTGCGCACAGTTCTCGTAATGGTAAACTCGAGATTGCTCCGCGTGGTCGTGACTGTGCGCGCGAGCGAGCCGGCGGGAATACCGCCAATAATGCCGATCTCCGTAAAAGCAAAATTGCGCAAGCGTTCTATTTCTTCGTTGCCGATCGCGGTTTCAATAATCCGAATTCTTGATTGGTACGTAATCTTGAAGACAAATTGGACCGTGGTATACACGCTCGCCGCGAACAGCGAAAACACGCCGATCCCGATGAGGATTTCGATCAGCGAAAAACCGTTTTGACTACGGGCAAACAGACGTACGTTACGCATAGATGCCTATAAGTATAGCACAAAACAAAAAATACTCCGCTCGATGAGCGGAGTATTTCTTTTTCTTACCGTGGAATAAAGCCCATGAGGCCGGCGATGCGCGCTTGCTTGATCGCACGCGCGACCTTGCGCTGGTGCAATGCGCACAAGCCGCTTCTGCGCTGCGGCGCGATCTTCATATAGGAAGACACGAATCGGCGCAGGATCGGGACATCTTTGTAATCCACGACGGCTTTGTTATTCACGCAGTAGTAACATGCTTTCTTGTCTGATGGCATACGGTATTCACGCTGTCAGTATATGATTTAGAATGGAATATCTTCGACTTTGATTTCTTCTTCCACTACATCCATGGCTGGAGGAGCGGACACTGGAGCCGAATTCATCGGTGCCCCTGCTCCGGCGCTGCCGCGCGGACCGTCAAGCATGATGAGGTTGTCGGCAACGATCTCGGTGCGGTAGCGTTTGACGCCGTCCGTCCCTACCCAATCGCGGGTCTCAATGCGGCCTTCGATATACACCCGGCGGCCTTTGCTCAGGTACTGGCCGGCGATATCGGCAAGTTTTCCCCACAAAACGCAGTTGTGAAAATCGGTCTTTTCCTGCTTGGCGCCAGACGAGTCTGTCCAGACGCGGCCGGTGGCAATACCGATGTTGGCAACGGTTTTGCCGCTTGGGGTGCTTTTGACCTCTGGGTCTCGAGTGAGACGTCCGAGAAGCGTGGCTCGATTGAGATCCATACGATGGATAGGTTAGAAATAAATACCTTCCGTTCGTTTAGAGCTGGTCGGCAATATCTTTCTCCAAGATTTCGTCCAATTTCTTGTCGATGTCTTCCAACTGGATTTTTTTGCTTTCTACGGCTGGTGCGGCTTCCTTGGCGGCGATCGCTTCCGGAGCTGGCATTTCTTTGCGCGGTTCTGCGACAACGTTCTCCTGATCTCGCGGCTGTTCGCGTTCGACCGAAGAGATCGGCGAGACGAACTGGACCGGCGCCATAGCGCCTTTGCCCTGCTTTTTGAGCAAGATGCGCAGAATGTCATTGTTGAGGCGGAGTTTCTGCTCAATCAATGGCAGGTGAGCCGGTTCGGCGTCAAAACGGCACAAACGGAAATATCCGTAGCGGATATGGTTCATCGGGTAGGCCAAGCGGCTTTTGCCCATGTCGTCCATGCTTTTCACTGTGCCGCCTTTTTCGACCACGGCATTTTTGACCGCGTCTACGACCGGTACGACTTCCGCTTCGGTCAATGTTCCCGGCAATACAAAAAGTAACTCGTACTGTTGCATAAGATAAAATCAATATGTTTCTAGCTTCATGACGACCTCATGAAAGTAAGCGCTGGTTTTTCTGAAACGTGCGTACTATACCACGCAACGTCCGTCCTGTCAATACGCTCTCATCCGATCCAAAAACGGGCCGATCTATGGTATACTCTCTCTATCGGTACAGTACCTACCCTATTGCTTATGTTACCAAACTCACTCGTAGAACAACTGCTCGCTGAGCCGCTCAAGCTCGAAGACCAGGCGATCGCCGCGCTTCGAGAAAAAGCGCAAAAAGACAAAAAAACGCTCGAAGCGGCCCTGCTCGAAGACAAAGCTGTGACGGAAACACAGCTCTATACTGCCGCGGGAACCGCTCTCCAAGTCCCATTTGTGTCGCTCCGAGAAAAAGACATTCCCCAAGATGTCTTGGGACTGATTCCCGCACCGCTCGCCGATACGCACCATGTCGTGGCGTTTGAAAAAACTGACAAAGATATTTCAATCGCCATGCTCGATCCGACCGATATTCAGACGATTGAATTCCTCCGCCGCAAGATCGGCCTCACTCCCACCATCTTTATCGCTACGCCGAGCGAAATGAAAGATGTTCTGCGCAAGGTGCATCATGCGGATATTGAAAAAGATGTACGCAGAAAAAAACTGTCTGAACAGACGGATACCAGCCCCGATCTCAAAAAGGTCGCGGCCGAGACTTCGACTGTCAATCTGGTCAGTACGATTCTCGAACATGCGATTTACGAAGGCGCGAGCGATATCCATATTGAACCGACTTCGAATGATGCGACGGTGCGCTATCGTATTGACGGCATCCTGCATACCGCCATGACACTGCCCAAACAAGTAAAGAGCGGCGTGGTCGCCCGCATCAAAGTGCTTGCGAACCTCAAAATCGATGAACACATGGTGCCACAGGACGGCCGCTTCAAGATCGCGCTCAATGATGAAACCGTTTCGTTCCGCGTATCAATCATGCCAGTCTATGACGGTGAAAAAATCGTCATGCGTATCTTGCACGAAGAGCAGCAGGCGGTCTCGCTCGACGCGCTTGGGCTCCTGCCGGTACCAAAAAGCATTGTAGAGCGCGCCATCGAAAAACCGCACGGCATGATTCTCGTCACCGGGCCAACCGGGTCCGGAAAAACGACGACGCTGTACACGATCCTCAACATGCTCAATGAACCGGGCGTAAATATCTGCACGATTGAAGATCCGATCGAATATCATGTCGACGGCATCAACCAAAGCCAGATCAATCCGCGCGTCGGTTTTAGTTTTGCTACTGGACTGCGCGCCTTTTTGCGTCAGGATCCGGATATTATCATGGTCGGAGAAATCCGCGACAAAGAAACGGCCGAGATCGGCATTCATGCCGCCATGACCGGACATCTTGTGCTCTCCACACTCCACACCAATGATGCGCCTACGACACTCCCCCGCCTGATCGACATGGATATCCCGCCGTTTCTGGTCGCCTTCACCGTCAACACGATCGTCGCGCAGCGCCTGATCCGAAAAATCTGCGACAACTGCAAAGAATCATTTCATTTGGAAGAAAAAGAGATTGCCGAACTTGGCAAAATTGCGAATATTGAAAAAATGCTTACGCGCTTCAAGGATCATGACATCAAGCTGGGTGCTGATGAAAAAAACTTCAAATCCATGGCTTTTTTCCGCGGCAAAGGCTGCAGCCGCTGCAACAACAACGGCTACCGCGGCCGTATCGGCATTTATGAAGTGCTGGAAGTGGATGCCACGCTCGCCAAACGCATCAATGAGCGCGCGGCAGTCGATGTCATTAAGACCTACGCGGACGAGCATGGCATGATTACGCTCCTCGAAGACGGTTTGATTAAGGCGAAGCAAGGCATTACCACCATCGAAGAGGTCTTGCGCGCCACGAGAGATTAATCTATGTCTGTTCCCGAAGCCAAGACAAACAACGCCCGCGGTTCCGCACTCAAACGAGGGGTTCTCCTCTATCTTTTTGGTCCGCTCCTGACAGCAGGAGTGATGGCATACCTGTCGCGCATTACGTTATTCCAAAAAATGCTGTTTTTGGACCATTTACGCATCATGATCAAAGGCGGCTTATCGATTATCGAAGCGCTTGGCGTACTCGAACGGGAAACGTCCAATAAAAAACTGAAAGAAGCGATCGCGGAGATCAAAAAAAATGTCGAACAGGGCGAACCGCTCAGCGCGGCGCTGTCCCTGCACCCCAACATATTTTCGAAAATGTATGTACGCATGATCGAAGCCGGAGAAGCGGCCGGACAACTGGAATCTGCGCTTGAACAAGCCGTCATTCAGATGAGAAAAGCGTACGAACTGACATCGGCTATCAAAGGGGCGATGATTTATCCTGGCGTCATTCTTACTGCCATGCTCGGCATTGGCATCATGATGATCACCGTCGTCTTGCCCCAGCTCACTACATTATTCAAAGAAATGGATGCAGAACTGCCGCTCGCGACGCGTATCTTGATTCAGATCAGCGACATTGCTTCCCAGCCGCTTTATCTCCTTGGTATCTTTGCGACCATCGGCGGCTGTATCGGCGGATTCTTATTTCTTCTGAAACGCGTCCCGTCATTTCGCGCCAGCTTTCACGCACTCACACTCCATCTGCCGATTGCCGGCAACATTATCAAACAGATCAATCTCGCCCGCTTTTCTCTCACACTCTCTTCGCTTCTCAAGAGCACGATCCCGGTCGTGGACGCGGTCAACATCACCGCAGACACCTGTTCCAACGTGCAGTACCAGATGGCGCTTCATGAAGGATCGGAAACAATCAAACGCGGCACGCCGCTCTCTGAGATATTGCAGAAATATGATACACTGTTTCCACCGATGGTCGTGGAAATGGTGCTCGTCGGCGAACAATCCGGCGACGTGGAATCACTTCTCACCGAACTTGCCAATTTTTACAATGATGAAGTGAGCAAGACTATGAAAAACTTCACGACTATTATCGAACCAGTCATTATCATTACCATTGGCATCGCAGTCGCCGGCATGGCGGTCGCGGTGATCATGCCGATGTTTTCGCTCGCCCAGCAGTTCTAACGTCTGCGTTTATGCTTTGGCACGTATTCTACAATGCATTCGGGCTTGATATGAGCGATCTGTCGATCAAGATTGTGCAATTGAAAAATACGTCGTTTGCATCCCGCACGCCGACCTTTTCGGTCAAAAACTTTCGCGCCGTCGATCTTCCGCCCGGACTCATCGTCAACGGCGAACTGCAAAAACCGGAAGAGATTCGCAAGTTCGTCCAACAGCTTCTCGTCCCCAAAGGCAAGGAGCGCGCCGTCAAAGGATACTGGGTCGTAGCCTCCATCCCCGAAACACAGAGCTTTACCAAACTCATCCAAACCGAACTTCCCGCAGAGACGCTCACCGAAGCAGATGTATTTTCGATTGCCAAACAGCATATCCCGTTTGAAGAAGAGGAATACTATCTGGACTGGCAGATCATCCGAGAACAAGCAACCGATACTGCTTCCATCACATCTATTCTCATTGGCGCCTCGCCGAAAAAAATTGCTGACAGTTATACGTATTTGCTCGAAAGCCTTGGCTTTGGCGTGATCGCCCTTGAAATCGAGGCGATCGCCATTGCCCGCTCCATGATTACCGCCAACAAAGCATACGGCGAAGAGGCGCGCATGATTCTCGATATGGGAGCAATCGGTACGTCTATCATCGTCTATGATAACGAATGTATCCAGTTTAGTACCACAATCCCCTTCTCCGGCGAACTGTTGACTACCGCAATCTCGCAAAAATTGAACATCTCCCACGATGAAGCCGAAGCAAAAAAGAAGAAAGAAGGCTTGGAATACCAAAAAGGCACGCTCTGGCCCGTGATCGCATCGCTTGTAGACACCTGTAGCGCTGATATCAAAAAAACAATTGATTTCTATTATGCCCACTTTCCGGATGCACACCGCATTACGCACATTACATTGTGCGGCGGCATGGCGAATATGAAAGGTATTGATACCGTCCTCACGACCAGCCTCGGCATTGAAATCAAGCCGGGCAACCCCTGGAAAAATGTGACGCAAAAAAATTCGCCTGACGTGAAAAAAGGCTGGGAATACGCGACTGCCATCGGCCTTGCCCTGCGAGCCGCGGATAATCCGTTTTTGACGCACGACAGCATATGATCCCTATCCGGCTTAATCTCCTCTCACCCGGCAAACGGCGCGTGCATCAGCGTACGACGTATTTTCAGTTTACCAAAAACATGCTCGAGGTCCTGTTCATCTTCACCTGCATTTCTGGCACCATGCTGCTCTTAGGCCTCGGATACCTCGAAACCAAGCTCGGCGATATCACCTCGCGTATTGCTGTAAGCGAGAGTAAATTCGTGCAAAAAAACCGCGAGGTCGATCATGTGAACAGCATCGTCAAACGAACGGAAAAAATCCAAAAAGAATATGTGCGCTGGATACCGATTCTCACGGATCTGAACAAGGCTTTGCCCAAAAATATTCGCGTGGACAGCATGAGTATCAATTGGACAGGCAAGAGCATGAAGCTCACGGGCATGGCCGGCACCCGCGACGCGCTCTTGGCGCTCGAACGGCAGCTTTCGGCCGTGCCATGGATCACGCCATTTACCATTCCCGTGTCGCAGCTCATTGCCCAAGAAAACCTTCCGTTTGATCTTTCACTTACCCTCACGCCGTAATATGCGATCACTCACGATCAAAACCTACCTTACTCTCTTGTCGGTCGGCATTGTGGTCGCCATGACAGTGATTTTGTTTTTCATCATTCTTCCGACTATTAAAAAGATTGATGACCGCGAACAGCAGATCATGCTCGCCAAAAAAACGCTTGAGGAGCGGCAACTATTCCGACATGCGCAGGGAGACGATGAAACGCTCACAACAGATGCCACAAAATTTATTGCACCGCTCAACAACGCACTGGTCGGACCGGGACAGGAGCTGGCGCTGATCACCCAATTACAGACACTCGCCGAAACCCACCATGTGCGGCAAACGCTGACACTTGCTTCCACTGACAACGAACATACCTTCTCGATCCAAAATATCGGATCATTTGATAATCTGCTCAAATATCTTGAGGCATTGGAACACCTCCCCTATTACGTGATCGTACCAAGCATTTCCCTGACCAAGGCTCCAAATACATCCAACGGAAGCGCCTCCGGGGGCGATCTGTCAATGCAATTTAGCGCTACCATCTATGTTCAAAACCGATAAACAAACATCCGCCTCCGTGGCTCAGCAATTCGGTCCCATGCGCATGATTACAGTCATCGCTTTATTGTGCTGCGTTTTGATGAGCCTGTGTACCTCATATTTTTTGTATACCCATGTGTATCTTCGCCGTGCTGATGCCGAGAGCATCCTGGCTCACCCCGAAGCCGACCTCTTGCACGCAGTAAACACCGATGCCCTTGAAAAAGTCCTCTCGATGTGGAATAGTAAGCACGCTACCGGCACGGTACAGTACCCCGCAAGCTTCTTATCCAGTCCGATCGAAGGCCAGGTGCGGACAGAGCCTCTCTTTATTGAACGATAATTTCCCTATGGAACAGCACTACGTCTTTTTTTTGGGCCGTGAACCTGAGCTGTCAGCCGCCGAACTCCGCGCGGTTTTTTCGTCAACCAATGATACTGACATTACAATAAAGAATAGTCACGCATTCGTCCGCACGACACACGCGTTCAATCCGGAAGTATTGATGGGCAAACTCGGCGGTACGGTAAAAATCGCCCGCCAGATCCCTATGGAAGGAAATACAGATGGGCGCATTGCCGATTACCTTGAAGAAACATCCAAAGACACTAAAATTCATTTTTCTCTGGAAGGGAAGGCCCTGGCGCTCCGCATCAAAAAAATTCTCAAAGAGCGCGGACGCTCGGTCCGCTATATCGAACCCAAAAATAGCGCCACCATTCTTCATAATCATCTCGTCTCGCGACAATCCGATCTCACCATCATCGGCAATGCCGTATACGCGACCGTCGCGCTCCAGCCGTTTGAAGATTTTGGCGAACGAGACTTTGGCAGACCAGGGCGAGACAGCAAAAGCGGCATGCTCCCGCCAAAACTGGCCCGCATGATGATCAATCTTGCCGGCGCACCTACCACTGCCGCGCTTCTTGATCCCTTCTGCGGCTCCGGCACGATTCTTTCAGAAGCAATCCTGCTTGGATATACCCACCTCATTGGCAGTGATCTGTCGCAAAAAGCTATTACTGATACGGAAACAAACCTCGCCTGGGTACAACAGAATTTGCCGCAACAAAAAGTACCGGTGCAATTGATCTCATCCGATGTCATTGATCTGACTTCCAAGCTTCCCAAGCAATCTATCGATGTCGTTGTGAGCGAACCATATCTCGGCAAACCGCTGACCGGAAAAGAATCTGCCGCCGCGCTCGAAATCCAAGCCAAAGAATTAAAAAAACTCTACGCTGCAGCATTCGGAACATTCGCCACACTGCTCAAACCAGACAGCAGAGTGATTTTTGTTTTCCCCTCATTTCACAAAGACACGACCTGGATACCCACTCTCCCCCTTGAAGAAATCAAACGCCTCGGCTTTGCGGCCGAAGCGTTGGGAACGACTTCATCATTTGTCCGCTACATGCGTCCCGGACAGCATCTTGCGCGCGATATCTGGAAATTACGCTTCCTTGGCTAGGAGCAATGCATTCAAAATCGAGAAGACAGCGTCTCAGCTGCACGGCCGACCAAAAAGCCGATACCGGCCGCTGCACTGGCCAACAAAAACATCTCAAGCCCGGCCTTCCACCACGATCGTTTGGAAAACTTGGTCGTCGCTACGCCCAACAAAAACAACGCCGCAAGCGTGCATACGATAGACACCATCGCGGCAGTACCGAGCGGCAACCAGAGATACGGTATGAGCGGAATACTGCCGCCGCCAATATACGAAAAACCCATTGCCAAAGCATTTTTCAGCGGCTCCTCCATTTTGTCCGGAATAATCTTCAATTCTCGATACGCCATTTCCTTGAGAAACAGCTCCTTATTCTTCGACGCCGCTTCGGCCATCTCTTTTGCAAGCGTTTTATCCCAGCCATCCGCCACATACATCTCCACCAGCTCTTCTTTCTCCTCCTTCGGATACCGCACCAGCTCCTCCGCCTCCTCCTTCAGCTTACGCTCATCAATCGACCGTTCAGACTTGCTCGAAAGATACGATCCCACAGCCATGGAAATCGATTCCACGGAAATAATGACAAAGCCGGACAACACCACCGTAAAATGATCCTGCGTCCCCGCCGCAATCCCCGTAATCGCTCCCAGCGTGGACACCATGCCATCTTCCATACCAAAGACCACTTCGCGAATCGTCGCCCCGAGATTGGGATTTTTATGATGAATGTATTCGTGATTTTTTTGCATACAATAATTCTATTCTTTATCCCTCAGAAGCCTCAGAGATATTGATTTTCGAAGCGACTAGTGTTTGAGCCTGTAAGAGCGAGTTTAGGCGCGAGACAATCAATATCTTTGAGGCTGAACGTATATAGTATAAGGCACTGAAACAAAATTGTATATGTCAATAAAACCTCCCGCGCGGGAGGTTTTAGGTATTTACATGAAAGTACATGACATCGCCATCTTGTACCACGTAATCCTTGCCTTCTGTTCTCAGCTTCCCCGTCTCCCTCGCCTTCACCCAGCCATTACACGCCACAAAATCAGCACAGGCAACAACATCAGCCTTAATAAAGCCTTTAATAAAATCCGTGTGAATCACACCCGCCGCATCCGGCGCCTTCGTGTTTCTTTTCACGGTCCACGCCCGCGTTTCCGGCTCTCCGCTCGTAAAAAACGTCGCCAGATTGAGCAAGGTATACCCGGCCACGATCAGCTTATCAAGCCCGGTCTCCATCATACCCAATTCCTGCATATAACTTTTCGCATCTTCAAGAGACAATTCCGCCAGCTCCGCTTCCAACTTTGCACAAACGGTAATAAGTGCGGCGCGATCATCCGCAATTTCCGGCATCGGAGAATTAAAATCAGTCGTATTCACCACGTACAGCATCGGCTTCATCGTCAGCAGATGCAAATCCGTCATGACGAGCATCTCATCCTCCGTATACTCCAGCGTCCGTGCCGGTTCCCCCTCTTCCAGCGCCGCTTTGACACGTTCCAGAACCGAAACTTCAAGAGCGGCATCCTTTGCCGCCGCTCCTTTGGCGTTTTTCTTGGTCGTATCCAACCGCTTGGTTACCGTCGAGAGATCGGCCAACGCCAATTCAAGATTAATAGTCGAGGCATCATCTTTTGGATCGACTTTATTATTCACGTGAATAATATTGCCATCTTCAAACGCGCGTACGACCTGCACGATCGCATCCACTTCGCGAATATGAGAGAGAAACTTGTTGCCAAGCCCCGCGCCTTCTGACGCGCCCTTCACAATGCCGGCAATATCAATAAACTGGATCGCGGTCGGCACTGTTTTTTTGGATTGAGAAATCGCTGTAAGCTGCTGCAACCGAATGTCTGGAACCTCAACAACGCCGACATTGGGATCAATGGTGGCAAACGGATAATTGGCAGCCAGGGCTTGCTTGCTTCTGGTCAATGCATTAAACAGCGTCGATTTGCCAACGTTTGGGAGACCAACGATACCGAGAGATAACATAGTGGACCAATGGGGATTCGAACCCCAGACCTCCCCGATGTACATCGGGACGCTCTACCAGCTGAGGTAGCTTAATTAACGTGTGGACCAATGGGGATTCGAACCCCAGACCTCTTCCATGCCATGGAAGCGCTCTACCAGCTGAGCTATTGGCCCATTTTAATTTTCTTATCTTTTATAATCTGTTCGATTATTTTCCTGCTTTTTAACTTCTTTAACTTAAATTCTACTTGTCGAGCTTCGCGTATTGTTTCGTATCTTTGACTGAAAACCAGATCCCAAGGTGTTAAATAACGCGTTGCCACCACTAATCCGGTATTATGCTCAACGAATCTCTTTGAAACCACAATCGTACTACCTATATAAAATGAACCATTTTTCTGGCTTTGTAAAATATATACGTACCCTTCCATAGGATTCGAACCCCAGACCTCCCCGATGTACATCGGGACGCTCTACCAGCTGAGCTATTGGCCCGTATAAAGTAAGAGCAGTATAGCAGAAGAGGCGCAATATTTCAAGTCTCGATTGTCCGCAACGGGGAACTTGGAGTATACTAGGCCATGCTATGATGAAACATCTTCATGACAAGCGTGTCGAACGCGTCCTCATCTCCGAAGTACCGACCGCCATGGCGACCGATACCATAGAGATGGCCCGACTGTCGCTAGAAAAAAATATCGGCTCGTGGAAAACGATTGATTATATCTACGTTGTTGACAAAAAACACCGGCTGACCGGTGTCCTATCGGTCAAAGAAATCTTTCGCAGCAGACCGGAGACGCTCATAAAAAAGGTTGCGTCCGCATCACTCATTACCATTGATCCGCATGCCTCCCAAGAAGCGGCGGCGGCACTCGCCCTCTCGCATCATCTCAAAGCCATCCCCGTGGTCGGTCTTGAGAAGCACTTTTTGGGTGTCGTGCCCCACGATACGCTCCTGCAGATTCTCCAGCAGGAAGCGCGAGAAGATGTGCTTCATATTGCCGGTATTCATCACAAAGGCGCGGCATATGATGATGTGCTGACAATGTCCATTGTTCATACGCTTCGTCACCGTATCCCATGGCTCATTCTCGGGCTCATCGGCGGCATTGTTGCAGCGCACATTATCGACGGCTTTGAAGAGACACTCTCCGGCAATATCGTGCTGGCTGCATTTATCCCGCTTATCGTCTATATGGCTGACGCGGTCGGCACACAGCTCCAGGCATTCGTGATTCGGGATTTTGCCGCTGATGCCAAAGTGGATTACAAAAAATACTTTCTCAAACAATCGCAGATTGTCTTGGCTACATCAGCGATTGTCGGCGTCCTTCTTGCCATCTTTAGCGTGATTCGCTTTCAAGATACTCGCTTAGCAATCGTCTTGAGCATTTCGCTTGCCTGCGCCAGCGTCTCCTCGGTGATTACCGGCCTGTTCATCCCCTATCTGTTTACCAAAGCAAAATCCGATCCTGCCAATGCCAGCGGTCCTATTGGTACGATTATTCAAGATATTCTCAGTATTGTCATCTACTTCGGCGTGGCCACCTGGCTGCTCTAACAAGACGATATACAAGGCCTGCAAATAAAAACCACCCTGGTAAAGAGGGTGGTTTTTATTTGCCATACAGTAAATTAAATTACTGTAGTAGATAGTATACACTATCTTGGAGGAGTAGAAAATACCAGCATAGTGGACTTTTCCACAGCACTCCTGAGCGGTAGACCAGATTCGAACTGGCGACCTTCTCCTTGGCAAGGAGACGTTCTACCAACTGAACTACTACCGCATTGTAGTTGTATTATAGCTTCCGGTTGCCATACCGGAGCCTCGTTGCGGGGGCGGGATTTGAACCCGCGACCTGCGGGTTATGGGCCCGCCGAGCTGCCAGGCTGCTCTACCCCGCGATAGATGGGAAATGCCTTTTCCCAATCGCGTAGGTACAGTATATAGGAAGAAAGATTTTTTTTCAAGAGGGAGGCCCCGATACTTGCATTTTTGCCCGGGAAGAGTACTATTTGGACAGATATACTCTTCATTAAACCCTTCTTTATGAATCGCAAACTCACGATCGCGCTCACGCTCTATCTCACCTCGCTCTTGGCCGCCAATACGCTCGGACTCAAGCTTATGCCATTCCTCTTTGGCACGCATCTGTCTGTATCTGTCTTTTTCTTTCCATTTGTCTTTTTGACCACAGACGTGGTTGGCCAGGTCTATGGAAAACAAATGGCCAAAAATTTCGTCTGGGCCGGCGCTCTCTCAGTGATTCTCTTCTTGCTCTATTCTGTCCTTTCTCAAGTCATGCCATGGTCGCATGATGCTGCCTGGGTGCAGTCTTCCTATACCACCGTCTTCGGCGTTTCGATCCGCATCGCAATCGCCTCGCTCCTCGCGTTTGTCATTGCCGAATATCAAGATGTGATCGCCTTTTTCTTTACCAAAGACAAACTCAAAATCACACGCTTCTGGTCCTCATCACTTATCTCCAACCTCTGGTCGCAATTGCTTGATACCGGCATCTTTATGTTCGTCGCCTTCCTCGGTGTCTATCCGGTAAAAACCATTCTCATGATGAGTATTCCCTGGTGGCTCTACAAAGTGGCCATGGGTGCGCTCTACACGCCGCTCTCGTATCTTGGGATCAGATGGCTGAAGGAAGATACGACGGAAAAAACAGTCTAATCACAACCGCCCCGACGTAATGTTGGGGCGGTTTTTTATTTCTCTAAACAAAAACAACCTTCCAAAGAAAGTTGCTTTTGGCGATGCAGACTTGACGCAGTCTGCAGAGCGCCCTCCTTGTTCCCCCCCTTTATTTATGTGAAGGCGGTGCTTACGCTACTTGCCGACGTTCTTCGGATTCATGATTCGCCGCAGGTACGGCTTCACCACTTCGTCGAGAAACTCCAGCAGTTCAGGCGTCCGAACGTAATCGCGAACGGTCTTCCAGAACGCCCACGGCTCGGACGGCTGTCCAGCTTTTGCGTAACAAGCCGCCTGGATCAGCGCATCGATCTTGTCAATTTCCCGAGCCAGCCTGGCTTCTTTCGTCCTCCCACGCTCAAACTCGACCGCGCTCGCAGCCGTTTGCCGGCCGATCCGACCTTGTCTGCGCAGCTTGCCGATAGCAGCTCGCTCCTTCTTCTTTTTGAGCCGCTTCTTCTCCAGCTTCTCCGCATCAGTACCCATGTACGTGTTGATGTCTCCGGTCTGCGATTCGACCAGATCATGCGGCAGAAGCAGATAGACCACCTTCTGAGGGTTCCGCGTGAGATGGGGGTAGATCCGCAGCACCCAGAGTGCCAAGAGAGTGACTGAGAAGGAATGGTCAGCCACCGATTCCGGTGACTGTACGCCGCGGCGGACCCATCCGTCTCGTTCAACGGTCTTGAGCTTGGATGCCCAGCTGTACGACTTCAGCATGTCGTTAAGGTCTTTCTTTTTCCTTGCATTCATCTGTTGAGATCTCCAGGTGAGAGTTACTGCTGAGGATATAGAGAAAGAGAGGGAAAGTCAATCCCTTGCAGAGGACTTGATAAACTGCACCACGCTCGAGACCGGAGTAAAGCTATTCATTGAAAAAGATTTGTCTCCCCAATTCGCAACAATGCCGGTCGAAGGGCCGCCATCAAGGTTGAGGACATGGACAAACGGAATGCCGGTTGCCACAAGCGTGCTCATGAATTCATAGAGAGAAACCTCATCGGCCGTAAGAGCAATGACATATACATTCTGATCCGCATCAATGCCGATCGCCGTTCTTCTCGCTTTCAAACCAGAGTCGGTCTGAATTCCCGGCTGACCGTTCTTAATCAAAAAAGGATAACTCTGCAAAGCAAAATCAAAGCGTTCATTTGTCTGTATCGGCGACACAGCCAGATCGCGAATACTCACGCCTGTTTTGGATATGACCAACAGGCCGCTTTTGTCCTGATCAAACATCCGTTCGCCAATTTCGATTCCATCAACAACAAGAAAACCGGACGGTGAATAGTCTTCATGAAAGTATGCGCCGTTGATGACAATCTGCTCGGTACTGCTTGCGTCTTCCCATTGAGAAACAAACCGAGGCGATTGATTATCGTACTCGATCTCGGCGCTATATGTCCCTGGCTCGAGTTTGATGATAATCGGTTGTACAAGCGGTACTGGAGCAGGGGCGGCTGATGTGGGAGCAAGGGGTATCTGCTTTTGCGGACGGGCAGATCCGCAACCGGTACTTACCATGAGAAGAACGGCGATAATAAGAAAAATCCGCTTCATAACCGCTGTTTTTCCCACAGGTCGAAGAATCGTCCTTTTTTCTTCATCAGCTCGGCAAAGTTCCCTTCTTCGAGCAGTTTCCCATCTTCGATAAGAAGAATCCGGTCCATTTCTTGAATTGTGGTGAGCCGATGCGCAATAACCACTGCCGTCACATTTTGAAAAAACTGATGGAGAGAATCTTTGATCTTTTCTTCGGACTCGAGATCCAGGTGCGAAGTCGCTTCATCGAGAAACAGCAGATCCGGTTGTTTGAATACTGCTCTGGCAATGCCCAGGCGCTGTTTTTCGCCACCCGACAGTTTCACACCCTTTTCTCCTATCAATGTACCGACGCCTTCGGGCAATTTTTCCATGAAGTCCGTCACATGAGCAACTTGTAATGCCTGGTCAAGCATCTTTTCATTTTTCGCCTCCGTATCATTGGCGATCGTAATATTATCTTTGAGAGAAATATTAAACACTTCGGTCTCCTGAAGGACAACCGCGACACGGCGGAAGTAGGCGCTTTTCTTGATCTTTCGGATAGAAACGCCATCAAACAAAATGTCGCCGGTAAAATCTTCATACTCTTTGAGCAGAAGCTTGAACAGCGTCGATTTGCCGGCGCCGGAGAGCCCGACCACGCCGATACGTTCTCCTCGGCGAATATCAAAAGAAATCCCGTTTAAAACCATGTTGTCCCCATACGCAAACGACACATTACGCAGAGAAATAGTCTTCCAATGCTGCGGAAAATCTTGTTTTCCGACGTCGTCGTCAATAGTAATCGGTTCGTGCAATAACTCCTGCAATCGAGCAATATGATACCGGGAAATAACGATATCTTGGGAAATATCCGAGAGCTGTTCGACAGAGGTGCGTAAATTGGTAAAGTAAAAAGTAAATACCAGCAAAAATGCTGCTTCATATCTCCCGGCGGCGATAGCGACCGCGATGCTCGCCATGCAGATAATGCGAAACAGATGCGCCCACATGCTCTGTGCAGCAGATTTGAACCGAAAGTGCGTCACCCGGCGGCGTATGGCTCGATACAGCACATCGCTTTTTTGTTCCAAGAGAGCGTAGAGAGAACCAAACATGCCCATCGCTTTGACGCTTCTGATATTATTGAGCGTTTCAAACGCTAAGCCGGCCAGATCTTCTTCGTATGCATTAACCTCCCGTGAGGCGGCAGAGGCGCGGCGAGCGAGTGGCAACGCAACGAGCAAGTAGGAAATTAAAAAGAGAATCATGATGACCATGACGGTGGTGTCGATGAACGAAATGATAATAATCATGCCAAGAAAATTGACTGCAAATTCCGTCAGGTTATCTACCCAAATTCGAACAAGCTTTTTCAATCCTTCACCTCCATTAAACATGCGTTTCAACTTATTGCCGGTATTTTCTTTTTCATGCCAATCGATATTCAGAGCCTGCAGATGTTTCATGGCGCGAAGCTGGCTGTCGAGATTAATTTTTTCTGAAATATGATAACACCAGTATTTGGCAACCTGGCGAGTAATGTTCACATACGCATAGGTGACTGCCCAGATAATAAGGTAGTGCCAAAACAGGCGAAGTGATTCGCCTCTCGTATACGTTCCAAAAAAAGCCACAGTCTGGGCCAATGTATACGAGGTATACAGATACAAGGTATCAGCACTTACGCGCAGAAACGTTGCAAACAAAAATTTGGCTCTGTACGGCCGTATAAAGCTCCAGGTATCCCGTATCAGTGTTAGGTACGAGTAAGATATTTTTTGTCGTGGATTATCCATAAAAAACAGTTTCACTCTACCATGAAAAACAGAAATTTTCCAGCTTCTTCCTATTGACATTAAGACTCTTTCTCGTTATTCTCCTCTACTAGGAGGTGCCCATGAAGAAAGGCACACGTGACAACACAAAATCGTACATCGCTCGCCGCAAGCGTCTCAAGCGCAAGGCACTACAGGCCGCAATCCGCAACGGAGAACCGGAGGCTAAATTCTCCTGGATCGGCGGCCTTCTCTACCGCACGGACTACGGCCCGACGCCCATCCGCGTTCGCAGCACGGATGCCGTCCCCAAGCCGAACAGGCAGGCAGAAGGCTACAACCCGCCGCTTCCGCCGGCTCCCAAGCCGTACAAGTCCAAGTTCGGGGGCAGCAGGACGCTCTTCTTCTGATCTCGTCCGTCGTCGGTTCTCTAGCCGGACGCTTCTCCCGCCGCTCGTCGGTAGGAGAAGCGTCCGGCCCCTCAAAACAGCATTTAAAAAACAGGCAGTGAGCCTGTTTTTATGTTTTTAATAATCTCCCGTACTGTTCGCGCAATTTCTGTACCTTCGGATTAATCACAAACTGGCAGTACGGCTGGTCCTCATTATTGCGGAAATAATTCTGATGATAGTCTTCGGCCGGGTAAAATGTCTCTGCCGGGAGCACTTCAGTCACAATTGGATTACTAAACGTCTTGTCAGCTGTCAGCGTGGCAATGAACGCTTCCACAATCTCTTTCTGTTCCGGCGTTTCATAAAAAATCGCCGACCGATACTGTGTCCCCACGTCATTTCCCTGACGATTGAGCGTTGTCGGATCATGACTGGAGAAAAAGACCGCAAGCAGATCCTTGAGATCAATCACATCCGCATCATATATGATCTGCGTCGCCTCCACATGTCCTGTATTCCCATCGCAGACCTGCCGATACGTTGGATTGGGCACTGTTCCCCCTGTATATCCCGGCATCACAGACACAACGCCTTTGAGCAGTTGAAACACTGCTTCCGTACACCAGAAACAGCCGCCGCCAAAGATAATGGTTTCTTTTTTCATACAGATATTTTTCTTATTTTCGCAATCACCATCCGTATCTTCTCATACGAAATCTCTTCCGGCAACTTTTCTTTGATCGGCCGCAATTTCGCATAGTCCTCCGCTTCTGCCATGGCGCGTAGAATCTGCTTTTCTTCGTCCGGAGTGATATATTGCTCTAGTTTGAAATCACCTCCCGTATCATACCAGCGGAGCAGATGCCCAAAGATCGTACTTTGGGCCATAGTTCGCGCTACAGCAATTTTTTCCGGCGCCATCCCCTGCTGATACATACGGACGGTTTCCATCACTGTATCTGTAATCGGTTCATTCGCCTCTGTAGGGACACGTCTTTCTCTTTTGGGCTTGGCGTCTGCAGTAACAGGCTCCCAGGTATAGTTGAGACAGATATCACAGCCGCGGCAATTATTCTCCTGGTAATGGGCTGCATCCGGATCAGAAAAATACTCCAAAATCGATCGTCTGCGACACTGCGTTCCTTCGGCATACGAACGCATGCTGTCCAGCCGCTGGAATCGGACGGTTGCCTGCTGATTGATCTCATTCCAGCTCTTGCCCTGGCTCTGCATTTCCTCCTTGGACTTTTGGATAAAATGATAATGCAGCCCGGTATCGGCTTTGCTCGCAAGCAAAACGCAGTACGCCTGATCGCCATCACGGCCCGCGCGGCCGGCTTCTTGGTAATACCCCTCGAGACTCGACGGCATGCCGGCATGAATGACAAACCGTACGTCGGCCTTATCAACCCCCATGCCAAACGCGATTGTCGCCACAATTACTTTCAGCCGATTCTGCATGAATTCCTCCTGTACGCGCGAGCGTCTCATCGGATCAAGTCCGGCATGATACGGCGCCGCGGCAATCCCCTGATCGGAGAGAAACTGTGCCGTCTCTTCGGCGGCTTTCCGTGTGATCGTATAAATAATGCCGTTTCCCGGCGTCGCTTTCACGATGCGCAGGACTTCTTGGGCTCGCTCTTTCTTTTTGAGCCCGCTCCTGGCAAAAAATTTCAGATTCGGACGGTCAAACCCGCGCACATGGACCGATGGATTCTGTAAATTCAAGCGTGCCACGATCTCATCTTTCACTTCCGGCGTTGCCGTCGCGGTAAATGCCGCTACCGTTGGCCTTTGTTTGAACCCGGCGATAAAATCCTTGATACGCAGATACTCCGGGCGAAAATCATGTCCCCACTGGGATACGCAATGCGCCTCATCGATCGCGATCACGCGCACATCCCGCTCTTGCAGCATCGCACGGAACCCGGCATTCTGCAGCCGCTCCGGCGCGACATAGAGAATCTTACTTTTCCCCGCTCGCATCGCGTCCTTTACCTCATCAAGTTCATCAGGACCAAGCGAACTATTGATATAGTGCGCCGCAATGCCGCGCGCCCGAAGACTGTCCACCTGATCTTTCATGAGGGCGATGAGCGGAGAAATCACGACTGTGAACAAATCACCCGCGAGCGCGGGCAATTGATAACACAGCGACTTCCCTCCCCCGGTCGGCATGAGTGCCACCACATCACGTCCATTCATGATGCTGTCGACAATTTCTTCTTGTCCGGGGCGGAATGCGGTGTGATTGAAGTATTGTTTGATCTGCTGTTCGTACATGTATTTTTTAGTGTGTCATCCTGATACACCTATACTCAAGAGTCCGTTGCATAATGATTTTGCCGCGAGTACTGTTTGAGCCGTGTAACAGGCGAGTTTACGAGCAAAAAATCATTATGCAACGGACTCTTACTTATTATTTCGGAACAAACTTCAATGAAATTGAATTCACGCAATGCCGCGTATTCTTCGGCGTCATGCGCTCCCCCTCAAACACATGCCCCAAATGGGCCTGGCAGGTATTGCAGGTAATTTCGGTTCGTAGTCCATCGGCATCTGTAGTCCGTTTCACAGCCCCCGAAATTTCCTGATCAAAACTCGGCCAGCCGCAGCCGGAGTGGAACTTACTGTCTGATGTATAGAGCGGTGTATCGCACCGGCGGCACACATACGTGCCTTCGACAAAGAAATCATCATACTTGCCGGTAAACGGCATTTCCGTGCCTTTGTTCACGATAATACGCTCTTCTTCTGGTGTGAGTGGATTGAGATTCATAAAAAAATTATTGAGCCAAATGAGTATACCATAGCCGAGATAAAATAATTCTAAAATGTAAACAGCTGTTTCACCACCCAGTGAAGAACTGCAAAAAGAACAATAATAGTAAGGCAATTATACGACTTGGACGGTTCCGGCTCTCCGATTTGCTCCGGCGTATACCCCAACTTTCGCAATGATTCTTCCACTTGTTCCAAGGGAACTTTTACCACAAAGATATGGACTTCTTTCCTGTCGAGGTCCATGGAAATACTAAAAGACCGCTCTAGTGCATTCAGTTTGTCATAATCATTCGCCTCCATTTCTGGCAGATGATACGTAATTGTTACGACATCTGGCTCCAAGTACACGGGCAAGAAGCGGTACCAACGGATTTTTTTCATATATCTTACTTCTTTGCAAATCGAATTTCTCTCGTCCTGTATTCTTCTCCCTTAGGATACACCATAAAATGCAAATGCGGGCATTCACTCCAGCCAGTGTTGCCAACACTCGCTATTTCTTGTCCTGCTTTTACGGTATCACCTACAGCCACTAGAGCCGAATTGCATTGAAGATGCTCGTATTCAGAAATTTCATCGTGTTCATGCAATATTTCAATAAAATTTCCATCATCCTCAAATGCCGGATCATCACCGCCACGATCAGAATCTTGTTTTATACGAATAACAACCCCATCTTTCGCAGCAATAATAGGCGTTCCTTCCGGAGCATCATAATCAATTGAATAAATGAGATCACCGACATGAGCAACGCCTTCAGTGTCCACTTTGGTCACTTTTATCAGATCAATTGGCACTTGATATTCATTTTTTGTTTTCATATGGTGACACAAACAGGCATTACCCAAATGTAAACGCAAAGGCCTCTGTTCCCGGGGTCAAAAATTCAATCGTGAGCGTATGCACCTCCACCGTGTTACCAAGATCGACCAAGGTGTAGAGTCTGTCCGTATCAACAGTAACAAATCCATCTTTCACATCTGCACCGGCAACTTTTTGATCAATCAAATTCCCATCCAATGATATTTTCAATGTTCCATTCGCTTGTCCCGGATGCAAAACAAGATAGACTTTGGATGCTTGGAAACGATAGACAAGAGAGGCGTTATTTTTGGCAATGGCTTTTTCCGAATCAATCGACCATTGTCCGCCAAACGCAAACGAATTGGACGGAAGCGACGAGGGCAGCGTAAACGTTTTTGTTCCCAGCGGAATATTGCCATCTGGAAATGCATATTCCATGCGCGCACTCCCAAGATAACTTTCTGGGGATCGCGCCGTATTCCCAGGCGTTTGATCCGGTAGAGCGGTCAGTGTCGACGTCACGGTCTGCCCCGCTTCGGCAAGGAGCGCCTGGATCGCCTGTTCCATCTCATCATATTCTCCTTCACCAAAATGATACCGGCGGATAGTACCGTTGGCATCAATCAAATATTCTGCCGGCCAGTAATGATTGCTAAACGCGCTCCACGTCGCATAGTCATTGTCCTGCGCCACAGGATACTGGATGTGAAAACGTGCGATCGCCTCCTGTACATTTTTCGCTTCTTTTTCAAAGGCAAACTCTGGCGTGTGCACTCCGATCACCACAAACCCGTTGTCTTTGTACTTGTCATACCAGCTTGTTACATGCGGCAAGGTGCGGATGCAATTAATACAGGTATAGGTCCAGAAATCCACCAGTACAACTTTGCCGCGCAGATCTGCCAATGATACTGATTTTTCTGTATTCAACCAATTGGTAATACCGGCGAGTTCCGGACTGGCTACATGCGCATTGAATAATGACGCGGTATTAAACGGTGACAGAAGAGAAGAGGTTCCGCGAATCGTATCAAGCTGTTTCCCTACAAAATCACCTTTCCAGCACATTGGGATCCTAAGCTTAGAATTCCACGTGGACAAGTTGTCGC
>JADMIO011019997.1_pt1 | contig 62954 bp, 60 predicted proteins | sample 8958161 | NCBI WGS metagenome assembly JADMIO01 (sample SAMN16585339, study PRJNA669376) | soil metagenome | isolation source: Crop rotation soil | place: USA: Cullars Rotation, Alabama | collected 2011 | reverse complement strand
GCCGCGACTTCAAGTCACGTGAATTCCAAGCTTCGGATCCCACTGTGCTGGAAAGTTGGGCGCGCGTGATGACGCGGTGGCGCCGGCGTCGCGGCGTCACTTCGGTGCTGCCGGCACGTCGGGGCGCGCCGTGATCGGCGCGCCTGCCTTCTCCAGCGGCGCGACGAAGTTGTAGCTGACGAGCTTCAGCTTTCCCCCACTCCGGTCGCCCGGGCCGTGCGTGCGGTCGAGCACGTACTCGGTGACACCGCAGTTGGCGACGTCGCCGGCGCGATCGATGTCGAGGATCTGCTGCTCGGTCATTCCCTCGAGCAGATAGCGCAGGCACAGCACGATCACCTGGTGCGCGACGATCAGCACGCGCGAGCCCGGCTCCGAATGGTGCAGGCTCAGCGTGTCCAGCACGCTGCGCAGGCGCAGGATGACGTCACACCAGCTCTCGCCGCCCGGTGGACGATGGTAGAACTTGCCCGTTCGCTGGCGTGCTTCGGCCTGATCCGGGAAACGCTGCAGGATGCCCTCACGCGTCAGCCGATCGAGGATGCCGAACTCCTTCTCCCGCAACCGTTCGTCCACGTCGATGCAGACGTCCGGGTGCAGGCCGTTCGCTGCCGCCACCGCGTCGGTGGTCTGCATCGCGCGGCGGTACGGCGACGTCAGCACCGTCGTCGGCCGTCGGTTCACCGGCATGCTGGCAAACCAGCGGCCCAGTGCCGCTGCCTGCTCCTCGCCCAGCGTGCTCAAGGACACGTCCACGTCGCGTTCGGCGATGTCGATCACGGCCAGTCCCGCAGCGGTCGCGGCGTCGCGCGCCACGTTGCCGGCGCTCTGGCCGTGCCGCACTATCCAGAGATGTTCGGGCCAGCGCTTTATCATTCCGAAACGTCCCCGTCACTCATTCGTAAGTAGGCCGCATGACGCATCCCACCAGCGAATTCCTCGACCTGCAGGCCGCGCTCGCCGGCGAATATTCACTGCAACGCGAGCTCGGCCGCGGCGGGATGGGGATCGTGTACCTCGCGCGCGACGTGCAGCTCGATCGCGACGTCGCCATCAAGGTGCTCCCGACGTCGCTCGCCCGCAACGCAACCTCGCGCGAGCGGTTCCTACGCGAAGCGCGTACCGCTGCGGGATTGTCGCATCCGAACATCGTCCCCATCCATCGCGTCGGCGAAGCGGGCGGGTTCGTGTTCTTCGTCATGAGCTACGTGGAAGGCGAGACACTCGGCGAGCGCCTTCGCACGAAGGGACCGCTTCCCCCCGCCGATGCGGCGCGCGTGCTGCGCGAGGTGGCGTGGGCGCTCGCCTACGCCCACGGGCGCGGCATCGTCCACCGCGACGTGAAGCCGGACAACATCCTGCTCGAAGCCGCGACGGGTCGCGCGCTCGTCACCGACTTCGGGATCGCGCATGGCGGCTCGGGTGCCGTGGATACCGATCCGGGGAAGATCATGGGCACCGCGCACTTCATGAGCCCCGAGCAGGCGGCGAGTGAGCGCATCGATGGTCGCAGCGACATCTATGGGCTCGGCGTGGTGGGTTATCTCGCCGTGAGTGGCCGCCTTCCGTTCGAGGCGTCGAACGTGCCGGCGCTGCTCGTGAAGCAGGCGACGGAGTCGCCGCAGAGCGTGATGCGTGTCGCGCCGGGGCTTCCTCCTGCGCTGGGTGCCGCGATCGATCGAGCGCTGTCGCGCAACCCTGACGATCGCTTCCCCGATGGCGAGGCGATGGCCGCTGCGCTCGCGCCCGCACCGGAAACGCGCCCCGCACTGCCAACGACGCTGCGTACCTGGCTGGCGGCGCGGAATCCTCTCCTCGTGCCGTACCTCGGTTGGTCGGCGTTCTTCACGACGCTCACCGCGGGAAACGTCTTCGCCAACGTCACGCACAACCCCGGCTCCTCGTGGAGGGATGTTCTCATCCTCGGCGCAGCGGCCGCGTCGCCGCTCCTGCCGATCGTGGGCTTCCATCTCAACCAGGCGCGCCGGCAGTTCCGGTCGGGCCACACCCTGGCCGACCTGCGCTACGCCCTCGACGTGGGGGCGCGCGAACGCTCGGAGAGCGAAGCGCTCGTGCGGGAAGAGGCGGAAGGACGCACGCATCGCGTCCTCCGGCTCGCCACGGTCGGTTCGGCGACGTGGCTCGTCACCACGTTCGTGATGGTGCTGCAGGGCGCGATCAGTGAACGCACCATGAGCGTCTTCTGGATCATCGTGCCACTGGGCCTCACGATGCTGCTCGGCGCAATCAGCAATGCACTTGAGGTGCAGTTCATCCCGCCGAAGCTCCGGCAGTGGTGGCAGACGGGCATTCGCGACCGCCTGTGGAACAGCCGCATCGGCGAATGGATCGCGCGGCGCCTTGGCGCGCCGGAGCGCTCGCGCATGGTCGGTCCGGGTGCGTTCCGCGCCACGGAAGCAGCGTTGGGCGTCGCGGCATCGGAGCTGTTCGCCGCGCTGCCGAAGTCCTATCGCGAGCAGCTCGCCGAGCTGCCGCCCATGGTGGAGGCGCTCGAGGCGCGCGCCGCGGAGGCACGAGCCGAGCTCGAGGTGATCACATCGCTCGCGTCGTCGGGCTCGAGCGACGTCGCCGTGCTCGAGGCACGACGCAGTGCTGCGTCGAAGCACCTCGCGGACAGCGTGGCGGCGCTGGAGGGAATACGGCTCGACCTGCTGCGCCTGCACGCGGGCGCGAACGATCTCGCGCCGCTCACCACATTGATCGATGCCGCTCGCCTGATCGGCGAAGATCTGAGTCGCCTGGCCGAGGCGCAGGAGGAGGCGAACAAGTCCGTCGCGCCACGCAAGCTCGGCGCGGGAAAGATGCCGACGCCGGTGTGACGCGGCGAACCTGAGCTTGGCGCTTGGCTTGCATCCTGTGAGACGCCATCCGCGGGATGTCCATTCCGCGATGCAGGATCGCGCCCGTAAATTCGCGGTTCGCGATTCGCGCCGTCATGGCGGCGTTCCTACGTTACCCAGGCGGCGTCGATGGCTCGTGCACGAAAGACTGCGACATCCGGTCGCGACAGCGCCCGCGCGGGCGACACGTCCCTCGTCGCCACCGGAGTCGCCGGCCTCGACGACGTGCTCGGCGGCGGCCTCCCCGTCAACCGGCTCTACCTGCTCGACGGCGCGCCCGGTACGGGCAAGACGACGATTGCCCTGCAGTTCCTGCTGGAGGGGGCGAAGTACGGCGAGCGGGGCCTGTACGTCACGCTCTCCGAGACCCGCGAGGAGCTGGCCGAAGTAGCGTCATCCCACGGCTGGTCGCTGGACGAGGTCGAAGTGTTCGACCTTCCGGCCGAAAGCGAAGGCGCGGCGGCCGAGGCGTATACGATCTTCCACCCCGCCGAGGTGGAGCTGCAGCAGACGATCGACAGCATCTTCGCCGCGGTGGAGGAGTCGGGTGCCAAACGCGTCGTCCTCGATTCGCTGTCCGAGATGCGGTTGCTCGCCCGTGATCCGCTGCGGTTCCGCCGCCAGATCCTCGCCCTCAAGCAGTTCTTCTCGGGGCGGAGCTGCACAGTTCTCCTGCTGGACGACAAGACGGCGCCGGAGGGCGACCTTCAACTGCAGAGCCTCGCGCACGGCGTGGTGGAGCTGGAGCACATCGCGCTGGAGTACGGTGCGGAACGCCGGCGGCTCCAGGTCATGAAGCTGCGCGGCCGGCGCTTCACTGGAGGCTATCACGACTTCCGGATCCGGACCGGCGGCCTGGCGGTGTTTCCGCGGATCAACGCGGAGTCGCCCGTGGCAGCGGACGAAACGCGGGTCCTCGCCAGCGGTTCCCGCGAGCTCGACCAGCTTCTTGGCGGCGGCCTGCCAACCGGTACCAGTGTGCTCATCACCGGGCCGGCCGGCACGGGCAAGTCGGTGCTCGCCACGCAGTACGCGTGTGCCGTCGCGGAGCGCGGCGAGAAGGTGCAGTTCTACCTGTTCGATGAGCGCATGAGCACCTTCGTGTCGCGTGCCGACGGACTCGGCATGCGCGTCTCCGAGCTCATCGCGAACGGCCAACTCCGCGTTTCCCAGATCGAGCCGACGCAGCTCTCGCCCGGCGAGTTCGCCAGTCGCGTCGCGGGCGCCGTCGAGACGGACGGCGTCAGCGTGATCGTGATCGACTCGATCAATGGCTACCTGCAGTCGATGCCCGAGGAGCGCCTGCTCCCCATTCAGGTGCACGAGCTGCTCAGCTACCTGGCGAACAAGGGCGTGACGAGCGTTCTGACGCTCGTGCAGCGTGGCATCTTCGGCAATCCGGTGGACGAGGCCGCCGACGTAAGCTATCTCGCCGACACCGTGATCCTGCTCCGCTACTTCGAGGTGACGGGCACGGTGCGCCAGGCCATCTCCGTGGTGAAGAAGCGCAGCGGCAACCACGAGCGCACCATCCGCGAATGCCGCATCGCGCAAGGCGGCTTGCTCGTGGGGCAGCCCCTCCACGGCTTCCAGGGGGTGTTGACCGGAGTTCCGGAATACGTGGGAGCCAGCGGGCCGCTCATGCACGGCGGCGATCATCCACCAGCTCCACAGTCGGTCGATGACAGGGACGCGCACCTCACCGAGTAGGCGAGCGAGAGAGCCACGCGCCGACGACGCGTCGTCGGCGCGCGGGTCCCGGACGGCCACACCACTGACAGTCGCGCTGCTCGCGCCAACCGGGCGTGACGGCACGATTGCGCAGCGCGTGCTGGCGTCGGCGGAGATCGACGCGGTGGTGTGCGCGGACATGGCCGAGCTCTGCGCCACCATTGCCGGCGACGTCGGCGCAGTCGTCATCGCCGAAGAGGTGCTGAATGCGCGGTCGACCGCGACGCTGCTCGAGACGCTCGACGCGCAGCCACCGTGGTCGGACGTCCCGATCGTCGTGCTCACCGGTGAGGACGAGTTGTCCCGCGCCATTCCGCGCACACTGGAGACGATTGCCTCGCGCGCGAACGTGACGCTGATCGAGCGTCCGGTGCGTGTCGCCACCATCGTCACTGTACTGCGCTCGGCGCTTCGGGCCCGGAAGCGGCAGTACGACATGCGCGACCACCTCGACGAGCGGAAGCGACTGCTTGCCAGCGAGCAGGAGGCGCGCAACGCCGCCGAGGAAGCAGCGGCACGTGCCGAAGTGGCGAATCGCGCGAAGAGCGAGTTCCTCGCCATCATGAGTCATGAGCTGCGCACGCCGCTCAACGCCATCGGCGGCTATGCGGAGCTGATGGAGCTCGGCATCCGGGGCCCGGTCACCCGAGAACAGCGTGAGGACCTCGCGAGGATCAGGAAGAGCGAACAACACCTGCTTGGTCTCATCAACGGAGTCCTCAATTACAGCCGCATCGAGGCGGGCGCGGTGCGGTACGACCTTCGCCACATCCGCGTCGACGAGGTACTGTGCACCTGCGAGGCGCTCGTTGCGCCGCAGGTGCGGACGCGGCAGCTCACGCTCGAGTACCAGGGATGCGATCCTGAGCTCACGGTGCGCGCGGACGGAGAGAAACTGCAGCAGATCGTGCTCAACCTGCTCACCAACGCGGTCAAGTTCACCGCGCCGGGCGGGCGCATCGAGCTCGCGGCTGGCGCGGCCGAAGACGAAGTCCGCATCCGGGTGCGCGATACGGGACGCGGCATCGATGCGAAACAGCTCGAGCACGTATTCGAGCCATTCGTCCAGGTGGACGCGCAGCTCACACGCACCCAGGAAGGCGTCGGGCTGGGACTCGCCATCAGCCGCGACCTTGCCCGCGGCATGGGAGGCGACCTCACCGCGAAGAGCACGCCCGGCGTGGGGAGTGAGTTCATCCTGTCGCTGCCTCTCGCCGCGGGGTAGGACCGGCGTGGTGCGCTAGTGCACCCTGCCGCGACGGATCTGCGCCTCGCCGCTGTCGATGTACGCCCGATATCCCGCGGGATCGATGAATGGCTGCACCGGATCCTTCGCCGTATCGCGCGCGACGAACTTCCGATAGCGGCCCCACAGCCGGGCGTGTGACGACACCCAGATGTCGGCCGGCAGGCTGCGCAGCACGCGAACGGTGTGTTCGAAATCGGCGCGCTGCTGGGGGTACCGCGACGCCTGCAGCATGACGAGGCTGCACGCGCTGGCGACGTTCAGCACGCGATCGCCGTCGCGCACCGGAAACGTCCAGGTGGTGCAGCCGCGCGTGTGGCCACCGGTGATGTGCGCCGTGATGGCGATTGGGCCCAGGCGGATCGTCTCGCCATCCTTGAGGCGGTGGTCGACGTGCGCGGGCGGGTAGTGAATGACGTGCGCCCGGATGAGCAGCCGCAACGGCAGTGCGATGGCCGGGTCGTCACCGCCCGACTCGATCGCGTCGGCGCTCGCGTCACTCGTCCACAGCTCGGCGCCGGACGCACGCTGCAGCTCGGCGAGCCCGCCTGCATGATCGAGATGCGGCTCCGAGTTGAGGAGCACCTCTACGTCGCGAATGTCGAAGCCGAGCTTCCGGATGCTCGCCAGGATCATTGGCGGCGTGCCCGGATAGCCGCCGTCGATGAGGACGTGTCCTTGGGGACCGGTGATGAGGAACGACGAGACGTCGTTGGCCCCGACATAGTAGAAGTTGCCGGCGATGCGGAACGGCTCGGCGTACTTCTGTCCGCCGCGGTCCGCGTTGGCCTTCCACGCCCGGAACAGGAACACGAATGCGATGACGACGAGTCCGGCCGCGACGAGCACGACGCGTCGCCGGCGAAGGTGGATTGCAGCTGGCATGATGAGAAGGAGAGACGAGCTGGACGGGACGATCGTCGGCGGGCCGGCGAGAGGTACTCTCGCTTTGTATCGTAAAGTACGCGCTGACCCTCAGCGTTGTTTCCCTTGGACCGGGGGCACCCGAACGCGGTAAACAAATTGCTTAGGAGCGTCCGGGTCCGTCGACGTTCGCGGACTCCCGATCCCCCTGCGTCCCGCTCCATGGCTCAGCCCACTACCTCCTCCCCCGCTCGTGCGGGAGACGCGCGCGCACTCCTCTTCGCCGGCCTCGGTGAGATGCCCGGCCGGCTCCGCACGTTCGATTGGTCCGAGACGCCCCTCGGACCCGTCGAGAGCTGGCCGCAGAGCCTCCGCACTGCCGTCACCACGATGCTCGGGTCACAGTTCCCGAGCATCGTCCTCTGGGGTCCGGAGCTGACGCAGCTGTACAACGACGGCTACCGCGAGATCATGGGCGCCAAGCACCCCGGCGGCCTTGGCATCCCGACGCGCGAGTGCTGGCCGGAGGCATGGGGATTCAACGAGCCGATCTACGAGCGCGTGCGGCGTGGCGAGAGCGTGTTCTTCGAGGACGTCCTGATTCCACTCGTGCGCTACGGCAAGCTGGAGGACGTCTACTTCACGCTCTCCTACAGCCCGATCCTCGACGAACGGTTCGCCGTCGCCGGCGTCCTCGTCACGCTGCTGGAGACGACGGCGCGCGTGGAGGCACGACGTCTCGAGCAGGAACGCGAGCGCCTGCTCCGACAGGTCCAGGTCGAACGTCGTCGCCTCGGGGAAGCCTTCGAACAGGCACCGGGCTTCCTCGCCGTGCTGCGCGGCGAAGAGCACGTGTTCGAGATTGCCAACGAGAGCTACCTCGACCTCGTCGGGCGGCGCGACATCGTGGGCAAGCCGGTCGCCGAGGCGCTGCCCGAAGTTCGCGAGCAGGGATTCATCGACCTGCTCGACCGCGTGCTGCGCACCGGCGAGCCGTTTCGCGGCAACGAGGTCGCCGTCACGCTGCGTCCCGCCGACGGCATCGAGCAGGAGCGCGTCGTGGACTTCATCTATCAGCCGCTCGTCGAGGCGGATGGCACGCGCTCCGGCATCGTCGTGCACGGCACGGACGTGACGGAGAAAGTCCGCGCGCGCGCCGCACTCCAGGCGAGCGAGTCGCGGCTGCGCGACGTATTCGAGCAGGCACCGATGGCGGTCGCCGTCCTCGAAGGCCCGCGGCACGTGTACAGCATCGTGAGCCCGACATACCACCGCTACCTCGGCAATCGCCAGCTGCTCGGCTTGCCATTCCTGGACGCCGTGCCGGAACCCGGCGGACATCGCGTCGCGCCGCTCATGGACCGCGTCTATGAGACCGGAGAGCCGGTGCAGATGCGGGAGCAGGTGGTGCCACTCGACCGCGACGGTGACGGCGTGGTGGAGGAATACCTGTTCGACATCTCCTACCAGCCACTGCGCGACCACAACGGTGACGTCTACGCCATCACCAGCCTGTCGCTCGACGTCACCGAGCAGGTCCGGGCCCGGCGCCTGAGCGAGGAAGCGACGAAGGCCATCGCGCATGCGCGCGACGAGGTGGAGCGACTGCTGGTCGAGAGCGAGTCGGCGCGAGTCGCACTGGCCGAGGCCAATGAGCAGCTCGAGGAACAGCAGCTCGAGCTGGAGCTCACCAATCAGCAGCTCCAGGAGAACGCCGCCGAGCTGGAAGCGCAGACGGAGGAGCTGCAGATGCAGGCCGAGGAGCTGGAGACGCAGACTCGGCTCGCCGAGTCTGCGAATCGGGCGAAGAGCGACTTCCTCGCGACGATGAGCCACGAGCTGCGCACTCCGCTCAACGCCATCGGTGGCTACGCCGACCTGCTGCTGGCCGGCGTACGCGGCGAGCTCACGGACCCGCAGCGCGAGGACGTCGAGCGACTTCGCCGCAGTGGGCAGCACCTGCTGGGACTCATCAACGACATCCTCAACTTCACCAAGCTCGACGCGGGCCAGGTGGAGTTCACCATCCGTCCAACTCCACTCGCCGACCTGCTCACCGGCCTCGAGGATCTGCTCGGCCCGCAGCTCGCCGCGAAGTCGATCCGCTTCTCGGGAGCGGACTGCGACGCACTTGGCAACGTCGAGGCGGACGCCGACAAGGCTCGCCAGATCCTTCTGAACCTCCTGACCAACGCCGTCAAGTTTACCGACGCAGGCGGATCGATTGCGGTGTCCTGCGACGTCGAGGAACGAGAGTGGGCGCGGATCCGCGTGCGCGACACCGGACGTGGAATCCCCGCCGACCAGCTTTCGCGCGTCTTCGATCCCTTCGTGCAGGTCGACCGGCACCTCACGCCGTCGAGTCACCAGGGGGTGGGTCTGGGACTCGCGATCAGCCGTGACCTGGCCACCGGCATGGGTGGCCGGCTTACGGTGGAGAGCGAGCCCGCACGTGGCAGCACCTTCACGCTCTGGCTGCGTCGCGCGTCGTGATCCCGCTACCACAAGCGCGTTGACAAGTCGTGCCGCGCACGGTGATCGTGTGCGCACATCATGCGCTGCGCCTTCCTCACCCTCGACGACCCCGCCGGCTACACCATCGATGACCACCTCGCCGATGCCCCATTGAAGCGGCTCGGCTGGTCGGTCGACAGCGTTTCGTGGCGACGAAGCGATGTCGACTGGACGACGTACGACGCCGTGATCATCCGCTCGACGTGGGACTACGCGAAGCACCCTGACGCATTCCTTCGCGTGCTCGCGCAGATCGACGACGCGGGCGTGCCGCTCTTCAACTCGCTCGACCTCGTCCGCTGGAACATCCGAAAGACTTACCTGCGCGACCTCGCTTGCCGTGGCGTGCCGATCGTGCCGACCGTGTGGCGCCAGTGCCTGGACACCGGCGAGCTGCGAGGCCTGCTCGACGAGGTCGGCGCCGATGCGATCGTCGTGAAGCCGGTGGTCGGGGCGAGCGCCCGGGGCGCGTTTCGTGTGTCTGCGGCCACGTGCGAACGCGAAGCCGCGGAGATCGAGGCGTACTACGCCGACCGTGCGCTGATGGCGCAGCCCTTCATGCGCGCCATTCCAGTGGAGGGGGAGCTCTCGCTGTTCTATTTCAACGGCGACTACAGTCACGCCATCCGGAAGACGCCCAAGCCGGCAGACTTCCGCGTGCAGGAAGAACATGGCGGCTCGAACGTGGCGGTGAAGGCCACACCGGAGCTGCTCGCCGCCGGCTCGCGCGTCCTTCACGTGCTCGGTGAGACGCCGCTGTACGCGCGGGTGGACTTCGTACGCGCGAACGACGCTGATGATCTGCTCCTGATGGAGCTCGAGCTGATCGAGCCGTCGTTGTACCTTCGCATGGATGCCGGGGCGCCGGAGCGATTCGCGCAGGCGCTGCACGATCGTGCCGCGCGGCCGGCACGGCGGGCGTAGCCGCGGTCGCACCGACGACGAAGGATCGGACCTTACTCCTGCGTTCGATTCACCGGCAGCGTGAGAGTGAACGTCGAACCCTCGCCGAGCCGGCTCTCCGCGACGATGTCACCTCCCATCGCGCGCGCCAGCTCGCGACTGATCGAGAGACCGAGCCCCGTCCCTTCCGCGCGTGACGAGTAGGGATGCGCGCCCCGCTCGACCTGCACGAACGGCTCGAACACCGATTCGAGACGCTCGGCGGGAATTCCCACTCCCGTGTCGAGTACCCGGATGACCACCAGGGACGCCGGCTCACCGCTGCCTTCCACCTCGACCGTGATGCGCCCTCCCCTGGGCGTGAACTTCCCCGCGTTGGAGAGCAGGTTGAGCAGCACCTGCGCCACCTTCTCGCGATCGGCCCACACCTGCAGCGGTGTGACCGACTCCGGCGCCGGCGCATCGATCGTCAGCCCGCGGGACGCAGCAAGCGGTTCCACCATCGGCAGCACGTCCGCCAGCGTCGCGGCCACGGACATCGTCTCCATGTCGTACTCCAGCGTACCGCTCTCCAGCTTGGCGTAGTTCAGGATGTCGGTGATGACGCCGAGCAGGTGTCGCTGCGCGCGCTCGATGCGATCGATGGTGAACCGCTGCGCCTCGGTGAGCGGACCATGGATTTCCATCGTCAACAGCTGCGCGTGTCCGGCGATGGCATTGAGCGGCGTGCGCAGCTCGTGGCTCATGCTCGCCAGGAAATCGGACTTGGCGCGATTGGCGAGCTCCGCTTCACGACGCGCGGCTTCGGCCGCCGCCATCAGGCGCAGCTGCTCGTCCTCCGCCTCGCGCCGACGCGTGATGTCCTGCACGACGCCCGGGAGGCGCACCGGCTTCCCTGCCTCATCGAATTCCACGCGGCCGCGCGCTTCCACCCACCGCGGTGACTGCCCTTCGTCGCGTCCAGCCACGATACGGTACTCCGTTTCGTACGCCGCACCCGTTTCGAGCGAACGCTGGACGAGCGTGATCGTGCGCTCCCGATCCTCCGGATGGATCGCCTCGAGGTAGGCGGCGAGCGGTGCGGCACCATCGTCGTCGAGCTCGATGTCGAAGATGCGCGCAAAGTTCGCGTCGCCCCAGAGGCGATCGTCAGGAATGTCCCACTGGTACGTGCCGACTTCACCCGCGAGCAACGCCGCATCGAGACGACGGGTCGTGGCTGCCAGCGCTTCCTCGGCGCGAACGCGCGCCGTCGTCTCCGCTGCCGGATTGAAGTAGCCGATGATCTCGCCGGACGGCTCGCGTATCGCGCTCAGGCCGAAGGTGAAATACGCCAGCTCTCCCTCCGAGCCGCCCTGAGTTCGTGCCATGACGAACGGTGCGTCGTCGGCGTACACGGGCTCGCCACCGGCATCGATGCGCGCGAACATCGGCTCGAGGACGTCACGGATCTCCGACCAGACTTCGAGGCCCGGCCGTCCCAGGGCGTGAGGATGCTTGCCTCCCAGCACACGACGATAAGCGTCGTTGTAGATGAGGAGCCGCTCCGGACCGCACCAGAGATTGAGCGGAAACGGCGACTCCATGCACATGCGCACCGCGGTCGCGAGCGTCGGCGACCAGCTCGCCACCGGGCCGAGCGACGTGGAAGGCCAGTCGAAGGCGCGCGCGAGCGCGCGCATCTCACCGGGACCATTGAATGGTCCGCCGGCCCGGTCCACCATGTTCTCTCGACTCGCGACGACCGTCATCGATGCTGGGAGCTTGATTGCCCGCTCCACCAGTGCGTGGCGGGTCTCATGGAAAGGTGGCCGCATGCGAACATCGCGGCAACGTGAATCTCTACGCGCCGTTGACGCGCGCCGTTCGGCGGTCGTAGCATCGTGCATGCAGCCGACCCTGAGAATCCAGCACGCCGTCGCATTGGCTGCGGTCGCGCTCGGCACGGCGCTCGCCGCTACGTCACTCCGCGCCCAGCGCCCGCAACTCTCGCCGAACGTCCGCCAGTACGTCGCGATCGACACCGACGTCGTCGTGCTCACGCACGCACGCGTGATCGACGGAACCGGCGCCCCTCCGCGCGAGGACCAGACCCTCGTGCTGCGCGATGGGCGCATTGCGGCCATCGGTGCTGCTCCCACCATTCAGGTTCCTGCGGGCGCGTTCGTGCGCGACCTCACCGGACGCACCGTCATCCCGGGGCTCGTGATGATGCACGAGCACCTGTATTACCCAACGGGGCCCGGTGTGTACGGAAACCTCTCGGAGAGCTTCACCCGGCTCTACCTTGCCGGCGGCGTCACGACGATGCGCACGGCGGGGAATGCGAACGGGTACGGCGAGCTCGCCATCGCGAAGGCGATCGCACGCGGGGAAAAGCCGGGACCGCAGATCGACGCCACCGCACCGTACCTGCAGGGGCCGGGACTCGGCATCGGTCAGATGTACGAGCTCCGGGACTCCGCGGAGGCGCGCCGCTTCGTGAACTTCTGGGCCGACGCAGGAGCGACGTCGTTCAAGGCGTACATGAACCTCACGCGCGCCGAGCTCGCCGCAGCGGTGGACGCGGCGCACCGTCGCGGGATGAAGGTCACAGGGCATCTCTGCTCCATCACGTACCGCGAAGCCGCGGCGCTCGGCATCGACAACCTGGAGCACGGCTTCTTCGTCGCGACGGATTTCGTGCGTGACAAGAAACCGGACGTCTGCCCGGGGCAGGCGGCCGGGATGGCGGCGATGGATACGGTCTCGGCGAACGGGCTCGCATTCAGGTCGCTGATCCAGGACCTCATCGCGCACCACGTGGCGGTGACGTCGACGCTCACCGTGTTCGAGACGTTCACGCCCGGCCAGCCGATGCCGCGCGGGCTCGAGGTGCTCGATCCGATCCTGCGCCAGGAGTTCGAGCGTCGTTACGCGGCCACGCAGCGCGCCACCCGTTCCATCTTCACCACGCTCTTCCCGAAGGACCGCGCCATGGAGCTCGAATTCGCGCGCGCAGGTGGTCTCCTGCTCGCCGGAACGGATCCCACCGGTGGTGGCGGCGTGATTCCTGGATTCTCGGACCAGCGACAGGTGGAGCTCCTCGTCGGCAGCGGCTTCACGCCCCTCGAGGCAATCCGCATCTGCACGCTGAACGGCGCGACCTACCTCGGCCGCGCCGATCGCGTGGGCTCCATTGCGCAAGGGAAGCAGGCCGACATCGTCGTGGTGCGCGGCAACCCGGCGCAGGACATCTCCGACATCGAGAACGTCGAGCTGGTGTTCAAGCAGGGTGTGGCGTACGACCCGGCGAAGCTGATCGCGTCGGTCACCGGAAGGGTCGGCCTGTTCTGATCGATCACGTCACGCCGGTGGTACGTGGCACCTGCACCGGCTGCAGCACCCGCTCGATCTCGGCGCGGCGTGGCTGCAGGAACGGTGGCAGGATGAGCTGTTCGCCGAGCGACGACACGTCCTCGTCGATGGCGAAGCCGGGCCCGTCCGTCGCGATCTCGAACAGCGCGCCACCCGGCTCACGGAAGTAGATCGACTTGAACCAGAATCGGTCGATCACCTCCGTGGTGCGGCCGCCGGCCGAACGTACCTGCTCCTGCGCGCGAAGCTGGGCCGCTTCATCGGCAACGCGGAACGCGACGTGGTGCACACTGCCGACCCCGGAGATGGCCCGCGAGCCGTTCGGCACCACGCGTACGTCGAGCACGCGACCGGAGCCGCCGCCGTTCACCGCATAGCGGCGCCACCCGTCCTCCTCGCCGGCGAGCTCGAAGCCGAGCCCGCGCACGAGGAAGCTCTCCGTGGGCTCGAGCGACGCCTCGACGATGCGCACCACGTGAAGGCCGCGAATCTGGTGAGCGGCGGGAACCGCGCTCTCCGCCCACGGCGTGAACTCGCGCGCGTCGTTCGTCTCGACGAGCGCGAGCACGACGCCGTGCGGATCCTCGAACGTCAGCACCGGCTCACCGAAGCGTACGCTGCGCTCGACGTGTGCTACGCCGTGCGAGGCGAGTCGATCCGCCCAGAAGTCGAGGCTGCCCGGCGGCACGGCGAGCGACGTTTCGCTCGTCGAGCCCGTACCGGCGCGGCCTTTCGGCATTCCACGCCAGGGGAAGAACGTCAGCTCGGTGCCCGGCGTGCCGGCACCGTCGGCATAGAACAGGTGATAGGTCTCGGGCGCGTCCTGGTTCACCGACTTCTTGACGAGGCGCATGCCGAGCACGCCGACGTAGAAGTCGAGGTTCTCCTGCGGGTCGCCGGAGTTGATGGTGACGTGGTGCAGGCCGGTGATCGTTGACATGAGCGTACCTCCTCGAGGCGGACTGGGCCGCCGGTCATATTATCTTAGTAGTAAGATAATATGCACCGGTGACGCCGTCAATTGCGACGGACGCTGGCGACGCGGACGCGCGCGCCGTGTCTACGCTCGGCCCTTCACCGGTTCCGGTGCGGCGAACTTCGCCGTCGTCGTCGAGAAGCCCCAGCACTGCTTCGCGTTGAAGACCACCGACTGCTTGCAGTAGTCGGGGCTCGACGTGGCGCAGGCATCCTCGAGCAGGACGCAGTTGTAGTCGCGGAAGCAGGCTTCCTCCATCGTCGTCGCCACGCACTGGTCCACGTTCACGCCGCTGAAGTAGAGCGTGGAGATGCCCTGGGTGCGAAGCACCTGGTCGAGGTGCGTGCCGATGAAGCCGTTCATGCGGACCTTCTCCACGCGGACGTCCTGGTTGCGGATGAGCGGCTTGAGCTCGTCCACCATCTCGGAGTTCCACGTTCCCTCGGTGAGCACGCGCCCGCGAGCGAGCGGCTCGCCGATCCCCTTCTGTGACGGCTTGTGCTTGAACGCGTACAGTGTCGGCGCGCCGAGGTTGCGCAGGTCCTCGCGGTTGGACCAGTAGACCCACACGACCCACATGCCGTGCGCATGCGCCGCCTTCACCGCGCGCTGCACCCCGGGAATCGCCTGGCGGCACGCGCGGTAGTCGAGCCCCGAGGTGTCGGTCCACCCGCCTGGCGAGCAGAAGTCATTCTGCATGTCGATCACGAGCAGTGCTCCGCGATCGAGGCTGTCCACGAACGACATCAGCTCGGCGTCGAAGCGTCGCAGCTTCGGATCGCCCTTTCGGGATGGCGCGAGGTGCACGTGATCGTCGAACAGGGACCAGCGATCGGTGCTGGAAGCGAGCTGTACGCCGCCGTCAGGCGTGCGGGCGTAGATGTCGCGGTGCTTGGCGTCGGGCATGCAGCGTCCTCGTCTGGGTGTGGGACCTCGCGACGTGCATGGGCAAGGCGCGAGCCGCCATCGACGATGACAGAGGAGCGCGCCGCGCAAACCGCGGCTGTTGCTACACCGGCACCCGCATCGCCAACTGCTCGGCCGCCGTGAAGAAGCTGCGTCGATACCACAGCACGGTCATCACCACGGTCATTGCCGTGCCGCCGGCGAGCATGAACATCACGACGATCTGGTAGCGCACAGCGAGCAGCGGCGACTGGCCAGCGAGAATCTGGCCGGTCATCATTCCGGGCAGCTGGACGAGGCCGACGGTCATCAGGCCGTTCACCGACGGAATGAGTGCGGCGTACATCGCGCGCCGCGCCGGCTCGGCCGCGGCGCGCGACGGAGATACGCCGAGTGCGAGGTACGCCTCCACCTCACCGCGCCGCGACTCGAGCTCGCTCGCCAGCCGTTCGGCGGCGAGCGCCGCGCCGTTCATCGCGTTGCCGACGATCATGCCGAACAGCGGTACGAGGTAGCGCGGCTCGTACCACGGCTGCACGCGCAGCACGAGCTGCGTGACGTAGGCGAGCGTGACACCGGATCCGACGAGCATCGCCGTGCCGGCGACGGTAAACAGGGTGCGACGTTCCCCCGCGATCTTCTTCGCACCGCGCCGTCGCTGCACGACCGCGGATGTGGCCGAGAACAGGATGACCACCAGCGCGATGAGGACGAGCCACCACCGTTCGGCGGTGAACAGGTAGACGAGCACGTACCCGACCGCGACCAGCTGTACGAGTGCGCGCACGGCGCCCACGAGAAATCCGCGCTCGAGACCCAGCCGTTGCCATCGCGACAGGCCGATGGCGACGAGGATGAGGGCAAATGTGAGCGCGAGGTCCGCCCACGTGACGTCGATGGTGCCGACGCCGGTGATGGTCTGCGTGGCTGCCTGCAGGAGTGGAGTCGCCATCATGCCGTGCCTCGTTCAGTCGGCGGAGGCGAAATAGGCCCGAGCGCGCGCGGTCGTGGCGGCAGTGAAGAGCTGCGCGGTCGGACCAGCTTCGACGAGACGTCCTGCCTCGAGCATGATCGACCATGAGCTCGTCGTGCGCGCTTCCTTCAGGCGATGCGTGACCATCACTACCGAGACGCCGTACTTCGCCTGCACGCGGGCAATCGTGGCGAGCAGGCGGTCGGCGACTTCGGGATCGAGCGCCGACGTCGGCTCGTCGAGCAGCAGCACCTGTGGCCGCGTCATGAGCGCGCGCGCGATGCTCACGCGCTGCTGCTCGCCGCCGGAGAGGCTGGCGGCGTCACGGTTCAGGTAGTCGGCGGAGAGCTCGACGGCGTTGAGCACGCGATCCATCGGCAATGATTCTCCGGCGGTCGCATGAACGGCGCCGAGCTCCACGGCGACGCGAAGGTTGTCCGCCACCGTGCCATCGAACATCGTGGGCCGCTGGAAGACGAACCCGACGCGCCGTCGCAATGCGCCTACCGGGTAGCTCGTGATCGGCTGGTCGTCGAGGAGCACCTCGCCCCCGGTCGGATCATCCAGTCGGTTGAGCAGCCGAAGCAGCGACGTCTTGCCGGCGCCCGACGGCCCGACGAGCGCGGTGATGACCGTGCGCGGAACGTCCACCGTCAGGCCGCGAAGCATGATGGCATCGCCGCGCCGCTGGGCGACGTGACGCAGTGAGAAGAGCGGTCTTGCGTCGGTCATGTACCGGGGATCGGTTTCCGGCGGAGGTGCGAGATTCATTCCTCGTGGCGCGAGGGGTGCGAATGGACGGGCAACGCCGATGTTCGGTCCAGGGTAATGGCTGACAGGATGCTGCGCGAAGACACGCGGTCCGTCCAGCGCCGTGCGCGCGAGCGCGAGGCGCCCGCACCGGTCGGTTTGCGCGCGTTCTGGAAGAGTCTCGGCCCGGGGATCGTCACCGGCGCTGCCGACGACGATCCTTCCGGAATCGCGACGTATTCCGTGGCGGGCGCGCAGTTCGGCACCGCGCTGCTCTGGACCTCGCTGTTCACCTGGCCGCTGATGATCGCCGTACAGTCGATGTGCGCCCGCATCGGCATGGTGACCGGCCAGGGGATCGCCGGTGCGCTGCGGCAGAAGTTCCCGCGCTCGGTCCTCCTCGTCACTGCCGTCGCCCTGTTCGTCGCCAATACGATCAACGTCGGCGCGGATCTCACGGGGATGGCAGATGCCGCGGAGCTTCTCAGTGGAGTGAGCTCACACATCTGGGTCGTCATCGGCGGCGTCGGGATCGCGATCGCGACGATCCGACTCCGCTACGTGACGATCGCCGGCGCGCTGAAGTGGCTGGCGCTGGTGCTTGCCGCGTACGCCGTCACCGCCCTGTACCTCGGCCCCGACTGGGCCGTCGTCGGCCGCGACACCTTCGTGCCGAAGATACCACGCGAGGGTGGTGCATGGGCGACGCTCGTGGCGCTGCTCGGCACGACGATCAGCCCCTACCTCTTCTTCTGGCAGGCGTCGCAGGAAGTGGAAGAGGAAAAGGGCCTCGGCCGCCGGCGAGTCGCCGACCGCGTCGGCGCCAAACCATACGAGATTCGCACACGCCGGATCGACATCACCTTCGGCACCTTCTTCTCCAACGCGAGGATGTTCTTCATCATCCTCGCCACGGCGATGACGCTGCACGAACACGGCATCACGAACCTCACCACGTCGCGGGAGATTGCGCAGGCGCTCACCCCGATCGCCGGCCGCTTCGCCGCGCTGCTCTACACGCTAGGCGTCGTCGGCACCGGCGTGCTGGCCATCCCGACGCTCGCCGGCTCGGGCGCATACGCGTTCGCCGAGATCTTCGGGTGGCGACAGGGGATGGACGAACCGTACAACCGCGCGCCCGGCTTCTACGCCACCTTCATCTGCTCCATTGCCCTCGGGATGGGCATGGACTTCTCCAACGTGGACGCGGTGTCGGCACTGTACTGGACGGCGGTGATCAACGGCGTGCTGGCGCCGTTCCTCCTGCTCGGCATCCTGTTCGCCGCGTCGGACCACGCGCTGATGCACGGACAGCCGAGCTCGCGGTTCAGCCGCGTGATGGTGCTGCTGACGACGCTGCTCATGTTCGGTGCGGCGGCGGCGATGTTCCTCGTGTAGCTGTCCGCCAACGAGGAGTTCTCTCCGGCACCATCAGCGGACCGTGCGTCGGCAGTCGCACTCTGGCGCCCTGCTCCGGGCGGGGCAATGATTGGAGCCTCTTCGATTCCTTTCAGCCGGGGTCACCGATGCCACTCTCGTCACGCTGCGTCGCCATTGCACTCGTCGTGGCGCTGCCGCTCCATGCGCAGCAGGTTCCGGCGGCCATCTACACCGATCCGCCGCATGACGCGGCGCATCCCGCCCGCATGGAGGTGCTCCACGTTCCGTCGGGTGGCGTGCAAATCAACGGCGTGGCCTACCTGGCGTCCGGCGCCGGCGTGCACCCCACGTTCGTGCTGCTGCACGGCCTGCCCGGCAACGAGAAGAACCTCGACCTCGCCCAGGCGGTGCGTCGTGCCGGATGGAACGCCATCACTTTCAACTATCGAGGGTCGTGGGGAAGTCCTGGCTCGTTCAGCTTCGTCCACAACATCGGCGACGCGGCGGCGGTGCTGGCATTCCTCCGCGACCCGGCCAACGTGAAGTCGCTCGGTATCGACACAACGCGACTCGTGATCGGCGGCCATAGCATGGGCGGGTGGGTGACTGTTCACACGGCGGCGAACCAGCGTGGCCTGCGCGGGGCGGTGTTGATCTCGGCCGCTGACATGGCCGCCGCGGCAGACCGGCCGCATGATCGCGTGGTGGCAATGATGGCATCGGACATGGAATCACTGTCCGGCACCTCGCCGGAGCAGATGGCGGACGAGGCCGCGTCCCTCGGGGGGATGCGATTCAGTGACGCGTATGGTGGCCTCGCTCGCCTGCCCCTGCTCGTCGTCACGTCGAACGACGGCTTGGCCGCTTCCAACGATTCACTGGTGGCCGCCGAGCGTGCACGCGGCAACACGCGTGTCACCGCTGTGCATTTCAATACCGACCACTCGTATTCCGACCAGCGCATCGCGCTCGAGAGCGCGGTACTCAGGTGGCTGCAGGCGATCAGCCGCTAGTCTTCCGGCTCTGCAGCGCCTCCCGCACCGTTTCCGACAGCGGCGTCGTCGGGCGACCGATCAGCTTCGAGAGCTGACGACTGTCGTCGTACAACCCGCCCTTCAACGCCGCCGTGTCCCATCCGGCAATCGCGCCGGCGATCGGCTTCGGGATGTCGAACCCCTCGAGTGTGTTCGCGTACTCGGGCTCCGGCAGGTTGCGATAGGAAACATTCTTCCCCGTCTGGCGCGAGATCTCGTTCGCGAGATCGCTCAACGTCCACGCCGTGTCACCCGCGAGCTCGTACGTCTTTCCCTCGTGCCCCTTCTCGGTGACGGCCGCCACGGCGGCGTCGGCGAAATCCTCCCGTGCGGCAGACGAGATCTTCGCATCCCCTGCACTGCCGAGGAACGCACCGCCGGCGAGTGCGCCGCCGATGGAGCCGGTGTAGTTCTCGGTGTACCAGCCGTTGCGGAGAATGGTGTAGGGAATGCCCGACGCCTTGATCTCGTTCTCCGTCGGCAGGTGTTCCGACGCGAGATCGATCGGCGATTTGTCGGCGTGCAGCAGGCTCGTGTAGACGATGCGCTTCACGCCGGCCTGCTTCGCCGCATGGATCACGCTACGGTGCTGCTTCAGTCGCTTACCGATCTCGCTCGCCGAGATCATGAGCAGCGTATCAATCCCCTGGAACGCCGGCGCCAGCGTTTCCGGCCGATCGTAGTCTGCTACGCGCACCGTGATGCCGAGCTCCTTTGCCTTCGCCGGATTGCGCACGAGGGCGACGAGGTCGCCAGCGGCGACCTTCTTCTTGAGCTTCTGGACGACAAGCCGGCCGAGCTGGCCGGTGGCGCCCGTGATGCCGATGGTCATGATCGGACTCCGGTGATGTGACGGTCGAGAGGTCCTGCACGCCCCAGGCCTCGCAAGACTCGCCCCAGTCTGCCGATCAGTCCTCGGAGCCCGCTCCGAGTTCCCGCGTCATCTCGATCATCGTGCGACGAAAGCCAGCATGCGCGAACAGGCGCTGTGCCGTTTCGTTCCGCTCCGCCGTCGACAGCACCACGCGCGGCGCGCCTTTGCGCTCGAGCGCGGCGAGGGTCGCGTCGAGCAGCTTGCGTCCGATGCCTCGACCACGCTGCGCCGGATCGACGACGATGTCGTACAGGACGCCGGCCGGCCCGCGCAGCGACATGTAGTCCACGCCTTCGATGCCGGCGTATGTGTAGCCGACCACCTCGCCGCCGCGCTCGGCGACGAGGACGGTGACGTCAGGGTCGTCGAGCTGCGTGCCGAGGAAGGAGCCGTAGCCGTGCTCGGTACCCGGCGTGGCAGCCATGAACCGCTGCGCGTCGAAGTCGTGATGCAGTCGGACGAGCAGCGCGCCAAGCCGGCCGACGGCGCGCATGTCGTCGCGCGTCGCCGGACGAATGCTGACGATTGGCCCGGGCACGTCGCCGTTCGCGGTCGTCAGCGATCCACCATCGTCATCTGCGTCTCGCTGTATCGCGGACCGGCGATCCGCTCGGGGGAGAGCGCGGTGTCGAGCGCGAGCATGTCGTCGCGCGAGAGGCGCACGTCCGCCGCGGCGACGTTCTCCTCGAGATACTTGCGTCGCTTCGTGCCGGGAATCGGCACGATGTCGGAGCCCTTGTGCAGCAGCCAGGCGAGCGCGATCTGCCCCGGCGTGACGCCGTTTCGCGTCGCCGTCTCCTTCACCGCCGACGCAGCCCGCACGTTCGCGTCGAAGTTCGCGCCCTGGTACCGCGGGTCTCCGCGACGGAAGTCGCCTTCCGGATATTCCTCCGCGCGCTTCACCGTGCCGGTGAGGAAGCCGCGGCCGAGTGGGGCGAAGGGCACGAGGCCGATGCCGAGCTCGCGGATGAGCGGGATGATGCGCGGCTCGAGGTTGCGCTCCCACAGCGAGTACTCGCTCTGCAGCGCCGAGATCGGGTGCACCGCGTGTGCGCGGCGGATGTTCTGCTCGCCCGCTTCGGAGAGTCCGACGTAGCGGACCTTTCCTTCTTTCACGAGGTCGGACATCGTGCCGATCACGTCCTCGATCGGCACGTTGGGATCGACGCGATGCTGGTAGAGGAGATCGATGTGGTCCGTCTGCAGGCGGCGCAGCGAGCCGTCCACCGCCTTGCGGATGTGCGCCGGCTGGCTGTTCACGCCGTCGATCGCACCCTGTTCGTTGAACCGGAAACCGAACTTCGTGGCGATGACGACGCGATCGCGCGCACTGTTGCCCGCCTGGGCCAGTGCGCGCGCGAGCAGCTCCTCGTTCCGGAACGGCCCATACGCTTCCGCGGTGTCGAGGAAGGTGCAGCCGAGCTCGATGGCGCGGTGGATGGTGGCGATGGCCTCCTGCTCGTCGCGCTCGTCGGGCGAGCCGTAGGCGTGGCTCATTCCCATCAGGCCGAGGCCGATGCAGGAAACGGTGAGCCCCTCGGTGCCGAGCGTCCTCGTTGGCAGCATGTGACTACCTCGCGTCGCTACTTGTCGAGCCTGATGAAGGCCATCGCGTTGTTCGCGTTCATCGGGATCACGAGCTGGTTGGCGCCGGAGTCGTAGCACATCGATGCGGCGCTGGGAATGTTGCGGGCGATGAGCTCAGCCGGTTGGCCGGGCCGGATGCGCGACACGCCGCCGAACCGCACGCTGCTCACGTACTTCGTGCCGTCGTGCATGATGACGAGGCCGTCGCTGCCCGCCTGCGCGGCGTGTTCGGTCTTCACCAGCTTGCCGGCGGGGGAGAAGGTGAGCACCGCGTCGTCGCCGATGTTGACGACGACGATGTTCCCCTGCGTGTCGAAGGCGATGCCATTCGGCAGGTTGAGTGGCGCGCCCTGGATGAACAGCGACGGCGTTCCGTTTGGCGTGATGCGCCAGACCTGCCAGGTGCCGGGATCCTGATTCCCGGTGCGCGTCGCGTATACAGTGCCGTCGTCGCTGACTTCGATGTCGTTGATCCAGTCGACGTCCGGAACGCGCGCCTGCCACGCCGGCGCGCCGGTCTTCATGTCGAAGGCGCGGATGACGGCGACACTCGGATCGCTCGCCGATGTGCCACCGTCGCGGTCGGCCACGTAGAGCCTGCCGTTGACGATATCGCTGCCGTAGGGCTCGTTGAGCACGAGCGCGGGTGACATCTTCGCGCGGTCGGCGGGCGACTGCACGCCGATCCAGCGCGCCGTGTGCACCGAGCCGTCGTGATTGATGAACGACACGAACGCGTCGTTCGTCTGGACGTTCTGCGGCACCACGCGATTCGGCACGACGATCACGCCGCGCGACTCGTCGTACGAGCAGCTCTCGGCCGAGTAGATGGCGCCGAACACCTTTACGTTGCTCGACACCGGATCGAAGGTGCCGCTCGTGCCCGGCGTGACCGGGAGGCCGACCGGATTCCCGACGGTGAACGGCGGCGCGCCCGGTGGCTGCTGGGCGAATGAAACAGCGGGAACGGCGACGGTTGCGACGGCGATGAGAAGGACAACGCGCGAAACGTACTTCATCGGACTCTCCCGGTGAGTAGCTTCACAAAGATACGCGACGCGCTGCGCGCGCAACGCGGATCGTTCACCGGGAAGGAGACACGGCCGTGACGAAACATCGCTTCCATGTCGGCGACCACGTGAGCTGGAACTCGGAGGCCGGTCGCGTGTCCGGCCACATCATCCGTGTGGTCACGAGCGAGATCCAGTTCAAGGGCTACACGGTGCATGCCAGCAAGGACGAGCCGCAGTACGAGATCCGAAGCGACAAGACGGATCACGTCGCCATGCACAAGGGTTCGGCGCTCCGGAAGCTGACGAGCAAGTGACTCACGCCGCGCAGCCGCTCTTCGGCTGCTGGTAATCGCACTTGCACTGGCCGGCAGCACATGACATCGCGCCGCGTCCCGCCTTCACGCACCGCCAGCAGGGCGCCAGCGCCTCGTCGGACACGCGCAGGCCGAGCACGCGCGACGAGGCGTCGCCCCCGCCCGGGGTCAGTCCGAACAGCGCTGGACGGCCTTCAGCGTCGAACGACATCTCGGCGAGCCGGGTGAACCCCGCCTTGGTGATCCCGCCACCGGACGCGTGATTCTCCGGCGCGTACGCGATCCAGAACCGTTCGGCCTCACGCGACTCGGCGCGCACGATCGCCTGGAGCAGTCGCGGATAGATACCGAGCCCGCGATGCTCGGGGAGCGTGACGAAGTTCCAGAGGTACCGGTCACCCGCCGGAATCGGGAAGCTGGCGCCGAGCTCACCGATGTGAGCGGACGTCGTGGCGACCCACCCCCACGCTGCCGGTTCTTCGTTGCGCCACGCGACGTACGCGCGGTGGCCGGCGTCGAAGCGTGCCGTCATCTCGTCGATCGTGCGGTTCTGCAGGCGCGCCATGAACTCGGCGTCCCACACCTGATGGACTTCGAAGCCGGCGAGCGCGACGAGTGAAGGGCTCGCGTCATTGCGGTGCAGCATGGCGAAGGGCATGGCTGGGAGAAGGTGAGAAGGTGAGACGGTGAGACGGTCAGGGCTGGGGCTTCGGGGCGTCGAGGTAGCCGGCTGGCGCCTGGAGGGGGCCGGTGAGGGTTTTCAGGAAGGCGACCAGCTGGCGCTTCTCGGTGTCGGTCAGCTTGAGCGGCTTCAGTTCGCTGTGGCCGAACGGCGCCTTCGGCGCGGCGTCGTAATGCGCGATCACGTCGTCGAGCGTCGCGACCTGGCCGGCGTGCATGTACGGCGCGCGGTTGGCCACGTTGCGGAGCGACGGCGTCTTGTAGGCGCGCACCAGTTCCTCGCCTTCGGTGACGGCAAAATTCAACTCTTCGCAGTTGTCGGGCTTCGCGTCGCTGTACCTGCTGGTGCAGCTGAACTCGCCCGCGAGCGCCTGGCGCACGCCGACCGCGCGGCCGCTGTCCGGCGCGAGCGCGGCGTTCGGCGACGCGACACCGGTGTTGTGGAAGTGATCGTCGGTGAACAGTGCGCCGTTGTGACAGTTGACGCAGTTCCCCTTGCCGATGAACAGGCGCAGCCCCGCCTCCTCGTCGGCGGAGAAGCTGTCGCCTGACGCGTGCGTGCGACCGGCGAGCTCCGCCTCGGCGTAGCGGTCGAACCGCGACGGACCGTACTCGATGCGCCGCTCATATGCGGCGATCGCCTTGCCGATGTTGGCATAGACGCGACTGATGGCGTCGCGCTGCACCGCGGGCATGCGCGTCCAGGCGGCACGCGCCGCGCTGTCGGCCACGGGTCCCGCACTCTTCGGCAGACCACCCACCTCCGGCATGGCGCCGAATACGTCCTCATACTGCCGGCGATAGTGCTCGGCAATGATCCGTGAATACTGAGTCCGCGTTCCACCGTGCTCCACCGCGCTCTCGAGCGGGCCGAGTGCCTGCGACCACTGGCTGTCGGAGCGGCCGTCCCAGAACATCCACGCGCTGTGGGCCGTTCCCGCCACCGGCATGGTGCGGCGTGCGGTGGTGCCGACGCCTTCGCCGAACGGCTTGTCGTCCTGGAACTCGCGCGTCGGCACGTGACAGCTGGCGCACGACACCTTGCCAGTCCCGCTCAGGCGCGTGTCGAAGAACAGCGCGCGGCCCAGCGCCGCGGCGCGCGGGTCGTCGGCGTACCTGTTCGACGGATCTGCGCGCAGCGGCTCGAGTGACGACAGCGACAGCGAGCGCAGTGTCTCGCGCTCCTGCTTCGTCCACCGCGGTGCCCGGGCACAGGCGATCGAGACGATCGTCGTGCCGAGCACTGCGGCGAGTGCGATGGCGACGGTGACGATGGCGGTGTGGCGGCGCATGGTCGGCTCAGAGCGAGAGGTTGAACACCACGGAATCGGCGCCCTGCGCTGCGTCGACGCGGAACTTCACCACCCACCAGCCGCCCATGTTGAACTTCAGTCCTTCCACCAGGTGATCGCCGTTGCCGAGTGCGCGCGTGACGCGCGGCTTCGTCGGGAGGCCGTGTCCGTGCTGCGGCATGCCGCCGTCCACGGCGAGCGTGGCGCTGTCCACCGGCGCACCGCCCGAGGTCTCGAGGTGCAGCGTCCAGCGCTGCAGCTTGCCCGTCGGGACGCTGTCGCCCTGCGGACGGATGGTCGCGCGGTAGATGCCCGACGCGCTGGTGCGGGTGCGCGAGTAGTCGAGATCAGCGGGTGGCTTGGAGAACATCATGCAGCCGGTGAGCGTGGCGGCGATGAGGGCCGCCAACACGGGAGCGATGAGCCGGCGCGTCGTGTGGGAAGCGGAGAAGGAGCACATTGGAAGCCTCGCGTGGAGTAGTCGGTGAACGAGAAAGGCCACGTCGCTTGGACGTGGCCTCAGGTTACCGATGCGGGCTTCTCGACTCTTGAATGAAGCGGCTGCCCCCTTGAACGTAGGGGCTGACCTTCGTGCTTCCCTGGTGGCAGCGGTGGTCCCATCGGCATCGCCGACGGCGGGAAACCGAAGGCGCGACGACTGGTGCGCGAGAGGTGCGCGGCATCAGCGAAGCCCGCTGCATGCGCCGCTGCCGACACCGACATCCCCTGCGACAACAGCTCCCAGACGTGGAGGAAGCGCCGCCAGAGGATGTACGGCCGGAGCGCCATTCCCGTCTGCTCCACGAACAGGTGCCGGAACCGGCTCGGCGAGAGACAGGCGACGTCCGCCACTTCCTCGAGGGTGAGGGCGGAGTCCAGGTGGCTCCTGATGTACGCCGTCGCGCGCAGGATGCGCTCGTCGGAGACGACCATGGACTGCATGCCGCCGGTGAGCGCACGTACGACGTCCTGCGCCGCGCTCACGATCGACGACACGTTTGCCTCTTCCTGCCACGCCGCGAAGAGACGCGCACGCAGCTCGTCGAGCATGCCGTCCGGGAGCGGTGCGATGCCGACCTGCCCGAAGCGTTCGCTCAACGCGCGGCCTTCGCGGGTCTCGGGCTCGACGAACAGGACGGCGTTGCGCGCGGTGCTCGTCGCGTCCATCGTGTGCGGCTGACGCGACGCGATGACGACGCCGTCGTACGACGTCCACGGCTCGCGATCGCTGGCGCGAAAGCGAATGCCCGGCTCGTCGCCAAAGGCGACCTGATGGCGTAGTGCGCGTGGAGTGGGGCGATGCCGGCGCCGCGGGTGAGGAAGAGGCAGCCGCCATCCCACGACACGAAATGGCTGGCGCGTCCGACGTTCACGTCAGCTCCTGCTGGTGGGTACTCCAGTCTACACCGCTGAACATCGCGCCGGCAATCGCGCGACGCGCGGACGCACGGTCAGGCCGCGACCACCGCCTCGCTCCGCCGCGCCACGTGTTCGGCGATGAACTCCGCGTCCTGGCCCACGCCGCCGATGAGCGACGACGACATCCGGTGCTGGAAGCGAAGGCCGAGGAAATAGAGGCCCGGCGCGTCGGGCACGACACCGCGCACGTGGCGCGGGAAGCCGTCGGCCTCGAAGATCGGCAACTCGATCCACGAGTAGTCGGGTGCGAATCCGGTGCACCAGATGACGACGGCCGGATCGAGCACTTCGCCGCCGCACACCGGCTGGCCGCCGCGCTCGGCGTCGAGCCGTGCGACGCGAGTGACTCCGGCACTCCTGATCTCCCGCTCGGGAATGCCGATCAGCGCATCGCCACCCGAGCGCGCGCGAACGCGCATTCGCCTCCCGAGCCGCGTATCCAACGTTGCGCGCTGCATGACGGGCCAGGCCCACCGGAAGAAATCCAGGCCGAGCACACGGCGCGGCAGGTGGCCGGTGTCGCGGCCGGCGAGCCAGACCTTGCGATAGCGCGACAGCTCGAGCGCGATCTGCGCGCCGGAGTTCCCCGCGCCGACGACGAGCACGGGTCCGTCCGCGAGCACGAATGGATTACGGTACTCGCTCGAGTGCAGCTGCTGGATGGTGCTGGACAATCGACTCGCGACACGCGGGATGAGCGGCCGCTGGAAGGCGCCGGTAGCGACGATGACGTTGTCGGCTTCGAGGCGTGCCGCATCGCCACCGATGTCGACCGCGTATCGCTCGCCGTCCCATGCGACTCGTTCCACTCGCGTGTCGAGTCGCACCGGAAGATCGAACCGGTCCACGTACCTCTCGAGGTAGTCGGCGACTTCATCCTTGTCCGCCAGGTGATTCGCCGGTGCGGGAAAGTGCATGGCCGGCAACCCGCTGTAGCGCGCCGGCGTGAACAGCCGCAGCGAATCCCACCGCCGGCGCCAGTTGTCGCCGACGCGCGACTCGTCGCTCAGGATGACGAAGTCCACGTCGCGCTTCGCGAGATGATGGCCGGCGGCGAGCCCCGCCTGGCCGGCGCCGATCACTATCGTCTCGTACCGCTCGACTCGATTCGCCGTCGGAGGCATGTTCATCGCATTGCTCATTGCTCCCGATCCAGTTCATCACCGCCGGGTGTCGGCGGGCTGCATCGAGGATGGCGCTCCGCGGGTACACACGCTTGAATGAAAGGGCTGACCTGACGACATGAACTTCCTCTACCAGGCTCACTCCGGGCTCCGCTACCTCGTCCTCCTCGCTGCGCTCGGCGCGATCGTGTCGCTGGCGTATGCGCTGTCCCTCGGCCGCGTCGATCGGTCGGCGCGCGTGCTGCCGATCGCCTTCACCGCCCTGCTCGACCTGCAGGTGCTGCTCGGCATCGGGCTCGTGATCGGCGGCGTGTTCCCCGACAAGGCGGTGGGCCATCTCGTGATGATGGTGCTCGCGCTCGTGGTGACGCACGGCGCGTCGGTGATGGCCAGGCGCGCGGGCACAGAACGACGGGAGATGGTGATCCGGCTCCTCGGCATCGTGCTCGCGCTGCTGCTCATCGTCGGCGGGATCATGGCGCTCGGCCGGAGCGTGATCGGGTCGGCACCGATGGACGTGGGGTGACGAGCTACTTCCGGATCAGCCCCGCCGCGCCGCCCGAGATCAGTGACGCGATGCTCGCCACGATCACCGGACGCCTGATCCCGCCGGGCGACACGAGATAGCTCGGCTCCCACTCCGGGTGAAACCACTCCTTGAACGCGCGCAGGCCGCGGAAGTTGTAGTACCGCTCGCCGCCGACCCGCACGGCTTCGGCAATCTGGTTCCACAAGGGAGCCACGGTGCCGGTCCTGATCCCCGACAGCGGCACCATCCCGAGGTTGAAGTCTGCAAATCCCTGCGCCTTCGCCCACAGCATGAATTCGGCGATCAGGTACCGCATCACCGACTGCGGCGCATCGTTGGCGTAGCGCATGAGGTCGATCTCCACCTCGGCGTTCTTCCCCGACAGCCACACGGTCGCGAACGCCACGATCCGTCCGCCAAGGCGCACCACCCCCACGCGTCCGTGCGCGATGAACGCTTCATCGAAGCGGCCGAGCGAGAACCCCTTCTCCCTCGTGCGACGTTGGGCCAGCCACTCGTCGGAGACCACGCGCAGCTCCGGCATCGAGTCATGCACCTGCTCCGGCTCCAGCACTTCGAACGTGCAGCCGCTCCTGGCCAGCTTGCGATGCACCTGCCGCAGCGTCTTGCGGCTCGCGTCCTCGAGCGAGAATTCCGCCAACGGCACGTGCGCCACTTCGCCGAGCTTCACGATGCTCAGCTCGTAGTCCAGGTACAGGTAGAGCAGCTGCGGGCCGACACGGTAGAACACGGGCCAGCTTCCGCTGCGATCGCAATCGCGGATGAACGCTTCGACGAGTCGCGTGGCAGCGGTGATCGGCCCGACCGGATCCCCCATGACGACGCGGCTCGCGCCGGACGTGCCGACCATGAGGAACGCGCGGCGAGAGTCGTCGAAGATGAGATCCTTGTCGCCCAGCCAGGCGAGGTGCGCGTTGGCGCGCGGCGACTCCCGGACGATGGCGTCCACCAACTCCACGTCGATCGCATGCTCCGTCGCGCGTACGCGCGCCGGCCGCAGCAGCCGAGCCAGGGACAGCGTGAGCAGCGTGATGAAGGCGAGCGACAACGCGCGTGCCGCACGCGGCGCCTGCGCCATCTCCTCGTACTGCCAGAACACGCTCGTCGAGACGATGTCGTGGCCGTACCCCATCCACGCCAGCGCGGCCGTCGCCGCCAGCACGCCCCCGATGGCGACGTACCAGCCGCGCGTGAAGCGTTCGTCGAACAGCGACGAGCGGCGGTAGAAGTAACGGTGGCAGCGCTGCAGCGCGACGAACATGATCGCCAGCAGCGCGGCCTGCTCGACGTCGAGCGCGCTGGTGACCGCGAACACGACGCCGGCCGCGAGCACCCACAGCGTGAGATGGTACGCGGCGTCGAGCCGGCGCTGGAGCCCACGCGCCAGGAGAATGAGTGCCACGCCGAGGATGCTGACGAAGTAGGCCGAGATCTCGATGATCGGCAGCGGCAGCGCGTCGGCCACCCAGCCCATGCGGCCGGTGTGTGCCGGCGTGGCGCCCGAAAACAGCAGGATCACGCCGCCGACGAAGGTGCTGAGCGTCAGCAGTCGGGGGACGAGCGCGCCAGTCACGCTGCCGCTGGCGCGCAGCAGTCGGACGACGTTCCTTGGCTGCGCTTGCGCTGAGGTCATGGATCCAAACGGTTTCCCTGCACGCAGAGTACCCGACCCGTGAGCCAACGTTCGACGTCCGACCTGCGCTGGCGATGGGCCCTGCTGCTCCTCTGCGCCATCGTCCTCGTCGTGGGCGGCCGTTCGCTGGCCGGGCACCTCGAGTCGCTCACGCAGGGAATCCAGGCCCTCGGCAGGTGGGGTGTCGCGCTGTTCATCGTCGGCTTCGCCCTCGCCAGCGTGGCGTTCGTCCCCGCTGGCCTGCTGACGATGCTCGCCGGCGCGCTGTTCGGCATCCCGGTTGGTATCGTGGTCGCGTTCGTCGGCGCATCACTCGGTGCATGCATCGCGTTCCTGCTCGCCCGGTACGCAGCGCGTGACATGGTGGAACGCTGGCTGGAATCGTATCCGCGCGTTGCCCGCCTGCGCTCCGCCGTCGGAGCGCGCGGCCGACGCATCGTCGCACTGCTGCGGCTCTCGCCGGTGATTCCGTTCAGCGTGATCAACCTTGCGATGGGCGTGACGCGCATGCGCCTCGCCGATTACGTGGTGGCGAACCTCGCCATGCTGCCCGTCACGGTGCTGTACGTCTACTACGGGGCGGCCGCGGGGGCGCTCGTGTCGGTTCGAGATGAACGGCATCCGAAGGACGCTGCGTACTGGGTGTCGTTCGTGCTCGGCCTGGTCGCGACGATCATCGTGACGACGATCGTCGCCCGGCTGGCGACGAGCGCACTGGCGCGCGAGGAGCACACCGAAGCATGAGCGCGCGGAGTCGGCACTCATGGCAGCGGATGGCTGACGAAGAAGCGCCACGCCAGCCGGCTCGCGTTCACTTCGTGCGCGGGATCGTCGGCGTCCTGCGCCGCGCCGGGCCACTCGTGCGTACCGCCTTCGATGGTGTAGAGCGCCACGTCCGCCGCACAACCGATGAACTGCGTCAGCCGCACGTCCGGTGCAGCGGGCGTCGTCCGAGCCGTACGGCACTGGTTGATCGTCGCCCAGAAGAGGATGGAGGGCGGCAACCCGCTCGCCGGCAGCGGCGGTTTGCCCACCGCCGTGGAATACGACGAATCACGATACGGCACCTCGTCGTCGTCCGTGCCGTGGAAGGCCACGAGTGGTACCGGCCGCTTCGGGGCGCATTGCGCATCGATGATGCTTCCCGACACCACGGCGACCGCCGCCACCTGCGCAGCGAGCTCGCACGCGACACGATAGGTCATCCGCGCCCCGTCGGAAAAGCCGGCGACGTAGATGCGTCGCCGGTCCACCGGCATCTCGCGCTCGAGCGCGCGGACGAGCGCGCGCAGGAAGGCGGCGTCGTCGACGTTCCCGTCGTGCGCCGCCCCGCAGCATTCACCGGCGTTCCAGTCGGCGCCCAGGCCGAGCGTGCCGGTGGTCGCGTCGGGATATGCGACGAGAAACCTCGCCCGGTCAGCGATGGAATCCATTCCCGACATGCGGCGCATCGTCGCGCCATTCGCCCCACTTCCGTGAAGCATGATGACGACCGGATATCCCGTGGCCAGGCCGAACCGGCGCGGCCGACTCGGCGGGATGTGCAGCAGGAAGGTACGCGTAAGGTCGCCGGCCTCCACGCGGTACGGCCGCGTGCCGGGCGTCTCCACCACGGTGGCCGGCGGCTCGACACCCCGGCCAAGGCAGGTGACGAGCAGCAGCACGGCAGCGAGCGCCCAGAGCGGGCGTCGCCGCCGACGCAGGATGTACAGCCGATGAGCCGTGAAGCGCACGAGACTTGAAGGAACCATGGCGTCGTAGTTCAAGTACCATGCTTGCCCGCGCTCTGCTTGTTGTCGTGGTCCTTCATCATCCGATGCTGCGTCGATTCCTTCTCGCCACGCTCCTGTTGGCGCCGTCGTTGGCCCATGCACAGGGCGCTCCGGCGCCGGCCAGCGACGTGCGCGACCTGCCCATCGTCGAGCTGCGGGCGCATGAACCGTCGACGACGCTCGCCGTCGTCCTCAGCGGAGACGGCGGCTGGGCGGACATCGACAGGCAGATCGGCCAGACGCTCGCCGAACGGGGCGTGGACGTGATCGGCTTCGATGACCGCGCGTACCTGAGGGCGGGGAAGCGCGACGCGAACAGCGTCGGTGCGGACGTGCAGCGCGTCGCGCAGCATTACATGTCACTCTGGAACGACCAGCACCTCGTCCTCGTCGGCTATTCGCGCGGCGCCGATTTCGCGCCGTTCGTGGCGACGCGGCTCTCGCCTGACCTGCGGCGCAAGCTGGCGCTCATCGCCATGCTCGGCCTCGAGGATCATGCCGGGTTCAAGTACCGATTCTCGGATTTGTGGGCAAAGCACTCGAATCCGTCCGACCCGCCGATCCTCCCCGAGCTGCAGAAGTTGCGTGGGGTGAACATGCTGTGCGTCTATGGCACGAAGGAGGAGGAGTCACTCTGTCGTGGAATCGACCCAACGCTGGTGTATCCGGTGCCGCGCATCGGTGGGCACCACTTCGACGGGGATTACAAGTCGCTGACGGAGCTCATCATGTCGAGGATCGGACTGGGACTGGCCACGCACTGAGAGAGTCGGTCTTGATCGTGCGCGTTTCCGTCGCATACTGACGTACTCATGCGATGCAGCGCTCGATCCACGACGCTCCTTTCCCTTCTCGCCGCCGCGACCCTGTCGGGTGGCTGCCGCCGCGCCGAGCGCCCGGCCCCTGCCGATTCGAGCAGCGCCTCCGTGTCGCGCGGCCACGCGCTGCTCACGGCCACCCGCGACAGCCTGCCCCGGCATGTCGGAAACAGCCTCCGCTGCACGAGCTGTCACTTGCACGACGGACGCAATTCGAACGGTCTGTCGTGGATCGGCGTGACGCGCCGTTATCCGCAGTACCGCAGCCGCAACGACGCGATGAGCACCATCCAGGATCGCATCAACGACTGCTTCGAGCGCAGCATGAACGGCTTGGCGATCCCCAGTGATTCGCGCGACATGCGCGACATCGTGGCGTACCTCGCATCGCTGTCGAATGACGCGGTGACTGTCGACAGCGTGGACGGTCAGGGCCTGCCACCGATGCAACCGCTTCCGCCCGACACGACGCGCGGCGCACGACTGTTCGCGTCCACCTGCGTGACATGCCACGGTGACCATGGCCAGGGCACCGCCGTGGCCCCCGCGCTATGGGGTGCGCAGTCGTACAACATCGGCGCCGGCATGGCGCGCCTTCGCACGGCCGCATCGTTCATCCGCCACAACATGCCGTACGGCAGCGCGACGCTCACCGATCAACAGGCGTTCGACGTCGCCGCCTACATCAACACGCGTCCGCGACCCGACTTCCCGGGGAAGGAACACGATTGGCCGCGTGGCGATGCGCCGCCGGACGTGCCGTACGCGACGATCGCCGGCAGCGCGAGGAACGCGTCACCTTCATCCCGCTGAACACTTCGATTCCATGTCCCCAACCCGCCGAGAAGTCATCGCCCAGCTCGCCGCTCTCGCGGCGCTGCCCCTGACGAACCTCGACCGCGCCTTCGCCGGCATCGACACGGGTCTCATCGCGTCCGATCCGCTCGCCGGTACGATCGCCGAATACCAGGCCGGCCGTCGCCGCAACCTGTGGACGTCGGTCGAAGTCACGACGCGTGCCCTCGAGCGCTGTCGCACCGACGGCAGCGAGTGGCACGCCATCGACGCACTTTCAGCGACCGCGCTCGCCGACGCGCGTGCCGCCGACGCCCGCCGTCGCGCCGGCACGCTGCGTGGCCCGCTCGACGGCGTGCCCGTGTTCGCGAAGGCGATCTACGACATGAACGGCCTTCCCACTACCGGCTCGAATGCCGAGTGGGCGAAGCTCTTTCCCGAACCGGTGCGTCGCGACTCCATCGAGATCGCGCGCCTTCGTGCCGCGGGCGCCGTCGTCCTCGGCAAGACGGCCGCCGATGATTTCGCCTATCACGGCAATGGCACGAGCAGTTACACGGGCCAGGTCCTCAACCCGCATGATCCCACCGGCACGCGCACGCCCGGTGGCTCGAGCGCGGGATCGGCCGTCGCCGTTGCCGACGGAATGGCGTTCGCCGCGCTCGGCACCGACGACGGCGGTTCGAACCGCATCCCGGCGCAGTTCACCGGCGTGGTCGGGATGAAGCCGACGTTCGGGCTCGTGCCGCGCACCGGCGTGATTCCGACGTGGCCGTACCTGGACACGCACGGTCCGCTCGCGCGCTTCGTTGCCGATGCGGCGCTGTACCTGTCGGCCATCGCCGGCCCCGATGCGTCGGACCCGCTCGCGCTCAGCGCGCCGTTCCGGGCCGCGCCGTTCGCCGCATTGCGGGACGATGCGCTGCACGGCGTGCGGCTCGGCATCGTCGACGTGCACGTGCCTCGCGAGCAGATGACGCCCGATGCCGTGGCGATGTGGGATCGCGCCGTGGGCGACCTGCGGTCCGCCGGCGCCACCGTCGAGCCGTTCGACGCCGCCGTCACGCGCGTGAACTACCGCGATCTTTTCACGGCCTCGGCGAAGGAGCGCGGCGACGTCGCGCCCGACTCCCGCTCGCCCGCACCGACGGCGAACGCGTTGTTCGAGTACTTCGCCGGTCGCACCAGCGATCCACGCGCTGCCGTGCGCCGCGGCTACGCCGCGTACCAGCACTTCTACGACGTGCTGCCCGGGACGTACGAGGAGTGCGAGCCGCTGCTCGAGCAGCCGATGGAGAAGGATCCGGCGGGACAGTCGTTCGCGAAGTCACGCGCCGCCGTCGTCGCGAAGCTGGCCGACTCGATGCGCGTGGCGAACGTCGTTGCGATGGTCTATCCGACGATGCCGTTCAACGCGCCGCGCGCGGTGGACGATTGGCCGGACGTCCGCACGGCGCTCGGCTACGGCAACTGGATGGGATTGCCGGAAGTATCGGTGCCGGCGGGGTACGGTGCCGATGGGATGCCGGCTTTGAACCTCTCCGTCGTCGGGTTGCCGGGCGAGGACCTCGCGGTGCTCGCGCTGGCGCATGCGTATGAGAGGCAGTCGAAGCGGTTCAGCGCGCCGAAGCGGGTTAACAGGCCCGGCTCCTGAACCGCCGTCATAGTGCAGGATAGGCCAGCGCTCGAACCAGGAACGTTCCTTCCTTCAGGATCTCACGGCGCGGGCACGGACTCGGCCGTGCTGGCCGGCCCGTTTGAATTCCAGTCACGGGGCGCGGCTCGTGCATGAGTGTGGTTGTCCGTTCACCCGAGAGCCGCTCATGTCCGACAAGGAATGCACGCCGCTGCACGTACTCATCGTCGGTGGATCCCTGCGCCGCGAATCACTCAACAATCAGCTCGCCGGCCTCGCCGCGCGCGCCGTGAAGAGCGACGGCCACACCGCCGAGCTCACGAACATCGGCGACTTTGACTGTCCCTTCTACGACGGTGACGTCGAGGTCGAATCCGGCATTCCTGAGGGCGCGAAGGAATTCTGTCGCCGGCTCAAGCATTCCGACGCGCTCATGATCTCGTCGCCGGAATACAACGCATCCTTCTCCGGCGCGATCAAGAACCTCATCGACTGGGTGTCGCGCTTTCGGCCGCAGCCGTTCAACGGCAAGCAGGTGCTGCTCATGTCGGCGTCGCCGGCCATGGCCGGTGGCAACCGCGGCGTGTGGTCGCTCCGCGTGCCACTCGAGCACCTCGGCGCGCGCGTCTACCCCGACATGTTCTCCCTCGCCCAGGCGCACGAGGCGTTCACCGACGACGGACGCATCGCGAACGAAATGCTCCGTAAGCGGTTCGACGACACCATCGACTGCTTCCTCGATCTCGTCGAAGCCACGAAGCGCTACCCGACGCTCAAGAAGCAGTGGGTCGAGTTCCTCGGCGAGCGCCCCGACGCCGCCATCGATCGCGTGGAGATGAGCGAAGTGACGGCGGCGTAGGAGCCGTTCACTCGATCACGACGCCCGCGCCTGCTCCATCAGCGGCGCGGGCTTTCGCATCGCCCCTGCTCCGGCTAGCACGATCCCGAGGGCGATGACGCCGAGCGCGACCGCCACGCTTTCCGGCTTGGTCACCATGTCGAACACGACGGCGAGTGCGATGCCGGTGTTCACCGCCGGCAGCGTGGACACGAGACGCGGCGGTACCAGCTTCGGCGCCGGACGATCGGTGCCTTGGTGTGCCATCCCGGCGAGCACGTCACGGAATGCGCGCGCCTTTGCGCCGAGGAAGGCACCGCTCGCCAGCAGGAGGACGACGCCGGTTACGCCGGCCACCACGTAGGCCGACGTCCAGACCGCGGCGTGGGTGACGGCGAGCATGTACGCGCCGCTCGCGACGAAGAAGGCGAGACAGATGGGAAAGAGCCGCGCGGCGGACATGAGCACGCCGTGCCACTCCTGCAGCTCGCCGATGGTGCGCGCGCGCATGCGCCGGGAGGCAGCGAGCTTGGTAACGGCGGTCACGCCGGCCGCGACGATGAGCGTGACGAGGTGAACGAAGAGTGCGATATGGTAGCTGTCCATTGTTCTGTCGGTCGAGGGTCCGTGGTGCCGCGCCGATCATAACGAATGGACAGCCAATGGGGTTTCGTCACCCCCGAATTCTGGGGACTGCTCAGGCCACCCCCGGCATGCGCGGCACCCGTCCGCGGCGCCAGACCACGAACGCCAGCATCACGATCGGGAATCCGAGGCCGAGCAGCATCGCGAGGCCCGACATCACCGGCGCAACGAGGCCGATCAGGGCGAACGCCACCAGGCACGCGGCGGCCAGGCCCAGCGCCTGAGCAGTCGCGCCCGCCCCCCGACGCAGCATCTCGATGCCGGCGATCACCAGCCCCGCCCCACCGATGACGCCGAGGGCCACGCTCACGAGCCACGGAGCATCGCCATGCGACCAGCCCGCCACCCCCTCGATGAGCGAGTTGACCACCTCCAGCACACCGACCACCGTTGCAAGAATCGCCATCGCCCGCATCGCTGCCTCCGTGATGTGAAGGTCCGAGCTTCGTGCGCGCATCGCCTCCAGTCGCAACGCGGGCGCGCTCCGCGCCACGTCCCACAGCAACTCGATCCAGAACCGCGTCGGCCGTCCCGCGGCGTCCCTCCGGCACTGGCGAAACAGCAGCAGCAGCTCGCGCTCGTAGTGGGCGCGGAAGGATGCCGGGTAGGCGCGCAGCAGCGCGCGGTAGCAGCGCTCCGCGCTCATGCCGGTCGCAGCCCGATGAGCTTCTTCCGCCGCGCTGCACGGACCAGGCTCTCCAGCCGCTTCGCTTCGGCCCGCGCAACGGCAAGGCCCAGCTTCGTGATCCGGTAGTAGCGACGACGTTCGTCGCCCGCGTCAGGATCGGCACGCTCACCGCCCTCTTCCACGAGTCCCGACTCGAGCAGGCGCTTGAGCGTCCCGTACAGGGTGCCAGGCCCGAGCCGCACCGCGTCGGCGGAGCGGTCGCTCACCTCCTTCATGATGGCGTAGCCGTGACGTTCCTCGTCGACGAGGGCGAGAAGGATCTGGAAGGTCGCTGCCGGAAGGGGGAGGAAGGACTCCGCTGGCCGGCTGTCAAGCCGTCGAGGCATGTCGTTCTGGCTTCGTTATAACGATATCTGTTATATCGATACTCGATATACAAAGCCAATATGAAGCCATCGCCGCGTGCCGTCAATGGCTGGCGGGCGGTGGCTTCCATGCCTGGACCCTACGTGTGCCGGTCTACGGCCCGCGCACCGCGCTTGATCAGCCCCCACACCAGCAGGATGATGCCGACGATGATCAGGAGATGGATGATCCAGCCGACGATGTGAAAACCGAGCCAGAGCACGGCCCACAGCACGATGAGGAGGACGCCAAGCGAGACGATCGGACCCATGGGGATCTCCATGTGGGGTAAGTGGTGGGGCGACGCTGCCGACCGGCGACGGCCTCACTGCCGCAGGGCAGTGGTACAAGTTCCATTCCGGCGTGACCGATGCGGCGGACGTCTCCCGCGCTAGCTTTGGGCGTGCGCCGCGCATCTCGCTTCCTCACCGTCGTCCTCATCGTCCTCTCGCCGCTCGCCTTCACGGCCGCGGCGCAGGGACGCTGTCCTGCCCCGTTCGCGTCGCCGGATACTGCGCCGTTCACCCTCGTGCTCTCCGGCGGCGGCGCGCGCGGGCTGGCCCACATCGGCGTGCTGCGCGTGCTCGACAGCCTCGGCATCCGGCCGCGCACCGTCGTCGGCACGAGCATGGGAGCGCTCATTGGTGCCCTCTACGCCGGCGGCCGCTCCGGCGCCCAGATCGACTCGCTCGTCCGCGGGTTGCACTTCTCCACGCTCTTTCACCGCTACACGCCGGTCACGCTGCTCACCGGCGGTGACTTCACGTCGCCCGTCACCGCGCTCGCGCCGACGTTCGTCGTCGAGTTCAAGAGCGGCTCGCTGAGCCTGCAGAGTCCCGTCGCGCGCGAGCCGGAGATCAATGCGCTGCTCAACCAGGTGCTGCTGCGGGCGAACCTCACCGCCGCCGGCGACTTCGATCGGCTGCCACGCCGCTTCCGCGCCGTCGCGACGGACATGAAGAAGCGTTCCTCGGTCGTGATCGCCGACGGTGATCTGGCTGAGGCGGTGCGCGCCAGCATCGCCATTCCCGTGGTCTTCACACCGGTCGAGCGCGAGGGACGACTCCTGCTCGACGGCGGGCTCGAAGCCAACGTGCCGGTCGACGCCGCGCGCCGGAGTGGCGCGACCCGGCTGCTCGTGTCCGACGTCGGCGTCAGCGTCGCCGATTCCAGCGACGACATCTCCACCGCGGCGATGGTGACGTACCTGATCGACGAGCTCTTTCGGCAGGCTGGCGATTCGGTCGGACCGGGCGATGTGCGCATTCGTCCCGACGTGCAGGAGTACAACCCGATCGAGTTCACCGACGCGCTCGTCGGGCCGCTCATCGATTCCGGCTATGTGGCCGCCGCGCGCACGCTCGCCGGCTGTGCACCGACGACGTCGCCCGTGCTCACCATCTCCAACGCGGCGCGCACGGCTGACGCGGGCCGCATCTCGGACCGCCTCGCGCGCCTCGCGGACGAGCGCGCGTACGAGTCGGTCTGGCTGCGACCGCGACTCGTCGGCGACTCGCTCGCCTTTGCGCCGATCGCCGTCCCGTCGTCGCCGCGGGTCGTCTCCGTCGGCCTCTCGTACGACGCGCAGCAGGGCGCGCATGGCTGGCTGTCGGCGACGAGCGTGTCGTCGCCCGGCGGGCGCATGCTCTTTCGCGGCACGGTCTGGGCCGGCCAGTGGCGACAACAGTTCATGCTCGGCGCCACCGGCGTCCGACGTCGCTCACTGCTCGACACGGCGGCCGACTCGGCCAGCGGCCCGATCCATCACGTGCCGCTTCCCGATCCACGCTCGGACCGGCCGCCCTGGTCGATGCTCACGCGCAACCTCCTGCACAGCGAGTTCGCCATCACCGGTTCGCGCGAGATCGTGCGACTGTACGACGACCGCGGCCGCGAGCGCGACCGCCCCTCCACGCGCGACCTCGTGCTGTTCGCCGGCATGGGGATCACGCCGAGCGCCGGCCAGCGCATCGTGCTCGGCCCGGTGGCGCACCTGTGGAACGTGCGGAGCGGCGCCGCACCGACGGTGGATGAAGCCCATGCGCTCGGTGGCATGGTCCGCGCCGCGCGCTGGTTCGCCGTGCCCGCGGTAGGACCTGACCTCAGCGCGGTGCCGACCATCGCGAGCGAGGTGCTCTGGCTCGACCGCTACAAGCGCGCCGACGCGCTTGCCGACCTGCGCGTTCAGCGCGGGGATTTCGTCGTGCGTCCGCGCGCCGCCGTCGGCTGGGGGCGTGACCTGCCCCTCGACGCGCAGTTCGTGCTCGGCGGCGCGCGCGGCTTCCCGGGACTGCGCACCGGCGAGCGGCGCGGCGACCGCGTGGTGTCGGGATCGCTTGCGCTGCTGCGCGACGTGTACGGGCCCTTCTATCTGCGCATGGAAGCCGGCGCGGGGTACACGTCGCTCGACCACGCGCGCCCGTTCGAGGGACTGGACGAGATGGGTCGCGGCTGGGTGCAGGGCGTGGAGCTCGACGTCGTGAGCAACACGCCCTTCGGATCGTTCTCGATCGGCGTCGGCGTCGCGACCACCGATCGGCCAGTGTTCAAGGTGAGCCTGGGCTCCTGAGCGCTGGTCAGCCTCTCAGGCGGCGACTGGCCCTGAGCGCGTCGACGCTCCACGCACCCGCGCCGGCGAACACGAGATACAGATAGAGGAAGCAGTACAGCACCGCCGGCACGCCGGCATTCGTCGTCGGGAAGAGCGCCTGCGGCTGATGGAACTGGAAATACGCCACCGCCATCTCGCCGGCGAGAATGAACGCCACTGGCCGCGTGAACAGTCCGAGCGCGATCAGCGATCCGCCCACGAGCTCGAGCACCGCGCCGATCCACGTCTGCGAGAACACCGCGATGGGCGGCATCGCGCCGCCGCCCGGCGGGGGCGGATAACCGAACAGCTTCATCGTGCCGAAGGTGATGAACAGCAGGCCGGCCACGATGCGGAGGATGCTGAGCATCCGGCTCGCCGCCGGAGACGTCTCATTCAGGGTCATGTCGTATGGTGGGTGCGACGTGAATCATTCAGGACTGCGAGTCCCCCAACGAAGCCGCGCGCGCGAGCAGCAGTTCCCGCTCGCGCGCGTTCTGCGTGAGCTGGGCAGCCCGCGCGAGCTCGGTACGTGCTTCGTCCACCCGCCCGAGCTTCGCGAGGAAATCGGCGCGCACGGCGGGAAGCAGGTGATAGTTGGCCAGTGCCTTCTCGCCTGTAAGGCCGTCCAGCACCTCGAGTCCTGCCGCCGGCCCGAACGCCATCGACAGCGCCACGGCGCGGTTGAGCTCCACCACCGGCGACGGTGCGAGCTGCGCCAGCGCGTCGTACAGCGCCGCGATGCGTTTCCAGTCGGTTTCTTCGGCAGTGCGCGCACGCGCGTGACAGGCGGCAATTGCCGCCTGCAGCGCATACGGACCGAGCGCGCCACCAAGCCACTCCGCGCGAGCGAGCGCTTCCAGCCCGCGCGTGATCAGCAGCCGGTCCCACCGCGCGCGATTCTGGTCGAGCAGCAGCACCGGCTCCCCCGACGGTCCGACTCGCGCGTGCAGCCGCGACGCCTGGATCTCCATCAGCGCCACGAGGCCGTGCACCTCGCTCTCCTCCGGCATCAGCGTCGCCAGCACGCGGCCGAGCCGCAGCGCATCCTCACAGAGATCGGCGCGCAACCAGTCGTCGCCGGCCGTGGCCGAGTAGCCCTCGTTGAACACGAGGTAGATGACCTCGAGCACGGACGCCAGGCGCTCGTGCAGCTCGGCAGCGCGCGGGACCTCGAACGGCACGCGCGCTTCGGCGAGGGTCCGCTTGGCGCGCACGATCCGCTGTGCGACCGTTGCCTCCGTCGAGAGAAATGCGCGCGCGATCTCCGGTGTCGTCAGCCCGCCGAGCAGTCGCAGGGTGAGCGCGACGCGCGCCTCGGTCGACAGCACCGGGTGACAGCAGGTGAAGACGAGCCGCAGCATCTCGTCGCCGATCTCGTCGTCGAGTGCGGCATCGAGATCGGGCACGGCGCGCTCGAGCTGCGATTCGATCTCGTAGCCCAGCTGCTCCTGCTTGCGCTGCAGCAGCGTACGGCGGCGCAGCATGTCGATGCCGCGCCGTTTCGCCGCCGTCATGAGCCAGGCGCCCGGATTGTCCGGCACGCCCGATTCCGGCCACTGCTCCAGTGCGGCAAGGAGTGCATCCTGTGCGAGGTCTTCCGCGAGTCCCACGTCACCCACCATGCGCGCGAGTCCGGCGATCAGTCGCGCCGACTCGATTCGCCAGACCGCGTCAATGGTACGATGTGCGTCCTCCACTATGCCGTCGCGCCCGCCTTGCTCAGCTGCTCCGACTGCGCGCGAAGCTGCTCTTCCTTCGCCCTCAGCTCCGGCGTGAGCGCCTCACCGAAGTCCGGCGCCTCGAAGATCTGCCGCAGCTCCAGCTGCACGCCGGCCGGAAACGGTGCACGCTTCGCCCACTCGATGGCCTCCTCGCGCGACTTCACCTGCCAGATCCAGAAACCGGCGATGAGCTCCTTGGATTCCGTGAAGGGGCCGTCGATCACCGACTTCTTCCCGCCCTCGCCGAACCGGATGCGGACACCGTTCGACGACGGGTGCAATCCCTCGCCGGCGAGCATGATGCCTGCTTTCACCAGCTGCTCGTTGTACTGCATCATCTCCGTGAGCTCCTGCTCCGTCGGGAGCACGCCTGCTTCGCTGTCCCGGTTTGCGGGAACCATGACCATGAATCGCATCGCTATTCTCCAGTTGAGGTCGGAAGCCGGTCATCCGGTCAGCTGATCACAGAACTTACTCGGCTCTACCCATACGTCGAACGACCCGACCTCAAATCGACATGATCCCGCTTTCCATTCTCGACCTCGCCTCCATCGTCCAGGGCGGCAACGCGTCGACGGCGCTGGCCAACACGCTCGACCTCGCGCGGCACGCCGAGCGACTCGGCTACCGACGCTTCTGGCTCGCCGAACATCACAGCATGACCGGTATCGCCAGCGCGGCGACGTCAGTGGTGATCGCGCACGTGGCCGCCGGGACGTCGACCATTCGCGTCGGCGCCGGCGGCATCATGCTGCCCAATCACGCGCCGATGCTGATCGCCGAGCAGTTCGGCACGCTCGCCGCGCTGCATCCGGGACGGATCGACCTCGGGCTCGGTCGCGCGCCTGGCTCCGATCCCGCCACGTCGCGTGCGCTGCGCCGCGACGCGTCGGCGGGCGACGCCTTTCCGCAGGACGTGCTCGAGCTGATGCACTGGTTCGAGCCGGCAGCGCCGGGTCAGATCGTGCAGGCGGTGCCGGCGGCGGGGCTCGACGTGCCGATCTGGATCCTCGGCTCCAGCCTCTTCGGCGCGCAGCTCGCTGCGGCGCTCGGCCTTCCGTACGCCTTTGCGTCGCACTTCGCGCCGCGACTGATGAATGAGGCGATCGCCGTGTATCGCGAGCGGTTCGCGCCGTCGGAGCGGCCGGGCGCGTTGCAGAAGCCGTATGTGATGCTCGGCGTGAACGTCGCCGCCGCCGAGACGGATGATGAAGCGCGCTGGCTGTTCACGAGCGCGCAGCAGGCGTTCGTCAACGTGAGACGTGGACACCCGGGACCGTTGCCGCCGCCGCGCGCCGGTGTGCTCGACGAGCTCGCGCCGTGGGAGCGTGCCGGGCTCGAGGAGATGCTGTCCGCGGCCATCGTCGGTGGACCGGAGACGGTTCGGCGCGGGGTGGATGCGTTCGTCGAGCGGACGAAGGCGGACGAGCTGATCGTGGTGGGCACGATCTACGAGCATTCGAAGCGGGTACGGTCGTTCGAGCTGCTCATGGAGGCGATGCAGTAGCTCACGCGCGAAAGCTTGCCGGGCGCTCGCGTGGTGCGTCGGCCAGGGCCCGCTTCGCCTTGGTGGCGTCGAGGTCGGCGCCGTACACCGGCGTACCGGGCTGCTGGCGCCACGATTCGTCGAGCGTGCCGGCGTCCACGGCGTCGAATCCGAGATCGTCGACGAGCTTCATCACCACGGCCTTGGCCTTCGCGTCGTCGCCGGCAACGGGGAGGGCAATTCGATTGGGGGCGCCGCGGGGACGACCGTTCTCGAGCAGGTGCTGCGCGTGAATGGTGTTGAATGCCTTGATCACCGGGCGGCCGATCTGCTGCGAGACCCAACGGCTTTCCGTCATTCCCTCCTCGATCGCCGCGATGCGACCGTCCCGCTGCGGATAGTAGTTGCCAGTGTCCACCACGGCGGTGTCGCGGCCGAGGGAGTCGAACAAGCCTTTCGGCAAATCCGGAATGCTCTTCTCGGGGATCGTCACGATCACGAGATCCTTGTCGCGCACCGCGTCGGGCACCGTCACGGCGTGCGCGCCCGTTTCCCTTGCCAGGATGGCCAGGGTCTCCGGCCCGCGCGAGTTCGCCACGGACACGTCGTGGCCCAGCGAGCGAAGGCGCCGCGTGAGCGTTCCGCCGATGTGGCCTGCACCGATGATCCCGATCCTCATCGCTTCCTCTCCTCTTCGCGACGAGGACAGCTGCTTCATTCCTCGTGCCCCCGGCGCGGGACGGCGGTATGATACCGCACATGGCGAACGAAGCGGACGTGATCATCGTCGGGGCCGGCCTCGCCGGTCTCGTGGCAGCGTGCGAGCTCGTCGAGGCTCGCAAGCGCGTGATCATCCTCGACCAGGAACCGGAGCAGAGTCTCGGCGGACAGGCGTTCTGGTCGTTCGGTGGACTGTTCCTCGTCGACTCTCACGAACAGCGGCGCATGCGCATTCGCGACTCGCGCGAGCTGGCGTGGCAGGATTGGCTCGGCACAGCCGGGTTCGATCGCGCGGAAGACGACTGGTCACGACGGTGGGCAGAAGCGTACGTCGATTTCGCCGCGGGCGAGAAGCGCGCGTGGCTGCACGAGCGAGGCGTCAGATTCTTTCCCATCGTCGGCTGGGCCGAGCGCGGTGGATATCTCGCGACCGGGCCGGGCAACTCGGTGCCGCGCTTCCACATCACGTGGGGCACCGGGCCGGGATTGCTCCAGCCGTTCGTGCAGCGTGTTCGCGCGGCGGCGGACGCAGGCCTGGTCTCGCTGCGCTTTCGTCATCGCGTGAGCGCGCTGGTCGTCGAGCGCGGTGCGGTCGTCGGCGTGCGCGGCGACGTGCTCGCGCCGAGCGACGTTGCACGTGGGGTTGCGTCGTCACGAGATGTCGCGGGCGAATTCAAGCTCCGCGCCGGCGCCGTGATCGTGACGTCGGGTGGCATCGGTGGCAACCACGAGCTGGTGCGTGCCAACTGGCCGGCGCGCCTTGGCGAGCCGCCGAAACACATGCTCTCCGGCGTTCCTGCGCACGTGGACGGCCGCATGCTCGCCATCGCGCGCACTGCCGGCGCGCGCACGGTGAACGAGGACCGGATGTGGCACTACACGGAAGGGATCGAGAACTTCGCCCCCATCTGGCCGATGCACGGCATCCGCATCCTGCCCGGACCCTCGTCGCTCTGGCTCGATGCGCGTGGCAATCGGCTTCCCGTACCGCTCTTCCCGGGCTTCGACACGCTGGGGACGCTCGCTCACATCATGCGTACCGGCCACGACCACACGTGGTTCATCCTCACGCAGAAGATCATCGAGAAGGAGTTCGCACTCTCCGGTTCCGAACAGAACCCCGACCTCACGGGCAGGAGCGTGCGCGGTGTGCTCGGCCGGGTCGGCAAGGGCGCGCCGGCGCCGGTGCGGGCATTCATGGAGCGCGGCGCGGACTTCATCGTCGAGCGCGACCTCGAGGCGCTCGTGCGGCGCATGAACGCGCTGACGCCGGAGCCGCTGCTCGACTTCCGCGCGGTGGAGCGCGAAGTGCTGGCGCGCGATCGCGAGATCGACAACGGCTTCACCAAGGACTTGCAGATCACCGCGATGCGGGGCGCGCGCCGCTACCTCGGCGACAAGCTCATTCGTGTCGCCAGGCCGCACCGCTTGCTCGATCCCGATGCAGGCCCTTTGATCGCCGTGCGACTGCACATCCTGACGCGGAAGTCACTCGGCGGACTGCAGACCGATCTCTCGTCACGCGCGCTCGGCATGGACGGCGCCCCGGTGCCGGGGCTGTACGCTGCCGGCGAAGTTGCCGGCTTCGGCGGAGGCGGAGTACACGGCTACCGCTCGCTCGAGGGCACGTTCCTCGGCGGCTGCATTTTCTCCGGCCGGGCCGCAGGGAGGGCAGCCCGGGACATGTAAGCGACCACGACACCCGAGCTGCCTCGTACCACGCATCCCCCTGGGTCCAGCTACGCAGTACCAGGTACCCGGTACTGCGGTTGTAGTTACTGGAGCAGGTACGCCACCTTCACCGCCACCGTGTTGATCGGGTGCAGGGCGAACAGCCCATCGTACTCGTCCCGCCACGGGCGGTCGATGAAGCGTCCATCGAATCCGTCGCGTCCGTGTGTCCACACGGCGAACAGCGTCGAGCCCGGACGGAATTCCCAGCGTAGCACGCTGTTCGAGCGCAGCTGCAGCACGTCGAAGCCCATCGACGTCCCCGCGGGTGGCGTGTATGCCACGTAGCGATCGGCGTACGCCTCGGCGCGCGGCGTCGCGCTCAGCTCGCGCGGGTTCGTGTATTGGCCACGGCTCACGAAAGGCGCAGCATACAGCTGGAAGCTCAGCGCCGGCGTCATGGCGTAGCTCACCCGTACGCCGAGCGAGCGTGTTTCCTGATCCAGTCTCGCGAATGCGTAGTGCGTGACTCCTGACGCATCCTTGAAATTGCCGAGCCACTGGATGTCGTCGCGGTTGTGATTCCATTCCGCGGAAATGTCGAGCTGGAGCTGCGGCAGTGGCCGGATCTGGACCTCCGGGCTGATGTCGACCGTGCGTGAGGCGCCATGGTCGCCGCGCGTGAAGCTCGTGAACAGGTTGGGCACTATCCGTCCACGGTCGTCGCCCTGGACGCTGAAGTTCGTGTTGACGCCGGGCGACGTGCGCACCGCCGGGCCGCCGCGCGCGCAGTTGTCGCAGAACACGCCGCCGAGCTGGAACACCGTCGTTCCCGCGTTGAGGTACATGTTGTTCGGGAGGTTCATGTGCCAGTTCGTGTTCACCGCGCGCTCCAGCGGCAGGCCGGCCGACGTCCAGTAGCCCCAGGCGTTGAAGTTCCCGTTGAGCTGCCGATAGAACTTCGTTGGCTTCCTCCACGCGAGACCCATCCAGTTGTTGAAGCTCTGCTGGTTGGCGCGGCGCAGGTAACCGAGGTCGTTCACGTCGAAGCCGGGCGACTGACGCTGCCAGCTCGTCTGGAAGCGCATGATCTTCCCCGACGTCTTGCCGAAGATCACTTCCTCCGCGTCGCCGGAGAGCGACGTGCGCGAGGAGTCGAGCGGCAACCCGGCGTCGGGGCGCTGATACAGGTGAACGGGACTCGTCTGGACGATCTGCAGCGCCTGCGGCGAGCCGAGCAGCGAGCTCCCCGTCACGCTGCCCGACAGCTCGTATCGCCCGTTGTCCCAGCGGTGACGCGCATTCATGCCCGCGGCGTACGCATCGCTGCGCAGGAAGGGCGACGTCCACTCGTCGAGCGAGCGGTTCACGCCCGTCGCGATGAGGCCGATGCTCGTCTCGCCCTTTCGCAGGTCCTGCTGCGCGCGGAGCACGGAGTAGCTCGTGCGCGGCTCGGTCGTGCGATCAGCGGTGCCTTCCACGCGACCTGTCACCGCCTCGAGCACGCCGATGTTCAACCCGCCACCGAGTCGTCCCGTCAGCTTCGCCGCGCCGAGGATCGGTGTCACGTTCGGGGACGCATCGTCGGCGTAGCGCCCGAACAGCTGCGGCGCGCGGCCGATACGTCGCGAGTAGAACAGCCCTTCGCCGCCGCAGTTGACGATGCTGCAGTTGAGGTCGAACTCGTAGAGTCCCGTTCCTTCGATGAAGAACGGGCGCTTCTCCTGAAAGAAGGTCTCGAACGCGCTGAGGTTCACCACCGACGGATCGGCTTCCACCTGGCCGAAGTCCGGATTCACCGTGGCGTCGAGTGTGAGATTCGGCGTCACCCCGTACTTCACGTCCACGCCGGCCGACGCCTTCTGCGACTGGGCCCATGGCACTTCACCCGGCGGTGCCGCCGTCACGGGGACGTTGGTGCTGCGCGCGAGCGCGTACGGCGTCACCTCGAGCCGGTGAAAGCGCGTGATGTTGTCGATGTCGGTGAGCACACCGAGCTGCGACGAGATCCCACCCTTGGATCCACGAAAGAGCGGCCAGCTCGTGCGCTCCTTGTAGCGCTCGATGTCACGCCACACGGAGAAGCCGAAGACGTGCGTCGGCTGGTTGGCGTAGCGCAGCTGCGAGAACGGAATCTTGAACTCCGCCGTCCACCCGAGGGAGTCGATGCGCGTGCCGGCGTCCCAGATGCCGTCCCACGACTGGTCTTCCTGCGCATCGTTGTACATCGCGTAGTCGCGCTTCACGCCCACCGGGTTCACGGCGAACTCGAATCCCGACCGGCGGTCGTGATACGAGTCGATCATGATCTTGAGCTGATCCGACGGACCACGCTCGTCGCGCCGCGTGAGCGCGGTCATGATGCTGTCGGGGTGCGGATCGTATGCGCGCACGAACACGTACAGGTTGTGATCGTCGTACGCGGCCTTGAATTCCGTCTTGAAACGCGGCGTCTTCCCTTCCGTCGGCTGGAACTCGAGAAAATCCGACGTCGGTGGAATCGTGCGCCAGACGGCGTCGTCTTCCTTGCCATCGATCACCGGCGCCTCATCGGCGCGAACGGCGCGCGCATGCGGGACGGAATCGGTGGGAGACTGCTGGGCAACGAGCATCGGCGCGGCAGCGAGGGTGCCGAGCAGCGAAAGAGCGGGACAGAGGCGCATGGAGTGGGTCCGGTGAGGGCGGAGACCTGACGTCTCCCCTTGGACAATGCGAACGCCGATAGTGTTGAAATATCAGCGGGACCCTACGCCGGGCCGCCCGAGCGGGTTTCGGCCGGCTATCGGTGTTGCAGGATCTGGAGTGGCCGAGGGACCGGTGGCCGGAACGTCTACTCGAGTCCGTCTGGCAGGCGCAGGGTGCCGTAGGGCACGTTCACGCCGAAGTGTGCCGCCGCGGCACGGATGTTCGCTGCCGCAATGCGCAGCTCCTCGGGCGTGGCGTCCAGCACCGGGCCAAACTCCTCGATCGCCTGGCGAACGAACTCTTCGTCCACCAGCGGCAGCTCGCGCTGGCGCCGGAATGCGAATGCGCTGTCGGGCAGCGCGCGGCGCTCGCGCGGGTCGAGCTTGCCGTTGTCGTTCTGGTCGTAGGTCGCCGGGAGCGGCGCCCAGGTGATGTTCGCCTCCATGTCACCTCCCTACGCTGATGTTGCGGCCGGTGCAGCGCGTTCAGTTCATACCTGCGTCAACATGTCGGGTTCCGACGCACGAGCTCGCGCACCATCACCGTCGCCGATGCGGGACACGCGCTCGTGAACTCACCGGTGCGACGCACCGGATCGGGCACCGAATCGCGCGACGTCTTCGCGAAGCCGAAGCTGGGAAAATAGTGCTCCGCCGTCGTCGTCAGCAGGTAAAGCGCCTGCACGCCCTTCGATTCCGATTCGGCAATCGCGCGCTGCACGAGCTGCCGGCCAAGGCCACGACTGCGCCACTCCGGCGACACTGCGGTGGAGCGGAGCAGTCCGTAGTCGCAACATTCCTCCACCCCCACCACTCCCACCACCTCACCGTCGTGCTCGGCGATGAAGAAGCCGTCGAGCGCGCCGGCAACGCCCTCGGTCGGCAGGTGGCTCGCGATGAGCAGCCGTTCGATGCCCGTCAGGTCCTCGGGAACCGCGCGCCGGATCGCGGCAACGGCATTCGATTCGATGATCATGACGTTGCCTCTCAATCGCAGCAGCCGGGCGCGCAGTACGCACCTTCCTGCTTGTTCCCGATCTGCTGCAGCGCACGCTTCGGCTTGGGCGACGAGCCGGGCTTGGTCGCCCGCACGAACCCGCTCATGAACTTCCCGTCAATCTCGCGGGCGATCCTGTCGACATCGAGCCCCGATCCCGCGAGAAAGGCCGCGGCGTCCTCGGCCTGGTAGATCCGTGTCGGCTCGATGCTTGGATTCTCGAACCCGACGTCGCGCAGCAGCGTGAGGAACTCCTGCTCCTCGAGCGCGCCGGCCACGCAGCCGATCCACAGCTCCATGTTCTTCCGGACCTCGGCTGGCGTTTCGCCACGCACGACGACGTCGCTCACCGCGAACCGGCCGCCCGGCTTGAGCACGCGGAACGCCTCGGCGAGCACGGCGCGCTTGTCGCCGGACAGGTTGATCACGCAGTTCGAGATGATCACGTTGACGCTGTTGCCCGGCAGCGGGATCTGCTCGATCTGGCCGCGCAGGAACTCGACGTTGGTGACGCCGGCCTCCTCCGCATTCTGCTTCGCGAGCGCGAGCATCTCGTCGGTCATGTCGAGGCCATACGCCTTGCCCGTCGGCCCGACTCGCCGCGCCGACAGCAGCACGTCGATGCCGCCGCCGGAGCCCAGGTCGAGCACGACCTCGCCTTCGTGCAGCTCGGCGAGCGCCGTCGGATTACCGCAGCCGAGCGATGCGAGCACGGCTGCGGAGGGCAGTTCGTCCGTTTCGCCGTTGACGTAGAGGTTCGCGGTGATCGGATCGACAGTCCCATTGAACGCAGCGCCGCCGCAGCAGGAGCTGGTGGGCCCGCAGGAGCTCTTCGCCCCCTCGGCGGCGCGCAGGGCCGCCGCACCGTACTTCTCCCGCACCACTGCCGTCAGCTCACTTCCCGCATTCGTGCTCATGGCGAAATCCTCGATCAAGAAAAATTGATGATTTGGATGCAAGTCAGGGCGCTCTGCGACATCGGACCTACAATCAGCCGCAGCAGCGCCCGGAGATTCCCGTGCCGCTCCTCGCATTCATGACACGCAGCTTCCGGCCACCCGTCGCCTTCGGGACGAACTGCACCACGAGATCGTGCGCCTCATCGAGCGCGCCGGGAACGATGGTGTAGTACGACCACCGTCCTTCACGCCGGTCCGATACCAGACCGGCATCCTTCAGCACCTTCAGGTGGAACGACAGCCGCGACTGCGCCACGTCGAGCTCGTCCTGCAGCTCGCATACACACCGCTCCCCGTCGCGCAGCATGTCCAGCGCAGCGAGGCGAGTGGCATCCGACAGCGCGTGGAACAGCGCCACGGCGCGATCGAGATCAGGAGCAGTGGTGCTGGCCATGCATCCAATCAAACAAGTTTTTTTGATCAGTCAAGAGCCAGGTCACCCCACAGGCTCAGCGCCCGAGTTCCTTCCGCACCGCCGGCGCCACCACACTCCCCAGCAGCTCGATGCTCCGCATGATCCGATCGTGCGGCATCGTGCCCACGCTCATCTGCATGAGAAAGCGCTGGTGCCCGAACAGCTCGTGCTCCCAGAGGATCTTGTCGATCACCTGCTGCGGATCGCCGACGAACAACGCGCCGCGCGGCGAGATCTCGGCGTCGAATTGCCGGCGCGATGGCGGCGGCCAGCCGCGCTCGCGACCTATGCGTCCCATCATCTCGGCGAACGGCGGGAACGCGTCGTCTGCCGCCTGCACCGCCGTGTCGGCGATGAAGCCGTGCGAGTTGATGCTCACCGGCAGCGTCGCCGGATCGCGCCCCACGCGACGCGCCGTCTCCCGATAGAGATTGACGAAGGGCACGAACCGCTCCGGCGAGCCGCCGATGATGGCGAGGGCCAGCGGCAGGCCGAGCGTCGCCGCGCGCACCACCGACTGCGGCGTGCCGCCGACGGCGATCCACACCGGCAGGGGCTCCTGCAGCGGACGCGGATACACGCCCTGCCCGCTCAGTGCGCTGCGATGCTGACCCGACCACTCGACGCGCTCGTCGTTCCGCAGCCGGAGCAGCAGCTCCAGCTTCTCGGCGAACAGCGAGTCGTAGTCCTCGAGGTCGTAGCCGAACAGCGGGAATGATTCGATGAACGAGCCGCGCCCCGCCATGATCTCGGCGCGGCCGCCGGAGAGAAGATCGAGCGTGGCGAAATCCTGGAACACGCGCACCGGATCGTCGGAGCTGAGCACGGTCACGGCGCTCGTGAGCCGGATCGTCTTTGTGCGAGTGGCAGCAGCGGCGAGCACCACGGCCGGCGACGACACGACGAAATCGGGACGATGGTGCTCGCCGACGCCGAAGACGTCGAGGCCGAGCTGGTCGGCGAGCTCGATCTCTTCCATGAGGTCACGCAACCGCTGCTCCGCGCTCACCAGATGCCCGGTACGTGCGTCGGGCGTGCGCTCGGCGAAGGTGTAGACTCCGATCTCCATGTCGTTCGCTCTCTCGATGGACGTCAGAGCGTGAACTGCAGCAGCGGCCCTTCTCCCTGGCCGCCGGTACCGCCGATGCGTCGCGCCTTTACGCGGAACACGCCCTCGAGCACCGACAGCGGAATCTCGTCGGCACGATTCCCGTTCCACGTCACGCGTCCACCGTCGAGGAGCACGAAATGGTCCCCGTAGCGGAAGGCGACGTTGAGGTCGTGCAGGATGGCGACCACCGTGCAGCGCTCCTCGAGCAGCCCGCGCGCCACGTCCAGCAGATGAAGCTGGTAGTGCACGTCGAGGCTGCTCGTCGGTTCGTCCAGAAAGAGGAAGCGCGACGGCGCCCGCTCGGCATCCTCCGTCCAGATCTGCGCCAGCACGCGCGCGAGCTGCACCTTCTGCTGCTCGCCGCCTGACAGCGTAGCGTACGGCTGCTCCGCACGGTCGGTCATGCCGACGAGTGCCAGCGCTGCATCCACGATCTCGCGGTCGCGCGGCGTCGCCACGCGTCGATAGTGTGGATAGCGCCCCATCATCGCCACATCCACGACGGGCAGCGGGAATGAAAGCTCCACGTGCTGCGACAGGACCGCACGCGTGCGCGCCAGCCGCAGCGCATCGAAGGCAGCGAGCGATTCACCGTCGTACCTCACCGTTCCGGCTGTCGGCGGCAGGAGTCCCGTTGCCACGCGCAGCAGCGTCGACTTGCCTGCACCATTGGGTCCGAGCACGACGTTGAACCGCCCCGGACGGAAATGCACGCTGACGTCGTCGAGAATGCGCACGCGTCCCGCCACGTAGCGCACGCCGAGCAACTCCACGCCCGACGCGGTGCGACCGCTACCTTCGAGTGCCGTACGGTCATCCATAGAAGCCCGCGCTCCCCCGCCGCTGCTGCAGCAGCAGGATCCACAGGAACACCGGCGCGCCGACGACCGCCGTGATGATCCCCACTGGCAGCTCCGCCGGCGGGATGATCAGCCGCGCCACCACGTCCACCACCACCATCATCAGCGCGCCAAGCAGCGCCGAGCCGGAGAGCAGGAACCCGTAGTCCGACGATTTCATCATTCGCAGCACGTGCGGCACGACGAGCCCCACGAACGCGATCACGCCCACCATCGCCGTTGCCGTCGCCACCATGAGCGTGTTGAGCACGAGCAGCCGGATGATCAACCGCTGCGGATCCATGCCGAGCAGCGCCGCTTCGTCCTCGCCGAGCATGAGCGCGTTCAGCGCCTTGGCGTCGCGCAGCGAAAGCACGAAGCAGATGACGAACGTCACCGCCACCACGCTCACGCCGCGCCAATCCGCCGTCGTGAACGTGCCGAGGTTCCAGAAGGTGATGTTGCGCGCCTGCGGGTCGCGGGCGATGTACGACAGGAACCCCGTGCCCGCACTGCACACCGCATTCACCGCGATGCCGGCCAGGAGAAGCGTGAACACGTTCACCTTCCCGAACGTCGCCGACACCCGATAGACGAGCATCGTCGCGCCGAACGCGCCGGCGAACGCCATCAGCGGCACGGCGACCGACCCGAGCGGCGCCGCGAGCGCCGATGTCCCGCCACCGAGCACGAACACCAGCGACGCACCGAGCGCCGCGCCCGCTGAAGTGCCGGCGAGCCCGGGCTCGACGATGGGATTGCGAAACAGCCCCTGCATGATCGTCCCCGATACGCCGAGCACAGCACCGGTGAGCGCCGACAACAGCACGCGCGGCAGCCGCAGCTGCAGGAAAACGCTGCGCCCCAATGCGTCACTCTCGCTCGGCGCCGCCCCGCCCACCGACTGCGCCAGGTAGCGCCACATCGTCGCCGGCGTGAACGTGAACGCGCCAGCGCCGGCCGATATGATGAGCGCCACGATCAGCAGGGCGCCAAGCAGCAGCAGCGCGCCCGTGTAGCCTCGCCGTGCGGTCGCTGTCACGCGCGATCGATCACCGCGCACGGGCGGTCGTCGCCGCCGGGTGCAGCCAGCCCGCGACCTTGCGGATGCTCGCCGGCGTGCGCGGGCCGAAGTACATGACTTCGGTCTCGTCGACGCGGTAGATGCGTCCGCTCTTCGCCGCCGGCGTGAGCGCGACGCCCGGCAACGAGGCGAACTTGTCCTCGCTGCCCATGCGATCGAAGCCTACGTCCGTCGCGATGATGACGTCCGGCGCCGCGCGCGCGATCAGTTCCGGCGTGAGACGCATCATCCCGCCCACGGAGTCCACCGCGTTCTCGCCACCGGCCCAGCCGATGATCCGGTCCGCCGCCGAGCCACGCTTCAGCGCGAGATAGCTGTTGTTGAGCTGGCCGAAATGCATCACGAGCACGCGCGGCTTCGGCGCGCCGGTCCAGCGCGCCGAATCGGCGATTGCCTCGTCCATGCCGTGCTGCCACGCGGCAATCACGCTGTCGGTGGCGTTCTTGCGACCGAAGCGTTCGCCAAGCTGCGCCATCAATGCCTGCGCGCTGTCCACCGTGCTGCCCGGCGACATGATCACCACCGGGATCCCGACCTTCTTCACCTGCTCCACCACCGCGTCGGGCCCGAGATTGCCATCGGTCAGCAGCATCGTCGGCCGCATCGAGATGATGCCCTCGGCGCTCAGCGCGCGATGGTAGCCGACGGACGGCAGGCTTCTGATCGCCGGCGGATATATGGAAGTGAGATCGCGCGCGACGAGCACATCCTGCGCGCCGATCTCGTACAGGAACTCGTTGATCTGCTTGGAGACGCCCACGACGCGCGGACCATCGCTCGTCGTGCCCCGGCCGCAGGCGAGGGGAACCACGACCAGCATGGCGGCGTAGATGCGCAGGACGCGGCGCGCGCGGTTGCCAACACTGCGGCGCGGCGTACCGTAGGGAGGGAAAGCGGGTCTGGGCACGACGACAGGAGGGCGAGTGGAGAAGGCGGAGCGATCAAATCCAAGATACGGCCGCACTGGAGCATTCGCTGGGCTCTCCAGGTGGTGGTGGCTGCCCCTGGTGCTCATCGCCGCCGCGCTCGTGCTGCTGCTGGTCGCGCCGCTCATCACCAGCTATCGCCTCACGGAGGTGCGTCGCCACGCCACCGAGTTCACGTCGCCCGCCCTGGTGCGCGTGAACGACCTGCAGGCTGCGCTCGCCATCGAGACGGCCGCGCGCAGCGAGCAGGCGCGCGGCGGCTCGCAGTCGGCCGCCGCCGAGGCGGCAGCACTCGCCGCGCGTGCCACGAGCATCGTCGACGAGCACCTGCTGGACTCGCTCGTCCGGGAGGTCGATCCGGCAACGCTCGCCTACGTCGAGAACGCGCGAGCCGCGATCCGCATCTGGCAGCAGCAGGACGACCGGCTGCTCGCCGACCTCCGGGACGGCACGGTGTCGGTCGACGATTCCGCCACGGCAGCGAGGCGGAACCAACGCTGGGAAGCCGTCGAGACAGCGCTCGCCGCCACGCAGCGCCTCGAGGATGCGCTTACGGCACGGATCACCGTGGAGCGCGCCGAGATCGCGCGGCTCGAGCGCATCAACGTCCTCGTGCCGATGGCGCTCGTTCCGCTCGCGCTCATCGCGCTCGCCGCCGTCGCCTTTCTCGCCCGACGCACGCTGCTCCTCTCCCACGAGGCGCGTCGGGGCCGTCTCGAGGCCGAGGAAGCAATGGCGTCGAAATCCGCGCTGATGCGCGGGGTCACGCACGACCTCAAGAACCCGATCGGTGCCGCGCTCGGCTACGCCGATCTCCTGTCGGATGGCGTGCTCGGCCCGGTGCCCGAATCGCAGATCCAGGTGGTGTGGCGGCTGCGGCACCTGCTCGCTGCCACGCTGGAAACGGTGAACGACCTCGTCGAGCTGTCACGCGCCGGCGAAGGCGGGCTGCGCATCGACCGGAATGAGACGGACGTCGTCGCCATCGCGCGCGAGGTGGCCGACGACTACCGCGCGATGGCCAACACCGCCGGACTCAAGCTCGAGGTGGACACACCAGACACCATCGGCAAGGTCGACACCGATCCCGTGCGCGTCCGACAGGTGCTTGGCAACCTGCTGTCGAATGCAGTGAAGTACACGCCTGCTGGCGGCTGCGTGCAAGTGAAGGCCGCGGCCATATCGGACGACGCCGTGGGGCACGCCGTCGCGCTGAGCATCGTCGATGACGGGCCAGGCATCCCGGCACATCTCCGCGAACGCGTGTTCGAGGAATTCTTCCGCGTGCCGACGACGAGCGGCGCCGACGGCGCCGGCGTAGGCCTGGCGATCGCGCGCCGCGTCTCGCGCATGCTCGGTGGCGACCTGCGGCTCACCGATACGCCCGGCGGCGGCGCCACGTTCACGCTGCTGTTGCCTGCCGGTCCCGAGCGGTAGCTTCGCGAGACACTCTTCTCGCGGGAGGCGCAGATGGCAGGGCAAGAGGGCAATCTCACCGGTCCCGATCTGGCCGCCGGCGTCGCGGCTGGCGACGTCGCGCCGGGCGCATCGCTGCTCGGTCACGCGCATGGCGACCCCGTGCTGCTGGCGCGCGTGGGCAACGAGTATTTCGCCATCGGCGCGACCTGCACGCACTACGGCGGGCCACTCGCCGAAGGCGTGATCGACGGCGATGCGGTGCGCTGCCCATGGCATCACGCATGTTTCAGCCTGCGCAACGGCGAGGCGCTGCGCGCGCCCGCGCTGTCTCCCGTGCCCTGCTATCGCGTCGAGCGCCGCGGCGATCGGGTCATCGTCACCGGGAAGGAGGAACGCGATCCGCTCGCGCCGACGTATCCGGCGGCGAACCCGCCGCGCGTCACGCCGCGCGACGTCGTCATCGTCGGCGCCGGCGCCGCTGGCTCGGCTGCCGCCGAGATGCTGCGCCGCTGCGGCTACAAGGGAACGATCACCATCGTCGACGAGGAGCAGCGATCGCCGTACGATCGGCCGAACCTGTCCAAGGACTATCTCGCCGGCAACGCGCCACCGGAGTGGATTCCGCTGCGCCCCGACGACTTCTATCAGCAGCACGACATCACCATCATCCGTACGCGCGCCACGCGACTGGACACGGCGGCGAAGCAGCTCGAGGTCGAAGGTCGCGATCCGCTCCGCTACGACGCGCTGATCCTCGCTACCGGCGCCGATCCCATTCGTCTCGGGCTGCCTGGCGAGGACGACCCGCGCGTGCACTACCTGCGCTCGCTCGCCGACAGCGACGCCATCATCACCGCGTCGAAGAATGCGAAGCGCGCCGTCGTCGTCGGCGCGAGCTTCATCGGCCTCGAGACGGCTGCGTCGCTTCGCGCGCGAGGGCTCGACGTGCACGTGGTCGCACCGGAGAGCCTGCCGCTCGAGCGCGTGCTCGGCCCGCAGCTCGGCACGTTCATCAAGGCGCTGCACGAGGAGAAGGGCGTGGTCTTCCACCTCGGCCGCAAGCCGGCACGCGTCGAGAAGACGTCGGTCGTCCTCGATGATGGCAGTTCGCTCGACGCGGATCTCGTCGTGATGGGTGTCGGCGTTCGTCCGCGGCTCTCGCTCGCCGAACAGGCGGGATTGGCGATGGACAGGGGCGTGACGGTGAACGAGCTCCTCCAGACCAGTGCACCGGACGTCTACGCCGTCGGCGACATCGCGCGCTGGCCCGATCCGCACACCGGCCAGAAGATCCGCGTCGAGCATTGGGTCGTCGCGCAGCGCATGGGCCAGACGGCCGCCCGCAACATCCTCGGCGACAGGGAGCGCTACGACCAGGTGCCGTTCTTCTGGAGTGCGCACTACGACGTGAGCATCAACTACGTGGGTCACGCCGAGCAGTGGGACAGGATCGTCGTCGACGGCGAGGCGTCGAAGCGCGACGTGGCCGTGCGCTACGAGAAGGGCGGGAAGCTCCTCGCTCTCGCGACCATCTTCCGCGACGACGAGAGCCTGCGCGTGGAGATCGAGATGGAGCGCGAGATGTAGGACCAACGGCTTCTTGACAACAGCGCAGGGGACACGGGCGCTATCCACGCTCGAGCAGCGTCCGGAACGCCACCGCCCCCGGTCCCGGCGCTCGTCCGCGCAATCGAAGCTCGGTCAGCATCCGACCGAGCACCGCTTCACGCACGCGCACGGCGGCGATCCGGCCGAGCTTCACCTGATCGTCCACGGCGAACCGGGAGACGAACGCGAGGCCGAGTCCCGCCGCAACGGCCTGCTTGATCGCTTCCGTGCTGCCCAGCTGCAGCGTCACCTGCAGGGAGACGTCGTGCGCCGCGAGCGCGCGCTCGGCCACCTTTCGCGTGCCCGATCCCGGCTCACGCACGATGAACGGTTCGCCGGACAGCTCGCGTAGCTGGATGCTGCGTCGCGTCGCAAGGCGATGCGTCGGCGGCGTGATCACCACCAGCTCGTCCTCCCGCCATGGCACCACCTCGATCTTCGCGTGCTGCACGGGTCCCTCGACGAGCGCGACGTCGAGCCGCCGCTCCAGCAGGGCGCGGGCGATGGCCCGCGTGTTCGCGCTCGACACACGCAGCTCGACGCCCGGATTCGCGTTGCGGAAGCGCGCCAGGTAGGGAGACAGCAGGTACGTCGCCACCGTCGTGCTCGCACCGACGCGCAGCACGCCGCCATTCAGGCCGCGGAGCGCACGCAGCTCTTCCTCCGCCGACTGTTCCACGGCGAACAGCTCGCGGGCCCGCGCGTACAGCGCTTCGCCCGCCGCCGTCAGCGCCGTGGCGCGGCCGGCACGCTCGAACAGCGGCACGCCCGTCTGGCGCTCCAGCTCCCGCACGGCCTTCGACACCGCGGGCTGGCTCAGTCGCAGTGACTGCGCCGCGCGCGTGAAGCCGCCCTCGCCGGCGACACGGGCGAACACCCGCAGGTGATGGAGGTTGAGAGCCATGCCCCAAGGTAATGAAAGCATGAAAACAATGTCTTTGATTCATCCACCGGCCAAGCGCTAGCGTACGCGCATGCCCGCTGACTCCCGCGTCTCCGTCACCCGCCTCGCTCCCGGACTCGCCCTCGCCGGCGCGGTGGGCGTTGCCTCGCTCGCCACCGCCGCCGTCGAGACGCGACTGTTCGGACATCCGATCATCGAAGGGCTCGTCGTCGCCATCCTCATCGGCATGGTCGTCCGCACCATGTGGACACCTCCGAAGCGCGCGTCAGCCGGCGTCCGCTTTGCGGCGAAGGAAGTGCTCGAGGTGGCGATCGTCCTCCTCGGCGCCTCGGTGAATCTGCCGCTTCTCCTGCGCTCCGGTCCGTCGCTCGCCCTCGGCATCGTGCTGCTCGTCGTGATCGGCCTCTCGGCGAGCTACGCGGTCGGGCGATTGCTCGGGCTGCCGCACAAGCTCGCCGTGCTCGTCGCCTGCGGAAATTCCATCTGCGGCAACTCGGCCATCGCTGCCGTCGCGCCAGTGATCGACGCCGAGCAGGAGCACGTCGCGTCGTCCATCGCCTTCACCGCGATTCTCGGCGTGATCGTCATCATCGGATTGCCGTTGCTCGTCCACCCACTTGAGCTGAGCAACTACCAGTATGGCGTCGTCGCCGGACTCACCGTGTACGCCGTGCCGCAGGTGCTCGCCGCAGCCTTTCCGGTGAGCGTGCTGTCGGGTCAGGTGGGCACGCTGGTGAAGCTGATGCGCGTGCTCATGCTCGGCCCGGTGGTACTGTTCTTCGCGCTGCGCAATCCGGCGCCGAAGCGCGACGGTACGAGCGGTGACGTGAACGCCCGTCCGAAGCTCACGCGCTTCTTTCCGTGGTTCATCATCGGCTTCATGCTCTTCGCCGCGCTCCGGTCGGGCGGCGTGATTTCGTCCGGGCTCGCCGATCCGATGAAGGCGCTCTCCACCTGGCTCACCGTGCTCGCCATGGCCGGCCTCGGGCTCGGCGTCGACCTGCGTGCGATCAGCCGCGTCGGGCGACCGGTGATCCTGACGGTGAGCGCGTCACTGCTCGTGCTGCTCGGCCTCAGCCTGACGCTGATCCACGTGCTGGCGATTCGCTAGCGCGAATCGCCGCCCGGATTCACGACTGTCAGCAGGAACACCCCGCCGTGCGCCGAGTGTACGGCGTGCGTGATGCCGCCGTCGAGGGCGAGCAGGCTGCCGGCGGGAAGTGCACGCGTCGAGTCGCCGACGGCGAACTCCACTTCGCCTTCGAGCACCTGCACCGTGATCGGCCCGTCCGCCTTGTGCGAGTGCAGCGAACCGCCGGGGTTCACGCCGATCAGCGTGACGGTCACCGGTCCTTCCTTGATCAGCGTCTTCGCCGTGCGAGCCGGGGCGCTCCGCAGCTCGCCTTTCAGGAGTGCCATCTCCTCCGACAGTGAAAAAACCAGTTCGGGTCCGGATACCGGATGCTTGACGGGGCTCATGTCGACCTCGGCTGGTGGGATGATTGGCCGCTTGTCGCAACCTACCTCACAGCCCGCACGGTGTCACGACGAACACCGCAACCGTGTGTGCGAGGATGACAACGAGGAACACGATGCTCGTCAGCACACCGGACAACGCCATGAATCGCGTCCGTCCTTCTCCGGTCTCCAGCGCAGCGGTGCTCTGGTTGTGCCGCGCTCCCTCCCCGGACTTTTCCTGGTGCTCGCTGTTCGTACGGCGCCACGTGGAGAACGACACCGCAAGCGCCGCCACTCCAGCGACGATGGCCACGATGCTGATGACGAACAGGATGCCACGCATCGCTCCCGTCATCGGCGAGCTGAGTGGATAAAGCTGCGGATAGCAGCCGTGGGATGCCACGGCAGTGTTCGCCAGCGTCTGCAGCGTCCAGCCGAGCGGCGCACCGAGGAATCCGAACCAGAGCGTCCACAGCGCCACGTTGCCGCGTGCGGGTGCGGGATGTCCCGCCTCGGTCCGCGCGGTGTCGAGTCGGTCCGGTGCTTCGGCGTGGGCCATCGCTACCTCAGGTGCGGCGTGATGTAGATCGTCGTGAACACGGCCAGCCACACGGCGTCCACGAAGTGCCAGTAGAGCGTCGCGTTCGTGACCGCCTCGTACCGCCCCGTCGCGAAGTGGCCGCGCAGGGCGCGTACCAGCACGAACGCCAGCATGATCAGTCCGACGAACACGTGGGCGCCGTGAAAGCCCGTGATCGTGTAGAACAGCGAGCCGTATGCGTCGTGCGTGAACGACAGGTGCTCGCGCGAGTATTCCACCCCCTGCAGCACGAGAAAGAGGATGCCGAGCACGAGCGCGCCACCGATGCCCAACCGCAATCGTCCCGTCCTGCCCTGCTCGATGCCGCGCGTGCCCCACAGCGCGACGATACTGCTCAGCAGCAGGATGCCGGTGTTGATGATCGGCAGCCCGAGCTTCGGCGCGTCGGCCGGCCACGGATTCGCCGATAGTGACGCGAGGTAGAAGTAGCTGAACAGCAGGTAGGCGAAGAAGCACGCCTCGGTGGTGACGACCCCCACCATTCCCCACCAGCCGACACTGTGCTTCCCGCTCGCGCCCACCGGCAGCTCGCCGAACTCAGTGGTCGTCGTCCCGAGGAACTGCGTCGCCGCGTCTGGCCACAGCCAGCCGATCGCGCTCGCGGCAAGCGCGACGACGCCGATCGCCGCAAGCCACAGCAACCCGAACAGCAGGCCGTAGGCGATCACGCCGCACGAGATGGCGACGCACAACGGCGCGTAGCTGTCCTCCGGCATCCGCATGATCGCGCGGGGTTCCGCGTCGAGCGGTGACGTCGCGAACGTCTCGCGGCCGCGATCGAGCACCGGGCCACGTGTCAATGTGGACGAGGCCGAGCCTTCGCCGAGCCGGTCTTCCCACAGCGGGTGGCGGCTGCCGATCGTCGGCAGTACGGCGAAGTTGTACGGCGGGGGCGGTGACGGCATGCTCCACTCGAGCGTCCCCGCGTCCCACGGGTTCGGTCCTGCCGGCGCCCCGCCGCGACGACTCTTCAACACGTTCCAGGCGAACAGCACCACGCCCAGCGCGAACAGATAGGCGCCGATCGTCTCGATCAGGTTGTAGACGTCCCAACCCAGTCCCGCCGGATATGTATAGATGCGCCGTGGCATGCCGAGCATGCCGAGGATGTGCATTGGGAAGAACACGAGGTTCGCGCCGATGAACATCGTCCAGAAGTTCCACGTGCCCAGTCGCTCGTCCATCAGCCGGCCCGTGAACTTCGGGAACCAGTAGTAGATGCCGGCGATGACGGGGAAGACGTTGATCCCCACCAGCACGTAGTGCAGGTGCGCGACGACGAAGTACGTGTCGGTGAGCTGGAAGTCGAACGGCACGGCGGCCGTCATCACGCCGCTCACGCCGCCGATGACGAACAGCACGATGAAGCCGAGCATGAACTTCATCGCCGCCGGGTACCACGGCCGTCCGTACCAGAGCGTGGCGAGCCACGAAAACACCGCCACCGCGCTCGGAATGGTGATGAAGATGCTGACGGCGCCGAAGAAGGCGAGCGCCATCGGCGGGATGCCGGTGGCGAACATGTGGTGGATCCACACGCCGAATCCCAGCACGCCCGTCGTCACCGTGGCCAGCGCGACGAACGTGTATCCGACGAGCGGCCGCCGGCAGAACGTGGGCAGCGCATCGGACACGATGCCCATCGCCGGCAGGACGATGATGTAGACCCACGGATGGCCGAAGATCCAGAACAGGTGCTGCCAGAGGAGCGGATGTCCGCCGGCCGCCGCGTCGAAGAAGTGGGCGCCGTAGCGACGGTCGAGGAACAGCATGATCGCCGCGGCGCTCAGCGCCGGCAGCGCGAAGATGTTCGCGATCGACGCGGTCAGCGTTCCCCAGACGATGATCGGCAGCCGGTTGAGCGACATCCCCGGCGCGCGCGTCTTGAACAGCGTCGTCACGAAGTTGATCGAGCCCACCGTCGTCGAGACGGCGAGCAGGAGGATCGTGAGCGCGTAGAAGTCGATGTTGTGGCCGGGATTGTAGAAGCGGCTCGCGTACGGCACGTAGTCGAACCAGCCGGCGTTCGGCATCGCACCCAGCGGCAGGCTGGTGTAGAGGAAGATCCCGGCGACGAGGTACGTCCAGTACGACAGCGCGTTCAGCCGCGGATACGCCATGTCGCGCGAGCCGAGCATGAGCGGCCAGAGATAGTTGCTGAATCCCGACAGCACCGGCGCGGCGTCTTTCCAGCACATTGGGATCCTAAGCTTAGAATTCCACGTGGACAAGTTGTCGC
>JADMIO010848922.1_pt1 | contig 62959 bp, 53 predicted proteins | sample 8958161 | NCBI WGS metagenome assembly JADMIO01 (sample SAMN16585339, study PRJNA669376) | soil metagenome | isolation source: Crop rotation soil | place: USA: Cullars Rotation, Alabama | collected 2011 | reverse complement strand
ACAACTTGTCCACGTGGAATTCTAAGCTTAGGATCCCAATGTGCTGGAAAGGATCGTACGTCGCCTTGTCCTTCGCGTTGAGGTCGGTCGGCAGCGTGATGTTCTTCTGCTGCGCCAGCGACTTCAGCTCGTCGTTCGCCTTGCCGTGGTCGGTCACCATCCGCTGGCCGAATTTCTTGACGTCGTCGCTGGTTGCCTTGTCGGCGGCGAGTTGCCCGAGCTTGACCTCGGCCATGCCGCCTTCGGCGGCCTTCATCACGAACATGTGATCGGCGCCGCCTGAGGTCTTGCCCGACATCGCTTTGTCGGTCTTCTGCGCTGTCGTCGGCTGCTGTCCCGCCGGCGGCGGCTGCTGACCTGCGAATGCCGGCGCGGCGGCGAATCCGAACACGACCATTCCCATGCATAGTGACTTGAGCATGACGCAACCCTCCTTCAGGTTTCGACAGAAAGGTCGCAAAGCGAGTGCCACGAGTCACGGTCCGGCTGAAGCCGGAGAGAGGGATGACGGTCCGGCTTCAGCCGGACCGTGCTCAGCGAAGCAGCGACAGGCCCGTGATTACGGAGGCGGCGATCGAGAGCGCGGTGGCGGCGAGCAGCACAACGGCGATGATCATGTGGTCGCCGCGTTCACGAGTCATCGGGTTCAGAAACGCCGATGCCACGTAGCCGCCGGCGAACCCGCCGAGGTGTGCGTAATTGTCGATCCCGGGGACGAGGAAGCCGAAGATGAGCGCCTGGATCATCATCGACGTCGCCGCCTGTTTCGCGCCACTGCTCATCGTTCGGCCGTAGTGGTACAACGCGCCAATCAATCCGAACGCCGGCGCTGACGCGCCGAGCGTCAGGCCTGCGGCGCGCAGGAACGGCAGGTCGGGGAAAAACGCGCCGGCCAGCGAACTGAGGGTGAAGCCGGCGATGCCGCCAACGACGTAGATGATCACGGTTCGCGCCGGGCCAAACAATTCGATCATCGCCGGGCCCATCTGCCAGACGAAATACATGTTGAAGGCGATGTGCAGTAATCCGGCGTGCAGCCAGCCGGCACTCAACACAGTCCACCAGCGACCCAACCCGAAGACCGGTCCGGCGCCGCTCGCGCCGAACACGATCAGCACCGCGGAGTTGGGCGACAGCATCGACATCATGCCGCCGCCGCCGACGGACGCGCCTGACATCAGCAGCGTGATCACCCACAGCGTCACGCAGACGCCGACCACCAGTTGCGAAAATGGAAAATCGGCGCCGAGCGCGCGCAGCATCGGGCCGAAACCCCACAGCCCAGGGTTGGCCCGGCCGCACGTATAGCACCGGTCGTCGCGGACACCAACCAGCGATCCGCACGAGGGGCACACTACTGATCCTGATGTTCGGCGCTGAAACACTGCCTCACCCTGTTGGTATCAATGGCTGATGGCTGATTGACGATGGCTATTGTCGATGGTCGTCGCCATGGACCATAGCCGTCAGCCCGTAGCCATTGACGGTGATTGTACCAGTTACGGCCGGACGATCAGGCCGATGACGATGCCGAAGGCGATGTGCGCGACGAGCGCGACGATGAACGAGTTGCGTCCGTAATTCAGCAGCAGGAATCCAGGCGGCTCGATCAGGGCGATGTCGTTCGCGGCGGTTTCCGCCGTGGCAATTCGCGGATGGACGACCGGCAGCAGCACGTTGACGAGCACGGTCCCGTCGAAGACCGCGTGCACGGTGCCGAGCAGCGCCCCGACGATCCAGCCGCTGCGGCCGGTGATCTGGAAGAACGCCGCGTACGCCAGCGCGAACAGGATGCCGACGACGAAGTGAAAGACGTACCCGTAGGCCCGCGCCTTGCGCCGGTTGTCGGAAACCGTCGTCCCGAGCAGCAGCGCGAAGTCAATCCGGGTGAGGCCGAACTGGCTGGCGCCGCGCATGATCGTCGTCATCACCAGCGTGGCGACGAAGCCGGCGGCGATCGCGGTCGCGATCATGATGCCCGCCGCTCGCGCCGCGCCGGCGACAGCGCGATCGCGGCGTCGATCAGCGCGAGGTGGACCAGGGCCTGGGGAAAGTTGCCCAGGAAGCCGCCGGTCTGCGGATCGATTTCCTCCGCGTACAGGCCGACGTCGTTGGCGCGCGCGATGAGCCGCTGCATCAACGCGCCGGCCTCGTCGGTCCGGCCGCAGCGCGCCAGCGCGCTCACCAGCCAGAACGAGCAGTTCAGGAAACATCCTTCGCCGCCGGGCACGCCGTCGGCGGCGTGATAGCGATAGACGACGTCCCCCTGGCGAAGCAGCCGGTTGACGGCGTCGATGGTGCCGGCGATCCGCTCGCCGCGGGCGTCGCCGAATTCGACCAGCGGCAGCATCAGCAGGCTCGCGTCGACGTCGCGGCTGCCGGCGGTGCGCGTGTAGCTGCGCAGGTCGTCGGACCAGCACTCGCGATCGACGTAGGCGCGGATCGCGTCCGCTTCGCGCCGCCAGTGCGCGGCGTGGCGCCGCGGCATCTCACCGGCTTCGGCGAGCCGCGCGGCGCGATCGAGCGCGACCCAGCACATCACCTTCGAATGCGTGAAATGGAACGGCCCGTTGCGGACTTCCCAGATGCCCGAGTCCGGCCGCCTCCAGATCGTGCAGACGTGATCGGCGACCCGTCCGAGCACCTCGCCGGTGTCGGCATCCAGTTGACGCTCGCCGCTGCTGTACAACCACGCCGTCTCGAACAGCGCGCCGTAGATGTCGTGCTGGTGCTGGGCGACGGCGCCGTTGCCGACCCGCACCGGCCGCGATCCCTTGTAGCCGTCGAGCGTCAAGTCGCGCTCCGGCATGCCGGGGCCGCCATCGAGCCGGTACAAGACGTCGACGATCGGTTCGGTGAGCGCCGTCGCCTGCATGAACCACCAGAACAACGAGCGCGCCTCTTCGGAGCAGCCAAGCCGCAGCAGCGCGTCGATCATGAAGTTCGAGTCGCGAATCCAGCAGAAGCGGTAGTCCCAGTTCCGCTGCCCGCCGAGTTCCTCCGGCAGCGACGTCGTCGGCGCGGCGACTGATGCCCCGGAGGGCGCGAAGATCATCAGCTTGAGCGCGAGCGCGCTGCGCAGCACGACGTCGGCCCATGGTCCCTCGTACTGACGCGACGCCGACCATTGCTGCCAGAACTCGATCGTCGCGCGAAGGCGTGATTCGACGGCGCCGCGCGCCGGCAGAATCAACGGCTCGGCGTAGGCGGTCGTCATCGCCAGCAGGCCGCGCTCTCCCGCTGCCAGCGTGAATGCCGCCTGGATCGCGCCGTCGCGCCAGGCAGGCGTCCCCACATTCCAGTTCGCGACCGCGATTGCCTCTGCGCCAGCAGTCGCCAACGGGATGCCGCATCGCCAGCCGCACTGCGGAGCCACGCGCCCGTAATCGAAGCGCGGCGCACAGCGCCACCGCATCGGCACGCGACCGTCAACCGCCTCGACAGCGCGGACGAGCTCACGCATCGGCGGCAGGCGATCGTCGGGCAGCGTCATCGCATCGACGACGCGGACGCGGCCGGCGTCGGTCGTGAACGTCGTCTCGAGCACGTTCGTGCCGGGAAGGTAGCGGCGCGTCGCCGTGAACGGCAGTGCTGGCTGCAGCTCGAAGGCGCCGCCGCGCACCGCGTCGAGCATTGCGCCGAACACGCTCGGCGAGTCGAAGTTCGGCAGGCAGAGCCAGTCGATCGAACCGTCCCGCGCGACGAGCGCCGCCGTCCGCCCGTCGCCGATGAGCGCGTAGTCTTCGATGGGCGCGTAGCCGCCGGAGCGCACGTCCTACTGAGTATACCGACGCCCGTATAATCGACCGTCATGCCATACAGACGCGCTGCGTTGGCGATCGCGATGCTCCTCTCGTCGACGATGGCGGCCGCGCAGGACCGCACCGTCGACCTGCTGCAGAAGATCACCGACGCCGCCGGCGCGCCGGGGTTCGAGGAGCCGATCCGCAAGGTGATGCTCGAGGCCATCAAGCCCTTCGCAGCGTCAGTCGCGTTCGACGGGCTGGGCTCGATCCTCGCGACGCAAGGGACCAGCGGGCCGCGAATCATGGTCGACGTCCACATGGACGAGCTCGGCGGCGTGATCCGCCGCGTGACGCCGCGCGGGCTGCTGACCATGCAAATGCTCGGCGGCTGGCTCGACCAGGCGCTGGTCGATCAACGATGGACGATCATCGGCTCGAAGGGGTCGGTGCGCGCCGTCACCGGCATCCGCGACGTGCACGTCGTGCCGGCGGAGGAGCGCACGCGCGTCTACTCGCGCGACAGCCTGTTCCTCGACGTCGGCGCTTCGAGCGAGGCTGAAGTCGCCGCGCTCGGCGTCGGGCCGGGCGATCCGGTCGTGCCCGACGCGCCGTTCACGGTCCTGAACGGCACGCAGAACTATCTGGCGAAAGGCTGGGACGATCGCGTCGGCTGCGGCGTGGTCGTCGAAGCGATGCGCCGGCTCGCGACGGCGCCGCACCCGAACCAGATCGTGTGGGCCATCACCACGCAGGAGGAGATCGGCTTGCGCGGCGCGCACACTGCCGTCGAAATCGCAAAGCCGGAACTGGCGATTGCGATTGAAGGCGGCATTACCGGCGACGTGTTTCCCGGCCGTCCCGAAGAGACGCAGGTGAAGCTGGGCGGCGGACCCGGGATCTTCCTCTACGACTCGTCGGCGCTGCCGAACCGCCGGCTGGTGAAGTTCGTCCGCGACACCGCGGCCGCGGCAAAGATTCCGTTGCAGCTCGACCTCGTGCAGGGCTACGGCGACGACTCGGCGGAGCTGCAGAAGGCACTCGGCGGCGTGCCGACCGCAAACCTTGTCGTGCCGGTCCGCTATACCCACTCGCACAACGGGATCATCAACCGCCGCGACTTCGACCAGATGGTCGACCTCGTGGTCGCGCTCCTGCAGAAGCTGGATGCCGGCGCGGTGAAACAGCTCCGCGACTTCACGCCGGAGCCGTAGGGACGTACGAACGTGCGCGTCGGAATGATCATCGCGGCCGCGGCCGTCTGGGGCGCGATCGCGCCGGCACGGGCTGAAGCGCCGGCTGCCGCCGCGACCCATCCGTCGATCCTCGTCTCGCGTCAACTCGCCCAGCGGGCCCATCTCGCCGTCGGCGATGTGGTGACGCTCGGCAGCGATCCGCAGGGCAGCCGCCGTGCCGAGTTCCGCATCGCCGGCATTTACGAGCCGACGCCCGATCCGATGCGGTTCACCGCATCGCGCATCGAGGCGCGCCTGCATCTACCCGATCTCATCGACCTGGTCGCCGACCGTGCGGATCCGGCGTCGCGCGAAGCCGCCAGCGCGATCAACGTCCGCCTCGCCAATCCCGCCGACGCCGCGGCGTTTTCGTTCGACGCGATGGCGCGGGCTCCCGGCGTGATCGTCCGGCCGGCCTCGCGGTCGCGTGAAGACGACCCGTTTGCCGTGCTCGATCGATTCCACATTGCGATCTCCGTGGTGACGATGATCGGCGGGACGGCGTTCCTGCTGGCGCTGATGGTGATCAGGGCCGAAGAGCGACGCGAAACGGTCGGCATCCTCCGGCTCGTCGGCATCTCGCGGCGGACACTGCTCGCGTCGGTCGCGGTGGAAGGCGTGCTGATCGCGGCGCTCGGCGCCGTCTTCGGGATCGCGATCGCCGTCGCGTCGGAAGGTCTGGTCAATCGCATCTTCCAGGCCCGCTACGACACGGCGCTCGTGTTCGTGCGCGTCACCCCGTCGATCGCGCTGCGCTCGATCGTCATCGCCGCTCCGCTCGGCGTGGTCGCGGGGATCGCGGCATCGTGGACGCTGCTGCGCCGCGACATCCTGTCGATCATCCGTCGATGACCGCGCTCAACCTGGCGTGGCGGACCGTGCGGCGCTATCGCGCGCAGACACTCCTGGCGATCACCGGCGTGGCGGTGATCGGCGCGCTGCTCTTCGACATGCTGCTGCTGTCGCGCGGCCTGCTGGTGTCCTTTGCCGATCTGCTCGACCGCGCCGGCTACGACGTCCGCATCGTCTCGGGCGGCGGGATGACGCTGCGCCTGCCGATTCCCCGCTCCGCCGAGATTGCGCGCGCCGTCGCGACGCTGCCAGAGGTGGATCGCGTGGTGTCGCTCCGTATGATGACGGCCACACTGCAAGCGAACGGGCAGCCGCGTACGGCGAACATGACGCTGGTCGGCGTCAGCGACGTCGGCGCAGGCCTGTGGACGATCGTTCGCGGCGCCAACTTGCCGGACAGCGCGAACGACCCGTCCTGTCCGCTGGTCGTCGGCCCTCAGCTCGCCGAGACGTTCGGCTTGTCCCCGGGCAGCGATGTCCTCCTCAACGCGGAAGAATCCGGCGTGGCTTCAGCGCTGCCGCCGGTGACGTGTCGCGTGGTCGGCGTCGGGCAATTCGCCTTTGCCGTTCCCGGCAACGACGACGTCGCGACGACGCTTGCGGCGTTTCACCGGGCATCAGGCGAAGCAAAGGCGGGCGATGCGGACTTGATCCTGGTCGCTTCGCGCGACACTGCCGGACCGGCGCGCGCTGCCGCCGCCATTCAACGGCTCAGGCCTGGAGCCTCGGTGTATTCCAACGAGGACGTCGTCGAACAGTTCAACCGCAGCGGCTTTGCCTATTTCCGCCAGATCTCGATCGTTTTGTCGGCGCTGACGATGGTGTTCGCGTTCCTGCTGGTCGCGACCTTGCTGACGGTGTCGGTGAATCAGCGGCTCGGCGAGATCGCGGCGCTGCGCGCGATCGGCATCGGCCGGCGGCGGGTCGCCGCGATGCTGATGTGGGAGTCGGCACTGCTCGTCGGCGTCGGCGGACTGCTCGCGCTGCCGCTCGGCGAAGCGCTCGCGCTCGGCCTCGATCACATCCTGCGGCAGATGCCTGGCCTGCCCGAGCAGCTGCATTTCTTCGTCTTCGAGCGGCGCGCGCTCGTGATCCACCTCGGGCTGCTGATCGCCACGGCGTTCGCCGCGGCGGCATATCCGATGTGGCTGACGGCGCGGATGCCGATTGCGGCGACGCTGCGGCGGGAAGTCGTCGACTGATGGCGATCGTCACCGCGCAGGACGTCAGCAGGGTGTTCCCGATGCCGGCGGGGCCGGTCATGGCGCTCAGGGACGTGTCGATAACGATCGCCGCCGGCGAGTACGTCGCCATCACCGGCCCGTCCGGCTGCGGCAAGTCGACGCTGCTGCATCTCCTCGGCGGCGTCGACACGCCGACAACCGGCGCCGTCACCTTCGAGGGGCGCGATCTGGTGTCGATGTCAGAAGCCGATCGCGGCCGGCTGCGGTTGACGAGAATCGGCTTCGTCTTCCAGCGCTTTTTCCTGCTGCCGATGCTCACCGCGGCCGAGAACGTCGAGTTGCCGCAGGCCGAGGCGGGCGTTGCGGGCACCGCGCGTCGCGACCGCACTCGCGAGCTGCTCGACTACGTCGGCCTGTCGGATCGCGCCGACCATCTGCCGTCGCAGCTGTCGGGCGGCGAGATGCAGCGCGCGGCCATTGCCCGCGCGCTCGCCAACCGGCCGGCGCTGGTGCTCGCGGACGAACCGACCGGCGAGCTCGACGAATCGACCAGCGATCACATCGCCGATCTGTTCGACCGCGTCAACGCCGACGGCACCGCGCTGCTCGTCGTCACCCACAATCCGGCGCTGGCCGCGCGCGCCACGCGCCGCCTGGCGATGAGCAGCGGGCGGTTCATCGAATGATCATCCGGCTGGCCGTCCGTTCGCTGGTCACCAGGCCGATGCGGAGCGCCGTGCTGTCGATCGGCTTCGGGCTGTCGATTGCCGTGATGGCGGAGTTGCTCGGCGTCGGCGAGGTGATCCTCGAGCAGGCGCATTCGCCTGCGCTCGCCGGCGGCGGCGACGTCGTGATGTCCGGCGGAATCGGGCCGCTCGAGGGCGCGCGATATGTCCTGACATCGGTGCTCGGCTCGCCGGCATTCGCGTCGCGCGTAACCGCGGCGTCTCCGTCGCGCCGCGGCACGTTGTATCTGCTGTCCGCGAACGCGAACGGCCCGGTGACCGTTCGCGGCGGCATCCCGAGCCGCGAGCAGGCGGTTGGTGATCCGGAAGTTGCCGGCCAGGCCGACTGGAAAGACGAACCTCGAGACCACGGCTGGACCAATCCGGAGCCGGGCGACCTCTTGCGTGCCATGGATCGGTTCCACCCGGTGCCGGCCCCCGCAACCGGCGGGAGATGGGCGGAGTGGCTATATTTCAACGCGCGATCGGCGGACGGCGCCGAGCGTTTCTATCTCACGTTCATGACCGGGCCGGCGGACGCGGCCGGCATGCGGCCCGCCTTCGTCCGGTTGCAACTCAACCGCGGCGGTACGACGACCAATTACTCGGCGACGGCCGCGGTCAACGATCGGGACGTCCTCGATCGCGCGCCGGACATCGACGTCGCCGGCAACAGCGTGCGGCTCGCGAGCGACGGCACGTACCACATCTTTCTCGATCTGCGAGCGGAAGGAAGCCTCCCGCCGCTCACCGGCGTGTTGACGCTCAAACCGGCGAGCGGTCGATCGATTCCGCCGGCGACGATCCACGGCGCGCGCGGCTGGCTCTCCGGCTATGTCGTGCCAGTCCTGTCCGGCGCGTTCACCGGCGTGCTCCACGCCGGCAGAGAAGACGTCGTCGTCGACGGGATGGCCGGATACCACGATCACAACTGGGGCTACTGGGAAGGCGTGCGGTGGCAGTGGGGGCAGGTGGCCGACGGCGCGATCTCGATTGTTTACGGCCGCGTGTTTCCACCGGCCGATGTCGCCGATCCCGGCCGCGTGCCCGGCTTTCTCGGCGTCATCGGCGCCGATGGCCCGATCGCGTTTTCGACCGAGGTCACCATCCGCGAGGACGACGCGAACGGGCGGCCGCGGACCGTCACGATCGAGTGTCGCAGCCGGCGGCTCGAGATGCGGTTGCGTCTCGACGTCGCGGAGTCGGTGCAGACCTCGATGGGGCTCACGCGAGAGGCGTCCGGCGCGATGACGTTCCTGCAGCTCGGTGGTGTGTATCAGGTGAACGGCCGCGCCGCCGGGCGCGAGATCAACTTCACGGCCCGGGGATCGGCGGAAACGTTCCGGTCGGCACGCTGACTCGGGCGCCGCCCTACTCCGCAGTCTTCTTCGGCCGCATGTTTCCGGCGAGGATTCGCTTCCGGAGGCGGATGCTCGACGGCGTGACCTCGACGAGCTCGTCGTCGTTGATGAACTCGATGGCCTGTTCGAGGCCGAGCTTGCGCGGCGGAATCAGGCGGATCGCCTCGTCGGCCGTCGACGCGCGCATGTTGGTCTGCTTCTTCTCTTTCGTGACGTTGACGTCCATGTCGTTGGGGCGCGCGTTCTCGCCGATGATCATCCCTTCGTAGACCGCCGTCGCCGGGTCGATGAAAATTTCGCCGCGCTCCTGCAGGTTGAAGATGGCGTACGAGGTGGCGACGCCGGCGCGATCGGCGACCAGCGCGCCGTTCGGCCGCGCCGGAATCGCGCCGTGCCACGGCTCCCAGCTCGAGAAGATGTGGTTCATGATGCCGGTGCCCTTCGTATCGGTCATGAACTGCGAGCGGAAGCCGATCAGCCCGCGCGCCGGGATGCGGAACTCGAGCCGGACGCGGCCACTGCCGTTGTTCACCATCTTGGTCATCACGCCTTTGCGCTCGCCGACCTGCGCGATGACGACCCCCTGGTGATCCTCGGGCACGTCGATGACCAGTTCCTCCACCGGCTCGACGATCTGGCCGTTGATCTCCTTGGTCACGATGTCGGGACGCGAGACCTGCAGCTCGTAGCCTTCCCGCCGCATCATCTCGATCAGGATCGACAGCTGCAGCTCGCCGCGGCCGACCACCTTCACCTGCTCGGGCGAGTCGGTCGGCTCGAGACGGATCGAGACGTTGCCGAGCAGCTCGCGATCGAGCCGATCGCGCAGCTGCCGCGACGTGACGTACTGCCCTTCGCGGCCGGCCATCGGCGAGGTGTTGACGCCGAAGACCATCGATACTGTCGGCTCGTCGATCGCGATCGGCGGGATCGCAATCTGGTGCTCCATGTCGGTGATCGTTTCGCCAATCGTGATGTCCTCGATGCCGGCGAGGCAGACGATGTCGCCGGCGGCCGCGTCCTGGATGTCGACCCGCTTCAGACCCTCGAACGCGTACAGCTTGGTGACCTTGGTCTCCTGCACCGCCTTGCTCAACTTCACGACCGCCACCGGATCGCCGATGCGCACGCGGCCGTTGAAGATCCGGCCAATCGCTATCCGGCCGACGTAGTCGCTCGAGTCGAGGTTGGCGACGAGCAGCTGCAGCGGCGCCTCCGGATTGCCACGCGGCGGCGGCACGTGGTCGACAATCGCGTCGAATAGCGGGCGCAGGTCGGCGCCGGTCGTGTCCGGGTCGAGGCTCGCGGTCCCCGTCTTCGCGTTGGTGTAGAGCACCGGGAACTCGAGCTGCTCGTCCGTGGCGTCAAGATCGATGAACAGGTCGTAGATCTCGTTGAGCACTTCCTGCGGCCGCGCGTCCGGCCGATCGATCTTGTTGACGACGACGATCGGCCGCAGCCGGCGTTCGAGCGCCTTGCGCAGCACGAAACGGGTCTGCGGCAGCGGCCCTTCCGAGGCGTCGACCAGCAGCATCACGCCGTCGACCATCGACAGCGTCCGCTCCACTTCGCCGCCGAAGTCGGCGTGGCCGGGCGTGTCGACGATGTTGATCAGCAGGTCCTTGTAGTGGACCGCAGTGTTCTTGGCCAGAATCGTGATGCCGCGCTCGCGCTCGAGCTCGTTGCTGTCCATCGCCCGCTCGGCGACCCGCTCGTTGGCGCGGAACGTGCCGCTCTGATGCAGGAGCGCGTCGACGAGCGTCGTCTTGCCGTGATCGACGTGCGCGATGATGGCGACGTTGCGGCGGAGCGGGTTGGCGACATCACTGCGACCGTTGATCGAAGGCGCGCGTTCGACGGGCGTTGGCATCCCTTCAGTTTAACGCAGCCGCGAAAGGATCTCTTTGGCGCGCGCGCCGAACTGCTGGTCGTCGGCGACCTTTTCGGCGTATTGCAGCGCTTCGCTCCTGCGCGCGAGGTTGTAGCACGCCACCGCGGTGTCGAACCAGGCCGTGGCCATCTGGCGCCGTCCCTTCTCGATATACTGGCGGCGGCGCGCGATCTTTGCCGCCTTGCGCGCCGGGGGATCGTCGGACGCCTCGATCGTGTCGATCTCTTTCAGGTAGCCGTTCTCGTTCTCCTGGAGGCAGCGCGCCGCGTCGATCAGGATGTCCGCCGTCGGTCCCCAATCGCGCAGCTCCGCGTCGACGACGCCGAGGTAGAACGACGTTTCGCAGTCGTTCGGATTGCGCGTGTGGGCCAGCGTAAACCGCCCGCGCGACACGTCGAGCTCGTGGCGGCGGTACGCGATCAGGCCGGCCAGCTTCGGCACGTCGGCGTTGATCAGCAGCTTGGCGGCCTCCTCGACGTCCACCCACGCAGCGTCGTTGCGTTCGAGCTCCGATTCGTTCAGCGCCCGCCAGTAGCGCGCGTCGCCGACGAACCAGCGCAGCGCGATCAGCCGATCGGCGGTCGCGATCGCATCCTCCTGTCGCCCGAGGTAGGTGAGCGCACGAATCCGTCCGAGCAGCGCGTCCACCGCGTTCGGCTCGAGCTCCAGTGTCCGATCGTAGAAAGCCAGCGAGCGCTGGAATTCCTCGGCGGTCATCGCGACATTGGCAATCGACTGCGTCACCGTCGGCCACTGCTGCCGCCACGCGTAGGCGTCCTCGAAGTGCTGGTCGGCCGCATCCAGCTTGCGGTTGCCGACATCGATCAGCCCGAGCCAGTAGGCGACTTCCTTGAACCGGGGGTTCGCCGTCGCGAGCGCCGTGAGACCGGTCGCGTCGAGACGGCGGCAGGTCGCGCGTTTCAGCTCGATCAACGGCGAGTCGCTCAACGCCGCGACCGGTTCGAACAGCTGATCGATCGTCAGGTCGCGGGTCTGTGTCTGGCTGCAGGCGAACGACAGCCACATGTAGGCCGCGAGCTCGTCGGTCGACGCGGCCTCGCGCAGCCGCGCCGCCCACAGATCGAAGTTGACGCGAAGCCGCCGCTGCCGATCGAGATCGAGATCGCTGGTCGGCGTGCGCATGACCCCGCCGCCGCCGGCGGGCAGCACGTCGACAATGTCGAGCAGGACGGGAAGCCAGGGCAGCGGGCTGCTGACCGTGGTGGCGAGCGAACGCGCGCGCTCGACGAAACCTTCCTCGACGAGGCCAAGCTCGCGCTGGCGGCGGGCGATCAGGCCGGCAGCGCGGATCGCGCCGAGCGTCGCGGCGTCCCTCGCGTAGGGAAACTCCCGCAGGAGGTCGTACTCGCCGTAGGCGTCGACCAGGCACTCGTAGCAGCCGGCCCGCACCAGCGCGTCGGCCGATGCGAGCCGCTGCGCCGGCGTCGGCGCCGGCGGCGTCGCGGGCGCGACCGCTTTCGGAGCGCAAGCAGGAGCGCTGCACAAGACGGCGCACAGCACGAGACACCGCTTCGTCATGCGTCTCCGTTCGGACGGACGAGCGCCTTGGGCAGTCGCATCGCCTCGGCATCGGCGAGCGCCTGGTTCAACTCCGACAGCGCGTAGGTGCGCGCCCCGATCGCGCGCCAGGGCACCGCCGCGTGATGGGCCTCGAGCACGCGCAGCGCACGGACGAAATGTCCGACCTCGCTGCCCCAGCAGCCGCGGATCTCGAGGTGCTTGCGGTTGATCTGCTGATGCACGTTGATCGTGCTCGGGCCGGCATCGGTGTAATGACCGGCGATCACGTAGCGGCCACCGTCGCGGACCAGATCGAGCGCTTCCTCGACGGCCCGCGCCGATCCAGCTGCCTCGATCGCGACGTCGACGCCAAGACCAGCAGTCGCGTCGCGTACGATCGCGGCGCGCTCGCCTTCGCTGGTCGCGAGCACGTCGACGACACGATCCGCGCCCATGGCCGCCGCCAGCGCCAGGCGGTCGGCCGGTGCGCCGAAAGCGATCACCTGCGTGGCGCCGGCCAGCCGCGCCAGCGCGATCGCGCTCAACCCGACGGCGCCGGTGCCTTGCACGAGGACGGCGTCGCCGAGCGTCAGCGCCGCGCGGTCGATCGCGTGGACGGCCGTGATCAGCCCGCAGCCGCCGCTGATGTAGGTATCCGGCGGGACGCCAGGTGGCAGCACCGCCATCGAGACACCCGGCTCGAGATAGATTGCCTCCGCCCAGCCGCCGAAGAGCCCCTCGGCCGCCGAATCGGTGATGCCGTAGACCCGGCGCGCTTCGCACCGCGTCGGCGTCCGCGTCACCGTGCAGGCGCGGCAGCGGCCGCAGGTCCGGTGCACGTCGAAGAACACGAGCGTGTCGCCTTCGACGACGCGGCGTCCGTCGACGGCGCGGACGTCGCCGCGAATCTTGTCGGCGACGCCGACCGAGACGTGCCCCGGGATTATCGGAAACGGTACCCCGGCGAGCCGCCCGTGCCAGACGTGGACGTCGGTGCCGCACACTTCCGAATAGAGCGTGCGCAGCAGCGCCGATCCCGGCTCGAGCGATGGCTCGGGAAATTCGCGCAGCTCGACCGGCGCGCGCGGCGCCGGCATCACGGCCGCGACAATGCCCATTGATGGGTAGAATACCCCTATGCCTCTTTTCGAATACGAATGCCGCGGCTGCGGGAAACAGTTCGAGTACCTCACTCGCGACGGTCAGTCGCCGAGCTGCCCGGCGTGCCAGGGCGCCGATCTGCAGAAGCTGCTGTCGGTGTTCGCGGCCCAGTCGAGCACGCCGGCCAAGTCGTTCAAGTCGCTGCCGCCGGCGCCGTGTGGATCGTGCGGCGACCCGCGTGGGCCTGGCGCCTGCAGTAACAATTAAGAATTACGAAGCAGTCCTCTCCATTCCTCCGCGCGTTCCGCCACCGCAACTACCGGCTGTTCTTCGGCGGCCAGCTGATCTCGCTCACCGGCACGTGGATGCAGTCGGTGGCCGAATCGTGGCTCGTGTTCCGGCTCACCGGCTCGTCGGCGCTGCTCGGCGTCTCGTCGTTCGCGAGCCTTGCCCCGGTGTTCCTCTTCGCGACGCTCGGCGGCACCATTGCCGATCGCACCAACCGGCACCGGATCATCGTGATCACGCAGACCGCGTCGATGATCCTGCCGCTCATCCTCGCGACGCTGACCTTCACCAACACCGTGCGCGTGTGGCACGTGATGGTCCTCGCCGCCTGCCTCGGCGTGGTCAACGCGTTCGACATCCCGGCGCGGCAGGCGTTCCTCGTCGAGATGGTCGGTCGCGAGGATCTGATGAACGCGATCGCGCTCAACTCGTCGATGGTGAACGGCGCGCGCGTCGTTGGGCCGGCAGTCGCCGGGCTGCTGGTTGCGGCCATTGGCGAGGGCTGGTGTTTCCTGCTCAACGGCCTCAGCTACATCGCGGTGATTGCCGGGCTGCTGATGATGGAGGTTCCGCATCGGCCGCGGCCCACGGTCCGCGAGTCGGCGTGGCGGGAGACGATCGCCGGCTTCCAGTTCGTGATCCGCACCGCGCCGGTGCGCGCGCTGCTCGTGCTCCTCGGCGTGATCAGCTTCGCCGGGATGCCGTACTCGGTGTTGATGCCGGTCTTCGCCGAGAACATCCTCCACGGCGGCGCCCGCGGCCTCGGCCTGCTGATGGGCGCGTCCGGGCTCGGCGCGCTCGGCGGCGCGCTGTCGCTGGTGCGGCGCAGCGGCGTGCGCGGGCTAGGCCGATGGGTTGCGGTCGCGTCCGGATCGTTCGGCCTCGCGCTGATCGCCTTCTCGTCGTCGCGAATCTTCTGGCTGTCCGCCGCGCTCCTGATTCCGGTCGGCGCGTCGATGATGGTGGAGATGGCCTCGTCGAACACGCTGATTCAAGCGATGGTTCCCAACGAGCTGCGCGGCCGGGTGATGGCCGTCTACTCGATGATGTTCATGGGCATGGCGCCGTTCGGCGCGCTGTTCGCCGGATCGATCGCCGAGCGCTTCGGCGCGCCTGAAACCGTGGCGTTCGGCGGCCTCGTCTGCTGCGTCGCCTCCGCCGTGTTCACCTCGCGGCTGCCGGCGCTACGTTCCGAGGGACGCCAGCTGATCGTCGCCCAGGAGGTCGCCGGCGGCGACCCCGCGACCGAAATGACCGCGCCAAGCCTCGCGATCGACACCGACTGAACCGCGACCGGTGGGCGTCAGTCGACGAGGGCCAGGGGACGAATCGGCGAGCCGGTGGCGCCGCGGAACTTCAACGGGACGCCAACGAAACAGAATTCGCGATGGCCCGACGCGGCGAGCTCGTCGAGCGCGAGGTTTTCGATGATGTGAATCCCGTGGGTTACGAGCAGGTGGGCGTGGCCGAAGAGGACCATGTTCGTGTCCGGATCCTTCTCCGTCATGCAGTCCCACGCCATGTTGTCGGCGCCGACGGCGCGGACGCGGCGCTCGGCCGTCCACAGGTTGCCCGACTTCGACACGCCGGCGGCATTGAGATACGCGGCTTCGTCCTGCCACGCGCTCGCGAAGCCGGTGCGCACGAGCAGGACATCGCCCGGCCTCACCTCGATCGCCGCGGCGCGCGCACAGCCGTCGAGATCGTCCGCGGTGATCGCATAGTTCGGCGGCAAGCGATCGACCTGCTTCCAGCCGGCGATGTCGAGCAGCACGCCGCGCGCGAGCAGCGGTGCGATCGTCTCGGCGCCGTACTCGGTGTAGCCGTCGGCACGCTCGGTCTTGTCCACGGCGACGCCGCGGTAGAACTGCAGGTCGCACGCCTGGTGGCACAACGCGTCGATGTGCGTCCCGCTGTGTTCCATCATCGTCAGGATCCCTGAAGAACCGGACCGCGGGCCGAACCGCTCCGGCCGGTAGGTATCGCGATGTCGGCGATGCAGCCCGTAGTGATACCCGGGTTTGTGCGCCGGATGGATCGGCATCCCGGCAAAGCGCGGCTGCTCGAGATCGAACACACGGGCGCCGGCGAGGCGCGTCCACAGAGCGGCGGCAGTCATGGCCTATGATTATCGTCGCAACATCAGCCGGTGCAGGAGATGAGCACGCTTCGAACGACGCGACGCACGTTGCCCGGGTGGCTGGCCGGCGTGCTGGCCGCCGCCGCGACGCTCATCGCGCTCGGCTTCGTGACGATCGGGTTTTACGCCTCGGGAGGCGGCCTGGTGATCGCCGGCGGTCTCGCGATTGGCGTCGGTTCGATCGTCGGAGCGATCATCGATCCGCCGCATGGCGCGCGGCATGCCGCCATCGTCGCTTTCTACGTCGTCGCGCTGGCCGTCGGCTACGTGCTGGTGCTCCAGAACCTCGCGCGGTTGGCCCCGGTTGGCGTTCGGAGCGGTGCCGGCGTAGAGCGTCCCCGGAGAGGCGGCGGACCGGCCGTCAACCCGCCTTCACGCTGAACGCGATGCCGCCGCAGCTACGACGACAGACACCGACGGACGCATTCGACCTGGTCAAAGCCGTGGGTCTCACCCTGCCGGACGTCGAAGCCACGATCAAGTACGACGGCTCCCCGGTGCTGAAGGCCGGCGGCTGCTTCATGGCTGGAGTTGCGTCTCATCGCTCCGCCGAACCGGACACGCTCGTCGTCAGAATCGGCCTCGACGAACGCGCGTGGCTGCTCGAGGATGCCCCGGACACGTACTACGTGACCGAATACTACCAACCGTACCCGCTCGTGCTGGTGCGTCTGGCGCACGTCGATCGCGACGCGCTGCACGATCTGCTGTCCACATCGCGCCGGCTGGCGCTCGAGAAATCCCGCCGGCGGTAGCGCGATTACGAACGCCATCCGAGCGAATCGATTGGACGCCACGGCCCAGCGTCGCGCGCATGACGCGCCGCGACGGTCCTCGACTGCAGGACGGCCACGATCCAGTACAGGACCACGCCGCCGGCAAACACCACGGCGAGATGCCCATCCCACGGCGGACGGGTTGCGCGAAAGGTGCCGAAGTGATCGTCGCCGATCCGCACCGCCTCCGAGATCGCCGACCACACGACGCCGAGCTGGATGCCGACGATGCTGGCGCCGATTGAGGCGGCGGCGCCAATCGTGGCTCGGACCGGCCGCGACCCATCGGCGAAGCGGCGCTGCAGCGATCGGCTGAGCAGCGCGGCACCGAGCACGTACCACACGGCGTAGGCGCCGATCACCGGACCGTCGAACCACCACGAACGCTCACCACGAGCCGCGTCGATCTGCGCCGCCGTCACCCCGTGCTCGCGTTCGATCGCGGCCACCATCCGGTCCATGCATCCGTGCAGCACCTCACCCCTGTCCAACAGTCGGCCGTGGCCGCCGTAGCCGAAGCGGCGGCGGTGCTCGGCGTCGGCGAAGCGGACCGCAAGGCCTTCGGCGAGCTGCGCGTCGGCGACGAGATGCCGATGGTCGGTCGACCGAGCGAGATCGAGCACGCCCGCGCGATCGCCGGTCCACTCACACGTCGCGTTCAGCCGAGTGCGGTCGACGCACGCCGCCGCGCTGACGGCGACGAGTGCCGCAGCGCAGCGGATCCAATTCGCTCTGCGCATCGCGACCTTCGCGGATAGACTACTGCGAACGCAGCGAGGACATGCGATGGACAAGCGAACATCTTTCGGCCGCAGAACTCTCCTCACCAGCGCCGCCGCATCGGCGGCCGCCGCGGTGCTCCGCGCACAGCCGCAGACGCAGACCGTGCCGCCCGCCGGAGACGTCGCGACGCGGCTTGACGACGTTCCCGTGAGCGCGTCGGCGACAATCACCGTCGAGCGCCGCGGCGACATCGTCCTCGTCGGCCTCAACCGGCCGTTCATCCAGAATCGCCTCGATCCGCCGACCCGCGTCCGGCTCGCCGAGACGTTCTACCAGTACGAGCACGATCCGTCGCTGCGCGCGGCGGTGCTGTTCGGACACGGCGACAACTTTTCGCGCGGCATCGACGTCGACGCGTCGCAGGCGGCCATCATCGCCGGCCGGCGGACGCTGACCGCGACGAACGTGATCGATCCGCTCGGCAAGGCGCTGCCGCACCGGACCAAGCCGGTCGTCGTGGCGGTCCATGGCGACACCTGGAACCTTGGCCACGAACTCTACCTCGCCAGCGACATCCGCATCGCCGCGGCCGATACGCGTTTCGGCCAGGACGAGAACACGCACGGCCGCTTTCCCGGCGGCGGCGCGACGATCCGTTTCGTTGCCGAAGCCGGCTGGGGCAACGCGATGCGCTACATGCTGACCGGCGATCACTGGAGCGCCGAGGAGTCCTTGCGCATGGGCGTCACCCAGCAGATTGCGCCAACGCGCGACGCCGCGCTCGATGCCGCGGTCGCGATCGCGCGCAAGATCGCCGCGTGCGCGCCGCTGTCGATCAAGGCGACGCTGCGCTCGGCGCACCAGGTTGTCGATCCGATCGAGGCCGATGCGCTGTCGAAGCTCGATGCCGAGTACGGCGCGCTCTACCGCACCGAGGATTTCGTCGAGGGGCGCCGCGCCGAAGCCGAAGGCCGGCCGCCGCGCTACCAGGGGAAGTAGGGTTGAGCAGGAGCCGCACCGTGAACCGACGCCGCGCGTTTCTCACGCAGATTCCGATTGGCCTCGCGGGCCTGCTGAGCGGCTGCCGGGCGCGCGCAGACGACGAACGGTCGCTCGCCGCGAGCGGCGCGCCGGTGCGGCCGGCGGCGAATCCCGATCCCTCGATCGCTCGCGGGGCGCTCCTCCAGAACGTGCCGGCGAACGCGCCGACCTTGCGCTGGGTACCCGAACATCGCGATCTCGTCTACACGTTCGGCGGCGCGGCGGCGAAGCATCACATCGCGGCCGGGACGCGAATCGTGTCGTGGTCCGAGGACTGCTTCGACGGTGCGGTGAAGACGGCGAACGATCTGCCGTCGCGGGTGATGCCGCCCGGGCACGACAACCCGCAGACCGGCCCGTTTCACATCGATGGCGCCGAGCCTGGCGATACGATCGCCGTGCATCTGCTGAAGGTCGAGCCGGCGCGCGACTACGCGGTGTCGTCGTTCGCGCCGGGATTTGGTGCGCTGGTCGGCACCGATCGCACGGCGATGCTCGCCGCCGACCTGCCGGAAACCACCTGGCGCTACGACCTCAACGAGCGGCGAACGACGGCCCGCGCGACGTCGCGTGACGGCAAGCATGCGTGGGAGGTCCCGCTCGCGCCGTTTCTCGGCTGCCTGGGCGTTGCGCCGGCGGCCGCTGAAGTGCGCAGTACGATCGTCCCCGGACCGTTCGGCGGCAACATGGACTGCCCCGAGGTGCGCGCGGGCAACACGGTGTTCCTGGGCGTCAACGTTCCCGGCGCGCTGCTCTCGTTCGGCGACGGCCACTACGCGATGGGCGACGGCGAGATCATGGGCGCGGCAATCGAGGGCGCGATGAACGTCGAGCTGTTCGTCGAGCTGGTCAAGCGGCAGGCGACGCCGGTGCCGCGCATCGAGAACGCCGACGAAGTGATGTTCGTCGGTTCGGGACGGCCGCTCGAGGATGCGGCCCGCGTCGCGTTCAAGGCGATGGTCGCCTGGGTCCGCGAGCGGACGCGGATGACGGAGGTCGACGCCTATCAGTGTGTGTCGCAGCTGGCGCGCGCGCCGATCATTCAGCTCGTCGATCCCGAGTACACGGTTCTGGTGAAGATCGACAAGGCGCGCATCCCGCACGCCTAGCGGTCCGACGTCGCGGCATCAAAGCTGGAACGCGAAGGCCGCAAAGAGCGCGGAGGCACGCAGAGCCGGGCGCGCATCTGCAGTCCCCATTCAGGCGGCCGAATGCGCCGGGAACTCGGGGAATGCCGTGCGTTCTCTGCGCTTCTTTGCGGTCTCTGCGTTTACGTTCTAGAGCGGCAACTCGCCGAATGGTGAGGCACGCCGACTTCTGCTGGCGCTACTGCTGACGATTGCCGCCCGAGGCGGTCGCCTTCAACAGCTTCCGGCGGCGATCGACCTCTCCCGCCCACTTCGACGACTCGTAGGCGAGCGTCACGGTGAGGTTGTTGGCCACCGACAGCGACATGCCGGCGGTGCCGTCGAGATCGTCACGGCTCCACGTCGCGCCCACGAATCCCCTGCCGCTGCGGATCGCTGCGGCCTCGCGGCCGACGTGCTTGCCCGCATCGAACGGCGCCTTCCACTCCTCGACGTCCGCGTGGGTGTCGCCGTACTCGCGCATCAGCGCGACCTTGAACTCGCGATAGAACGGCAGGCATTCGGCGTCGGTCGTGATGAAGGTAATCAGCATCTTCTCGAGGCCGTCGGTGCTGTCGTACATCGCGGCGACGAAGACGTGGCGGCCATCGATCGTGCCGGCAAACGTCTGGTCGACCGGGAATGCGCGCGCCTCGTCCTTCAGCGCCGCGGGCGCGAGCCCGAGCCTCGCCATCGCCGACGTCACCGCCGACGGGCTCGCGCCAAAGGGAACGTTGCCGAGCGCCGTGCCGCGGTCTTGTGCGAACGCGGACGCTGCCATCAGCAGCAGCATTGTTGTCGTGGACATGAGCGAACGAACCATCGCGAACTCCTGAAGCGCCTGGTGAACGACTGCGCAATCGCGGGCAATGCCGCCGGGATCGGGCACACGCATCCGACCATCCGCCGTGTCAGGCTGGTCGAACGACCGTGGTGCCGCGTCGAACTGTGGGGATGAGCGCTGGAGGAGTTATCGGCCGGTCGGCGCCGCGATGACAGCGCAGCCGGCCCGGAAAGTCGCGGAAGATTTCGTCGGCGGACGACAGGATCGAAACGCTATCGCGGCAGCTTTCGATCGAGGTTCGCAGCCTGATACGCGAACGTGGCCATCACCACCGCGGCTTCCTTCGTATTGTCGAGGTTCACGCGGTCGGCGGTGTCCATGTTCGTGTGATGGGTACGGATGTCGTAATTGCCGTAGTCCTGGATCGGATTGAAGCCAGGGACGCCGGCGTCGATGAAGCTGAGATGGTCGGTGGATCCGACCGGTTCGATGATGTTGCGGCGCGCGCCGATCGCCTTGAGCGGCTCGAGCCAGCTGTCGAAAATCGGCCGCACCTCCTCCTTGTTCTGCAGGTACCAGCCGTAGATCGATCCAGTACCGTTGTCGATGTTGAAGTAGACGTCGAACTTGTCGCGCGCCGCCTTGTTGGCGTCGCCGGCGAGATGTTCGGTGACCCACGCCTTCGACCCGAGCAGCCCCTGCTCCTCGCCGGCCCACAACGCGACCCGGATGGTCCGCCGCGGGCGGGCGCCGATCGTCTTCAGGATCCGCATCGCCTCCATCACCGTGGTCACGCCGTCGGCGTTGTCGGTGGCGCCGACGCCGGTGTGCCACGAGTCGAGGTGGCCGCCGATCATCACCACTTCGTCGCGCAGCGCCGGGTCGGTGCCGGGCAGTTCCGCGATCACGTTGAAGGCGTTGCCGCCGTCCTCGTCGTAGAACTTCGACTGGACGTTGACGCGCAGCTTCACGGGGATGTTCTGCTGCAGGTAGCGCAGCACGATGTTGTACTGCTCGCCGCTGATCGTGACCGAGGGCACCGCACCGGGCCCGCCGTCGCGGCCGGTGACGAACACCGTGCCGTGCTCACCGATGCTCGGCTTGACGATCACGCCGGCGCCGGCCGTCTTCAACGCGTTGGTGAGACGCTGCGCGCGCTGCTGCGGCGTTTCCTCGCCGGGACGGGGCGGCCGGTTGCCGACGCTGGTGGCGTAGGCTGCGGAATTCGGCTCGTAGCTCGGGTCGCTCGGCTGCGGCCGATCCTTGCGGACGAAGGTGGTCATCGCCGGCTGCGTCAGCACGATCGCCCCCTTGAGCGACGCACCCATTGCGGCGATCTCCTCTGCCGATTTGCCGGCGACGAGTACCGGCGCGGCGACGATCTCGCCGCTGGTCGACGCCGACCAGCCGTCGGCGTAGCCAATCAGCGGCAGGTAGCGCGGTTCGATCATCTCGACGGTGAGCTTCTGCAGTTCCCAACCGCGGCCGAACTTCCACGGCTCGACATGCACATTGGCCAGCCCGTACGACGAGAGCCGATCGCGCGTCCACTCGACGGCACGCTTGTGCGCCGGCGAAGCCGTGAGTCGTGGGCCGATGTTGATGGTCAGGTAATCGAAGATGGACTGCACCTGCGAATGGTCGAGACCCTCAGTTCTGATTTTCGCGAGGGTCGGATCGCCAGATTGCGCTGAGAGCGCCGTGATGGTCGATACGGCGACGATGGCGAGCGCGATTCTCTTCATGGTTGATGCGCCGTCAATGGCTGATGGCTCATGGCATGGCCGATGGCCATGGTCAATTCCATGACCCATCAGCGATAGCCATCAGCGATCAGCGATTGACAGCGTCGGTCCTGTGGCGCGTCAGTGACGAGCGTCGGCGGCCGGCTCCAGCCGACGCGGGGTCTTCCAGCGGCCCAACAGAGCGCGCCAGCCTTTGTTCAGGGCCGTCTGTTCCAGCGCGTCGAACTTCACGTAGGCGACAGGGACCAGCAGCAGCGTCAGGAACAGGCAGAGCGACTGGCCGCCGATGATCGTCATCGCGATCGCCGCGCGGCCGGTGCCGCCGATGCCGAGGCCGAGCGCGGTCGGGACGAGGCCGGCGATGATCGCGCAGGTGGTCATCAGGATCGGCCGCAGCCGGGTGCGGCACGCCTCGACGATCGCCTGCCGCAGCGGGATGCCGCGGGCGCGCAGCGTGTTGGCGTAGTCGACCTGCAGAATCGAGTTCTTCTTGACGATGCCGAGGAGCAGCAGCATGCCGAGCGCGCTCCACAGGTTGAGCGTGCGGCCGGTTGCCCACAGCGTGAACAGCGCGAACGGCACCGCGATCGGCAGCACCAGCATGATCACGATCGGCTGGACGAAGCTCTCGAACTGCGACGCCAGCACCATGTAGACGAAGATCATCGCGAGGCCGATGGCGAGGAGCAGGTTCGCGGTGGTCTCGTCGAGGATCTTCGACTGCCCCTGCAGCCGGAAGGTCATCGTCGGCGGCATGCCGAGGCCGGCGAGCAGCTTGCGCACGTCGGCGGAGGTCTCGTCGAGCGCGTGGCCGGGCGCGACGTCGGCGGTCATCATCACCGTGAACTGGCGGTTCGAGCGCTGCAGCGCGCTCGGCCCCAGCCCGCGCTCGACGCGCGCGATGTTGTCGATCCGCACCGGTCCGTTCGACGACGGCACCGTCAGCCGGCCGATCTCCTCGGCGTCACGCCGCTGATTTTCGAGCACGCGGATCTTGACCGGATACTGCTCCTGGCCTTCCTTGAAGAACGAGATCTGATCGTCGCCGGCAACGGCGAGCCGCAGCGTGTTGCCGACGGTCGCCATGCGGACGCCGAGGTCGGCGGCGCGGCGGCGATCGACTGCGATATGGATCTCGGGATTCGAGACGCTCAGGCTCAGCTTCGGCTCCGCGATGCTCGGCACATGCTGCGCTGCCTCGAGCGCCTTCATCGAGTAGTCGGTCAGCTGCTTCAGATCGGGGCCGAGGATGTTCGCCGAGATCGCGTAGCCGCCAGCCCCCTCGCCGCTGCCGAGCGCGTTGCGCGACGAGATGCTCGGCCGGTAGCCAGGATACTTCGCCAGCCGGCGGCGCAGCTCGGTGATCATCTCCGCCTGCGTGTGCTTGCGGTCCTCGATCGGCAGCGCCTGGAAATTGAAGTGGATGTGGGTGACGTTGCTGCCGCCGCCGCCGCCGGCGACGCCGCTGCCGCCCGGGTTGACCAGCGGCTCGATCGCCGCGACGCCTTCAACGCCTTCGAGATCCTTCAACACGTTGAAAGCGATCTCCTGCGTCCCCTCGAGCGACGTGCCCTCGGGCGCGTCCATGTGCGCCGTCCACTCGCCCATGTCCTCGTTGGGCACGAATTCCCGGCCGACCATCCGGTTGAGCGGGAACATCGTCAGGAACACCAGCACCGAGATGCCGATGATGACCGCGGGATGATCGAGCGCCCAGTTGACCTGCCGCTCGTACCAGACGTCGAGCCAGTGGAAGAAGCCCTTCTCCTTGGTCTTGTGATCGGCTTCCGCGTCGGCGAGCTTCAGGAACCGCGAGCTCAGCATCGGCGTCAGCGTGAAGCTGACCAGCATCGACACCATGATCGAGAACGCCATCGTCCAGCCGAACGGGTTGATGAAGCGCTTGGCGTAGCCGTTCATGAAGGCGATCGGCAGGAAGATCACGACCAGCGACAGCGTCGTCGCCATCACCGCGAGGGCAACCTCGCGCGTGCCCTGGATGGCCGCCTCGTACGGCGTACAGTGCTCCTCCTCGATGTAGCGGAAGATGTTCTCGAGCACGACGATCGCATCGTCGATGACGATGCCGACGGCGAGCGTGATGCCGAGCAAGGTCATGTTGTTCAGCGTGAACCCCATCAGGTTCATCAGCGTGAACGAGGCGATGATCGACGCCGGAATTGCGAGCGCGGCGATGATCACCGCGCGGAAGTTGCGGATGAAGCACATCACCACGACCGCGGCGAACAGGCTGCCGAAGATCAGGTGCTCCTCGAGCGACGCCACCGAGGCGTAGATGAACTTCGAGTCGTCGCGGACCCAGGTGAGCGTCACGGTTTTCGGCAGGGCGCGCTGGATCGAAACCATCTTGGCGCGCACGCCTTCGATCACGGCGACCGTGTTCTCGCCCATCGCGCGGCGGATGTCGAGCTGCACCGCCGGCTTGTCGCCGAACCAGACCGACGAGGTTGGCCGCTCGAAGCTGTCCTCGGCGTAGCCGACGTCGGAGACGCGAATCGGCGTGCCGTTCTTCGTGGCGACGACGATGTTGTTGAAGTCTTCCGTGGCATCGATGCGGCCCAGCGTCCGCAGCAGCAGCTGCCCCTTGCCCTGCTCCACGGCGCCGCCCGGAATCTCGACGTTCTCGGCCACGACGGCGTCGCGCACCTGGGCGATCGACAGCCCGTATGAATTCAGCTTCTCGATGTCGACGACGATGTGGATTTCGCGGGCGCGGCTGCCGGCGATCGTCACCTGGCCGACGCCATTGACGGTCTGAATCGCGCGCGACACCTGCTTGTCGGCAACTTCGGTGAGCGTCCTGAGGCTCATCGCGTCGGACGACACCATCAGCGACATCACTGGGTCGGCGTCGGGGTCGACCTTGGTGATTACCGGCGGCAGCAGCTCGGGCGGGACGCTCTTGATCGCGCCGGCGACCTTCTCGCGGACATCGTTGACGGCATCGTTGAGATCGCGCTCGAGCACGAAACGAACGGTGATGTTGCCGCCGCCTTCGCTGATGCGCGCCGAGATCTCGTCGATGCCGGCCACGCCGCTGATCGCCTCTTCCATCGGCTCGATGACTGACGACGAGATCTCGTCAGGGCTGGCGCCCGGCAGCGTCAGCCGCACGTTGACGGTCGCCGGATCGGCGCGCGGAAAGAGATCGACGCCGAGATCGCGGAACGAGAAGATCCCGAGCACCACCAGCGACATCACGAGCATGGTGGCAAAGACCGGCCGTTTGACGCAGAGTTCGGACAACATCAGCGATTCCCCCGGTGCGAGGCGCTAGCGGCGAAGCTAGCTCCCAACCCCCCGCCCCTACTCCTCGGTTTTCTTCGCCGCCGACGCCGTCGTCACCTTCATGCCGTCGGTCAGCTTGTCGATGTCGTTGGCGGCGATGCGATCGCCGGCGTTCACGCCGGTCAGGATCTCGACGCGATCGCCCATGCGTTCGCCGATCTTCAGCTCGTGCGCGGTGAGCTTGTCGCCGTCGATCACGAAGACGCGGTTGACGCCGTAGCGGTACTGAAGGACCGCCGCCGGCAGCGAGAGGACGTCGTCGACCTTGCCGCTCTCGATGTGGACGCGCGCGAAGGTGCCCGGCTTGAGCACGCCGTCCGGGTTCGGTGCGAGCGCCTCGAACGGAAACGCGCGCGTCGAGGCATTCACGGCGGGGCTGATGCGCGAGACCTTGCCGGTGAAGGTCTTGTCGGGAAACGCGTCGACGTGCAATTCGACCGGCTGGCCGTCGTGGATCCACGGCGCCAGCTTCTCGGGAATCTCTGCGACGACCTTCAGCGGGTCGATCCGCACCACGGACATCACCGGCATCTGCATCTTGACGAGCTCGCCGAGGTTGACGAGCCGCTTCTCGACGTAGCCGTCGAAGGGGGCGCGGATCTCGGTGTCGCGCAGCTGCCGATCGGCGAGCTTCATGCTCGCTTCGGAGGCCTGGATGCTGGCGCGCAGGTTCTTCGCACCTTGGAGGGACAGGTCGTAGCCGGCCTGCTTCGCCTGCAGCGTCGCCGCTGCATCGTCGAGCATCTGCTGCGGGACGAGCGAGCGCTTGAACAGCTCGCTGGTACGATCGTAGGCCTGCTTCGCCTGGCGGAGATCGGCGCTCGCCTTCTGAACGTCCGGCGTCTTCTCGATATCAGGAAGGTGTTCGGGATCGGCGGCGCCGTACTGCGCGAGCGCGCGCGCGAGCGCTGCCTTCTGCTGCTCGAAGTTGTACTGCTGCTTTTCCTGGTCGACCTGGACCAGCGGCTGGCCGGCGCGAACGCGGTCGCCCAGGTCGGCGAGGATCCGGCTCACTCTGCCTTCGGTTTCAGAGGAGATCGTCACCTGGTCGACGGCGGCAAGCGTGCCGACGAGCTCGACCGTCCGCGTGATGCGCTCCTTCTTGACCACTTCGACCGTGACCGGCTTCGCCGCGGCGTCGCGGCCGCGCGCCTGCGCCGTCTCGCCTTTCGAGCAGGCCGCCGCCGCCGCTGCCGCGACGATGACGGCGCTCCATCGACACATGTGACGCAACACCAGTGCATGCATAGGAATAGGGCGACCTTCGAAGGCTGAGAAACCCTAGAAGTATAAGCGCTCTGAAGGATGTGTCGTTGTAACGGATTGTCTCGCAAGAAGTTCCTGGTGCCGAGGCAACCTCTGCCCATCACGGCGCGTGCGCGAGGCTCGCCCGCGCGCGCGGAAATGTTTTCTCCATTGCACCCTTATTCAGGCGAGCGCATGATGATCATGACCGCGGCCGACACGAGCAGCAACGGTGTGCGAGTGACGCAACAGCGCGTGGTGCGTGACGGCGCTGTGCGGATCATCGGCGCCGTTCGTTGTCGTGTATGGCGGCGGCCCGCCGCAGCATGCGGTCCGTCGTCGTCGTTCCCCATGGGGCAAGGCCTCGAGCCTGCCGCCGGGCGTCACGCACGCCGGGCGGACTACCCGCCCGCGTATCGCGCGAGCGCTTCTTCTGACGTGCGTTCGGCCTCATCAGAGCGCATGGACTTGTCAACACCTATTTCGGGGCAGCGCGCGATCGTAGTCTCCCGCGGTTGATTTGCTGGAAACCCTTTCGTTGACGCGGCCGATCGGGCCGTGTGGATAGAGGTGTGTTTTCGCGTCGACCCGCGCCGGACCCGGCGATCGCGCCGGAAAGGATCGGGACGGCTATGCGTCAGATGTACCTGTCGGGAAACGCGTCGAAGGCTCGGATCAGGAATGCCGAGCAGGCGCGTCGGAACCGGGCGGAGATCGTTCGCGAACTTTCCTGGGGCCGCGTGTCGCGGCGTGAGTTGATCAAATGGGGTCTCTTCACCAGCGCCGGACTGCTCGCACCGATCGGCGGATTGAATCCATTGGTCTCGAGCGTACGCGCCGACGACTCCGGGATACCGCGCAGCCCGCTATTCGGCTGCAAGCCTTTTACGCAGCCGATGCCGCGCTTCGACGTGCTGCCGCGGCAGGCGGTCAGCGTGCTGAATCCGGCGCCGACGGCTTTGTCGAACCAGACGCAGCAGCCGCTCGATCCGGCGCTCGGCAAAGGGACCGGCCCAATCGAGGGACGGCCGCCGAGACCGGAGTGGGCGCATCAGCGTTTCTCCGATTTCCCGCCGGCCGTCGCGATCGAAGCCGTGCAGCTGGGCGCGTGCGACAACACCGTTTACAACCCGGCCTGTGATTCGACGCTCAACTCCGGCATCGATCCGAGCCAGGCGATGCCGCTGAAGTTCCACGGCGGCATGCCGACGCAGAATCCCGCCTCGGTATGGACCTTCAACGGGTGCATTCCGCCGAAGCTGGTCCTCGGCCGCTACGGCGAGCCGATTCTCTTCCGCCATCACAACCGCCTGCCCGTCAACATTCGCGACAACGCCGGCTTCGGCCGGTACACGATCTCGACGCACGAGCACAACGGGCATCACGGCGCAGAAAACGACGGCTTCACCGGCGCCTTTTTCTTTCCCAACCAGTTCTACGACTACCACTGGCCGATCGTCCTTGCCGGCCATGACACGGTGAACACAGGCGCGGGCGACCGGATGGCGAGCACGCCCGACGGCAGCGGCGGGCTGACGCCGATTCCCGGCGACTGGCACGAGACGATGAGCACGCACTGGTTCCACGATCACATGTTCAGCTTCACGGCGCAGAACGTCTACAAGGGCAACGCGGCGATGTTCAACATCTACAGCGGCCTCGATCGCGGCAACGAGGCGATCAAGGATGGCGTCAACCTGCGGCTGCCGAGCGGGACGACGAAGGACTGGGGCAACCTCGAGTACGACGTCAACCTGATGATCGCCGACAAGGCGTTCGATAGCGTTGGCCAGCTCGCCTTCGACATCATGAACTTCGACGGGTTCCTCGGCGACGTGATGACCGTCAACCTCGCGTTCAAGCCGTTCTTCAACGTCGAGCGGCGGAAGTACCGCTTCCGTATCCTCAACGGCAGCGTCGCCCGCTTCTTCAAGATCGCGCTGGTGAACGCGTCGGGAACGGCGCAACCGATCGTGCAGATCGGCAACGACGGCAACCTCCTGCCGCATCCGGTCACGCTGACACAGCTCGACGAACAGGGCATCGCCGAGCGCTACGACGTCGTGATCGACTTCTCGAAGTACCAGATCGGCGAGAAGCTGCACTTCGTCAACCTGTGCGAGCACGAGGACGGCCGCGGACCGAAGGACGACCTCAGCATCGCTGAAGCGCTCTCCGGAAAATCGGATGATCCGTGCGTCGGCCGGTTCCTCCAGTTCGTCGTCGTGCGCGATCCGGCCGTGCCGGATCAGAGCCAGGTGCCCGATGTGATGATCCCGAATCCCGATCTGTCGGCGATTCCGGTGGCGCGAGAGCGAACGTTCGTGTTCGGGCGCGGCGGCAATCAGGAACGGATTTCTCCGGCGGCATTCGGCGGCGACTGGGCGATCGGCACCAACGGCGGCTCGAAGCTGAACGCCGACTACGGACGCATCTCGGCAGCGCCGCGCTTCGGGACGCGTGAAATCTGGCACCTCGTCAACGACGGTGGCGGGTGGGATCACCCGATTCACATTCACTTCGAAGAGGGACAGATTCTCGCCCGCAACGGCCGCGCCAGCAACGTGCCGGAATGGGAGCGCGGTCGGAAGGACGTCTACCGGTTGCGGCCCGACGGCAGCGTGACGGTCTCGCTGCAGTTCCGAGACTGGGGCGGTATGTTCATGGAGCATTGCCATAACACGACGCACGAGGACAATTCGATGCTGCTCCGCTGGGAGCTCGACGGGAGCGGCGACGCGTTCCTGAAGCCGCTGCCGACGCCGCTGCCGACGCCGAACGGCGTCAAGTTCGAGGATCCGTATGAAATCCTCCCGTAACCGCGCGGCGGCCGTTCTCGTCGCGCTTGCCGTTGCTGGCGCGATCCACACGGCGTACGCGGCGGGCGACGCCCGTCGCGGCGCCGACTACTTCACCAACGTCGAACTGACGACGCACGAGGGACGGACGGTCCGCTTCTACGACGATCTGATCAAGGGGAAGATCGTCGCGATCGATCTGATCTACACCACCTGCCAGTACGCGTGCCCGCTCGAAACGGCGCGGCTCGCGCAGGTGCAGCGTCTGCTCGGCGATCGGATGGGACGCGACGTGTTCTTCTATTCGATCACGATCGATCCCGAGCACGACACGCCCGCGGTCCTCGCCGAGTACGCGGCGAAGTATCGAGCCGGCCCGGGCTGGCTGTTTCTCACTGGCGCGAAGGCCGACATCGATCGCCTGAGCAAGAAGCTGGGGCTGTACTCGCCACCCGATCCGTCGAATCCCGACGGCCACCAGCCGTTTCTCCTGGTCGGCAACGAGGCCACCGCACAGTGGATGCGCAACGCCGCCACCGATAACCCGAAGTTTCTGGCCAGGACGATCGGCGAGTGGTTGACCGAATGGCAGGGACCGGAGGAAGGCCGGCTCAAGTCGTACACCGAACCGCCGGTGCTCGCGCACGACGCAGGCCAGTATGCGTTCGCCTATCACTGTTCCGCATGCCACACGATCGGCGGCGGGACCAAGATCGGTCCCGACCTCGCCGGCGTCACGTCGCGGCGCAATCGCGACTGGCTGCAGCACTTCATCCGGACGCCGGCTGCGATGAATGCGGCCGGCGATCCGATTGCCGTCGCGCTGCGGAAGGAATACCGCGAGGCGCGGATGCCAAACCTCGATCTGAGCGAGGGCGACACCGCCGCGGTGATCGACTACATCGCGGCGCAAAGCAGCCTCAAGCCGCACGCCTCAACCCTCGAAGCCTCAAGCGTCGACGCTTCAAGCCGTCAGCCGTCACGCCGCGCGGCAACCGATCCGATGGGATCGATTGTCGACGCGTATCTCCGCATTCAGCAGGCGCTGGTTGCCGATCGTGTCGACACGATTGCCGTCGACGGACGCGCAATCGTCGCCGCTGCCGCGCGGCTCGGCGCCGCCGCCGACCCAATCCGGTCTGCGGCGGTACCGTTCGACGCGGCGAACGACATCACGTCCGCGCGCGTCGCGTTCGGCACGTTAAGCGATCGCGTGATCGCGATGGTCCGCTCGTCGAAGGCGGGTGCGGATCCGGATCTCTCGGTCGCCTACTGTCCGATGGCGCAGAAATACTGGATGCAGCACGGGCAAGCTATCCAGAATCCGTATTACGGCAGGGCGATGGTGGATTGCGGCAGGCTGGTGCCACCGTAAGCCGCGGCCACGACGTCACGAAGACACGAAAACGCCGCGGCTAAAGGCTGCGCGCGACGCCGCGATCGCCCATCCAGTCGGCCGTCGCGGCGGCGCTGCGCGGCTCGCTGATGAACGAGCCTTGCGCCGCGTCGCAGCCCATCGCGAGCAGCTGCGATTTGACCTCCTCGCTTTCGACGCCCTCGGCGACGACGGTGAGGCCGAGGTTATGTGCGAGGTCGATCGTCGAGCGCACGATCACGTCGTCGAGGCCGGTGTCGAGGCCTGAGACGAACGAGCGATCGATTTTCAGTTCGTCCACCGGCAGACGCCGCAGGTAGCTGAGCGACGAGAAGCCGGTGCCGAAATCGTCGATCACCAGCCGGACGCCCATGTCGTGGAGGCGCTTCAGGCAGTCCATCGAGCGCGCCGGATCGCTCATCAGGATGTTCTCGGTGATCTCCAGCGACAGCAACGTCGAGCGCGCGTCGTAAGCCGACAGCATCGCTTCGATCCGCTGCGGCAGCCGCGGATCCTGCAGCGTGCGCGGCGAGAGGTTGACCGCCACCGAGAGCGGCGGTGTCCGCTGGCGCGGCGTCCACTCGCGGATCGCGGTCTCGAGGACGATCGTCGTCAGCGGGTTGATCAATCCCGTCTGCTCGGCGAGGTCGATGAACTCGCCGGGCAGGACGCGGCCCTGCTGCGGATGGTTCCAGCGCACCAGCGCTTCGACGCCGGTGATCTGGTTGGTGCGCAGGTGCAGCATCGGCTGGTACTCGACGAAGAACTGCGCTTCGTCGAGGCCGCGGCGCAAATCGGAGATGAAGGTGAGGCGACGGTGCGAGTGCCGATCGCGGCTGGCGGCGTAGACGGCGACGCCGCAGCGATCGGTCTTCGCCACGTACATCGCGACGTCGGCTTTCTGGAGCAGCGCTTCGGCCGAGGAGCCGTGATCCGGGAAACATGCGATGCCGAGGCTGGCGTGGACGGTCAGCGCGCGGTGATCGACGACGCAGGGCTGCTCGATCTCGTGCAGCACCTTTTCGGCGGTGAGCACCGCGCCGTCGACGTCGGCCGTCGGCAGCACGATCGCGAACTCGTCGCCGCCGAGCCGCGCGACGGTGTCGACGTCGCGCAGCGTCGCGCGGATCCGCGAGCCGACGCACTGCAGCACGAGATCGCCGGCGTGGTGGCCGAGCGTGTCGTTGATGTCCTTGAAGCCGTTGAGATCGAGCAGCAGCAGCGCGAGCGTCGTCCCCTCGCGGTGCGCGATGCGCGTCGCCTGGGCAAGGCGATCGTGCAGCAGCGCGCGGTTCGGCAGATCGGTCAGCGCGTCGTGGTAAGCGAGGTGGGCCAGCCGCCGCTCGACGCGGTGCCGCTCGCGCCGCGCCGCTGCTTCGCGCAGCTGGCGCTCGACCGAGGGCAGCAGACGCTGGAGATTCGCTTTCAGGATGTAGTCGTGCGCGCCGGTCCGCATCGCCGCGACCGCCGCGTCTTCGCCGCGTACGTCCGAGACGAAGATGAACGGCAGGTCGGCGTCGCGCTGTCGGACAATGTCGACCGCTTCGACGCCGTCGAAGGCGGCGCTGGTGTAGTCGGCGATGACGAGGTCCCAGGGCTGACGGTCCAGCGCGGTGGACAGAGATGCGGCGGCGTCGACGCGTTCCGATTCGACGTCGTATCCGCCCAGCTCGATCGTGCGAACGAGCGCGGCAGCGTCGTCGGCCGAGTCGTCGATCAGGAGCAGACGCAATGCAGGCACAGGGTATCCGGCGACGCGCGACGGCCTCGTGAAACGCGTGGGGGAGCGTCCATCAGGCTGGGCGTGAGGCTGCGCGTCCAGAAAATCGTGCCTGCAGAGTGCCAGATTTCCGACGTCGCCGCTAGGCGAAAGAACACCAAATCGTCTCGACTATCTCGTCCGTGTCCCAAGTTGATCCGCCGTAATGAATCGCGGCTCGATATCCACGGGGATGGATTCCAACTTTGCAAGCGCTTTCTGAACCTCGGGCCGCACGATCCCGAGCCGGTCGCCGAGCGCCTTGGCTTTCGCGTAGTCGCCTTCCGCTTGAATCGTCATGATCTCCCGCGTCAGTCCGGCAACCCCCTCTTTCACGCGATCCGCGTTGACCGCGAAGGTGCCGTCGCTCTGAATCGTGAACGCGCGCTGTTCGAGCAGGTAGTTCAACTGAATCGCGATGCCCTTGCCGTGCGCCTCGCCGACGCCGAAGCGGATCGATCGAAAGGCGGATGCCAGAAACGTCGTGTAGAGCGACTGTTCCATTGCTTTGGGCAAGACACCTTTGTCGATCATGTGCTGAATGCCGAACAGGCCGGAGATGTCGGCCTTGGCTTCTTCGAGCGCGCTGTAGGTCTCTTTCAACTGCTGGCGGACCGTGGTCTGCCGCCCATTGACGGTGATGCTGTGCGGTCCGAGCCCGTGCATCAACTCGTGGACGACGATGTGCGTGAAGAACGCCTCGAACGAGAGCTTCGGTTGATCGGTCGCGCCAAGAACGATCTTCGAGATCGGCTGCAGCGTCTTCGCGAACTTCGCGTCCTGGACGTTCTTCAGCATCACGCGCTTGGTGCCTTTCTCGCGCACCACGCGCTCGTCGTTCGGTAGGTTGAACGCGGCGGTCTGGACCGCGCGGTTGCCGTCGCCTGACGCGTAGATCTCGTTGACGACGACGAGCGGCGCCAGCGCGCCGAGTTTCGGGTTGCGGTGCCTCGGCTCGATCGGCAGGTTGTTCTCGATGTCCTGCAATTCGCCGGCGAACTTCTGCAGCTTCGCCGTTTCGGCTTCGTCCTGAATCGTGATGTACGCCTCGAAGCCCGCCTTGTAGTTGAACAGCTCGTCCTCGTAGACCTCGTAGGGGCCGATCGTCGGCTCGATCGCGCCCTTCAACTCCATCCAGGCGACGTCGCTGTCGTAGTAGTCGTTGGAGAGAAAGGCGTCGGCGCGTTTGGTGAGAAACGCCTTCAGCGTCGGCTCGGTGGCGATTTGCGCCGCGTCGCGCAGCAGCGCCGCAGCGCGAGCCAGTTCGCCCTGGTATTCGACGTTGTAGGGGATGAGCGAAAACGAATTGCCCGATCGACGCACCACCGTGAAGAAACCGGTCGCCTGCGCGCGTTCGGCTTCGGGCAGCGCCGCGATCCAGCGTTCGAGATCCGCCTTGTTCGCAGTCTCCGGATAGTAGTTCGCGCCCGCCGGCTTCTGCGGTATGCCGGCGATGAACGGCGCGTTGTGATCGAGCCGCGACCACGGGCCCTTGTTGATCAGGAAGTAGTGCAGCCGCGCGCGGCCCGCCGGCGAGTCATCGCGCGCCAGCTCCATCAGCAGACCGCTGTTGCCGCTCCACACCTGGCGGAGGAACAGCGCGTCGACGATTTTCGACGCCTCGACCAGCCTGGCAAGGACGCGGCGGTCGGCGTCGGACAGCTTCGACAGATCCGCCGTGATGTCGGTCGGCGCGAAGCGTGCGGCCATCTGCTGCAGCTTCTGCGTGTCGGGCACCGCGCTCCCCTGCGCATGTCCGAGCGAGGCGAGCGCGAGAGCGGCGGCAGCAACAATCGTCGCGGCGCGAAAAGTCACGGTCATGGAAGTAGTGTACTTCGCTGAATGTGCTCGAGCTTCGCCGCGGATCGCAATTTTGTCGCGTCATGCGGCAAACGTAATCGCGTGTGCTGATCCGCACGCACGATCGGCGGCCCACCGTCGTGATCGCGGCGGTGAGTCCGTTCGCTGCACGGCGCTGCACTTTTCGTGCGGGCACTGCTCTTGCGACTCCTTGAGGCATGCGAGCACTGATTGCAGACGACGATCGGATCACGACGTCAATTCTTGCCGGCGCCCTGGCCGGCTGGGGGCTCGACACGACGATCGCGCACGACGGCGACGAGGCGTGGGCGGCACTCAACGCGGGGCCGGCGCCGGAGATCGTGATCGTCGACTGGATGATGCCCGGCCTCGACGGCATCGAGCTGTGCCACCGGATCCGCGCCCACGAAACGCTGGCGACCAGTTACGTGATGCTGCTGACGGCGAAATCGAACCGCGTCGATCTGGTGGCCGGCCTCGATGCCGGCGCCGACGACTACATGACCAAGCCGATCGATGCCGAGGAGCTCCGCGCCCGCGTCCAGGTCGGCACTCGCATCGCCAAGCTGCAGCGCGATCTCGCCGGACAGGTCGCCGAACTGAAGGCGGCGCGCGATCATCTCACCCGCGTCGCCAGCACCGACGTGCTCACCGAGCTCAACTCGCGCCGCGGCTGGTTCGAGATCGCCGCCGGCGAGTTCTCGCGCAGCCGCCGTTACAACCGCACCGTCAGCCTGCTGATCGTCGATCTCGACTTCTTCAAGCGCGTCAACGATACCTACGGCCACGACGCCGGCGACCGCGTGCTACAGACGTTCTCTTCGGTGCTCCGGCTCGAGTGCCGGCAGTCGGATGTGGTCGGCCGGATCGGCGGCGAAGAGTTCGCGGTGTTGCTGCCGGAAACCAGCGTGCGCGCCGCGCAGCGGCTGGCCAAGCGGATCTCGGACGCGTGCCGCTCGTTGCGGGTCGACACCGCCGCCGGCGAGGTGACCTGCACGTGCAGCATCGGCATCAGCGGCCTGCGCGCCGAGGATTTCTCGATCGACGACGTGATGCGCCGCGCTGACGTGGCCCTCTACGAAGCGAAGCGGGCGGGTCGCAACTGCTGGAAGGCCGCGGCCGACGACGGCCAGGAGGCCGCAGTCAGCACGAAATAGATGGCTCGCTTCAGCATCAGTGCACGCCGCGCGACATCTGTAGGGTCGCTGGATCGGCGCCGAGGCGGCGAATGGCCGCCTCCCACATCTGCTCCGGCGGCGTCCTGAAGATCAGATCGCTGTCGACGTCGGTCATCAGCCAGGCTGAGGCTTCGAGCTCGAATTCGAGCTGTCCCGGCCCCCACCCCGAGTAACCGAGAATCAATCGCGTGCGCGGCGGCGGCGCCGGCCCGAGCAACTGCCGCAGCAGATCGGGCGACGTCGACAGGTAGAGATCGTCGGCGACGCGCATGCCAGTCAACTCTTCCATGCCTTCGGGCTCGCGTCCGACGAGGACCCAGCTGCGCTGCGGTTCCACCGGCCCGCCGACCCACACCTGCAGCTCGCGATCGGTCGACACCGGCGGATCGAGATTCACGGTGACGCGGCCGCTGGTCACCAGGGGACGGTTGACGACCAGACCGAATGCGCCGTCGTGATGGTGCTTGCACAGCAGCACGACCGTGCGCGTGAAATTCGGATCGGTCATCTGCGGCATGGAGAGCAGAAATGTGGGAGCGAGCGACGAAGCCATACTGCGTTCGGCCATTCTACCGCTTCAGCGCCTTCGCGACCGTCTTCAGGTCGTCGGTGAACTGTTTCATCTCGCGGTGCCGCGACTCATCGTCCGGGGCGCGCAGGATCGACGAGGGATGCACCGTGGCGAGGACGAGCGGCGCAAGCGGCGAAGCAATGAACTCGCCGCGATGCGCGGTGACCTTGAATTGCCGGCCGAGCAGCGCCTGCGCGGCGGTCGCGCCGAGGCAGACGATCGCGCGCGGCTGAACCAGCGCGATCTCCGTGTCCAGCCACGGGCGGCACGCGGCGATCTCGCCGGCGTTCGGCTTCTTGTGGATCCGGCGCTTGCCGCGCGGCTCCCACTTGAAGTGCTTGACGACGTTGGTGACGTAGACGGCGGTGCGATCGATGCCGGCGTCGACGAGCGCGCGATCGAGCAGCTTGCCGGCCGGCCCGACAAAGGGATGCCCGCTCAGGTCTTCCTCGTTCCCCGGCTGCTCGCCGACGAACATCAGCTCGGCTTTCTTGCCGCCTTCGCCAAACACCGTCTGCGTGCCGCGCAGCCAGAGGTCGCACGCCTGGCAATCCTTCGCCGCCGCGCGCACCTTGTCGACGGTCGGCCGATCGGGAATCAGCTCGGCGGCGGAGTGCGTCGGTTTCTTCCTGGCCATGCGCTCACGCGCGCGTCGTCTCGAGGTTGTCGAGCGCCACGGCGACGTTCCGCCGCAGTCCAGCCGCCTTGGTCCGCTTCATCGGGCTGCGCTTCAACGCCGCCGTCATCGCCTCGTCGCTGCGCGCGGCCAGCGTGTGAAGGTCGACGCGATCCCACGCGGCCCGCGGTTGCCACGCCGGATCGTCGGAACGCGGCGCGACGGCGTTCCACGGACACACATCCTGGCAGACATCGCAGCCGTAGACGTGAGAGCCAATCCCGGCGTGGTGCTCGGCGGGGATGTCGCCGCGGTGCTCGATGGTCAGATACGAAATGCACCTGGTCGAATCGAGCACGCCGGGTGCGACGAGCGCGTGCGTGGGACAGGCGTCGAGGCAGAGCGTGCACGTGCCGCACTGATCGAGCGACGGCGCATCGATCGCCAGCGGCAAAGTGCAGATGATTTCGGCCAGAAAAATCCACGAGCCGAGCTGTGGATGAATCACACAGGTGTTCTTGCCGATCCAGCCGAGGCCGGCGTACTGCGCGTAGACCCGTTCCTGCACCGGCCCGGTGTCGACATAGGCACGGGCGTCGAACGGCTCCGCCGACTGCTCGCGCATCCACGCGAGCAACTGCTCGAGCCGCGCGCCAATCACGTCGTGGTAGTCGTCGCCCCAGGCGTAGCGGGCGATCTGCGCGCGCGACTCATCGGCGCACTCAATCGAGTATGGACGGTCGGTGTTGTAGACCGTTGCCGTGACGATCACCGTTTGTGCGCCGGCCACGACGTTGCGCACGTCGGCGCGCTTGTCGGCCGAGCGATGGAGGTACGCCATGTCCCCGGCGTAGCCGCGATCAAGCCACTCGCGAAAAAACGTCAGCTCGGGATGGCCGACGGCAGGAGCAATTCCACAGGCGTCGAAACCAATCGACAGCGCCTGACGCTTGATGTCGTCGGAAGTCATTGGTATCTGTCGGGGCTGCGGACTCCGGGCTTGCTACCAAGCCTCGAGATTGCCACCCAGCCCCCCAGCCCCGACACCCGTCACCTTTTTCCGACGAGTTGACGAAGCACATACGGAAGGATGCCGCCGTGCCTGAAGGCGACCAGTTCTTCCGGCGTGTCGATGCGGGCGATCGCTTCGAACTCGATTTTCGAGTTGCCCTCGCCAACCGCACAGACGTTGATGTGGCCGCCGGGTTTCAGGCGCTGTGCGATGCCGGTGATCTCGTAGCGCTCGCGGCCGGTCAGGCCCAGTGAAGCGGCCGTCGCGCCGGCTTGGAACTGCAGCGGCAGCACGCCCATGTTCACGAGGTTGCTGCGGTGAATCCGCTCGAAGCTCTCGGCAATCACCGCGGTGACGCCGAGCAGGAGCGTGCCTTTCGCGGCCCAGTCGCGCGACGATCCCGAGCCATATTCCTTGCCGGCGATGACGAGCAGCGGCACGCCCTCGCCCTTGTACTGCATCGCCGCGTCGTAGATCGTCGTCACTGCGCCGTCGGGCTGATGGGTCGTCCAGCCGCCCTCGGTGCCCGGCGCCATTTGATTGCGGAGCCGGACGTTCGCGAACGTGCCGCGCATCATCACTTCGTGGTTGCCGCGGCGCGCACCGTACGAGTTGAAGTCCTTCGGATCGACGCCGTGCGCAATCAGGTACTTCCCAGCCGGGCTGTCCTTCTTGATCGAGCCGGCCGGCGAGATATGGTCGGTGGTGATGCTGTCGCCGAGGAGCGCGAGCACGCGGGCGCCGGTAATGTTGCGCACCGGCGCGGTCTCCATCGTGATCTGCTCGAAGAACGGCGGGTTGCGAATGTAGGTGGAGTTCGCATCCCACGCAAAGCGATCGCCGCCTGGCACCTGCAGGTTCTTCCAGCGTTCGTCGCCGCTGAACACATCTTTGTACTGCTCGCGGAACATGTCCGAGGTCACCGCGGTGAGCAGCGTCTCCTGGATCTCGCGCTCGGTCGGCCACAGCTCGCGGAGATAGACCGGCTGGCCCTTGTCGTCAGTGCCGATCGGCTCGGTCGTGAGATCGAGCGTCATGCGCCCGGCGAGCGCATACGCGACAACGAGCGGCGGCGACGCGAGATAGTTGGCGCGGACCTGCTGCTGGATGCGCCCCTCGAAATTGCGGTTGCCGCTCAGGACCGACACCACCACGAGATTGCGGCCGTCGACCTCCGCCGACACGTCTTCCGGCAACGGACCGCTGTTGCCAATGCACGTCGTGCAGCCGTAGCCAACGAGATTGAATCCGAGCTGATCGAGATAGGTGTCGAGGCCGGCCTTCTTCAGATATTCCGTCACCACCTTCGAACCAGGCGCGAGGCTCGTCTTCACCCACGGCTGGCGCTTCAGACCGCGTTCGACCGCCTTCTTCGCCACGAGACCCGCGCCGATCATCACGCTCGGATTCGACGTGTTCGTGCAGCTGGTGATTGCCGCGATCACCACCGCCCCATGATCGAGTGCGGTCGCCACCGCCGGCACGTCGGCGACTGCGGCCGCAGCCGGACCGCTTGTCGCAGAGACATGCGCCGAGCCGGCCGCTTCCGCCCCTTTTTTCGGCGACGACGTCATCAGCGAGCCGAGCGCCGTCTGAAATCCGGCCTTCGCCTGCTTGAGCGAGACGCGATCCTGCGGCCGCCGCGGTCCGGCAAGGCTCGGCTCCACGCTCTCGAGATCCAGCTCGATCACCTCGGTGTAGATCGGATCGGGATCGCCCGCCATCCGGAACATCCCCTGCGATTTCGCATAGCCCTCGACGAGCGCGACGTGCGACGCTTCGCGGCCCGACAGCCGCAGGTAGTCGAGCGTCATCTCGTCGATCGGGAAAATGGCGATCGTCGCGCCGTATTCCGGGCACATGTTGCCGAGCGTCGCGCGATCGGCAATCGTCAGGTCCTCGAGACCCGGCCCGAAGAACTCGACGAACTTGCCGACGACGCCGTGCTTGCGCAGCCGTTCGGTGATCGTCAGCACCAGGTCGGTCGCCGTCGCACCTTCGAGCATCCGACCTTTCAAACGGAAGCCGAGCACCTGCGGGATCAGCATCGAGATCGGCTGACCGAGCATGGCGGCCTCTGCCTCGATGCCGCCCACGCCCCACCCCATCACCCCGAGCCCATTCACCATCGTCGTGTGCGAGTCGGTGCCGACCAACGTGTCGGGGAAGCACAGCGATCCCTCGGGCGCGTCCTGCGTCATGACGACGCGCGCCAGGTATTCGAGGTTGACCTGATGGACGATGCCAGTGTCGGGCGGCACGACGCGGAAGTTGTGGAAGGCGTTCTGGCCCCAGCGAAGGAACGCGTAGCGCTCCCGGTTGCGTGAGAACTCGAGCTCGGCGTTCAGCTGAAACGCGTTCATCTGGCCGAAATAATCGACCTGCACGGAATGATCGATCACCAGTTCGACCGGCTGCAGCGGATTGACCTTATTCGGGTCGCCGCCGAGCCGGACGATGCCGTCGCGCATCGCGGCAAGGTCGACCACGGCCGGCACGCCGGTGAAGTCCTGCAGGAGAACGCGAGCCGGTGCGAACGAGATTTCCTTCTGGACCGTCGACTTCAGGTCCCACCGCGCGAGCGCCTCGACGTCGGCAGCTTTGACGAAGCGGCCGTCCTCATGCCTGAGCAGGTTTTCCAGGAGGATTTTCATCGAGTAGGGCAGGCGGGCGACGCCGGAAAACCCAGCACGCTCGAGGGCCGGCAGGCTGTAGGTCTGGACAGTGCGGCCGCCGAATGCGAGCGCCGTCCTCGTGCCGAAGCTGTTGACGGTCGACATCCGGGCATCATACCAAACCGATTTTTCGGGCAATTTCGAGCACATGATGCAGACGCAATCGTGCAAAAGATGCACGAAGATCCGATCGGTTGTCGTCCAATTACGCGATTTGCGGTCTTTGTGTCTCTATTTTCGTGCACAACTGGCACGTATCTGGTAACATCAGCTCGCAACGGAGGGCTCGGGGCATGACCTTGGCAATGGTGCGGCGCAAAACGGAACGGATCCGGGAATTCTCAGCACTTCCCTTCCTGCTGGTCGCCGCCGTCAGCGTCGCCGGCGCCCTGTTCCGCGCGCAGCCGCAGTCGGTCACGGGCGGTCCGATGAACGCTGGGGACGTCGCCTGGATGCTCACGGCGACGGGCCTCGTGCTGCTCATGACGCCGGGGCTCTCCTTCTTCTACGGCGGCATGGTCCGTACGAAGAACGTCGTGTCGACCATGATGCAGAGCTTCGTCGCGATGGCGGTGATCAGCATCCTGTGGATCGTCGTCGGCTTCAGCCTGGCGTTCGGCGACAGCGTGCACGGGTTGATTGGCGATCCGCGCACCTTCTTCATGTTCAGCCGCGTCGGCGCGTCCACACATCCCGACCTGGCGCCGACGATCCCGCTGATCTTGTTCGCACTGTTCCAGCTGAAGTTCGCGATCATCACGCCGGCGCTGATCACCGGATCGTTTGCGGAGCGCGTGCGCTTCAGCAGCTATCTGCTGTTCATGTGCCTGTTCAGCATCTTCATCTACTCGCCGCTGGCGCACTGGACGTGGCACCCTGACGGATTCCTGCACAAGCTCGGCGTGCTCGACTTCGCGGGCGGGACCGTCGTGCACATGTCCGCGGGGCTGGCGGCGCTGGCCGGGGCAATCACGCTGGGCCGCCGGCGGATGCACGAAGCCGGTGAACCGCACACGCCGGCGAACATCCCGTTCGTGATGCTCGGCACCGGCATGCTGTGGTTCGGCTGGTTCGGGTTCAATGCCGGGTCGGCATTGTCGGCGTCGGGGCAGGCAGCGATGGCGTTCGCGACGACGAACACCGCGTCGGCGGCGGCGGCGCTCGCGTGGATCTTCTTCGACGGGATGCGCGGCAACAAGCCGTCGGCGCTCGGCGCCTGCGTCGGCGCCGTTGTCGGGCTGGTCGCGATCACGCCGGCCGCCGGCTACGTCAGCATCGGCGAGAGCATCTTCATCGGCAGCTGCGCGAGCGTCATCTCGAACCTGTGCGTCCACTGGAAGAACAGCGCGTCCACGCTCGACGACACGCTGGACGTGTTCCCGTGCCACGGCGTCGGCGGCATGGTCGGCATGCTGATGACCGGGCTCTTCGCGAGGGACGTCGGCCTCACGTCCGGCCACGGCTACACCTTCCTCGTCCACTGCGGCGCGCTGGTGTTCGTCGCAGCGTTCTCGTTCTGCGGCTCGTGGCTGCTCTACAAGGTGACCGATCTCATCATCCCGCTGCGCGTGTCCGACGAGCAGGAAGAAGTCGGGCTCGACATCAGCCAGCACGGCGAGGTGATGCAGGACCTGAGCGCCTTCTCGCCAGCCGCTGCGCGGCTCGCAAAGATCGCTTAAGAGCAAAGACCGCAAAGAAAGCAAAGACCGCAAAGAATTTTGCGGTGTCCCATATGTCTCACGAGTGGACTCGCGACGAGATCCGGCGGGTCGGACGGCTCGTTGTCGATCTGATCGCCGACCATCTGACAACGCTGCCCGACCAGCCGGCATTCAGACCGTTTCCGTCCAATCTCGCTGAGCGGATGCAGGCCACGCCGCCGCCGGCCGTTGGCATCGGTGCCGACGACATCCTGCGCACGTTCGCTGAGACGATCGAGCCGTATCCGTTCGGCAACGGACACCCGCGGTTCTGGGGCTGGGTGAACTCACCGCCGGCGGTGATGGGCATCTTCGCCGACGCGCTTGCGGCCGCGATGAATCCGAGTTGCGCCGGCGGCAACCACGCGGCGATTCATGTCGAGCGGCAGGTGCTGCACTGGTTCCGCGAACTTCTGCAGTTCCCCACCGAGTCGATGGGCCTGCTCGTGAGCGGCGGATCGATGGCGACGATGACGGCGTTAGCCGTCGCGCGCGACGTCAAGACGGGCATCGACGTGCGACGCGACGGATTACAGTCGGCGCTGCAGCCGTTCGCGTTCTACATGACAGCCGAGGGCCATAGCTGCGCGCGGAAAGCCGTCGAACTGCTCGGGTTCGGCAACGCCTCCATCCGAACGGTCCCGACGACCGGCGGCTTCACCATGGACGTTGCGGCGCTCGACGCAGCCATCGCCCGCGATCGCGACGCCGGCGTACGGCCAATCGCGGTCATCGCCACGGCGGGCACGACGAACACCGGCGCGATTGACGATCTCGCCGCGATTGCCGAAGTCTGCCGCCGCCGCGGCGTCTGGCTCCATGTCGACGCGGCGTACGGCGGCCCGGCGATTCTCACCGACGAGTATCGCGACCGGATCGGGGCCGTCGCGCTCGCGGACAGCGTCGCGCTCGATCCACACAAATGGTTGTTCGTCCCGGTCGAAGCAGGCCTGGTCTTTGTGAAAAACGGCGAGGCCATGCGCTCGGCGTTCAGCCTGGTGCCGCCGTACATCCGAAGCGCCGGCAGCGCGGGCGAGGTCTACGGGCTGCCATGGTTCAGCGAATACGGTTTTCAGCAGACGCGGGGGTTTCGTGCGCTGAAGGTGTGGATGGCGATACAGCAGTTCGGCATGGCGGGATACAAGGCGGCGCTCGAAGAGAACATCGCGCTGGCCGCCTACCTCGCGGAGCGGGTCGCCGGCGATCCCTCGTTCGAGCTGATGGCGCCGCGAAGCCTGAGCGTCGTCTGCTTCCGCTACGTCGACCCGGCGCTCGATGGCGAGGAACAGGTCGTCGCCGCCAACCGGGCGATTCTCGAGCGGCTGCAGCTGGGCGGCGAGGCGTTCATCACGAGCACCGAGCTTGCGGGTCGGTTCGTGCTCCGCGCCTGCATCGTCAACTATCGCAGCACGCGCGCCGATGTCGACCGCATGCTGGCCGCGGTGCAGGCAATCGGCGGCGCGGTGGTGGCGGCGTGATCGCCGCGGCGCCGCGGCGCGACGGTGTCGGGGCTCGGGGCTAGTGGCTGGCCGCCCTGCTTCCAGCAGCTAGCCCCGAGCCTCCAGCCCCGAGGGTCGTTACCAGGATCGATACGCGTCGCGGAGGGCGCGGTGCGCCTCGCGCATGGCATCGTGGATGGCGCGGTGCGCCTCGCGCATCGTATTGCGATAGGACTCGCGCGCCGACTGCTGCGCGCGCCAGGTCGCGCGAAACGCGTCGCGCCGCGCCTGGCGGACCGCGTGGCTCGCCTCGCGCATCGCGTCGCGCATCTCGTGGCGCACTTGATGGTCGCGCCAGTGGTCGTGCGCGAGCACGGTGGCGGACGCCGTATAAAGAGCCGTTGCTGCCACTGCGACGATGACGAGTCGCTTCATCTCGAACGCTCCATGCTGTTCGGCTCGCTGACGTAGGGCCACGCTTTTAGCGTGGTCGCCGATCCGCCCTGAAAGGGCGGACCTACGCCCGGTCAAGACGAATGTCCGATTAGACGGACGCAAGCCGTCAACGGGTTGCAAGAAAGTCGCGGACGATCAGGCTGATGTCGCGGTGCTCGACGTCGGCGGCGTAGTTCATCGCCCGCATGTCGGCGGCCGAAATCCGCCCACTCAGCTGCTCCAGGGCGGCACGTACCTCCGGCCGCCGCAGGACGACGTCGGCCCGGGCGACCGCGGCCGCATCGTAGGGCGGAAAGTAGTGGCGCGTATCCTCGAGCTGGACGAGGCCGAGCCCTTTGATCAGGCCGGCGGTCGCATCGCCGGCGATGAGATCCACCTGGCCGGCCGCAAGCGCCCGGTAGGTCAACGTCAGGTCCATGACCCGCGGCGCCGCCGGGAACTTCAGCCCGTAGGTTTTCGCCAGCCCCGTGTAGCCGTCGGGCCGCTCGACGAACTCGTACCCGAAGCCTGCCCGCCATCGCGGCGACTCTCGCGCCGCATCGTCGATGGTCCGCAGCGACAGAGCACGCGCGTCAGATCCGCGCACGAGAATCGCGAACGTGTTGTTGAAGCCGAGCGGCGGCAGCAGGGTGCGTCCGCTGCGGGCGTAGAAATCGCGAACCGTGCTGAACACCAGCGACGAGTCGGTCGCGATCGGTTGATGGAAGACCGCCGTCAACGCCGTGCCCGTGTACTCGACGTAGACGTCGATGTCGCCCGTCAGCAGCGCGCGATCGCAGATGAGCGTCCCGCCCAGGTTCAGGCGGCGTTCGACCGCGATTCCCTGCCGCTCCATCTGCTGCGCGAGCAGCTCCCCGAGCACGAGCTGCTCGGTGAAATTCTTCGAGCCGACGACGACGGCGCCGCGGCCGGCCCGGCGTGCCGAAACCGCGCTCGACAGCAGCACGACAGCCGCAACGGCCGCCGCAGCGGCGAGCACGGTCCGCCGCGATCGCGAGCGGCGCCGCGCTGACATCTGTCGCTCGAGCCACCACAGCGCGCCGTCGACGGCGAGCGCGAGCAGCGCCGCCGGCACTGCGCCGGCGAGAATGACGGTCGTGTCCACCATCGACAGCCCGCGATAGATGTATTCGCCAAGCCCGCCCGCGCCGATGGCTGCGGCGATGGTTGCCGACCCGACGCCAACGACCGCGGCGACGCGGATGCCGGCGACGATCGACGGCAGCGCCAGCGGCAGCTCGACCTGGCGCAGCAGCTGCCGCGCGGTCATCCCCATGGCGACGCCGGCTTCACGGATCGCCGGATCGATGCCGCGAAGCCCGGCAATCGTCGTGCGGATGATCGGCAGCAGCCCGTAGAGAATCAGGACCACCAGCGCCGCGCGCGCGCCGACGCCGCCGACGAGCGGCACCGGCAGCAGAAAGCCGAACATCGCGAGGCTCGGAATCGTCTGCACGATGCCGGCAACCGCCATCGCCGGCGCCGCGAGCCGCGGCCGCTTCGCCGCGAAAATTCCCAGCGGCACGCCGATCGCGACGGCAGCCGCGGTCGCGATCGTGACCAGCACGAGATGCTGCAGCAGGAGCGCACCAAGCTCGGCGCGGTGAGCGCTGACGAACGCGAGGAACGAACCGAGCGATGCCGAACCCTGCATCAGCGCGGCACCGCCGGCAGCGCGTCGAGCATCTGCCGCACGTGCGGATCGCGGGAGGCGGCGACCGCCGCAGGCCGATCATTCGCGATCAACCGGCCCATATCCAGCACACCGACGCGATCGCCGAGCGCGAACGCCTCGCCCATGTCGTGCGTCACGATGATCACGGTCTTGCGAAGGCGTTCCTGGACGCGGCGGAATTCACGGTGCAGCTCGACGCGCGTGAGCGGATCGAGCGCGCCGAAGGGCTCGTCCATCAAGAGAACCGGCGGATCGATGGCCAGCGCGCGCGCAACGCCGACGCGCTGACGTTGCCCACCAGACAGCTCGTCGGGCCAACGCGCTGCGAACTGCTGTGGCGGAAGGCCGACGAGCTCGAGCAGTTCGTCCACGCGCGCCGCGATCCGCTCAGGCGGCCACCGCTCGAGGTGGGGAACGACGGCAACGTTGTCGCCGATCGTCATGTGTGGGAAGAGCCCGACCTCCTGCAGTACGTAACCGACGCGGCGACGCAGCTGAATCGGATCCCACGCGCGCGTGTCGCGCCCCTCCACGACGACGGCGCCGCGGTCGGGTTCGAGCAGCCGGTTGATCAGCTTCAGCAGCGTCGACTTGCCCGCGCCGCTGCGGCCGACCAGCGCCAGCACCTCCCCTGCCTCGACGGTGAGCGAAAAGGCGTCGAGCACCTTTGGGCGATCGGGCCTGGCGAACGAGACCTCGCGGAATTCGATCGCCGGATCGGGCATCGCGCTTGCGACGGTACCACCGGAGGCGCAGCACATGCCACAGAACAGTCAGGATTGGGTCCAGCGCGACAACCAGCAGATCCAGGACGACAACCAGACATCGGGCGAGTCGGTGGTCGGCGGTCAGACGTCAGGCGACAATCAGCAGCCCACGGGCGACACCGGCGCGCCGAATCAGGCCGCGAACAAGGAAAAGGCGGAGGGGTCGCGCGAGAACGTGAACGTCGGCGGCAGCGATGACGCCGGCGGGATTTCGAACCGGCCGCTGAGCGAGGAAGAGGGGCGTCAGGACAATGTGCCGCCGCGCGGCCAGGCCAAGGATGGCAGCCATGCGTAACGACGCGCGGCCAATCGGCGAGGACGACCCGCTCGGGCAATCAGAAAACGCGCCGCCCAGCGACGCGCGCGAATCGGTCACCCACGATCGCCAGTCGCACGTCGTCAACGAAGGCGCCGCTGAAAACGCGAGGCGCGACGACGCCGACGTCGATCCCGTGATGCCGACCGGCGATTCGACGTTGAATACGAAGATCTAGGCGTTCAGAACCGGACGAAATACGAGCCGCCGACGGCGGGCGCCGAATGACGGCCGCCGTCGAGCGCCACGCCACCGTTGAAGATCAGCGCCCGCACATCGGCGCGGATGCCGCTCGCCTTCAGCCGTTTGTCCTGGTGCGAGCTCAGCAGGTAGAGAACGCCGCCGCCCACGCGGTAGTACGTACCCGTCTCGACCAGCAGCGCGCGATCGTGCAGCTGACGAAGATATCCGCCGCCGCCGGTGACGAACGGCACAAACCGGCTGCGTCCGGGAGCGTACCAGGTCGCGCCGCCGCCGATCATGTACTGCTGCAGCCGCTCCACCGCGGTGATCGACGGCGCACTCTCGACGTCGTTGGCGATCGTCACTCGCAGTTCCGGGCGCGCATACGTCGCATCGGCTTCGACGACCAGCGTTCCGGCGATTCTCACGCCGACGCGCGCGTCAAACGCCGCCGCGCGGCCTAGCTCGCTCGACGTGGTGAACAGGCTGAATGCGCTGCCTGACGGCGTGGTTTCGGTCGCGTTGGCCGAGCCAAACGTTTGCGTGCCGAGCCACGCCGCACCGCCCGAGATCTCCAGCCGCCCCGATTCGAGCACACTCTGCGCGGCGGCTTCGCGACTGGTCGCCGCGAGACACAGGACGACGAACAGCGCAATCGCGTCGCGTCGGCGGATGCGCGTCACTTCGCCACCACAGCGATCGTGACCTCGCCGCTGTCGCCGCCGCGCGGCACGATGACAATCCGATCGGAGAACGCCACGCGGAAGTTGATGTCGACCGTACGCGATGTGTCGAAGAAGCTGTCGATCTCCGCGTCGTCCAGCGGCTCGACGCGAAGGATCCGTGGACCTGGCGGAAGCGCGCCAATCGAGAACTGTCCCTGGGCATTGAGCGTGAAGCTGCCGACCATCGTCCTGGTCGCCGGATCGAAGGCGACGACGTGCGCGCCGAAGATCGGCGCGCCGTTCTTGGTGACCCGGCCGGAGAGGCTGCCGTAGACGCCGGTCGCATCGCCGGTCGGATACAGGTCGGAAATGCCGGCGATGTCGTCGGCCTTCAGCGTGCGGCCGGCGATGCTGCCAACGGCATAGGCGATTGGAAACATCACCGCTTCCGACGCGGTGACGACGCGTCCGCCGCCGGCGCGCAGCTCGGTTTCGCCGAGGGCCGAATGTCCGAGGCCACTCAGGTGCCCGATTTCATGCAGCGCAATGCTCTCGAGATCGAACCGGTTCGCATCGCCGCTTGCGGCGACGCTCCACGGAAACGCCGAGTTGAAGAAGATGTCCGATTCGACCAGCGCCCCGGTGGCGGCATCGACCACGAAGTTCGTCGCTGCGAGCACACGATCCAGATCCGGGCGGTTCTGAAACCCGAGCGTCGTCAAACCGTCGTCGCGGCCCGGCAGAGCGGCGGTGAGGCCGCCGAACTGATAGGTGATCGACGCAGTCGGGACCGCTTCCCAGCTGGCGAACGCGCGCCCAATCGCGGCCTGAAAGTCCGCCACGGTCACGTTCGCCACACCGGCGTTCGTCACCATGTAGCGCACCGTCGCCTGCGGCCACCGCAGCTTCACCTGGTTGCCGCCGGCTGTCACGCCGAACTCCAAATACGCAAACGCCGGCTGCGCCTGCATCGCCAGCACCGTTGCGATCGCGATCGCCCGACCCAACCAGCGCCGCGTCATCGCGCCGCTCCGGCAAGTATCCGAACCTGCTGCGCGAAATCGGCGAGCGGAACCGGACGGCGCGTCGGGTCGCCGCGGACGACGCGCACCGCCGTTGCGGCGGCGGCGGACGGTGGCGGCGACACCACCCAGCCGCCATCGTCGGCCGCGCGCGTCAGGCGGAATACGCCCTGGTTGAAGCCGACGATGTGCGGCACCGTCGGGCCGTGCGCGCCGAGGAACACCACCACGTGCTGGTCGACGGCGAACTCCGGCGCGCCGACGACGATCGTGCGATAGCGGCCCAGCTCGCCGCCCGGCACGCGGAAGCGCACCATCGCGCCGAAGCTGCCTTTGAGATACTCCTCGACCTCGAGCGTCACGATCGTTTCGACCGTCCCGCGATCCTCGGTCCATTGCGACCGCACATCGGCGACACGACCGTGCACGATTACGACCGCGTCGCGCGACAACTCACCCAGATCGGCCGGGACGATCGTCGTTGCCCCGGCTGACGCCGCCACCGCGACAAGCATCAGGTTCAGCACGCAGATGACACGCATCATGTCCTCACAGATCCAGACTCTTTGACGACTCTCAGAATCGCCTCCGCGGCGCGGTGACTCGCGCCGGGCCCACCGAGGCGACCGCGGACCTTCGCCAGCCCCGACCGAATCGACGCGGCCCGCGCCGGATCTTGCAGCATCGAGACGGCCTCGGCCGCCACCGCCTCGGCGGTGAACGCGTCCTGCACGAGTTCGGGCACGATCCGTTCGCCGGCGATCAGGTTCACCATCCCGATCGCCTCGACTTTGACGAGGCGGCGCAGCAGACGGTAGGTCAGCGGCGAGACGCGGTAGACGATCACCATCGGCGTGTCGTGCAGCGCTGTCTGCACGGTCGCCGTGCCCGACGCGGTCAGCGCGACGTCGGCCGACGCGAGCACTGTGTCGGCATCGCCTTCGACGATTGCCGCACGCAGCGGCCGATTCCGGAGCACATCGAAGAGGCTGTCGTCGAGATGCGGCGCGCGAGCGATGACGAATTGTGCCGCGGCAACGCTGCCGGCGATCCGTTCGGCCGCGGCGACCAGCCCCGGCAGGATCCGCGACACCTCGTTCGGCCGGCTGCCGGGCAGGATCGCGACCGTCGGCGCCTCGGGCGACAGGCCGCGCGCCATCAGGAATTCGCGGCGGTTGCCAGCCGGCATCGCGAGGTCGATAAGAGGATGCCCGACGAATTCGACCGGCACGCCGCGCTCACGGTAGATCGCCTCCTCGAACGGAAAGATCACCAGCACGCGATCTGCAATCCGGCGAATCGTCTCGAGCCGTTTCGGCCGCCACGCCCAGATCTGGGGGCTGATGTAGTAGATCACCGGCACGCCGAGCCGCTTGACCAGCGGCGCCAGCCGGAAGTTGAAATCGGGGAAGTCGATCAGGACGAGCGCGTCGGGACGCTGTCGCTCCGCGTCGGCGACGAGGCGGCGCCGCGCCTCCAGGGATCGCGGCAGCTTGGCGATCGCTTCGGTGAGGCCGGTGACCGCGAGATCGCGATAGTCGTCGACCAGCCGGCCGCCGGCGGCGGCGAACTGCGGTCCGCCCAGGCCGGCGACGGCGATGGTCGGATCGAGCGCGCGCAGCTCGCGCGTGAGCGCGCCGGCGTACAGGTCGCCCGACGCTTCACCGCACGACAGCAGAAGGCGTGCGCTCAAGACGCCGGGCGTTTGAACAGCGTGGGATCGATGGCGGCGTTGATCTTGACGTCGGTGATCTTGCGCTCGACCGACAGCGGTCCGACCTTCTGAGTCGCCTGAAACGCGAACTGGATGCCGTCCACCGGGCGGTAGTCCGAGAACTGCTCCTCGACGATCGGCCGGCCCGGCGCGTTGGCAGTGAACAACCGCTTGCGGACCATGCTCGTGTCCGGATCGATGTAGAGCACGATCGGATTCAGGTCCTTCGCCGAAATTTCCAGCGCGTGGCTGACGTGCCCTTCGGGATCTTTCACGTCGGGCAGCAGCCGCGTGGCGAGCGTGCCGTCCTTCGCGGCGAGCAGCAGCGCGACGACGTCGCGGCGCAGGCTCAGCGCCGCGTCGCGAGCGAGCGATTCCGGTGCGTCGTGCACGCCGCCGCGATCCTTCATCCACGCGTGCGCGCCGTCGTACCCCTGCACGACGTCCGGCGCTTCGACGCGAAACCGATCCGGGTACTGGATGTAGTTGGTCGTCTCGACCTGTGTCTCGCCGTCCGGCCGGTGGGTCGACTGCGTCTGTTTCGCGACGATCGATCTGATCGCGCGCAGCTTGTCGAGGCCGCCCTTGGCGGCGATCGCCTGATCGAGCAGCGCCATCGCCTTTGCCTTCTCCCCTGCGGAAGGTTCGTCCGACGGACGGCTCGCGATCGGCGCCTGGCGATACGCGACGGGGCTGGGGGCCAGGGGCTTGGCGCCAGCCGTCCACGCTCCAGATTCCGGTCCGAGAGCGGCGCGGCTGCCCGAACGCTTGAAATTGACTGACGTGAGGTCCAGATCCGGGAGGTCGACGGTTTCGAACGCGCCGAAGCCGACTGCGCCGAGCTGAGATGCAAACGCCTTGGCGTTGCCGACGAGGACGACCGACAGCCGGTCGGGACGCAGATACAGCTTGGCGACGCGCTGGATGTCGTCGGGCGTGACTGCGTTGACGCGCTCGCGGAAATTCTGCAGGTCGTCGAGCGGCAGGCCGTAGAAGAGCGAGTTCACGACCTGCATCGCGATCGATTCGGGCGACTCGATCGTCAGCGGGAAGCTGCCGGTCATGTACGCCTTCGCGCCGTCGAGTTCGCGCGAATTGACGCGCTCCCGCTGCAGGCGCCAGAACTCGTCGACGATCAGCCGCAGCACTTCGACGGTCGCCTCCGACCGCGTGTTGGTCTCTGCTTCGAAGTCGCCGCTCTCCTTGTGCGTGTCCATGTTCGCCTGGGCGCCATAGGTGAGGCCGCGCTCGGTGCGCAGCACCTGGTGCAGGCGATTGCTGCCTTCGCCGCCGAGGATGCGGATGGCGAGATTCACCGCCATGTAGTCCTGGTGCTTGCGGGCAATGCCGAGATGACCGACGCGCACCTCGGTCTGGACGGCGTCCGGCTTGTTGACGACGATCACGCGGCGCGTCGGGTCGGGCGGATCGATGAAGGTCTGCGCCGGAAGGTCGCGCTTCTCCCAGTCGCCGAATACCTTCTTCGCCATCGAGAACGCTTCCTCAGCGGTGACGTCGCCGACGATGGCGAGGATGGCGTTGTTGGGCGCGAAGTAGCGGGCGTGGAACGCGAGCAGATCCTCGCGGGTGATGCTCGCGAGCGTCGCCGGCGTGCCGTTCTCCGGCATGCCGTACGGGTGGAAGCCGTAGACGAGGCGGTCGAACACCGAATCGGCGACGTACGAGGGATCCTCGGCGCTGACCTGCAGCCCCGAGAGCATCTGCTGCCGCTGCCGCTCGATCTCGGCCGGCGCAAAACCGGGATGCCGCGCCATGTCGGACAGCATCCGCATCCCGGTCTCGAAGCTGTCCTTCATCACCACCATGTTGCAGAGCGTATGGTCGGTGCCGGCGCCGGCGCCCATCGCCGCGCCGATGAAGTCGACCGCGTCGTTCATCTCCTGCGACGACTTGGTCGTCGTCCCCTGGTCGAGCAGCGATGCGGCGAGATGCGCGAGCCCGAGCTTGCCCTTCGGATCCGACGACGTGCCGGCGCGGACCAGCAGGCGCATCGATACCGCCGGCTGCTCGTGCTGCAGCACGGCAACCACCTGCAGGCCGTTCGCCAGCGTCTGGATCTCGTACGGCGGGAACGTGATGTCGCGCGCCGCCGTCGGCTGTGGGGGCCGTTCCGACGGCCATACCAACGGCTGCGCCGTTGCTGTGGCCGTGACGAGGGCACAGACCAGAACAGCGGAAAGGGAGGCGAGCGCGCGTCTCACTGCGCCCCCGCTTTCCCCGACGGCATCACCGTCAGCACGAGGCGGTTCTCGGGACGGAAGTAGGTGCGCGCGACGCGCTGGACGTCGGCGACGGTGATGTTCTGGAAGATGTCGAACTCGCCGTCGGCCGTCTTGATGTCGTTGTGAATGACGACGGCGTGCGCCAGCTGACCCGCCTTCTGCTGATTCGAGAGCCGGCCGAAGATGTAGTCGCGCGCGAATTGATTCTTCGTCCGCTGCAGCTCGTGCTCGGTGATCGGTTCCGTCTTCAGCCGGTCGAGCTCTTCGATGAGCGTGCTGGCGACTTCGTCGGTGGAGTGCCCCGGCTGCACGATCGCCACCGCGTAGAACAGGTTGGGGTCCTCGATCAGGTTGGCGTTTCCAAACGCCGCCACCGCGAGTTGCTTCTCGTAGACCAGCTTCCTGTAGATCCGTGACGTCTGGCCGTCGGAGAGTACCTTCGCGGCGATGTGCAGCGGATAGGAATCGGGGTTGCCGTCGCGGGTCACGTGATAGGCGACCACCACCGCCGGCAGCGGCCACGGCTCCTGCAGCGTGACGCGCTTCTCTTTCGTCTGCGGGGGCTCCTGCGGAATGTCGCGCGGCACCGGCTTGTCCGCCTTCGGCACGCGGCCGAGATAATTCGACACCATCTGCAGCGCCTGCGCGATGTCGAAGTCGCCGACCAGGACCAGCGTCGCGTTCGCCGGCACGTAGTAGGTGTGGTAGAAGTCGCGGACGTCGTCCACCGACGCGGCCTCGAGATCCTGCATGCTGCCGATCGTCGCGTGCTTGTAGGGGTGAACCGTGAAGGCCTGGTCGTAGATGATTTCGTTCAGGCGGCCGAACGGCTGATTGTCAATCCGCATCCGCCGTTCTTCCTTCACGACCTCCCGTTCGTTCTCGAAGGTGTCCTTGTCGATGCGCAGCGTCGCCATGCGGTCGGCTTCGAGCCACAGCGTCAACGGCAGATACCACGCCGGGACCGTCTCCCAGAACACCGTCTCGTCGTCGGTCGTGTAGGCGTTGCTCTGGCCGCCGATCGACGCGAGCATCGACGTGTGCGCTTCGGGCTGCACGTTCTTTGAGCCCTTGAACATCAGGTGCTCGAACAGGTGTGCGAAGCCGGTCCGCCCGGGTTTCTCGTTCTTCGAGCCGACGTGGTACGTCAGGTTGACGTGCACGATCGGCGTGGAGTGATCCTCCGACAGCACCACCGTGAGGCCGTTGGGCAAGGTCGTGATCTGGTATTGAAACTTCGGCGGACGCGAGGCGGCCGACGGGTTCCCGGCGGCGGCAAGGACGAGAGCGGCGGCGACGACAGCCGCGCCGGGCAGTCGAAGGGGCCTGACCATATGCTGTCGATTATCTACTGACTAGGCGCAGGCCGGCGAGCCCCCAGTGTTGCGGAACGCGGTCGAACGGGTAGGCATCGACGCGGCGCTCGTAGCCCAGATACAGCTCCACCACGCCGCCCCGTCCGCCGAGCCGCACGCCGCCGTCGACCAGGAAGCCGAATTGCGTCCCACGAGCGGCCACTGCCTCGTTGACACCGAACAGTTGTGCGCGCCCGTTTCCGAAAATGCCGACGCGGGGTGACACGGCGTGGCGGACGAGCGCGTTCAGCTCGCCGAGCCAGGTGTAGTCCACGAACGAATGCTGGATCGCATAGCCGCCTCGCACGTCGAGGTCGACGGTCGTGGCGTCGGCTTCGAAGCGGTGCAGGACGCGCGCGCCGAGCTCGTTCCAGGCAATCGCCTCGCGCTTCGGCCGATCGCTCAAGTGCCGTGAGACGTGATGAAAGATGGCGGCGACTTCGCTATGCCCGACCCGCCCCGACACAAACGCCTCCAGCGTGTAGTTGCCCTGATTGGGATCGAACGGACGGTACTCGCTGCCCTCGACCGCGTCGAAATCGACGACTGCGCCGGCGCGCGCAAACACCAGATCGAGGACGTCGAACGATCCGCCAAAATGCGTGTCCCACGAGAACCGCTCGTCGGCCTGCTGCGCCGGCGTGTCCTTCGGCGGCGACAACGACTCGACGCTCATGTGGAAGTCGAAGCGGGAGAAGAATTCGGGACCGGCCGGCGGCGGGACGTAGAGCTCCTGCGGCTGCGCTGCGGCACCGGTCGAGAGGAAGAGGATGAGGCACGCGGCGCGGACCGCGTGCCTCGCTAACGATCCGTCCGCGATCGCTGCCATGCGGCGAGCTTCTCCTCGATATCGGCGAGTCGTTGCTCGACCGTGTCGACGCGCTTGCGAAACGAAGGCAGACGGCGGAACAGCATCGACGCCTTCCGCCACGCGTTGTGCGGGATCGCGGGGTGTCCGGTGACGAACGCCCCCTCGTCCACCGACTGAAGGACGGCGCTCTTCGCGCCGACAATCGCCCCCTTGCCGACACGCACGTGACCGGTGACACCGGTCTGCCCGGCCATCATCACGTCGTCTTCGATCGTCGTGCTGCCGGCGATGCCGACCTGCGCCGCGAGCAGCACGCGACGGCCGATGGCGACGCCGTGGGCGACGTGGACCAGGTTGTCGATCTTGGTGCCGGCGCCGATCCGCGTCTCGCCGACCGCGGGCCGATCGATCGTCGAGTTCGCGCCGATCTCGACGTCGTCTTCGATCACCACGTCGGCCACCTGTGGAATCTTCAGGTGCGTGCCGTCCGTCTGCCGCGCGAACCCGAAGCCGTCGCTGCCGACGACCACGCCGTCGTGGAGCGTCACGCGGTTGCCGACGACGACCCGGTCGCGAATCGAGACCTGCGAGCGGATCACGCAGTCCTCGCCGATGTGCGCCCCGGGACCGATCGCGACGTTCGGATAGACGATCGTGCGCGCACCGACGGTCGCGCGCGCGCCGACGGTGACGAACGCTCCGATCGAGGCGTCGGGCGCCACCGTCGCGTCGTCGGCGACGAAGGCGTGCGGATCGATCCCCGGCCGCGGCGCCGCGGCAGGCGCAAACAGCGAGACGGCGCGCGCGAAGGCCGAGTACGGGTCGTCGGTCCGCAGCACGGCGCATCCGGGAGCGACGGACCCATTCGCGCCGCTGAGGATCACCGCCGATGCGCGCGTCGACGCGAGCTGCGCGAGGTACCGGGCGTTGGCGACGAAGGTGAGATCTCCCGGCTGCGCGTGCTGAATCCCCGCGACGCGAATGATCTCGACCTCGCCGTCACCGTCGAGACGGCACTCGAGACGCCTGGCGACCTCATGCAGTTTCAGAGCATTCATTATGCCCCGACCTGCTCACTCGCAGCATGAGAGCCTAAACGCCGAGACCGCAGAGGTACGCGGAGAGCGGCAGAGACGCGGGTGCGCCGCACGCCGCCGCTTCGCGGCGGTCGCGGACGGATGAACCGCCAGAAACGCAACGCCTCAGTGATCCATGCGGTTGTGTTTCTGGTGGTTCATCGGCGCGCCATCGGCGGCGGAGCCGGCCGACGTGCGGCGCGCATCACCGCGCTGGCAGTACTGCACGTCAGGGGTTTTCTTTGCGCTCTGCGTTTCTTTGCGGTCTTTGCGTTGAGCGTTTAGGGCCGCGAACGTGGGCTACGCCGCCATCCGATCGAAGAAGGCCGCGAGGCGCGGCAGGTTCAGGTCGGTGGCAATCGCGTGGAGGCGCGGCGCGCGCGTGTCGGGCGGGAGGTGTGCGAGCTGGCCGAGCTCGACGAGGGCCGGTTCGCTGCGCAACTGCCAGCGCGTGGCGTGCAGCGCCTGACGAGCGCCCCGCCATGAGAAGAAGTGACCGACCACGCGGAACGCGAAGTAGTAGGCGATTACGTTCGGCCCGGGGACGAGCATGAACACGCCGGAGGCGATCAGGACGACGGCGTCGACGAACAACCACCGGAGATGATGTGATCGCGCCCGGTTGAGGATTCCGTCGCGGATTGCTGCCGCCTGCTCCGCAGTCCGGTCCGAGGGGTGGACGAGCTCGGCGGCATGAACGCCGCGGAGGGCCCACAGCGTGCGCTGTTCCGCGATTGCATCAGCCGCCCGGCAGACCACCGCGTCCCGAGCGCGGCTGAAGAACCCCTCATCTGCATCGGTATGGCGGGCATTGCGGACCGCTTCGCGCCACCGCGCCTGGGCGCGATGCGCAAGATTCCGCCAGAATCCGGTGGCCTCGACCTCGCCCTCGGACTCCGGGTCGGCGGGCGGCTCGGAGTACAGCTCGAATCGTTCGGACCCGACCGGGACCAGGTAGATGACCGCGGTGCTCACTGCTTCCGTTAGACGCTCGTCATCTGGCGCTCGTTCGGACATCCCGGCCGTGTCACTGCAATCGCCGTGCTAGCCGGTCAGCGCTGCGGCTTCTTCACCTTCTCCAGCGGCCGCACCCCTTCCAATGCGGGCATTGGCCGCCCGGCGCGTTCCCACGCGCCCATGATGATCGACGCGGTCGCTGTCACGGAATCGCCAAGACGCTGTTCGAGAATCGGACGCACCCGGGTGAAAAACTTCTCGAAGTAGTCATCGTCGTAGGTGTCCTTCCCGGCGACTGCCTCGGTGTCGGCCTGGAGGATGCGGTCGACCAGCCCGTAGCTCGCGAGCAGGGTGTCGAACGCCGCGTCGCGCGCGTTCACAATCGGCTTCGCCGCGGCTGGCTTGATGGTGAGCCGCGACTCGTAGCGCTCGACGAGGTCGCGCTCGAAGCGGGCGTGGATGCCGGCGTTGCCGGTGAGCTGCCCGTCGTAGTTGATGGTCGCGTGAAACGGCTGATTGGCGTCCTGCATGTAGTGGCTGAGAGCGGCCGAATACAGGACGAGATCGTTCGGGCCGTAGGCGCTTCCCCGCTTGAAGCTCTCGAAAGTCCGCCGCAGGTTGCCGAACATCTCGTTGGCCCGCCACGGCAGCATGCCGTTGCGCCGGAGCGTCACCGCGCCGAATTTCTCCACGGCGGCATCGAGATCGCGCGGCAGCTCCTTGAATGGATAGGCGCCGTACTCTTTTGCGCCAAAGTCCATGAAGTGATTTGGATCGTCGTCCCACCCGGCGGTGCGCCAGACGTCGGGATCGACGACGCGGACGACGAGTTCGTCGCGATAGTGGTCGAAGAACGCCTTCAGCTCGGGCGGCAGCAGCTCGATCGCGCGCCGCATGATCAGCCGGTGCCCGGCGAAGCCCCATGCGAACGCCGCGGACGGCATGAGCGACGCGACGAGCACCACGGCGGCAACCCGGAGCGCGTTTCGCATGCTGTTATATTAACAGCCGGCTACCGGCCCTTGGATAACGTCACCCACACGCTGTTCGGCGCGACGCTCGCGCGAACACCGCTCGCGCGCGCCGGCCGTGGAACGACAGCGGCGCTCCTCCTCGCCTCGAACGCTCCCGATATCGACATCGTCGCGGCGCTCGGCGGCGGATCGGTCAAGTATCTCGAGTGGCATCGTGGCCCGACGCACGGGCCGCTCGGCGTCGTCGCGCTCGCCGTGGTGACCGCCGCGATCGTCTGGGCGGGACGGCGGTTCTACGACAGGCGGAACGAAGTCGCTGCGCGCGGCGACAAACGACCGGAGGCGGCGAGGCTGCCCGACGCCTCGTTCGCGACGCTCGTCGCGGTTTCGGCGATTGGCGTCGTCTTCCACATCCTCATGGACCTGCCGACCTCGTACGGCACGCGCGTGCTCAGCCCATTCAGCTGGCGGTGGTACGCGGTCGACTGGCTGCCGATCGTCGACATCTACATGCTGATGGTGATGGTCGCGTCGCTGTTCGGCCGCTCGAACGAGACCCAGCGGCGAGCCAAGGCGGCGATCGTGCTCACGCTGATCGCGGCCAACTACGGCCTTCGCGCGATGTCGCACTACCAGGCGTTGGAGGTCGCGCCGCGCCTGTTCGGTCCGACGCTGCCGGAACTCTGCGACCCGCCGTCGGAGGAAGGTTCGCGGTGGGAATCGTGGCCACGGCCGACGCCGTCATCGCCGTCGGCAGGCCGCCGCTGCCTGATCGAGCTCGCCGCGATGCCGTCGTTCACGTCGCCGTTCCGCTGGCGGATCATCGCGCAGATGTCGAACGCCTACGAAATCCACGACATCGATCTGCTCGACAGCCGCTTCCGCAATCCGGATACCGACAGCGACGCGCCGTGGCGCTTGACGCTGCGCTACCCGAACATCTGGACGCCGGCAGTGGACCGTGCCGCGACGACGAAGCTCGGACAGGTATTCCTCGGCTTCTCGCGCTTCCCCGCTGCGCGGACCGCGCTCGACGCGCATGGCGCCACGACGGTCCGCTGGAGCGACATGCGCTTTGCCGGCGGCATTGCCGGCCTCGAGCAGCCGACACGATCGGTGAATCCGTTTACCGCGATCATCCGCATCGACGCGGAAGGCCGCGTCGTCGAAGAACGGATCGTTCGCTGAGCGCGGCCCCGCTCGAGGCTTGGGGCTCGGGGCGTACTATTGCCCCAGCCCGCACGGTCACTGTGCCGCGAACGTGACGTTTACTTTCATATGCACGTCGACCGGCGTGCAGTTCAGGAACGTCGTGCTGAACTCCCACTGACGCACCGCCTCCATCGCCGCCGCGTCGAGCTCCGGGTCGGCGCCGGTGACGACGCTGACCTCGGTGACCGTTCCGTCGGTGCCAATCACGGCCTCGAGGACCACTTCGCCGCCAACCTTGGCCGCGCTGAGCCGCTCCGGGTACTTCGGCTTGACGTCGACAACTTTCATCGGCTGCTTGATGTTGCCGCCGATCGGACCGCCGCCGCCTTGCGCCGCGCACTGCTCGATGATCTCGCGACGCTTGTTGTGGGCGCGCTCGCGATATTCGGCGCGCGCGTCCACGTTGGCGGATGTCGACCGCGACGGCCCGTTCGTGACCCGGATCGTTTCCTGCAGCGAGGCGAGCTGCAACTGTATCGTCCGATCGAGGTCGCGGCCGACGATCGTGATCGCGTCCTTCAGCCGCGCGAAGCCAGGTTCGTAGGCCGCCATCGTGTACTCGCCGTCCGGCAGGCCGACAAATTCGAAGCGGCCGTTGCGATCGCTGCGCACTTCATACTTCGCGCCGGTCACCGTGTTGGCGAGACCGACGGCGACGTTCGGCAGGACGGCGTTGGTCTGATCAGTGAGCGTCCCGGAAAACGTGGAGAAACGCTGCGCCGCCGCGGCCGCCAGCGATACGGTGAGAGCCATCAGCGCAACAGCCGTGGCGACGCGGGTCGACGAGGTCAACGGGCGGCGATTGAGACGCGCGTTCAGCATGGCGGCAATTCTCCCTTCGAGCGTGGACGGACGGGCCATGGCCGGTGCGGGCAGCACGGTTCGCGGTCGCGTGAGCGCCCGCGCGAGCTCCACGAGATGCGAGGCATAGTCGGTTGCGTCGACGCCGGCGCGGAGCACGGCATCGTCGCAGGCGTGTTCGCTTTCACGCTGCAGGCGGCGGCACGCCAGCCACATGATCGGGTTGAACCAGTTGAGCGCCAGCACCGCACGGGCGAAGATCTGCACGAGCCAGTCGCCGCGGCGGATGTGGGCGAGCTCGTGGCAGAGGACGATCCGCCAGCGCTCGTCGTCCCAGTCGCGCGCGGCCAGCGGCAGGACGATCTTGGGTCGGCCGACGCCCCACGTGACGAGCAGCGCCGCGTCGGCGCTCTGCAGCAGCGCCACCGGCCGGCGCACGCCGCCGGCGCGCGCGAGCTCGTCGAGGAGGCCAAGCCGTCTCGGATCTACGACCCGTGTGGCGGCTCGGCCGATCGCGCGCAGCCGGACCAGCCCGACGCCGAGCATCAACGCACTCACCGCCGCGCCCGCCAACCAGACGAACAGCGGCGCGGCAGCGGCGAGAGACGATCCGGCCGTCGCTCGCCCGTCAGGCGGTTCCGTCGCCGCCGCACCCTGCGGCATGATCGTGACGGCGACAACGGCGCCGGGCGGAACGGGAGCGCGCGGCGGCGGCGCGGAGGACGCAACAGGAATGTGCCAGGACGGAACGACGAGCGTGAGCAGCGGAAGCGCCGCGACGCACACGACGCCCATCGTGAGCACCCAGTGGCGGACCGCCGCCGACTGCGTCCGCAGCGCGGCGGCGAGGGCGAGCGCCGCGCCGGTCAGCAGCGTCGCCTTGAGCGCGACGTCGAGGGTGAAGATCATCGGCCGCCTCCTTTCCGCGCTTTCGCGACGATCCCGGCGATCCGATCGAGCTCGTCGTCGGACAGCCGCGAGGCGTCTCCGCCGAGCAGCGCCGCGACCACTTTCTCGGTGGAGCCTTCGAAGAACGTGTCGACGAGGTGGCGCAGCGCCGATCGGCGGGCAGCGTGACGGGCGACGGCAGGCAGGTAGATGTAGCGGAGGCCTTCCTCCTCGTGGCGCACGTGCCCTTTCGATTCGAGCACGCGCAGCTGCGTGCGGACCGTGGAATAGCTCGGGTCGCCGGGCAGATCGGCCATCACCTCGCTCGCCGTGGCGCGGCCGCGCCGGTAGAGGATGTCCATGATCTGGCGCTCGCGGCGCGACAGGGCGGGCGGGAGCGTTCTCGTCATGTTAGAAACCTAGCACAGATGCTACAAAAATAACACCATGAAAATCACCCGCGCGCGATGCTCCGGTTAGGGGCCCACATGTCGGTCGCCGGCGGCCTGCCGCGGTCGGTCGAGCGCGCCGTCGTCCATCGCTGCCAGGCGCTGCAGATTTTCGCGAAGAATGCGAGCCAGTGGCGCGGCCGGCCGCTCCCGGCGGAGGAAATCGGCGAGTTCCGCGCTCGCGTCAAGGCGGCGGGTATTGCGCCGGTGGTGTCGCATGGCAGCTATCTGATCAATCTCGCCTCGCGCGACGCCGCGCTGCGCCGCCAGTCGCTCGAGGCGATGGGCGACGAGCTCGATCGCGCCGAGGCGCTCGGCCTGCTCGGCGTGGTGCTGCATCCCGGCTGCTACACCGCCGGCGATGCCGCCGGCGGCCTCACGCTGATTGCCGACGCACTGCTCGACCTGCTCCGCGCGCGCCGCCGTGGCCGCACGATGGTGCTGCTGGAGCACACGGCGGGCCAGGGCACCGCGCTCGGCGCCAGCTTCGGCGAGCTCGCGGCGATCATCGACGCGATGCACGGCCACGCGCGCGTCGGCGTGTGCCTCGACACCTGTCACCTGCTCGCCTCCGGCTACGACATCTGCTCGCCCGAAGGCTACGCGGCGACGTTCAGGCAGTTCGGACAACTCGTCGGGTTCGATCGGTTGAAGGTGTTTCACGTCAACGACTCGAAGAAGCCGCTCGGCAGCCGCGTCGATCGGCACGAGCACATCGGCGAGGGCTTCCTCGGTCTCGAACCGTTCCGCCGGATCGTCAACGATCGGCGCTTCCGCGGTCTGCCGATGCTGCTCGAGACGCCGAAGGCGGAGGGAAAAGCGAAAGGCGTGATCGCGGTGGATCCGATGGACGAGCGGAATCTGAATACGTTGCGCGCACTGGTGGGTCGGGTGGGTCGGGCAGGTCAGGCGCGTCGGGCAGGTCCGACGGCCACATGATCAGCGGCTTTGATCGCAGCGTCGCACATCTGAACGAGATCGGGTTTACCCGCGACCAAATAGAGTAGCCGTTCGACCCGCCTGACCTGCGTGACCCGCCGGCCTACCCGGCCTACCCGGCCCACCGGGCCTACCCGGCCCACCCGGCCTACCCGGCCCACCGGGCCTACCCGGCCTCTCCGAAGACTTCCGCCTCGAAGCGATAGATCGACGCGCCGCGCTGCCAGGCGTCGCGCGGCAGGCCGGCCTTCTGGCACGTGTGGGCGAGAAACGTTTCGGCGTCCCAGTTCCACTCGGTGGCGACCTGCGGCAGCAGCAGCCCGCGCTGCCAGCCCTGCTCCACGACGAGGCCATGGCGGCCGACGATGATCTCGCCGGGACCGTCAATCCGCTCCAGCGGGCCGAGCAGCGAGATCTCGATGTCGATCTGTTTGAGTTCGTCGGCGGTGATCGGCGGAAAGCGCGGGTCGGTCGAGGCGGCGGCGACGGCGCAGCGCGGCACCACCTTGCCGAGTGGCTCATTCGGCTCGATGTGGCCGATGCAGCCGCGCAGCTCGCCGGCCTTTTGCAGCGTGACGAATGCGCCGCCCGGCTCGGTGAGCACCGGGCTGTCCGACGCGACATGGGCCGGCGCCGCGCCGACGTAGGCCTGAATCGCTTCGCGCGCTTTCCAGCACAGTGGGATCCGAAGCTTGGAATTCACGTGACTTGAAGTCGCGGC